>WNFC01009469.1_pt1 | contig 21614 bp, 13 predicted proteins | sample 5400541 | NCBI WGS metagenome assembly WNFC01 (sample SAMN13153342, study PRJNA577476) | soil metagenome | isolation source: 120 cm saprolite under Douglas fir tree site 2 hole 2 replicate 1 | place: USA:California | collected 2015-04-18
TGGTCGACTTCGCCAAGCGCGCGGAAGTGGAAAGGATCAAGTTCCCGGATAAAACCTCTGGGTTTGGAGTCGCGGAGGGACGAGAAGGTACTCCGTCCCATGGGATCGGAGTTTCGCCGGATGGAAAATCCTTGTGGGTGAACAGCACTTTCGCAAATGCTGTTTTTGCATACTCACTGCCGGAACTCAAACTGATCGGATCGGTCGAACTGACCGAAGTTCATCCGCTGGGACGTGCACCTTCAGGTGCCGTGCCCGAGTGGATCACTTTCACTCCAGACAGCAAGCTGGTCTATGTTTCGAACTCTGGTACGAAGTCGGTCACTGCGATCGATATAAGTACGCTGAAGGCGGTGGCGTTGATTCCGGTCGGAGAAGTTCCGAAGCGCATGAATACCTTGGTTCTGCACTAAAGCTGAGAAGCATGTCTGAGTCTGTTGAAAACCCAACACAGACCGTAGCGTTTTCTGCCTCGGAACAAGAGGTCGGAGCACGTGCCAGGCGCCGCATTGCGCGGCGGCTCCTTCCGTTTCTGTTTGTGCTGTATGTGATTGCTTTTCTGGACCGAATGAACATTGGAGCAGCGGCTCTGCAGATGCCGGCCGACCTGGGTTTCAGTCCGAGCGTGATTGGCTTCGGCGCCGGCATTTTCTTTCTTGGGTACTTCCTGCTGGAAATTCCGGGTGCATTGATCGTGGAGCGATGGAGTGCGCGGGGCTGGATCGCTCGCATCATGATTTCCTGGGGAATCGTGACAGTGTTGATGGCCTTCATTCACACGCCTCGACAATTCTATTGGGTGCGTTTTCTGGTAGGCGCCGCCGAAGCAGGGTTCTTGCCGGGAGTGATCGTCTACCTGACCCACTGGTTCCGTTACCAGGACCGGGCTAAAGCGGTCGCCGTTTTCTATGCTGCCAATCCGCTTTCTTACGTAATCGGTTCGCCGCTTGCGGGCTTGTTGCTCGGGCTTTCGTGGCTGGGGATGAGAGGCTGGCGATGGCTGTTCGTCATCGAGGGAATTCCGGCCGTCCTACTCGGAGTGATTACGATTTTCTATCTTACGGATTGGCCGGAACAGGCTCGATGGCTGCCGGAGGATGAACGATCATGGATTACCGAGCAACTGCGGCGAGAGAAAGAGGCTAAGAAACGGGTTCATTCTTTCAGCGTGTGGGGAGCGCTGCGGAATCGTGACGTACTTCTGCTTACACTGTGCTATTTCTGTGCGATGACCGGAAGTTACGGAATCGCGTTTTGGCTGCCCACCATCGTGAAGCGCCTTTCCGGGCTAAGCGATATGAATGTAACCCTGCTGGCTGCCATGCCGTATGTTGCAGGGTTCGTAACCCAGCAATTGAACGGATGGCATTCGGATCGAACCGGCGAGCGCAGGTGGCATGCCGCCCTCCCGGTCATTCTCTGCGGTGTGGCCCTTTCGCTCGCGGTGATTTATTCCTCCAGACCGGCAATTTCAATCGCGCTATTCGTTGTGGTCGGAGCTTGTTTTTATGGTTTCCAACCCTGCTTTTGGGCAGTGCCCACGCTGTTTTTGAGCGAGTCGGCTGCGGCCGCGTCGATTGGTTTGATCAATTCGGTGGGGAACCTGGGCGGGTTTGCTGGACCTTTCGCGATTGGCTATCTGGCAAATCGTACGCATTCGTTCGCCCCAGGATTGTGGTATCTGGTAATAAGCCTCTTTGCCTCGGGTGCATTCATGCTCGCAGTTGGAGTGACGAAACGCCGTCCTCTGGCGCAAAGGGCATGACGCAGTTAGAGAGCCGCAGCGGAACAATTCCTTTATTCGGGTTATCAGAATCTCTTGTTAAGGGTTCCTTCATGTTTATCAGCCTAATCTAAGTAGCGCATTGTGTTTTTCGCGGTGGAGCGACCGAGACTTTTTGCAGCGATCATTTCTAAACTTTTGGAGGCGATGGTGAAGAAGACGAAAGCAATGGTTCTCTTTGTAATATTTACCTCACTTGTAGTCGGTGCTTGGGCTCAGCAAAAGGGGCCGCTAAAATTTGCGCAGACCATCCCGTTGCCCGATCTCCATGACGGCGACTTCGATCATTTTCGCGTGGATCTTGCGGGAAACCGGTTGTTTGCTACCGCAGAAGAGAATTCGAAGGTACTGGCCTTTGATTTGAAGACGAATAAGCTCATTCACACGATTACCGATCTGAAGGCACCACATTCGATGGTCTATCGCGCCGATCTGAACAAGTTGTTCGTAGTCGATGGGGATTTGGGAGAGGTCAAAATCTACGATACTAAGTCTTTTGAGCCGGCGGGCAGCGTCAAGCTGCGGGAAGGTGCGGACGCCAGCACCTACGATCCCGCGACCAAGTATATGTACGTGGTGAACGGCGGCGACGACGCACACCTTCCAAACTCTTATATCAGCGTGATTGATACCACGAGCGGAAAAGTGGTTGGGGAAATCAATGTCGATTCCCCCGACGTGGAAGCTATGGCGCTAGAGAAGTCAGGGCCCCGGATGTTCGTGAATGTTCGAGGCAACAACGAGATCAAGGTTTTTGATCGATCCAACCATAAGTTGCTTGCGACTTGGTCAATTGCAGAGCAGGGCAAGAAACCCACTGCGCTGGCATTCGACGAAGGCAGTCATCGTCTATTTGTGGGGACGCGCGATCCAGGGAAATTAATCGTGCTGGACAGCGATTCTGGAAAAGTGGTGGCAAGTATGCCGGCTGGGCCGATGGTCGACGACATGGCCTTCGACAGTGCGAGTAAGCGTATTTATTTCGCTGCAAGCCAGTTCATTGATGTCTTCCAGCAGCGCGATCCTGATCATTACGAGCGGATTGGCCACGTACCGACTTCGTTCCGGGCGAAGACTGCGATCCTTGTCCCAGAGCTGAAACTCTATTACTTGGCGGTTCCGCATCACGAGAAGCAGATGGCGGAAGTGCGGGTGTACAAAGTAGTTCCGTGAGTTTGGGATCCAACCCCACCGCTTCAGGATCGTGGGGCATTTGTGCGGCTTGTATCGGGAATCTTGATTTCCTGGCGCCCCAACGAGCGAGGGACATGAGACTTAGCCAATCTCACTGGCAATTGCTGTCCCAACATCCGCGGTACGGGCTTTCCCGCCGATGTCCGCTGTACGAGGGCCGGAATGCTCGAGTACGGAAGCGATAGCCTTCTCTACAGAGATCGCGGCCTCATGTTGTCCGAGATGCTCGAGCATCATCGCTCCCGACCAGATTTGGCCGATCGGATTGGCAATTCCCTTTCCCGCAATATCGGGAGCCGAACCGTGCACCGGCTCAAACATGGAAGGGTACTCACGCTCAGGGTTGAGATTTGCGGACGGGGCAATGCCAATTGAACCTACGACGGCGGGACCCAGGTCCGAGAGGATGTCACCGAACAGATTGGATCCCACGACGACGTCGAACCAATCTGGATGGCGCACGAAGTGCGCAGTCAAGATGTCGATGTGATACTGATCCGTCCGAACGTCTGGAAATTCTTTTGCGATCGCAGCGAAACGTTCATCCCAGAAAGGCATGGTATGGATGATGCCGTTGGATTTGGTTGCCGACGTAACGTGACTCTTGCGCTTGCGTGCCAACTGGAAAGCGTGACGCATAATCCGGTCACATCCTCGTCTTGTGAATACTGATTCTTGAACAGCCAGTTCGGCATCCGTGTTCTCGAAGAGCCTTCCGCCAATATTGGAATATTCGCCTTCATTGTTTTCCCGGACCACACAGAAATCAATTTGTCCCGGACCCCAGTTTTTTAGCGGCGATTCAATCCCGTGGAGAAGCCTCACCGGGCGGAGATTCACGTATTGCTGAAATCTGCGCCGGATAGGGATCAGTAAGCCCCAGAGCGAAACATGGTCCTGCACTTTGGGATGGCCGACTGCGCCCAGGAAGATACTGTCAAAGTTTCGCAATTGTTCCAGACCGTTCGCCGGCATCATGCGACCGGTTTTGAGGTAGGTCTCGCAGCTCCAATCGAAGTGGACCCAGGAGAAGTCAATGCCATAGCGACGGCCTGCTGCTTCGAGCACCCGGATGCCTTCGGGGACGACTTCGCGCCCGATTCCATCTCCGGGGATGACCGCGATCTTGTACTTCTTTTTGGCGTTCTTTTTCACCGCATTCTTGCTTACTTTCCGCAAAGCGCCACCAGCTTCCGTGCGTCATCGACGCGTTCCAAGGTTCGAACTAAATTGACTATCGTTTCCGCCTTTTCCTTAGGCCACTTGGCAAATGCGGCGTTGCCGAGAAACTTTTCCGCGACCTCTTCGTAACTCATGGGGTCGGCTGGGCTGCCTTTGCCGAAATCTGCGCGACCGGAAATCGTTCGTCCATCCTTCAAATGGACTCGAAGAATGGTAGTCATCTTGTCGAATCCCGCCTTCTCAGCATCTGGATCGACATAGAAGTTGACCCGTCGCAGCATGGCTTGGACTTCTGGCCGGTTAACGACTTCGTCTTGAAATTCAACGAGTGTTGCCTTGCCATACAGCAAGAGCACACCTAGACAAAACTCCATACTGAATTTCGCCTGCAGACCCGTAGTGGGTCGATGGTGAATGAGCGCGTTGGGCATGTTGTGGTTCGTGCCCACGTCGACACGTTCCACGTCGGCCGCCTTGATGTGTTCCTTGCGAATCAGACGCATCAATTCCGTCATGCCTGGATGGGTTAGAGAACCCGACGGAAATGGTTTGATCGAGATACCCGGAGAGCTGAAGGTCCAAGGCTTCCCCAGGTGATTAACAATTGCTGAAGGATCATAGCTTCCCCCGTACGCATGGAAAAAACCGCGCGGCGCCTCAAGAATCTGATCGGTTGCGGTCCAGCCAAGATTGGTAAGATCAACCGCCACAATTCCGCTCTCCGCCGCATGCCCGGCATGAAACGGCTTTGTCATTGTGCCAAAATTCTCGCGCAGTCCGGCTGCCTGGCTAGCGGCGATGCTCAGCGCTCGCCTGATTTGCTTCGCGTCAAAGCCGACGAGCTTTCCGCCCGCCACGGCCGCGCCCAGCGGGCCACAAGTGCCGGTCGAATGAAAGCCGTCTTCATAATGACGCGGCGAAATCGCCTCTGCGACTTTGCACTCCACTTCGACGCCGAGATGATAGGCAAGCATGAGGTCGCGTCCGGATGCTCCCTTCCATTCCGCAAATGCCAGAACCACGGGCAGAACCACTGCAGTGGGATGAACAAGCAAGCCATAGACGCGATCGGCCGCAACGGCCAACTGTGTGTCATCGAAATCATCGGCATGAATTGAAACACCGTTGGCGAATGCGGCGAAGCGAGGAGGGGATTTGGTGCCGGTTCCTAAAACGCGTGTGCCGCTTTTCTCGAAACCAAGCGATTGCAAATATTTCAGAACAAGCGGTCCGCTTTCAGCCACGGAACCGGCAAGCGCCAGACCTAAGCCATCCAAGATCGACTTTTTGCCTAGTTCGAGAACATCGTCCGGAATCTGTGCGAAGGTTGTGTCGGCCACAAACTGGGCAACGTACTTGGTCACTCCCTCCACGTCTGGAAATGGCGCCGGGCAGGGCGATGGCGCCTCGGAAGAATATCCCTTCGCATTCGAGAGCAGACCAGCAACCGTTGCGAGAGCGGATCCCGAAACGAAGTCACGTCTTTTCATGACTCAATGATGTCTGAATAATCTGCTAAAGGACACACAAATAAACAATTCCAGGAGAGAGCCTCACGACGATATTCGGAGCACATTAACGTACGCTGAATGCAACATAAAATCACGTTAAGAATGGCTCCATACGCATGGCGCGCTGAATCATGAAGTTTTGAAATTATCCCGATGCCATTGTTTTGACACATGCAATCAACGCTCGATTTCCACGAACATCCAGCGCGCTCGCCTGGAACCCCGCATCGGCAATAATCTTTAGGTTCTCTTGCAAGGTAAGAGGTGAGTCGCCCTGCTCGTCGAGATATTGCTGATGTTCTGGAAGCGATCGACCCTCATCAATCGAGCTCGAATAAACCCTTTCCTGCCTCTTCCACACCGACTGATAGCAGGAGAATGAGTCGGCCCCCGGCACGGCGATTCTGTCGAGAAAGAAAAAGAAGCCTGGCTTAGTGAGGACTTTGTACACCCACGACATCACTTTCCGCTGGCTTTCCGTTGGCAGGTTATGAATCGTCTGGACGGAGAACGCAACGCGGTAGTCGCTTTCAGGAAGTTTCGCACCTTGGACATTGCAAAGATCATGTTGCACGGTGACAAACTGTTTCTCTCTTCCTGCCAGTCGCTTCATAGCCATGGCGATCATTGCGGGCGAATAATCAATGCCGACAACCGAGGCTTCCGGCAAACGCTGAAAGAGTTGTTCTTCAACCAGGCCAGAGCCGGACCCGACGTCGAGAATTGTCGAGCCAGGAGTGTAATGGTCGGCGATCAGGCTGAGAAGCAGATCGAGTTGCTCGCCTCGCAGCGGATTTCCAGAAGAAGGATCGCTGTCCCAGTTCGAGGTCCGAGTCGGGTTGAGCCATATGTCGCGCATATTTTGTGGCCGAGAGCCCGGCTCGCCTTCAAGGCCGCTCCGACCTGAGTGCGTGAGCATCCAGTGCCAGTTGCAACACTTCCGCCAAATGAAGTGCTTTCCGCCCCGTGGTTTGCAATATTTGTTCTCGACAGCTAAAGCCATCGGAAACAATCAAAGTTTCTGGCGCGGCCTGTCGAACGGCGGGCAGCAAGACCCGCTCTCCTAACGCTAATGACACATTGTAATTGTCCTTTTCAAATCCAAAAGAACCCGCCATGCCACAGCAGCCAGAATCCAGCGATTGCAGATCAGCTCCCGCTTTCCGCAGCAGCGACTCTTCATCCTTCATCTTCATTAATGCTTTGTGATGGCAATGACCATGAAGCAGCACTTTCTTTGACAACTGTGGAGGACGGAAGCCAGGGGCGTGGTTTTCGAGAAATTCGCTGAGAAGGAAAGTCTGGGCCCGCAGCCGAGTGGCGCGAGGATCTGCTGGAAACAGATTGCGCAATTCATCCCGAAAGACTGAGGCGCAACTTGGCTCGAGAACGACTATTGGAATTCCACTGTCAATCTGCTTGCCCAATACTTGCATTACCTTCCTCAGGTATCGCTTGGCTCGATCCAGCATGCCGAAGTCATACAGCGGACGTCCGCAGCACAAGTGTTGACGCGGGACAAGCACCTTGAACCCCGCGTGACGGAGTACATCCACCGCTGCCCGGGCTGTTTCCGGATGAAAATAATTGTTAAATGTATCGGGCCATAGAATGACTTCCTTCTGCGCCGAGGTAGACCAATCTTGGTCAATTCCGGTCCCACCTTCCAGCCCAGGAAGTGCGGTTTTCGCCGCCCACTTCTGAAAACTCAATTCATCAAAATTAGGTATTCGTCGCTGCTTCGGCAGTTTCAACATTTTTTCCAGAAGCGAGCTGATCCCCGGGGCATGGTTAAGAAAATTCACTAACCGTGGCGCGAAAGATGCAAGCCGCGCCCAGCGATCGATCATGCCAAAAGCATAAGCCTGAACCGGACGCCTTTTGCTTTCGTAATAATGTGACAGAAACTCGGCCTTGAACGTCGCGACATCGACGTTGGCTGGACATTCCGACTTGCACGCCTTGCACGCCAGACATAGGTCGAGCGATTTCTTGACGTGTTCGTCTTGCCAATTTTTGGCCAGCACTTCGCCCTGAAGCAGTTCAAAGAGCATGTGCGCCCGCCCGCGGGTGCTGTGCTCTTCCTCCAAAGTGACCATGTAGCTTGGACACATCGAACCCCCATCACTCTTGCGGCACGCTCCCAATCCGATACATCGCAGCGTAGCTCGCGCGAAGGACCCATCGTCATCAGGAAATTTGAAATGCGTTTGCGGCTCTAGGGGCTTGTAGTCGGCTCCCAAACGCAGGTTCTCGGTGGGGAGGTAGGCGTCAACAACTTTATGTGGATTCAGTTTGTTGTCGGGATCCCAGACCGCTTTGAATTCACGGAACGCGACCATCAACTCTGGTCCGAACATTTTGGGCAATAATGCGCCCCGAGATTGCCCGTCGCCATGCTCACCTGAGAGTGATCCCCCATAGCCAACTACCAAGTCAGCGGCGCGCTCGACGAACTCACCATACTTACGAATGCCAGTCGCAGTTTCCAAATCAAAACTTACGCGCATGTGGATGCAACCATGCCCAAAATGTCCGTAGAACGAACCGCGATAGTTGTATTCATTCATCAACTTCCGAATGTCGCGTAAATATGCTCCAAGTTTTTCCGGGGCGACGGCCGCATCATCCCATCCTTCCCACTCCAGTGGCGCCCCTGGCGCAAACGCGGCTGCGCGCGGCCCTGATTCGCGGAGATGCCAAACCGCTTTAGCTTCACTCTTTGAGTAAAGCCGGCTGGTCGGTGGATCGCTGACTTGCTTTAATCGCTCAAGCAGCTTCAAAGCTTTGTCTTGAGAATGCAACGGATCATCTGACCCGAACTCGACCAGGAGAATTCCCCTGCCCTCGGGAAGGAGCTCGAGATTGGGTGCTCCCTTCTTTCGCAGCCCGTCGACGATACTTCCTTCGAAACCTTCCAGCCCGATAGGTTCGAACTTCAGAATCTCTGGGACATGATCGGCCGCCAGAAAAGCATCTGGGTAGCCAAGTCCTACCAGCGTCCTGTGTTGCGGGCTTTGGATTAAAGCAAGTTTTGCCTCAAGCACGACGACGCATGTGCCTTCTGTTCCGACCAGAGCCCGCGCCACGTTGAATCCTCTCTCTGGAAGCAATTCGTCGAGGTTGTAGCCGGAAACCCGCCGAGGAATGCGGGGGAATTTCGCGCGAATCAGGTCGCCGTACTGATCCCGAATTGTGCGCAGCTTGCTGAAGATCTGGCCCCGACGTCCGCCCTCCTGAACAATACGGTCGATAGCGCTTTCTTGGGTTGGTCCGACTGTGAGTTGCGTACCGTCATAGAGCAGAATGCGCAACTCTTCCACATTGTCGACGGTCTTCCCGCCGAGCAAGGAATGAGTTCCGCAGGAATTATTGCCAATCATTCCACCGATCGTGCAGCGATTGTGAGTCGACGGATCGGGCGCGAACGTCAAGTGATGGATTTCCGCCTGGTTTCGCAGAGTATCCAACACAACGCCCGGCTGAACCCTCGCAATTTTTTTGTGGGGATCGACCTCGAGGATCCGGTTCATGTACTTCGTAAAATCGAAGACGACCGCAACATTGCAGCATTGTCCGGCAAGACTCGTCCCGGCGCCGCGAGCCAGGATAGGAGCACCGTACTCTTGGCAGACTCGTACGGCTGCAATGACGTCATCGGCGTGACGTGGGACCACGAGTCCGATGGGAATTTGCCGGTAGTTTGACGCGTCGGTGGCATACAGCGCACGGCTTCCGCGATCAAAACGTACTTCGCCTCGAACTTCACACTTTAACTCGGTTTCAAGCTCGCGCGCCTGCGGGAAGGAATCAACAGGCTTGGCGTGGGAACTCAGCGGCAATGGAATAAGCGAGGACAAATGTTCCGAGGTCTGGCCAGGTCCGACCGATTATGGGTTAACTTGCGGGTTGTTTCGCCGCAGTGAACGAGCCACTGGCGAGTCCCTCTCCCGCCTTCATCCAAAAGGCCATGATAGAGCCCAAAAACAGCAGGCCAATGCTGCCCAGGAATGGCAGTTCCCAATTTCCCGTTTTGTCGATGACATATCCGAAGACTAGAGGAGAAATGATGGCAGCCAGCGCCGACCCCGTGTTCATAAGACCGCTGGCGGAACCAGAGAAACGGGGAGCGATATCCATCGGGATTACCCACATCGGTCCTATGGTGAATTCGGCAAAAAAAAACGCCATGCTTAGACAGATGGCAGCCCAGGTAAGATTATGCACAAACAGAATTGGCACCATGAAAGCCAGTGAGCAAAGAAATCCTAAAACCACAAGATTACGGCGCGCCTTATTTAAATCGCGCGTCTTGCTGTAGATGTAATCGCTCACAATCCCGCCCAGCGCGTCACCCACGACGCCTGCAAAGAACACACCCCCTGAGAAGAGTGCCGACTTCTTCAAGTCAAGATTGTAGCTGTGAAGATCTTTTTTTCTCTGTTTCCGTAAAGCATATCGCGGCAGCACTTCCAATTCCGCCGGCGTAATGCCAGGATGCTCCCCGGGATCGTCGCGGAAGTACCAGACCCACGCTGCTGCCCAAGCCAAGCTGATGATTCCGAGCATAATGAATGATCCCCGCCAAGTTACCAGCGCGATAAGCCAAGCGACCAAAGGTGGAGTCAGGGCGTTACCTAGCCGCGCACTGGAATGCGTAATCCCCTGAGCGAACCCACGCTTCCCTTCCACTGTCCAATCAGACATGGCTCGGGTAGCAGTCGGAAAGGTGGCGCCTTCTCCAAAGCCGAGCACCACTCGAGCGACGAGCATGGCGGCTAGGCTGCCGACAAATCCCGTCAACAAAGTGGCAATCGCCCAAATTAGTGCAGAGACGGTCAGCGTCAGACGCGCTCCGAAACGGTCGCTTACCCATCCTCCGATGATCTGGAAGAACAAATAAGGATAGGCAAATGCGGAAAAAACCAGGCCTACCTGTGCGTTGTTGAGATGAAGATCTTGTTTGAAAACCGAAGCCGCGGTGCTCACGTTTACTCGATCGATGTATGTGATCCCATACATGAAACAAATCAGGATCAGCACCTTCGTGGTCGCGGAAACCCTTCCCGCGTGTGTCGTGGACAATTTAGGCGCGGTGCTCATCGGTTAAGTCCCTTCTGGCGCAACTTAATCTCGTGCCACGAACGCAGGAGGCGTCACTTGCCTAGCAGTACCGGCTCAGCCTTCGTTTTTGTTTGAACCAGACATTCGAGGGCGGCCGTCACACCGCCTTCCTTATGGGGCACGCCCGCCAACCTGAGGCCCATTTCGATTCCACTCAGCGTTCCCGCCAGCATCAGATCGTTGAAGCTGCCGAGATGACCGATCCGAAATACTTTGCCGATTAACTTCGAGAGCCCGGCTCCTATCGACATATCAAAATTCTCAAGAATGACGTTTCGTAGTTGGTCGGCGTCGTGACCCTTCGGCATAAAAGCCACCGTCACCGAGCTCGAGTACTCGCGAGGATTTTCACAAACGATTTCCAAGTCCCAGGCCCGCACTGCGGCACGAGCCGCTTCGGCGTGACGATCATGTCTGCGAAAAACGTTGGGCAAACCTTCTTCTTGGAGCATCAACAGGGCTTCCCGCAAGCCGTAGAGCATATTGGTGGCCGGAGTAAATGGGAAAAAACCTGCTTGGTTGGGTTTCAACATCTCCTGCCAGTCCCAATAAGATCGCGGCATTTTGGCTCGCTTGTTGGCTGCGATGGCCTTTTCCGAAACGGCGTTAAAACTTATGCCCGGAGGCAGCATGAGCCCCTTCTGCGACCCGGCGATGGTGACATCCACTTCCCATTGGTCGTGACGGTAGTCGGTCGACGCCAGAGAAGAGATCGTGTCAACGATCAGAAGCGCTGGATGGTGGACGTTATTCATGGCGTGGCGGATTTCAGAGATCCGGCTGGTCACTCCGGTTGAGGTTTCGTTGTGAACCACCATGACCGCTTTGAAAGTATGCTGTTGATCCGAAGCGAGGCGCGATTCCAGTTCCGCAGCCGCCGCGCCGCTGCGCCAATTGCCCGGGACATACTCCACGTTGATGCCGAATCTTTCCGCAAGTTGACGCCAGAGTAGCGAGAAATGGCCGGTCTCGAACATCAGCACCCGCTCACCGGGAGAAAGCGTATTTACTATGGCTGCTTCCCAAGCGCCGGTACCGGACCCTGGATAAATAATGACAGGCCCGGTTGTCTGGAAAACCGGGCGAATATTTTCCAAAACTTCCATCCCCAATTTCGCGAACTCCGGGCCTCGGTGGTCAATCACGGGACGATCTATGGCCCGTAAAACTCGATCCGGAACATTGGTTGGACCCGGGATTTGGAGGAAATGACGGCCAGCACGAACCATGACGGTTTTAAAACCTTAGCTTCCCTTCGGCAATGTTCCGCTACTCAAGCCGGCAGCGGCTTTCCCGTAGTCTCTTCGCCAAAAGGCAGGAGAGCTAGTCCGAGCACAAATGCGACACTGGAGAGCGCCACGGGAATACCGATGCCGTGAAAATGCGAAACACCGGCACCAACTAAAAACGTAATTCCGGCCCCAACGAAGCGGCCAACCGAGATTGCAAGTGCAAAAGCGCTTGCCCGGCATTCGGTCGGATACTGCTCCGGCAGCCATAGCGTATACATCGCAAAATTGGCGCCACCAAATCCCAGAAAAGGTAAACAAGTAATAAAGGCCGAGAGCGCACGCGTGGGCAGGTAAAACGCATAGCCAAAGGCCAGCGGGATAAATACCAGCATCACGGCGAAGTACAATGCAAGCGTTGCCCTGCGGCCCAGCCTTTCCGCAAAAGCAGGTAATACGATGCAGCCAAAAATTGTACCGAGCGACAACAACATGGTGGCATAGGAAGATAAGCGCGCGGCTTCAAGCGGGCTCAGCCCAGCTCTCGATGCGAGGTTAATTACGGCGGAGGGCACGTACACAACACCCGCCCACAAGCCGACGATCGACACTAATACATATAAACAATTCAAGATCGTCCGCCGCCGATAAGTTGGCGAGAAAAGCATAAAAAATGACCGAGTCACTGACCATGACTTGATTTGTTCTACCTTGTTCACCCAGTTCACCCAACGGTTCGGCTCGGTTACTCCGTAGCGAATGAAACCTATCAGAAGAGCCGGCGCCCCACCCACGGCAAACATCGCCCTCCAGCCGTATTTAGCTCCCACGATGTAGTTCAGCAAAGCAGCCAAGAAAAATCCGAAATAATAGCCCGTATGCATCAGGCCGGCGCCCATCTTGCGACGACTCTCGGGCCATTCTTCCGCTACAAAAGTTCCACCCATGGCCCATTCGCCGCCGATGCCGATGCCAGCCAGCAGGCGAAACGCCGCCAGTTGCCAAACTCTGGTAGCAACGGCGCCGAGAAAAGTGAACAGCGAGTACCATGCGATGGTCAGCATGAGGGTACGAACGCGACCGAATCTGTCAGCCAAAGGGCCCCAGAGGAATGCCATTCCCCAACCGACCAGAAAGAGCGCAAAGAGCAAGCCACCGTACAGGCCTTCATTGGCAGGAGTGTCAGGAATAGCGGAGCGTGGTAGCAATTCGCGCAATGCCGGCACCATCACGAGGGCGTAGATAAATGAATCCATTCCATCGAGGGCCCACCCGCCCCACGCAGCCCAAAACCCGCGAATCTGGTTGCCGTTAAGAGGTTCGCGCGACGCAGCGACCACCAGCTTTTTTGGAGAAGCTGCCAGTACCATTCCCGCACCCCTCGTTACCCGCGATTCGACGGTTTTCGCCGGTCGGGATGATACTAGTTATTTTCCAATTTCGACGAGCTTCTCGAAATTTCGACCCGCGTCATTGCACCTCAAAAATATCGACCTTTGCGACCTTCGATCCCTTTTTTGAACCTCCGGCTTTGCAGACTGCAACATACAAGCGGTTTAATTCAGGAACAAACAAAGATGTTTTTCCGCCGACCGAGCCGGGGACTTTTGCCAGTAATGAATAAGTATCGGGATCTTTTTGTTCGTAGACCATGATGTGGCCTTCGCGTGCCGTGACATAAATCCGCTTGCGGGCAGCGTCAAAAAACATATCGTCGGCGCCAGTCACGGCTGGCAGACTCGTGATCTGCTTCCCGTTCTCCGAATCCATGACCACGAACTGAGGAGGTGTACGAGTCACCAGGAAAAGTCGGTGATTAGGTTCGTCCAGCGCGATGGTGACATTATTCTGGCTACCGGTAACGGGCCATTTGGTAACCACGGCGCGCTTCTCGCGGTCGATGATGAGGACCTGGCTATGAGCGGTGTCGCTCACAAACATCCGCGGCCCCGACTTTTCCAGGGCCATCGCTTCTAAAATAGGAGACTCAATCCGGATGTCTCCTAAATGCTTGTCTCCATTTGTATCGGTGAGGCTAAGGTTAGAGTAGTCTAGATTGGCATCCTTGCCACCGGCCGCAACGTAGAGATAGCCGGATGCTGGATCGAAAACGGCAGAGTCGGCGCCTTCCAGCAGCTTGGCAGAATCGATTGGCTTGTAAGAATCACCCTTGAGAAACTTCACCTCACCGGCACCGCCATCCACCACCACCAACTTGTTGCGATCGGGAAGATACCTGACGTTGTGTGGTTCGTCCAAACCGCCGATACTGTGAATTCGGGTGTTAGATTTCAGATTAAACACCTCAACGCTGTGGTGATCTTCAGCTGTAAGGAATAGACGATTCCCTTTGAGGTCAATACCAAAATGATCGAAATCTCCCTCAATGTCGGGCAAGAGAATTGTCTTCACCAGTCGCAGGGGGGCTTTCCCTGCAGCGACTTTGGCTTTCGTACTATGCGCCTTTTTCCTCACGGAATTCTCGGCTCGACCGGTGCTCACTAAACCAAAAACCAGCGCCACAAAGAGTACAAGAGCCTTCTTCACACGATCCTCCCAGAAATTCGAAGACGGGTTCATTCCGCGCTCCCGTGTAGGCGCGATCGCTACCGGACGCGAGTCAGAGCGGCAACAAGCGCATGACTATAGCCACGGCACATTAAGACATTCTGAATCCAATATGAAATGGCTTTCAGAGTAGCGATCCCGCGTCGGCAGCGATTCGCGGAGAAAGCTGGACCTATTATGAAAAGCAAGCGCGTTTGCGCTTCTAACTTCCTGAACAAACTTTCATTCAGCGTTCTGTCCAATTTAATGTTGCAAGACCACCATGCTGAAGGAAAGGCTCGGGGTTGCGCCGGCTGTACTGTCAGCCGTTCGGCCCTCCCCAAAAAGCCGGCGGAGCGCAGGCGCTACCCCTTAGCTGGCCGACGTTGTAAACCGCTCTTTGACCACATGCCAATCTACCTTGCTAAGGGATCATCCCTCGATAAGATCGCAGGCTTGTAATCGATTTATGCTTCGCTAAGGCTGTAGACGCTTGAAATTCCGGACAATGCTAGCTTTCGGAGTGCTCTTACTCTTTTCCCCTTGGACAAGAGCCCAGGTTGCCGGTGGCCTTCATGGCACAAGCAGAGATCCCTCTGGGGCACCGGTTTCCAATGCGCATATCTCAATCAAGAACCTGACTACAAACAACACCACATCAGTTACGAGCGACGCACGCGGCTTTTATTCTGCGTCTGATCTTCCGCCGGGCAATTATTCAGTCACTGCTTCTATGACTGGATTCTCGAATGTGACCTCTACCACTGCGATCACAAGTGGAAACCTGAGTGTGGTTAACCTCACCCTGCAACCTGCGAGCAATCGGCCTGGCCATAAGACGCCCGCCACATCCTCTATGGGCGGAGTGGTGACTTCGGAAACTGTGCGCGACATGCCGGTTAACGGGCGTGATTGGACACAGGCAGCCACACTTCAGGCAGGCGTCTCCTCGGTTCGCACCCAGCCTGACGCCACAAATACCAGTTCCGGCCGGGGACAGCGTGGTTTTGGAGCACAGATCAGTGTTTCCGGCGGGCGCCCCCAACAGAACAATTATCTGTTGGACGGAATTACCATCAACGACTACGCGAATGCAGCGCCGGGTAGCGTGTTGGGGCTCGATTTGGGTGCGGACGCTGTGGAGGAATTCTCGGTCGTAACCAGCAACTATCCCGCCACCTATGGTCGTTCTTCCGGCGGAGTTATCAATGCCGTGACGCGCTCTGGAAGCAACGCTTTTCATGGCACGATATACGAGTTCTTGCGCAATAGTGCTTTGGACGCGCGCAATTTTTTTGATGTGACAAAACCTCCATTCCGTCGCAATCAGTTTGGAGCTTCCGCTGGCGCGCCAATTCAGAAAGATCGCACTTTCGTTTTCGCCAATTACGAAGGACTCCGCCAGTCGTTAGGTACCACCCAGGTGGATACAGTTCTTTCACTGGCGGCCCGAAGCGGTCAGCTTTCATCGGGCAACGTTACAGTGGATTCACGGGTTTTACCGTACCTTGCGTTCTACCCTTTACCCAATGGTAGAATTCTGCCTCCGGGCGACACGGGGATCTTCACCTTTTCAGGTCAACAGGTCACGCGAGAGGATTACTTCACCACTCGTCTGGATCGAAAATTCAGTGAGCACGACAATCTCTCTGGTACTTACGTTTTCGACACTGCACATACAATCCAACCCGATAAACTCGACACCAAATTGACCGGCGTGCAAAGCAGGCGGCAGCTTTTTACTCTTTTGGAGAACCATACTTTTGGGTCGCAATTAGTCAACTCGTTTCGATTGGGATTCAATAGAGTCGTTGCGTTGCTGGGACAAACACCGGGTGCGATCAACCGATTGGCAGGCGATGTATCGCTGGGATTCCTTCCCGGGCATACGGCGGGCGGAATCAGCGTACTCGAGCTCACCGACTTTGCAGGAGGTTTAGGCGCGAACTCGGTTTTCAATTTTCATTGGAATTCGATCCAGGCTTACGACGACATCGCACTCACCAGGGGAAACCATTCGTTGCGGTTCGGCGTCTCCGTCGAGCGCATACGGAACAACACGCTGGCGGAAAGTAACCCAAATGGGGTGTTCACGTTTAAGTCAATTTCCGATTTTCTTACGAACCGCCCTTACTCGCTGGATATTGGGCTTCCGGGAACAATTTCCCCGCGAGGTCTACGTCAAACTGTGGCGGCCGCCTACGCCCAAGATGACTTTCGATGGTACCGAAATTTCACCGTTAACCTTGGAATTCGATACGAGATGGCAACCGTCCCCAGTGACGCGCATGGAAGGCTCGCCACCTTGCGACGCATGACAGATCCTCTTCCCCACCTCGGTGATCCATATTTTTCTAATCCGACTCTGCGCAACTTCGAGCCCCGACTCGGTTTGGCATGGGATCCGTTAGGAAATGGTAAGGTCGCCATACGATCCGGCTTCGGGATGTTCGACGTGCTTCCGCTGCCTTACGAATTTGAGCTGTTGTCATTGTTTGCAGCCCCATTTTTCCAACTGGGCACCCCTACTAATCTTCCGGCAAACTCATTCCCGCTGACCGCGGTTTCGTTGGCCTCCGCAAATCCAAGAACGCTCCGGAATGTTTATGTGCAACCTGATCCATCACGCAATTACGTGATGCAGTGGAACCTGAACGTTGAGCTTGACCCCACCAAGAATTTGACCGCGTTAGTAGGCTACGTGGGTTCGCGCGGCGTGCATCAACCATTCCGCGTCGACGACGGTAACATTGTGCTTCCCCAACTTACGCCCGCAGGATATTTGTGGCCGGCTACCGGTGGACAGAAGCTGAACCCCAATGTCGGCCGGCTCGACATTCTCATGTGGCGTGGTGACTCGAACTACGACGCCCTACAGTTACAGCTCAAAGGAAGGACTACGCATGGTGTGCAGGCCCAAGCTTCCTACACCTGGGCAAAGAGCATTGATACAGGTTCGGCAACTATCGCCGGCGATCAGTTTGCCAACTCCATTGCAAGCTTGCCGTGGTTTGATCTTCGCCTCAATCGTGGCCTTTCCGATTTCAACATCGCACACAACCTCTCCGCGCGTTTTACCTGGGAGATTCCTTCCCCTGCATCGCTCCGAGGGATTGAGAGATCGTTAGCCGGCGGATGGCAGGTCGGAGGTACTTACCAGGCCAGCACAGGTTCTCCATTCACAGTCACTATCGGTGGCGATCCCTTGGCCTTAAACAGCACTGATCCCTATGACGTACCGATTCGTCTCACCGGCGGAACGTGCAACAACCCTATCAATGCGGGGAATCCTGCCGAGTATCTCAAGCTACAATGCTTTGCGTTTCCCAGCCCGCCCACGCTGCGCGGCAACACCGGGCGAAATTCCGTCATCGGTCCGGGAGTCTCGAATTTCGATCTGTCGGTCTTGAAGAATACCTACATCAAGAAAATTGCGGATCGTTTTAACGCACAGCTAAGAGTAGAGATTTTCAATGCCTTCAACCATGCGAATTTTGCTCCGCCTCTCGACCACCACGCCGTCTTCGATGAGCTTGGAAATCCGGTTTCTGGCGCTGGTTTGATCAACTCGACCCAAACCCCTTCGCGCCAGGTACAGCTCGGTCTGAAACTGATTTGGTGATTAATCTATGGCTTGATCAGCGTTTATCAGGAACCACGCGAAACCGCTGACCACAGTGACCAATGCCGCAAAATCCAGAGCGTAGGTCCAACCAAATCGCGTCGCAATAGCAGCAGTCAAGATTGGCGACAGCCATCCGCCCAGGCTGCCAAAGGTCGTCATAAGCCCGGAAATCGAACCTGAATACTTTGCCGCAATGTCATTGCATGTAGTCCAGAGAACAGAAGAAGCGGCGAAGTTGAGTCCGCCCGCGGCGGCCAGTTGAGCGATAGCGAGCGTGTTATTTGCTGTATGGCTTCCCGACCATAGCAGACCCGCGGAGCAGGCCACGCCTAACCACACGGTCGCTCTTCGCCCTCGCCGTTTGCCAAGCCTTTCCGCTGCACGGTCAGAGAGCCATCCCCAAAGAGGAACCATAAATAAGTTGGCTATGAACGGCGCGGATGTCCACAGACTTGCTTTTGGTATGGCGACACCGCGCACCCGTACCAGGTAAATAAAAAACCAAGTGACAAAAATGTAGACCGGATATACCAAACAAAAATGACTGATCATCAGTCCCCACATGGAGGGACTGGAAAAAACCTTAATCCATGGAACATTGTTGACCACCACGCTGTGGTTTGGAGTCGGTCCAATCTTCGAAGAGGAACGGATACTCGCGAGCTCTGCCGCATTGACGGCCGGATGCTCTTCCGGTCGATTGGTCACGTATTTGTAGATCACAAACGCTAAAACCGTTCCAGCAGCTCCTAACAACAAAAAGCACGCCCTCCAACCCCACTGTCTGATCATCCATCCAATAAGAATGGGTGCGGCGACGCCTCCTGCTCCAACTCCTGCCAGGAAAATACTGGTTCCGAATGCGCGCTCTTTCTCGCCCAGCCAATAAGCCATCATCTTGTTGCCAACTGGGATGGCAGCCGCCTCACCCAGACCCATGACAAATCGGACGATTGCAAATGACCATGCCGCTCCAAGTAATCCCAGGACCGGCAGGCTGGGAGCGATCGCGGTTACGGCCGTAAAAATGGAAAAGCACAGAATCGCTCCTGTTAAGACGCGGCGCGATCCGAAGCGATCTGCCAGCCATCCTCCGGGAAGATGAAATACGGCATAACCCAAGCTGAATGCACCGAAGATCCAGCCCATGGTCTGGGAATCAAATTTGAATTCTTCTTGAACATACTTGCCCGCGATTCCAAGATTCATCCGATCGATATAGGTCAACCCGGCCATGATCGCCAGCAGCGTAACGACGTGCCAGCGCACCCCCGTGGGAACTAAGTTCGTGTTCTGGATTTTTGAAGCTTCGACAAATGGAGAGATTTGGTCCACGCGGGGGAAGTCCCTTCTACGAGATCGGATCAAGCAGTTAAATGATCAGACGTTCTTAATTTTTCTTCTCCACCGTTTCTTCCTCGATCCGATAAAAATGCTCTAGTCCGATGGCATCTTCAACTTCCTTGCGCACTTTAATGAAAACCGATTGGTCCATGCCTGTACGACCGGTGTCATGAAGACGCGAAAATAGATCTTTTATGCTCTTGAAAGTCACCATGATGGCGCTGATGGCGTCATTCGCCATCTTGTAACCCATGGTTTCAAGCTCTGCGATCGAAAAGATCGGCCTGCCAAATCGATTGCCTTCGCTGTTGACAAAGATCAGCGGTGCACGCACTTCAACTGGAGCTCTGCATGCTTCTTCAATTGTGTTGGGGAAAAGCATCACCATATCCGCTCCAGCTTCCGCATACATATTTGCTCGACGAATGCCCTCAGAGAAGCTATCCGAAATCATGGCGTCGGTTCGGGCTGCGATTACGAAGTCCGGATCACGACGGGCTCGCACGGCGTATCGGATCTTTTCGCACATTTCCTCGGCTGGAATCACGTGCTCAAGACCTTTGTGATAGTGCACACGTTTTGGATAAACCTGGTCTTCAATATGAACTGCAGCAGCCCCGGCGCGTTCGAGCTCTTGAACGGTTCGAATTACGTGCACCGGGTCTCCATAACCCGCGCCGCCATCCACCATCAACGGAATGGATACTGCAGCAGTAATGCGGCGCGTTGCCGTGAGAACTTCTTCCAGACTGAGAAGCGGTTCCGGAACACAAGAGCTTGCTCCCAAAGCATAGCCGCCCAAGTCTAAGGCTCGAAATCCGACCTGCTCCGCAATTCTGGCGGTCAAGGGGTCATAAGCGATCGGCGCATGGATAATTCCTGGGCTCTCCAACATTTCGCGAAACACGGTCGTCATTCTTTTCACGAACGCCTCCTTACAATGCATTCGAAGTAAAACTAATCCAGGCTGCTGATTCTGCTGGCGCCAGTATTGAACGTAGGCTTAGATTGCTCCTGCTTCTCTGAATCTGAATTCGGCATCGGTTTCAATATTGTCGCTGGCGTCCACCGCCAACCAGATGACGGCGCCGGTGAAACTCACCAATGCCGCGACATCCAGCGCTGTGGTCCAGCCAAATGCCGCAGCCAAATGTGCCGTCAGAATCGGTGCGATGCCGCCGGCGATGTTGGCACCCACCAGCTTGGAGCAGCAAAGCTGCTGAACCCCGCGGCAAGGGCCAATAGCAGAATGGCTGAGGTATCGCCTACCGCGCGACCACCCGCAAGAAGCATGAGGGCGGAAGCGGTCATGCCGATCCACACGGTGCTGCGGCGTCCATGGCGCCGGCCAAAACGCTTCACGGCTTTGTCGGAAAGCCATCCCCCGAGTGGCGCCATCAGTGTCATGGCAATAAACGGAGTCGCACCCCACCAGCCGCCCCTTGTGACGGTTAAGCCTCGCACGCGCGTAAGGTAAATGAAAAACCAGGTGAAGAAAATGTATGGCGTGTAACCATGACAGAAATAACTCAGGATCAGTCCCCAAACCGACTTGCTGGAAAGAATCCTTCGCCAAGGGGTACCGCTTAACTGAAATGAATGATGGCCGTTGCCGCGCCACGTTGATCCCAGCAGATTCAGTTCAGCGGAGTTCACGCCACGATGTTCCTCCGGCCGATTGGTGGAATACAGAAACCAAACCAGGGCGATGGTGACGGCGAGCAGTCCGCACAGAACGAAGGAAGAACGCCATCCCCATCGCTCGATGGCTCTGGATAGGAGGATCGGCGCGAAAATGCCCCCTGCGCCAACTCCACCGAGCAGTAGGCTGCTCCCGATGCCGCGTTCCTCCTTGGCCGTCCAGAAGGCGACTATCTTATTGGCATTGGGATAGCTCGCGGCCTCTCCCGCACCAGTGAAAAATCGAACAATTGCAAAGAGCCATGCAAGATTCCACCACGAGCTGCGGAAAAGCCAAGGAACGAAGCTCATCAGAACAGTGAAAGTTGACCACCACAATATCGCAAAGGTCAGCGTCGTACGTGGACCAAAACGATCGCCCGCCCAGCCGCAGG
>WNFC01016886.1_pt1 | contig 21593 bp, 23 predicted proteins | sample 5400541 | NCBI WGS metagenome assembly WNFC01 (sample SAMN13153342, study PRJNA577476) | soil metagenome | isolation source: 120 cm saprolite under Douglas fir tree site 2 hole 2 replicate 1 | place: USA:California | collected 2015-04-18
GCAAACTTGAGAAAGATGGCGGCATACAGAAGGTTCACCGACACCAACAGGCGAATTGCCAGTAGTGCGAGTCTTTTGCCCATAAAATCTTGCCCCCTTGACCACCTCGAACCGGCCAATGCTTCGCGAATGGTAGTACTCATTTCACAGTGTCCCATTGGAGGCTGCCCGTTGTAGATGCTCAGCGCCCAAGCGGTCCCACGAAATCTCCCAAGCGATTTTCTGCATCGCCGGGTTTGCTAAAGCCTCGCCCAATCAAGTCCTTGATCCGCTCCTGCGTGGCTGGTCGTCCCATGGAAGCAAAGCACGCGTCCCACCCGGATTCGATTTCGATATCAGGCGGCAAACTAGCGACGTTGACAAGGCGCTTGGTATCCATGATTGCCTGTTTGTCGAAGGAGGCGATCCGGGTGGCAAGCGCATCGACAAATCCGTCAAGGTCAGCATCCGGCAACGACCGATTCACATAGCCGTAGAGCTCGGCCAAGTCGCCAGGGATGTCGTTTGCGCTTAAAATCACTTCCAGGGCGCGTCCTCTTCCCATGAGGCGCGACAGTCGCGCCATCGGGCCACCGCCAGGCACCAGACCGGCGCCAACTTCAAACTGCGACAAGATGGCTTTTTCGCGACTGGCAAAACGCATGTCGCAGGCAAGGGCAAGCTCACTTCCCATGCCAGTCGCCCGCCCGCGAATCAACGCTATCGATACGACAGGTGCACGACTCAGGCGCACCAGTATCTCGGGCCATGGATGCAAGCCTGTGGGTCCAGGAGGGAGACGCGCCAAATCGTCAAGTTTTGCAAGAAAGTCTAAATGAATCAGAAAGAAACCTTCAACAGCACTGTCAAAAACCACCACCTTAACCTGCTCGTCAGTTTCGAGTGCCGTGATGATCTCGTTCACTTGCGGAAGCGTCTCCGGACCGAAGATGTTGAGCGGCGGGTGGTCAAACGTGACTCGCCAATACTCGGGCGAGCGCTGGGCCAGACGTATCTCAGTAGTCTTTGTTGCTGCGTAATTCTGGTCTTTCATCTTTGTTGTCTCCTTATCATTTGGTTTCATGTTTGATTTGGCGTTCCAGTCGTCTGATGGGGCGGTTTCGTCACGCGGCTTTGGTGAGGGGGTCCCAGATAGGGAAACTCGAGTAACAGATCGCCGTGGGGCCCTACGTTGTCCCCCGTGACCTTTCCATTTGTGAGAACGCGCATGAAAAAATCGAACCCATCGTCGGTGAGTGTCCGGCCGTTATCGGGAAAAGACGCCGGGCGCGTAGGGTCATAAGGCAGAACATCTGGGAGCAATGTCCCCGCCACGCGCTTCGCCTCAGCCGGCGTATATCCACCTCTGTGCTCCAGAGCGTGCGCGAAGGCAGCAAGGAAACGCCCATCGTTCGCCGGTTCACCTCCGAGGTAGGCATCTCTTTCTTCGACAAGCAAGACAGCCTGGGCAGGCCGCGCTCCGCGCTCCACTTGGATCCAGCCGCCGCCATCACCTGGCGTAAGCGTGCGCGCCCACAGGCGAACCTCTTTTGCCCCCAGAGCAGAGTTAGGTACTTCAAGAACGATGCTGCACACATCTTTGTCAGCGAAGAAATCGTCGCCCGTGAACCGCAAGTTGTTCTTCGCGCCTTCCACGTCGCAGAAGAAAGGGTCGCTGCGCCAGCCGGCAAAGAAGCGGGTATCGCCTGCCTCTGTAACCCTCGCCTCGCGCCCCATTGAAACCGGCACCCCATCAACGATCACCCGCCCGCCATCGCCGGTACCGGCGGCTTGCGGGCCATCAACGCGGTGGAGAATCGCGGCTTGTGCGCCGTGCTCGAAAGCTGAGAAGCGCACCCGGTACGCGATATCGGCAACCGCATCACCATCGGTGTCAATCTTGAGCTCGTACAGTGCTTCGGGTGCGAAAGGCTCGGTCGTAGTAGGCCCAGGAGGGTTTACGCCGGCAGACGGATGCACGTTCATAATCAGGATGGATTTCCCAGTGTCTCCCGGTTTGGGAAAGGCATACAGATCAGTGAAGTCCAGTCGGGCGTCCCCTTGGGGAAAGCGGAAGTCTGGGCCAGAATAATGATGCGACATAGATTAGTCCTCCTCTTGCGACCAGCTTGATCCATCGGCCCACGCACCGTGAACAATGACAATGTTTCTAACCCCGTGAGGGGAGTTCGCCTGAGCGACCGGTCCCGTGTGAAACACCGCTGTCAGTAGGAATCCTGCAATTGCAATCAAAGCAGTTCGGGATGTTTGCGAGAGTGTCATATTTTTCTCCTTCGTTGCATCAAGATTGAAGTCATAGTTCGTCACGCTCTTGTCGCAATCACAGCCCGCGAGAGCCGACGCAGTCCTTGTAAAACGGTCTGCTACAGGTCCGGTTTGCGAAATGACCGCCGTCGAGAATGTGAACTTGAGCGTTTGGAACGTCCTTGCGGTATCAAAACAGAGGTGCGAAGGCGAAACAATTAGACGAAGGTATCGTCGATACCTTCGTATTAGTCGACGTCTTCGGCGAATGACCGATCATGCCGTAGTGATTGCCACGGAGTGCGCCAACCAGCCCGTCGGTCGTTTGTTGCGTGTTAGTCTTTTATTGCGCGTTAACCCAGGTGTCTGAACCCGTCAGCTTAACGGCCACATCTGAAAAGAAAATCCGCAGCGGCTTGCCGTCGCCTTTCCCGCGATGGTCCAAGGAGACAAACAGAGGACCGACCTTCTTGTAATCCAGCCACTTCGCGATAACGATTTTAACGATACTCGGCTCCCCGGGGCCCCGGCGCCAGAGAAGTTGCTGGATCCGGTTGTCAGGGCCGACGTACATTTCCCAGGTGTCGCCTGGAGTATAGCCGCCGCCCTCGGGCGGGTATGTCATAACGACACGCCTGGCGGAACCCCCGCCCATCGGCAGTTTGTGCATGCCAGTATCTTCCACTTTAGCGGCGGTGTCCCAGCAGGCATGAAAGGGAAGGAACAGCCAATACTGATTGTTGTTGAAACTCGGATCGATTTCTTTCTTCACGCTGTCAGGCTGGCTGCTGAGCTGTGAACGGACGTAGGTAACCTTCACCGGATTGCCTGCCTTGTCCTTTCCCTCATAGGTGACCCGGTCGGCTTTGGGCTCCCAGATCCAGCTCTGAGAGATTTTGAGTCCGGGAAAATCTATGTTGAAGGTGGAGCGAATCGCATCAATTTGCTCGAACGAATCGAGACCGTACGCCTTGGCGAGCCCTTCCGCGGCTGGCGGGCACTGCTGCGCCCAAGAAGCTGAAGCCACAAGCAGCACACCGAAAATCAGATTTGTCATGAAAAAGTCCCTCCTCGAAAGTGGCACGCACGAATCTATTGGACGATGGTATTAACTAGAGTAGGGGTTCGTTGAGCCGCCGGCTTACGCTCCGCCGGTTGCGGTGCGGAGTGTCAGCCTTTCGGCCATCTTCACCAACTCAGCGAGGGAGTCGGCCTTCATCTTCTGCATCACTTTGCCACGGTGTGCCTTCACCGTGATCTCGCTTATGCTGAGCTCCCCACCGACCTGTTTATTCAACAGACCGGAAACCACCAGCGCCATGACTTGCCGTTCGCGGCGGGTGAGCGACGAGTAGCAGCCCCGAAGCGCCCGCATCTCCGCCTCATGACCCAGAGCAATGCGGCTACGTTCGATGGCTTGCCGGATGGCGCTCAATAGCACGTCATCACTGAATGGTTTGGTCAAGAATTCGACCGCTCCCGCCTTCATGGCTTGCACCGTCGTGGGCACATCGCCGTAGCCGGTGATGAAGATGATCGGCATGTCAGTCCGCTCAACCGCGACGCGCTTCTGCAGGTCGAGGCCATTGAGGCCTGGAAGAGAAACGTCAAGTACGAGGCAACTCGGGACAAGGGTTGGTGGGCGGATAAGGAATTCTTGTGCGGACGCGAACGTCTCTGGCTGCCAGCCCTCGCTGCGGATCAACAAGTCCAGCGATTCGCGCACCGAGACGTCGTCGTCCACAACGAACACGACTGGTGTTACCTGCGACATGGGTGCCAACTCCAATTCATGGGCCAAGGCGCGTGCTGGATTCATCGAATATCGCTCCAGGCCATAAAAAAGTAGCGAATCGCTCGGCTCCCTCGAAGTGCGGCATTGAGTGCCTCAAGCAGAGCAGTGTCGCTGAATGGCTTGAACAGGCACTCCACCGCCCCCTCTTCGAGCACTCGTGGACGAACAGTCTTATCTCGGTGGGCGGTAATGAAGACGATCGGAATGTCTTGCCGGCGAAGCTTCAATTCCCGTTGCAGATCAGGTCCGGTCATGCCCGGCATGGCGATGTCGAGGATCAGACATCTGGTCTGGCCGACGCAATCGGACGCGAGGAACTCTTCCGCCGACGAGAACGCGCGGGAAGCAAAGCCGAGCTCCCCCAACAGGTCGGGTAGTGACTCGCGCACGGACTTGTCATCATCGACCACCGATACAAGGGAACGTCTGATCATCATTGATTCCTCATGCGACATCCGTTGCGAACACTGTCGGTGCCCGCCGCACTCTCGGTCCGCGAGGAAGAGAGAATGAAAATGTCGCTCCCGGACCATCATTCAGTGTGGCCCATAGACGGCCATGATGACTCTCGATAATGGAACGACTGACGGATAGCCCGATTCCCATACCGTCATTTTTCGTTGTGTAGAATGCGTCGAAGAGTCTGTCCGCAGCTTGAGGCTCGAAGCCGACTCCCGCATCTTGCACGGTCAGGCGCACGCGATCGCCTTCGTCTCGTTCGGTTCTGATCAGCAACTGCCTCGGACGATCGTCGACGGTGCTCATCGCCTCTGAGGCGTTCCGCAGTAGGTTCAGGATGACCTGCTGGAGCTGCACACGATCGCCTGTGACAAGCGGGAGGTCTTCAGCAAGTTCAGGCCGCAGAACCACTCTGTTTCTCTGAAGTTCACTCAACGACAGAGCAATCACCTCTCGAGTAGCCTCATTCAGGTCCACCGATTCCGTGTTGGCGTCCTTCTTGGCAAAGAGCGCGCGCAATCGCGTAACCACATCAGACGCACGGTGGCCATCGCGAATTGTGCGCCGTGCGGTCTCGCGCGCGCCATCGACGTTTGGAGGATCGGCGGCTAGCATCCGTAGACAGGTGCCGGCGTTGGTGATGATGCCCGCCAACGGCTGGTTGACTTCGTGGGCGATCGACGCCGTCAACACTCCAAGGCTCGTGACCCTGGCTACTTGTGCGAGCTCTGATTGTGCCTTCCTAAGTGCCTCTTCCGACAGTCTGCGTTGTGTTACATCCTGAACCGCGCCGATGTACTCGAGGTGGCCATCCTTGTCTCGAGCCCCGTGAGCGATCAGGTGCAGGTACTTGACGGAGTGGTTAGGCATCAGCAGCCGGTGCTCGTATTCAAAGTCGCTGACGCCGCCTCGCGCCCGTTCGATCATGTCATCCATCATCGGGATGTCTTCCGGATGGACTCGAGTGCCGATCAGTTCGAGAGTCACGGGCACACGATGGTCGAACTCGAACATGCGATAGAGCTGCTCTGAGCAGACGAGCTCGTCTGTCGCCACACGCCAGGAAAAGCTGCCGATTCGAGCAAGATATTGAGCTTGTGCGAGAAATGCCTCGCTGCGCCGCAACTTCTCCTCCGCCTCTTTGCGGTCCGTGATGTCGCGCAGGTAGCCAGTGAAGGAAGGTGGCCCGTCCAGCGGGATACGGGTAATTGCGATCTCGACGGGAAATTCGCTCCCATTGGCACGAACCGCCGTCATCTCGAAGCGCTTGCCGAGCACTCGCGACTCGCCCGTGGCAAGGTAGCGGGCGAACCCCCGCCGGTGCCTCTCTCGGAGTGACGCGGGGATAATGACGTCGGCTAGAAGCTTCCCCACGACCTCGTCCCGACGGTACCCGAAGGTGCTCTCCCCAGCCGGATTGAACTCGGTGATACAGCCTTTGTGATCGATTGTCACAATACAGTCGAGTGCCGAGTCGAGGATGGCCGCCTTTCTCACCTCAATGCGCTTCAGCTCTCTTTGCTCTTGACGGACCCTCTCTTCCGCCAGCCTGCGTTCGCCAATTTCGTTTCTCAGCTCTTCATTGGCTTTGGCGAGTTCTCCAGTTCGCTGCGCGACCCGTTGATCGAGTTCGCTGGCGACCCGCTTCTGTTCCCTTAGGAGCCGTGCCTCTTGTAGCCCGATCAACGCCTGATTCGCCGCTGCGCTCAGAATAAGCCTCTCGGTCTGTCCTGGAAAATCCGCTCGCTGAGACCCTGCCACGATTACGCCGATTTCACCCCGCAGCCCCAGTCGCAAGGGCACGATCGAAATGTCTCCATCTCCAATATGGTTCCGTACCAGCGGAGGCCATTTCAGTGGGTCATCTCCCAACCGGTGGTTGAGCATCTCGCAGATCTCTTGCGGTCGGGGCATCAGTTTTCGTGATTCATCGACCCTGACCATCTCGATGTGCGCCTCGCCGACTGGGTCTTTCAACCACCCGTAGACGATATCCAGGTGGAGCGTACACAGCAGCGCGTCGAGCAAGGTATGAAGAATCTGGGATGGCTCGCCGCCACTCCAGATGGAAGGAAGGGCTAGGATCCTGACAAGATCGTTAATGCAGCGCTGAAGGCGCTTAGTCTCCTCGGCGGGATGTTCGAGTTGCACTTCCACGTTAGGCCGCCGTCGAGGGTGACCTAGTCCGCCTGGCCCGCCGTTCCCGAACTTCACGCAGGAACTCCTCCGGGGGTACAAAGAACGGATTCTGCCAAAGAATGCCGCGGATGATGACCATCGGATGCGTCTGCATGATGTCCATCACCGTGTCTCCTCCAAATTTCGTAAGATGATACGTGCAGATAACCGCATCATCGTGGCGACTCCACACATCATTCACACGCGATTCAAACTCAACGACATTCTCGACGTGCGATTCACCTTCAACCGCCCAGTCCATGCGGCAGACAATGCGACTGAGCGGAAATCCTCCCTTGGCGTTGCCGCTGGCCAACTGCTCGAACACCTCTAGCATCCGAGCCGGATCGAAATGGCCGTCCCGAAGGTACGTTTCGGTGTTGGTCCGAAGCTCGAATTGCCCACTCTGCTGAGCAGCCGTCGGGTCGATCCCCACAGCTGCCAACCGTTGCAAATGGTCGCGTCGTTGACCCGGATTAACGATGTGAACCGCCTTGTCGCCACACTCGAACCCGTCCTTAATGAACGGAAGCAACACGCGATACTCCTCATCGTCGCTGTTAAAAAACGCACAGACATGACGTGCTTCGTCGAGCTGGGAGCCAGCAAGGGAAATGGGTACCGCGACCCTCCTCATGGCTTATGCCTCTCGCGATACAGACCTCTCGCAGCGCTGGTCGTTACATCGCCGTGGTCTCCTGGGTGGTTCGAACGGTTGATCCTCTTGCCCGCAGCCTTGACGACGCGAGCGACCTCTTTTGGGATCTCGTGGGCGACTCCGAGCGTTCGCGCGTCGGGCGCCAATACCAAGGTGTAATAGATTTTTTGCGCTGGTTACGCATGCTCCAGCAGTCGGGTAAGCGAGATCCACTATGAGCGACCAGTGCCAGTCTGTTTACGTGGTCGACGACGATGCGTCGGTGCGCGAATCGGTTGAGGGCCTGATCCGCACGGCGGGCCTGAGAGTGGAAAGTTTTGCGTCGCCGCAGGAATTCCTCAACCGATGCTGCAGCAAGCTCCCAAGCTGTCTCGTGCTGGATATGAAGCTGCCCGGGATGAGCGGTCTCGAGGTGCAAGGGGAGCTCGCAAAGGCTGACGTCCACGTTCCGATCATCTTCCTTACCGGCCATGGCAACATCGAGATGTCGGTGCAAGCGATGAAGTCGGGCGCCTTAGACTTCTTCACGAAGCCCCTCGACAGCGAGGCGCTCCTGGTCGCCATCCGGGACGCGATCGACCACTATGCACGTCATTCTCGTCAAAGGACGAATCGTGCTCGAGGGGCCCAGCTAGGATCTTCAGACGCAGCCAGAACTGTTGCAGCGCTACCTGGGTATCTGAATCACTTAAGCAGGCCTCGAATTTCGCCGCCGGGGTGCGCTGCGGTGTGAATGTTGACGTAGGTATTCCCGGCTCGGATCTGGGCAATCTGCGGCTTGATGTCCGCCTCGGCGAACGAACCAGAGATCGTAACCGAGCCGTTGGCGCCGTTTTTGATCGCGGTCGGGGGAAAAGGCACGACCACGGGTCCGGCGGCGGTGGTTGAGCCGAGGTGGATGTGCGCAGCAGTCGCGTTACCCGACAGGCCAGACGCGGTAACTTTATACGCCACCGAGGTGCCCGAAACAGTCAGTGTCGCAGTCCCAGTCGCTTTGGTGTCGACAGGTGGAGTTTCGCTGGCCCCGTTGAGTTTCGCTCCGAACTTGCCCTTGCCACCTGCACCGTTGGCGGCCAGCGCCGTCGCCAAAACAAGTGCTGCGGTGACAACCATCGGAAATCTGCTTCTATCCATGTTCGACCTCCTCCGGCGGCGGAGGTTGGCTATCGAGGTCGCCATTTGTCAAACACAGAATTCAGCTCGTTCGTAGGTATCGTCCTCCGTACCCAAGTAAAAGAGCCTTTCTCCGCCATCTCCCGCGCGCCCTCCATGAAGGCACCGAGCGCGAGCCGCGACAGCGCACCACCGACGCTGATGCGTTTGACACCGGCATCCGCCAGCTGTTCTGCGGTGATCGACGGATCCGCCATGCTCATCACCACATTGATCGGCTTTCCCACAGAGCCGACCACCGCGCGGATGGTGCGGAGATCTCGAAGCCCCGGCGCATACAGCACATCGGCACCGGCGTTCTCGAACGCTTGCAGCCGTCGGATGGTATCGTCGAGATCGTTGCGCCCTCGCAGCAGGTTCTCCGCGCGAGCGGTCAGCATCACCGGCACCGCCAGTGAGTGCGCCGCCTCAACCGCCGCTTGCACCCGCTCGAGCGCGTGTTGGAAGTCGTAGATGCCGCGCTGCGGGTCGCCCGTGAAATCCTCGATTGACGCGCCCACTGCGCCGGCTTTGGCGGCGCGTCGGATGGTTTCGGCGACGCGCTCGGGCGCATCCGCGTAACCGTTCTCGAGATCGGCGTTCACCGGCAGGTCGGTGGCCTCCGAGATCGTTCGAACGTTCTCGATGACTTCATCGAGCCCCACGGCGCTGATTCCGTCGGCCCGGCCAAGCGTGTTCGCAAGTCCGAGACTGGTGGTGGCAAGCGCTTCAAACCCAAGGGAAGCCAACAGGCGCGCAGTACCGGCGTCCCACGGGTTGGGGATGATGAATGCACCCGGCCGATCGTGCAGGGCGCGAAAGGCAGCGGCCTTCTGTGCTTGCGTGCGCATTTTAAGTCTCCGTTCGTCGGGACCGATTATCACCGACTGGGGAGGGCCGGAACGCCGAGCGTGCCTGGGACCGCTTCGACGAAGGTGCGCTCCTCCCGAAGGATGAACCTGCCTTCTTGCGCGGCGGCAAAGTTCTGCCTTCCTTCCGCATCGGCCCGCGCTCGCGCCCGGTAGGCTTCGTAGGAGGCCAGGCTGTCGTCCAGGATCACTCCCCAAGCCACGTTGTTCGTTCCCTCGTGCGGCAGGAAGTAGCCCAGTAGCTGCGCGCCGCATCGCGGGATGACTCGACCCCAGGTCTCCGCGTACTTCGCGAACGCCTCGCGCTGGCATGCCGCAGGCAGGCGAAGCTTTCCAGCAGATAGTCACGACCCATCCGCGGCCGAGCGGCGACCGGTTGTCAACGGAGCTGCTGGCCAGTAGCGGAAGGCAAGATGCCCGCGCGCTCTCGGAGCGCGCTCCGGCTTGATCATTCGTGGTGTTCATTGCAACGTGTTTTGCCGCGGAGGGAATCGAGCGACGATGACGGGAGCGCGCGGCAGGCAATCTCGGCTTCCATTCGGGCTGGCCGCGCGACGTTCGATCTTGTTGCTGGCGGGCATCTCCTTGGCCGTCCTCGTCCTGGTGCTTCTTCGGAGCCGGGCGGCCAGCGTCACCACGGCGCCGTTACCCCGAACGCCGAAGGCATCGCGCCTGGAATCGCCGGTGCCGTTACCCGCAGCTCGGCCCGCGTCGATCGCCGGCCGGATCGTCGATCCGGGTGGACGGGGCCACGCCGGGGCGGTGGTGGCGCTCGTCCGGTCGGGTAACCCCGGCGACGACGACGAGCCCCTCTTGGCGCGAGCTGGCGAGGGCGGCGGCTTCCAGTTCGACGCGCCGGGACCGGGGACGTATGGCCTCACCGCCACCGCGGTCGGCCTCGGCGCAGCGGTGATCGAGGGGCTGGTGCTGCTCCCGGGTCAAGCGTTGGAGACGGTGGAACTCGTCCTGTCCTCGGCCGACTCGCGAGTCTTCGGTACCGTCCGCGACTCGGGCAGCGGGGTGATCGAGGGCGCCGCCGTCTTGGCCTCCAAGCCGGGGGGCGGCTCCTCTGCCGTCTTCGCCACCTTGTCTGACCGACGCGGCGGGTTTTCTCTGAGCCTCACCGCGGGCACGTATCTGATGGCCGCGCACGGGGATGGGTACGCGTCGGATGAGAAGTCGGTGGCCCTCTCTACGGACCGAGAGGTCGACTTCGTGCTCAACCCGGCGGCTTCAATCTCGGGCCGCGTGGTGCGGGATGTCGACTCACAGCCGGTGGCGGACGCGGTTGTCTCCGCCTACCAGCGACCGCCGCAACACGCCCTGTGGCTGGGAAACCAACGGCGGGCGCGAACCGGCGTCGACGGCGCTTTCGAGGTCAGGAATCTCGACCCCGGTGAGTATCGCGTCTTCGCCGCTCGCGGGAATCTGGCCGGACGCCTCGAGGGTCAGGTGAGCCTTGGCCTCGCCGAGCGAAAAACCGTGGTCGTGCGAGTCGGCAACAGGCCGCAAATCTCCGGCCGGGTGAGCGATTCGGAAGGTCAGCCCGTGGTGGGCGCCGAGGTTGGGCTGCGGCTCGTCGAGCCCCAGGCCTCAAGCGGGTTGACCGCGTCCACGGACGCGAGCGGCGGCTTCCTATTCGAGGCTGTCCTGCCGGGATCGTACGGCCTGGTCGCCCGTTCACGCGAGCACGCTCCTGCCCGGCGCATCCTGCAGGTAGCCGAGGAGGACCTCAGGGTGGATCTTGTGCTGGAGAGCGGGGCTCAGCTGGAAGGCAAAGCGATCTCGTCCACCGGAGAGGCCGTGGAAGGCGCCGCGGTACAGGCACAGGTGGTGGCTGCGAACAGGCTCGGGGGGGAGGTTGTCGACTTTACCACCAGCTCGAACGAGGGCGCGTTCCTTCTGAGCCGTATCCCCGCCGACGAGGTGCGGGTAATCGCGAGCCACCCGGACTTCGGACAGGCCTGGTCGGAGCCCATGTGGCTGGAGCAGGGCAGCCGCCACCAAATAGTGCTCACTTTCCAGGATTCGGCGACCGTCTCCGGCACCGTCCGCCGCTCCGATGGGCGGCCGGCGGCGCGCGCGGCCGTCTCCGCGCTTCCCCTCGCCCAGGAGAGAGGCTCCGAGAGAATCGAAACGGTCACCGGCGCCGATGGACGCTACCGGGTGGGCCCGCTGGGCAAGGGCAAGGTTGCGCTGCACGCGATGTCCGAAGTGGTGGCGGCGAGTGGGAACACTGTGCTGAAGGCGACTCAGGTGATCGAGCTGGAGAACGGTGAACAGCGGAGTGGCGTGGACTTCGTTCTTCCCGAAACCCATCGCATCCAGGGTGTGGTGGTCGACCCGAACGGCGACCCTGTCTTGGGAGCCATAGTGGACGTAGCGAAATCGCTAAGAGATCCTCGGCAAGGCTCTTTCACCGATGGCGAGGGGCGCTTTGCGGTGGAAGATCTCCCGAAAGATGTGTTTACGGTTTCAGCCTGGCATCCCGACTTTCCGGTGGCCCGAGCCGACCGCGTCCCGGTGGACACAGACGTCCGGCTGCAGTTTCGCCGGGCCTCGGCGATCTCGGGGACGGCGATCGATGGGAGTGGAGCGAGGGTGGCTGACTACGCCGTGGGCCTGAGGGCGCGGTCGAGCTCGGTGGTGGACGACCTTCTGCAACGAAGCCCGTTTGGACCGCTGCAGGCCCGCGCCGTGGACGGAGCGTTCCAACTGGCCAACGTGCCGGCGGGAACCTACGAGCTGCTGCTCATCACCTCGGATGGGCGCGCGGGAAGGATCGACGAACTGCATCTCGAGGAGGGGCAGCAGCTCTCCGTGGGAGCCGTTCGCTTGGCGGCCGGGGCGTCGATCCGAGGTACTGTCGTCGAGGCCGGAACGGCGACGCCCATCTCCAGCGCATGGGTGGGAGTGCTGGGTTTGCCCGAGCCGAGGGCTGTGGGCACCGAGGGAAGCGGGAAATTCGAGCTGCAGGGGCTGCCGGGCGGCGTGTCGCTCCAGCTCATCGTGTTCGATCGGGAGCGAAGGTACGAGTCTCGCGAGGTCCCGGTCACCGCGCCCGGGGGCGGCGAGGTCGCGGATCTCGGCGCGATAGAAATGCATCGCTTGCCTCGATGAGCATGCACCACGGAGGAGGGCAATGACGACAAAGAACACTCACCGCCTAAAGACCCGTGCTCGCGCAGTAGCGGGCCCCGCTATTCAGTAAGGGCCTGGGCGGATACTGGTCGCTCACTCCGCCCCAGACGATCATCTCGGTACCGGTCCACACCGCGGTGTGATTGAAGCGACCTTGCGGGGCGAGTGCTGTCGACGTGGCTCTCCAGCTGTCAGCGGCTGGATCGTACCGGCTGCCCGTATTCTCAGGGGGAGCGCCGTCGGCCCAAACCCCGCCCCAGACGATCATCTCCGTACCGGTCCACACCGCGGTGTGGTTAACACGGTTGCTGGGGCGCCCAGCGGAGCTGGCTCTTCTCCAAGAGTCTGAAACGGGATTGTAGACATTCGCTGGGCCTTGCGCGCAGACAATCATTTCCGCACCGGTCCAAACAGTCGGCCCATTCGGCGGTCCATCAAGGCAGCTCATGGCCGACCAGGTGTCCGTCGTTGGATCGTACCGGCCCCCCGTACAGGGAGAGGGGAAGGCCCACACAATGAGTTCCGTCCCGGTCCAGACCGATTGACCCTCCATTGGTTGGGGCACCTTTGGTGTTTCATGACCGTCCAAGTATCGCTTCCGGGATCGTAGCGCCCACCAGCGGAGTAGCTGGGCTTGTCCATCATTTCGGTATCGCCCCAGACCGCTCCGCGTCCGCCATTCGGCGCATTCACAGTGCTCACAGGCGTCCAAGTGTCGGTTGCTGGATCGTAGCGCCCGCCGCCGAGTCGGTAGCCGCCCCAGATGATCATCTCCGTGCCGGTCCAGACCGCCCCGGGATACGCGATCGGTACTGGAGCGTTGACTGCACTTATTGGCGCCCAGGTGTCGGTCGCCGGATCGTAGCGAGCTCCGGTGTCGAGATACTCTCCCGACTGCCCGACTCCACCCCAGATGATCATTTCGGTACCGGTCCAGATCGCCGCATGATGCTCCCGAGCGGTTGGCGCTCCGTCCGTACTGATCGCTGTCCAGGTGTTGTCTGGACACTCGCTGGTTTCTCGACCAGGCCCCTCCGCCCGGGCGCTCAGCGCGCCGGTTGGCCAGTTCATGTGATACAGGGGCAAGCCAGAGCTCCAGCACTCCGTCGGTTTGTGGGAGCTCTTTGCCGGAGGGGGATATGCGATCAACCGTTTTAGGCTTTTGCCTTGGATCCGTACTCTTTTGCGCTCCTCCCGCTTTAGCGAAGCTGGCCCGCAGCCTGGGTGTTGGCTCGGTAACGGACGTAGGTCCCGAAGCCGGTCTGGTGTGGCTCGCTACGAGTCAGCCATTTCTGTTTCGCGGACAGGACGAAGTCCTCGTAACCTCGGGACGAGCCGGCGTCTACAAGAGTCTTGATGGCGGCCAGAGCTGGGTGCGCGGGGAGCGCGGATTGCTCACTCCGGAGGGAGTGGAGCCCTACGCGCTGGGATTTTGCCAGTCGCGTTCGGCGCCGGACATCGCTTATCTGATCACGATACAAGATGGTATCTCCCGAACGGCGGATTTTGGCGAAAGCTTTGAGCCACTTGTTCTCCTGCCAAATGCCAACCTCTCGAACTGCGCAGTAGACCCGGCAGACCCCGCCGTGGTCTACACGGTAGCGGGCTTCGATGCGCTCCAGACGGGAGTGCTGTTCAAATCAACCGATGCCGGACGCACATTTTCCAGGGTGGGCGCGGGACTGGAGACGGTGGAGGGCGCCTATCAGATGTCAGTCGCACCGACGAATCCGCAGGTGGTTTACGTTTCAGACGGATACACCGGCGACTTGTATGTGTCTTCTGATGGCGGACTCAATTTTCGTCTGCTCCCCAACGCACCGGCAGTTTCGCTCGGCGTTTATGCACACCCGACGGACGATGGCACCCTGTTCGTCGTTGCGTTTAACGACGGCCTGTTTCGCTCGACCGATGGGGGAGACTCCTTCGCAAGGGCCGGCGCCGGACTTCCGGCTGGGGCGGGATTCGGTCTCGCCTTCCACCCAAGCGACTCCGCTGTACTCTACGTGCCAGCTGGGGCTCAGGGCCTGTTCCGGTCCACTGACGGAGGTCTCACCTTCGAGCGGGTCAACGGCCTCGGTGAGGCTGAGCTACTTGGCGCAGGCGTGACGACTGTCGGGGTCAGCCCTGCCGACAATGAGAACCCGCCGGTCGTTTACGCCGGTACCTCGCTCGGACCGTTTCGCTCCGAGGATGCCGGCGCCACGTTTGTCCCAATCCACACCGGCTATCGGGGCGTGCAAGTCGAGGACTTCGCCATCGATGCTGCGGGCAGGCTTTTGGTCGCGGCGATCAATTCCGTCGGAGTGTTTCGAGCCATCGATTCGCCCGGGAGTTATCAAATCATCGGCGATACGCTGCCTCGAGCAGCGCTTACCCAGCTACAGGCAGTGGCGGCGGCGCCGGACAACCCTGACCTGTACCTGGTAGCCGTCAACCTATTTCCCGGCGGAGACGGCGCCATCTTCAGGACCGACGATGGCGGCCGCTCCTGGTCGCGAGCGGCGGTTAGCCTGCCGCCCTACTTTTCATTTTTCACACGCATCGCATTCGCTCCATCCGACTCGCGCCGGGTCTATGTCTCGTCGGGGGTCGGAGGTCTCTTGCGCTCTGAAGATGGCGGCGAGTCATTCCAGCAATTGCAGTTTTTCCCGCTCGGTTCTATCGCGGTCGATCCAGGCGACCCGAACCTCTTGTACGTCGGTTCCCGCACGGGCAACCGCGGCCTCTTCAAATCGGCTGACGGCGGTCGCACTCTGCAGCAACTCAGCGTGAGGGTGGATATCAAGACGATCGCCCTCGACCCGAAGCGGCCACAGGTTCTCTACGCAGGTTTGCAGATGGGCACGGTGATCCGCTCGCTTGATGGAGGCCAGACATTCGCGCTTGCAGACAGGGGTCTCAGTGGTGATCGCCTGCTGGGCCTGGGTGCGGATCCTAGAAACCCGATGCGCCTTCTCGCCTGGATGCACGCGGGTGGACTGTTCCGAACCGAGGACGGAGCGGACTCGTGGAGCGCGGTCGACACCGGCGAGACGCTGCGCCGCTCGACGGCTCAGGCAGGTGGCACGTCGCTTATCATCGACCGCGCCGATCCGACGAGCGTTTACGTCGGAAACGGCAGCATCCTGCAGTTCGTAAGTCCGTAGCTTCAGGTGGCCCACGAAAATCATCTTGCCACCCGCCGGTGAGTCCAAGGGACTATCGAGTTGACGTCTCGCTGCAGACTTCATCCGTGTCTCCAGTATGTCTCCAAAATCCTGGTCGATTGATGGACCTTCATGAGCATTCATGTAGACAGGCCGATTCGATCCAAACCCCCGTCCAGCAAAGCGAAACAGCAAAAAGGCGTGCGCTGTCGCATGTTTAATTTAATTGCCGAAATAGGGTTCGAATCCCGTCGGGGACAAGCTCTCGCGCACCCAGAAACACTGGGAAGTCATGTGGCTCTGAGTTGACGCGCGCGGGCTATAGTAAAGCTCCGTCGCTAGGATTCGAACCTAGCCGCTCAAGTCCGCTGCGATACGTTGAGTACCGCTGCAGTGACAGCTTCAGACTCGCTACTGCACGAAGTACGGGCTTACGACGGATTCGACCGTGACTCGCAGCCGCGTGGTCCAGCTGAGCTGGAGCGGCACGTTCTTGGGAACGATCGCGTTCTGCGCCGGCGCGTTGATGGCATGAACGCCCGGGCCTCCGACCACCACGTTCTGCACGTTGGCCGGGATTCCGCTCGGAAGGGTGGCCGCGACGCTCAGGGTGAAGTCGCCTGCGGGGAAACCGATCTTGGAGCCGACGTACTGGCCCGAGGGGGGATTCGCTTCGGGCAGCGTCACTGGACCCCAGGTCGGGTTGGAGATGATCACGGTCGCGCCGGAGATCCTGTTTCCGGCGGAGTCACGCACCTCGACCTGAAGGTCGGTCGAGCTCGGAGTGGCGTCGACGTCGGCCTGCACCCGAAGCGTCGAGGTGCCCGTGCCCGGGTTGTTGCGCGAAACGGCGTTGTTGTTGCCCCCACAGGCTACGAGCGTGAGGGCGAGCGGGATGGACAGTAGGCGGGAGTTCATGAGGGCCTCCTTGGGCCGGAAAAAATTCGAGGGGTGGAAACGAGGATCCATTTCTGCTCCGTTGGTGGGCGGTCAGTGCAGCTCGCGCAGCTTCGGGCTTAGGCTCGCGACCATGCCGCTCGAGTCCAGAATCAGCGAGAGGCCGGCGTCGAAGTCGACCTTGATCTCGAGCGAGCCGTTATGCTCAAGCACATCGTCGAGGTCGAGCTTGAGGCCGTTCGTGTGGCCGCGCGGCACGACGATGTCCGCCGACGTACCGTCGGTGTAGACAATCTTGATCGCGGTGACGCCCAGCCAGATCTCGTCGATCTTGCCGGCGGGAACATCGATCGGGTTGGGGCAGAGCGCGGCGAATCGACCGTTCGTCAGCGACAGCAGGTCGAAGGTCTGCAGGCCGGTGCAGAGCACGATCCAGCCTTTGCCGCGCACGCCGTCCTGCTCGGCCTCGGGGTGCGTGGCCGGGCTGCCGTTAAGGCCGGGCTTGTCGTCATCGGGCTCGTTTCGGTTTTCCGCGTCCTCGGCTTCGTCCTTGATGCGGACCTCGTTGATGGTGATCAGCACCTTCTGGACGTTGGCGGGCGCAGGCGCGTCGGTGAGCAAGGGGCGCACGGTGCCGGTTCCGCGGCCACAGGCGGTGGTGGCGGCAGCGGCGATCAGTGCTCCGAGTGCGGCGAGTCGCATCTTCATAGGGTTCCTCCGGGATGGACTTCAGGCCAAAGGACACCGGCGGCGGGCGATCGATTGCACCGGTTCAGCGAAGATCGAACTCCACGCCCAGCGTGGTCCCGATGGAAACGGTCGGAAGATGAAAAAGCACGTCCGTGTCGGTTTCGATGCCGTGGCTGTGGTGCAGCGCCGCACGAGCAAGGAGAACGAGCGTGAAGGTGCGCAAGGGTAGGCGTCCCTCCACCTCGGCGAGCGGCCCGGCGAGGAGCGCCGAGCCTTCCCCTCTGTCGCCTGAAGCCGCGACTCGCAACAGCTCGACGCCAGCGCCGGCGCGCAGTATCGGAAGCGCGGGGTGCGCAACCGATACGACCAGTCCGACGGGCAGGAGTTGTGCCCGGTAAGGCCCCGCCTTCCCCGTGCCCTCGCGTGAGAAAAGGTAGCCGGCCGAGAGCCGGGCTGCGAAGACCGGACCGAGCGCCGCCCGGGCCCATAGCGATGGCCCCCCGGCGAGCAGGTCATCGTCCCGTCCTGCGCCGGCCGTGACGCCGCTGCCTACGGCGATGCGCAGCCAGCGCGTGGGCCCGGGCAGTGGCGAGTTGGCTACTGGCTCAAGCGCTTGCGGACTGATAGCCGGTTTGGATCCTGGCGCGACGAGTGGCGGCGCAGATCTCGCGGGCGGCTCGGAGACCGGCGCAACGGGTGGCAGAATGGGCCCTGCGAGCGGCGCAGCCGGAGCGGGGGCCTGTGCAGCGGCGGGCACGGATTTTTTCCGTAGCGGCCGCCGGGCCTCGTCTGGCAAGTCATCGAGGAGCGCGCGGGCGCGCAGCGCGAGGGAGTGAGCGCGCTCGAAAGAACTCGCCTCCGCAGGAAGCGAGAGCCGTGCCTCGCGGCGATCTTGGAGCCGCGCCACCTCCACCTGGTATGCGCTGGGATCGAGCTGCTGGACACGGACGCGCGCGCACCCAGCGCCGCAGGCCGACGGCGGTCCGGCGATCACGGCCACCCCTTCGGCCACTAAAGCTCGTGAAATGGCCAGCTCAAACGCAGGCGCCGCTGCTCCGTCCATATCGAGCACTTCGACCCGCACCGGAGCCGCTGCAACGAGCACCGCGGCGAAGATCGTGGCCAGCACGCCTCAGCGCCCCCGACCCAGGTGGCGGCGCGCCTGCTGGACGTGGATGCCGTCGGGGAAGCGCGCCAGGTAGGTTTTCCAAGCGTCGCGCGCGCCGGCTGCGTCTCCGCCGCGCTCGAGCAGCAGCGCCAGCTCGGCCGCGGCGTTGTCTGCCCAGACGGGGCGCGAGCCCGGCGGCGCGGCCGAGAGCGCGCGCTGGTACTCGGAGAGCGCTCCGGCCCGATCACCCGAAGCCTGCCGCACCCAGCCGAGCAAGGCGTGCGTCTGGCCCTCGAGGTCGCCGGTCGGTTCGGTGGCGAGCAATTGTTCGAGTTGGGCGGCTGCGGCGGGGAGGTCTCCGCGGGAGAGCGCCCCCAGCGCTTCCTCGTGGGCGCGCAGCCGGTACGCCTCGAGCGGCTCGACCCGCGCGGTCTCGCCCGCGCGCAGGAGCAGTGCCGGGCGGCCCGCGCCAGAGGGCTGCACCTCGACGACGCCTTCCGTCACCGAGACTACCGTCGCGGCCGCAGTCCGCTCGACGCGGAAGCGGGTGCCGCGCACCTGCACCTCGGCCTCGTCGGTCGCGACCGACAGCGTGGCCCCGGGCGAAAGCTTGGGCACCTCCAGCGCCACCGCTCCAGAGCGCAGGCGTAGCCGCTGCCGCTCGCGTGCAATCGACTCGACGAGAAGCGCTCCGCTCTCGATCGTCACCCGCGCTCCGCCGGGCAGGAGCGCCGAGCGGGCTGCGCCTGCGCTCTCCAGTTCGGCGTGCGCGGCGAGAGTTGGAAGAGGAGCCGGCCCCCGGGGTGAAAGGAGCAGCACCGCGGCCACGACTGCCGCGGCGGCCGCAAGGCCCGCGAGCGCGGTTCGCAGCGTCCGGCGCCGGAAAGGGAGCACGCGCGCGCGGGCAGTGGAAAGAGGCGGCACCGCCGGCAACGGGGCGGTGGCGAGCTGTGCCAGTCCCAGATCGACTGCGCGCAGCGCCGCGGCGAAGCGGCGGCAGTCGGTGCACCCAGCGAGGTGCGGGTCCCCTTTCGCGCCCGGGGTGCCCTCGAGCAGCCGCGCGCGCAACTCCTCGCAGCGGTTCATATCTCCTCCCCTGGGGGCGTGAGCCCCTCGGCGGCTGCCAGCGCGACCAACTCGGCGCGAGCGCGGGAGAGCCGGGCCAGCACCGTGCCGCGAGGCTCGCCCTCGATCTCGGCGATCTCCGCGGCGGTGTAGCCTTCGACTTGCAGTAACAGCGCCTGGCGCTTGCGGGGCTCGAGCCGGTTCATCAAGGCCAAGAGGCGACGCGCCAGATCGAGAGCTTCGGGGCCGGCAGGTGCTGTCTGGCTCGTGTGCGCGCGCATCTCTCCCTCCTCCTTCGTCTCTTCCCGCCTCCGCGCCCGCCCCCGCCGCGCGTTGAGGGCACGACGCAGCGCGATGCGCGCCAGCCAGGTCGCGAGACTCGCTTCACCTCGGAAATCGCGCGCCGACTCGAAGGCGGCGAGGAAAGTGTCCTGGAGGATCTCCTCGGCGAGCCCCGCGTCGCCGAGCAGTCGCTGTAGGAGCCGCAGAAGCCGCGGCGCTTGAGCCTGGTAGAGTTCGCGGAAAGCTGCGGCGTCGCCCGCTGCGAGCCGCTCGCGCAGCGAATGCGCGTCGACGACGGCCAGGGGCGGCAAGGCGGTTCGCATCGCTGGAGCGGACTGCCGATCAGCGATCGGCGTCCGATGGTACCATCATCCCTTCTGAGAGCGCGCACACATCACCGCCGACCCGATTGACACCGCAGGCGCTAAATCGATTGCATGCGCGGAGCTTACCGACCGACCTCTGGGTTCGCCCCACGGGGTGGGTGTAATGCCCGGAAGCGCCGCCGGACTCTCACAGCAGAGGGCGTTGGAGTGGACGGAACAGTCGCTTTCGGAACCGAGGGCGTCTTCGGGCGAGCCGGGTCATTCCGATACGGCGCCCTGTGGACGAAATCCAAAATGGAAATTCGCGGTAAATTCTCTTTGCACGGTGCAATCTTAGTCGCCATCTCGAATGGGACTTGCCGACGATCTGCCGGGAGGACGATTGACAATTTTCGGTGTTCGCTCTGTAACCACCGCTTCCTAAGCTCGAAACACCGGTTTGTTTCACCTCACCAGATGACTCAAGAGCTCGCGAGCTTGGACATTCGGACCCGCCAGAAATGGCGCGCGTGGCTGGAAAGGCACCAGGCGACGAACCCCGGGGTTTGGCTCACGTTCTATAAGGCCCACACCGGCGTGAAGTCGATCCCTTACGAGGAATCCGTCCGCGAGGCGCTGTGCTTCGGATGGGTCGACAGTCTGGTCAAGCGCCTCGACGACGATCGGTATCTCCTCAAATTCACGCCGCGAAAATCCACCAGCCCATGGTCGGACAGCAACCGCAAACGGTGGATGGAGCTCAAGGCAGCCGGCCTGCTCGCCGCGGCCGGGTTCGCGGCAGCCCCAACCGACAAGGGTTATGCGCCGAAACCGGTAATCCCCGAGCTTCCGCCGTACGTGGCCAAAGCCCTGAAAGCGAACTCGAAAGCATGGCGCTTCTTTCAGGAGTTGCCGCGAGGCGAGCGCCGCAACTTCGTGGTCTGGATTCAGATCGCCAAGCGACCAGAAACGCGCGAGCGGCGCATTCGCGAATCAATCGCCCTGCTGGCAGCCGGAAACCGCCTGGGTTTGAAGTAAGAGCAGCTCCGCCATTGACAATGGGTCGCGGCCATCATGTAACGCCGGCGATTCGGTGCGAACGTTTCGGCCGCTGAACGCGCCAGCGCCACAGCGTTGAAACGAGGCTACCGTGACAGACACCGTCGCGATTCTACTGCTCGCCATCGTCGACCTGGCCGGTCTCCTGATGGTGCCGCTTGGACTGCCCGGCCTGTGGGTCATGATACTCGGCCTGCTGGGCTACGGCTGGTTCACCGACTTCCAGACCGTGGGCCTCTGGACCGCTACGCTCGTCATCGCGCTCGCACTTCTGGGCGAAGTGATCGAGACGTGGCTGGGGTTCCGGTTCGCGCGGAAATACGGCGCTTCGAAGCGCGCGGCTTGGGGCGCGCTGATCGGCGGATTGGTCGGCGCGGTGGTGGGTGTTCCCGTGCCCGTAATCGGATCCGTGATCGGCGCGTTCGTCGGGTCGTTCGCCGGCGCCGCCGTGTTTGAGTACACGGTGTCGGCCCACACGGGAGCCGCCGTGGCGGCCGGCTGGGGCGCGATGCTCGGCCGCGCGGCCGCAGCCGCGGCGAAGA
>WNFC01002049.1_pt1 | contig 21590 bp, 13 predicted proteins | sample 5400541 | NCBI WGS metagenome assembly WNFC01 (sample SAMN13153342, study PRJNA577476) | soil metagenome | isolation source: 120 cm saprolite under Douglas fir tree site 2 hole 2 replicate 1 | place: USA:California | collected 2015-04-18
CATGCGGGAGAAGAAGGCGGGCAGCATCATCACCTTCACCTCCACCGCCGGCCTCGAGGGCAGCCCCGGGCAGCCCAACTACTCGGCGGCCAAGGAAGGCATCGTGGGGCTCACGCGGTCGACGGCGCTCGCCATGGCGCGCTACGGCGTGCGCTGCAACGCGATCTCTCCGACCGCGGATACGCGGATGACCCAGCGGCTTCCCGGGGAGCGCCGCGGACTCGCCACGGCCACGCCGCCCGAAGCCATCGGCCCCGTCGCGACCTTCCTCGCGAGCGACAAGGCGGCGCACATCACCGGGCAGATCATCGGCGTGCGCGGCACCGAGGTGACGGTCTACTCGCACCAGGCTCCACTGCGCACGGCCACCAGCGTCGAGGCCTGGACGCCCGAGCGGCTGGCCGATGTGTGGGACCGCGCCCTCGGCCAGGACCGGCTTCGGCGCTTCGACGCTCTCCAGATCCCGTGGCCGCCCCGCCCCGCCGGAGCGGCCTAGCGACTCCGCACGGAAAATCGAGATCTCATGCCGTCGGAGGCCTCGGGTCTCCTCGCTGCGTCAGCGCTTCCCGAAGAAGATCGTCGACATCTCCAAGCTTGTCTTCGAGAAGATTCAGCTTGTTGGCCAGGTTTTGGATCTCGGACTCGGCGCGGCGATTCACGTCGTAGTCCAGCTCGCTGCGCAGGCGGTCCTTCATGTCCTGGCGATTCTGGCTCATCATGATGACCGGGGCCTGAATGGCGGCGAGCATCGAGAGGAAGAGGTTCAGGAGAATGAACGGATACGGATCCCAAGCCTTGCCCCCCAACGCCACGTTCAGCGAGGAGTAGACCACGAGAACGACGCCGAACAGTATGATGAAGGTCCACGAGCCGCCGAAGCGGGCGACCGAGTCGGCGATGCTCTCGCCCAAGGTCGATTTCTGTTCGATGACTTCGTTGGCATTGCGGCTGGCCCGGACCCGCACGAGTCGTTGGGTGGCGTGGAACTGACGGCCCAGCACGGTTAACATATCCATGCCGGCCATCGGTTTGCGCTGCAGCAACGTGGCTATGTCGTCCCGACTCACCTCGAGACAGAGCGTGTCTTCCATCGCGATGGCGCTGGTCTGATGAGGCGTCTGCTCCAGCATGGAGGCGAAGCCGAAAAAGTCGCCGTGCCCCGGCTCGTCGACGAGGACCTCCTGATGATCCTCGTCCACCGTGGTCACGCGGACGGCTCCCGACATCATGATGTAGGCGTGTAGAGGAGGATCGCCGATCTTGTAGATGCGTTGCCGCGGGGCAAATCTCTTGAGCTCGACCTGTGCGGCGAGGACGGCCGCTTCTTCATCGTCGAGCAGGGCAAAAAGTGGAACGTGGGTCAACTCTCGCGGATCACACGACATTGTTCACCTCCTTCATCGGTGGGCGCTCATTTGCCGCTGAGGGGAAGGGTGAGGAGCGGAGCCGACCCCGGCTTTCCGAGGACCTCCAGGCGCGAGAGCTCCAGGAGAAGCGAGAACGTGGATTTGGTGTCTTGGTCCGTTTGGTCGATGTAGAACCAATACCCTTTATAGGGGATGGCGACATGGGCGTTCGGCGGCCGCTCGTCCGCCTTGACCGAAGACACACGAAAGAAGTCGCTCATCAGGAGCTTCCAGTCGAAAGGTTGACCGGACGCGCCACGGGTCACGGTCGCCAAACGCCCGGCCACGTGCTCGGCCGGCAGCTCGACCCCATGGCTCACGTAGTAGAGCGCCTGCAGGAAGGACCGGGTCTCGAGATCGATCTGCGCGAGGCCCTCGCTCGGATAGGTCGACGGAAATGGGCTGAGCGAATCCTGGGTGAGAGGGAATTTTGTCACGCCCGCCCGGAGCTTGAACGCCCGCGCGACCTCTCGCATGTCCGCCGAGTCCACCGCCTGGGGATCCACGAGGAGGACGGGCTGCGGGGTTCTCTTGTAGAGGGTCCACCCCGTGCCCTTGTCGTCGAGCCGATACTCGTAGCCGTTCTTGGCCGCTTCCACCATGTCGCGGCCGGTCACGCTTGCCACGGGCAAGGCACCGCCCAATGCTTCCTGGCGGTCCTCGACGCTGAACACGAGCTGCCCGCGATCCTGCAGGGCCTGCATCGCCTGCACCCCGCGGAGGAAATCCTCGTAGACGGGCTGGGTCTTCGGCGTGGGCCCGCTCGCCGTCTGCGCGTTGGACACCCAGTTGAGGTTCTCCAGGTACAGCCTGAAGACCGTGGAGATCGGCCAGGTGGTCTTCGCCAGATAAATGAGGCCGTCCAGCGGAAGCGTCGTGAAAAGCTTCCGGGTGAATTCCTGGTCGTCGAGGGGCGTGAGGCTGAACGTGGGGCGATCAGCCCCTCCGATCCCGAGCTGGGGAAGGACGGCCGAATAGCTCTTGGCAACCTCCGCCCCCGACGCAACGAAGAAGGGGGTCAACTGAAAGCTCTTGGTGAGCTCGAACTGGGCCGCTATGGCCGACACCGCGAGGCTGCTCGGAGTGTCCGTATAGCGCAGGCGAACAATGTTGAGGAGGAGCTGCTCCTCCCCTGTGGTCTTTACCGCCTCGTTGTACTGGAGTCGGCTCTGGTAGAGGGCCGTGGGGCCAAAGCTCGAGCATCCGGTCAGAAGCGCCGCGACCAGAAGCGTGAGGGGCATGGGTCTCGCGCAGTTGATCCGATTTATCATGACCGGCTCCCTCTCTGGGGGTTGTGGACCGCGGCATTCGCGTCGGCGACGAGGCGCATGAGGCCCTGGATGTCGAAGGTGGGGAAATCCAGTGAGCGCCCGAAGCGCACGACCACGAGCCGCTCGGCTGGCGCGATCACGATCCGCTGGCCCAGCGTGCCCGACGCGAAGAATGAGCCCGCGGGCATGCCGCCGCGCACGCGACGCTTCGCGAATTCGCTCTCTCCAAGATTAGTAAAGAACCCCGCGCCGTAGCCGAACGTCGCTCCCGGAGTCGGCGAGGCCGAGAAGCGGACCCAGCCCTCGGGCAGGATCCGGCGCCCGCCGACCACGCCGTCATTCAGGTAGAGCGCGCCGAAGCGCGTCCAGTCGCGTGCCGTCGCGAACATGTGGGTCGAGCCGACCGGCGTGCCCGCGGCGTCGAACTCGAGCGTGACGTTGCGCATCCCGAGCGGATCGAACAGCTCGCGGTGGGCGAATCGCAGCACGTCCTCCGGCTTGCCGCCCACGGCATCGCGGATGATCCGCGAGAGGATCAGCGTGCTCGGGCTGCTGTAGTACCAGCGGCTGCCGGGGGGCGCGATCAGCTTGGCGGACTCGGCGAATCCCGCCATGTCGGACTGCAAGTAGAGCATCCGAGAAGTCGGATCGAAGCCGTTGTTCACCTCGTCGAGATCGAGCCCGCTGGTCATCCGCATGAGCTGCTCGACGGAGATGGCGTGGCGGGGGTCGGCCGGATCGCGCCACGCGGCCACGGGCGCCGACCCGTCCATCGACAGCCGGCCCTGGCGCACGAGGATGCCGATCAGCGCGTTGACGACCGACTTCGACACGGAATAGCCGTACAGCGGCGTGTCGATGCCGTAGCCCGGGGCGTAGCGCTCCGCGACGATGCGGCCATCGTAGTAGACGACGACCGCCTTGGTGGCGCGCTGCGGCCCGCCCGCAGGCTCCGCGAAGGCGCGGTCGAGTGCCGAGCGCAAACGCGGGTCCGCCGGCTCGACGACCTGCGCCGGGGCGATGTCCGGCCCCCCGGCCGTGGGCTTCTCACCGGTCTTCTCCGCGGCCGCCCCGCGGCCGGGCGCCGGGTTTCCTGCCGGCGCCTGCACGCATCCCAGCCGGTCTCGATACACCGCGCGGCTCGCGAAGGCCCCGGCGAGCGTCGCGCGCACCTCCCGATGTCCGCGGTCCACCTCGTAGCGGAGCGCGGGGAGGAGGCGGCGCACGGCAGGCCAGTCCTTGAAGGTTTCGCGATAGGTTTGATCCGGGTCCAGGCCGGAGACGAACGTCTCCGAGCAGAGCGTGTGGCTGACGAGAGCGGTGACCACCCGCAGGCCCTTGTCTGGGCGAAACACGACCGCCGCCGCGGCCAGCCCCGCGGCCAGGATGACGAGCCCGATCAGGATCGACTTGCGCACAAGTGGGCATCTTAGCCCACATTTTCGCCGGGGTTGCACAACTCGACGGTTCACGCTGCGGGGATGGAGCCGGGCGAGCAGTTGCAGCTCGTGGAAAGCGCGAGGAGTGTCGGGCTGGTTTACGGAACGGCACGTGCGGATGTACTTCTGACACTCAAAGAATGACGCGTGAGAGAACTTCTTCTCCGCGAAATGCTTTCGTGGCCGGCAATGAACGCGCGAGAGCGGCCTCAGTTCTCCAGAAAGTAAAACGCTCCGACTCTGTAACGTGCAGACCTTGCTCGATTGATCGTGGCACGCAGGGTGCAAAGTAAGCTGCCATGCAAATCCAGCCAATGAAAGAGGAGGTACCAGGTGAGAGAAAACATTCTGCGCACAATGGTAGCTCTCGTCATGGTGATCACACTGAGCGGCGTTGCATCCGTGGACCTTTCGTGGGCTTGGAGTAACGGCGGAGGAAGCAGCGGTGGGAGCGGAGGCGGAGGTGGGGCAGGAGGCGGGGGCGGGAATGGTGGCGGAAGCAGTGGAGGCAGTGGTGGCAGTGGTGGTGGAGCGGGAGGTGCCAGTAGCGGCGGATCCGGAAGCGGTGGTGCGAGCGGAGGCGGTGGTGGTGGAAGTGCAAGTGGCGGAGATGGCGGGGGTGGAGGAGGAGGGTCTGTGGCAGTCGGCTCTGGGAGTCCCTCCGGATATGTATGGCTTGCGGGAACCCCTGAGCTCGGCAGTCTCTTCGCTCCTCCTGAGAGTGCGTCCTTCGGTCTGACACGCTCCCAGGAGCGCACGTTGGACGCGTTTCGAAGCTGCGCGACCCCGGGCGCGCTGATCGATCAGCTTCACATAGACGGCTCGTTTACCTTTCAGGCAACGATGCAAGCGGACGTGTACAAGATCAAGGACTGCATGGGCCACAGCGGATATCGCTTCGACTCCTGAGAGGTGACCTCGCCCTCCACGAGCGCCGGGGCAGGACCGGCTCGGCGCTCGTGGACCTCTGTCGACGATGTGTCGGCGCAAAGTGGGCGTTAGAACACGAACCAGTTTGTTCTCGGGAATATTTTTGGGACGTTACAGTGTGCAGGCTGAAGCCCTGACGCCGCATCTCACGGGCGCGCGCGGTGAGAGCTTGGTCGCTAGCGCCAGCCGGACCCAGTCGGTTAGGATGGGCGTGAGATGGATTCGAAGGCCTACTCGCGGGTGTTCCTCCAGGGCCTATTGACCGGCGTGATCCTGCTCGTCGCCTTGGCCCCGCCGGCCGAGGCGCAGGGGGGCCAAGGTAGAGGCAGGAACCGGCAGCCAGACCAGACGCCCAAGCAGGAGAAGTCGCCGAAGCAAGAGGTGGGGCCCGGGCAGTACTCGTACAACGGCCCCGACGTCCTCGAGGCCATCAATCGCGGGGAAGGGCCGCAGGCGATGGCCTATTTCGAGCGCGCCGCCAAGGAAGACGAGCAGCAGGGCAATCTCGTGCGCGCGGCGCGGGAGCTGCACGGCGTGGCCATTGTGGCCAACCGGACGGGCCGCTATCAGAAGGGCATCCAGGCCGCGAGCCACGCGATCGACCTCTTCAAGAAAGCCAGCGCGTTGACGCCGCAAGACCAGAACGCCTGGGCGTCGTGCTATTCGCACCTGGGAGCCGCGTACCGGCAGCTGGGCAATCTCGCCAAGGCCCGCCAGTCGTTCGAAGAGGGGCTGGCGTACGTCAAGGCCAACATGCGTGGGCGAGGGGCGGGGCAGTCGGAAGGCTACCTGCTGAACGACCTGGCCACGATCGCGTATCTGCAGAGCGACTATCCGACTGCGCTGGCCTACAACACGCAGGCGGCCCAGTATTTCGAGAGCGCGGAGTCGTCGCGTCAGTCGCAGAACATGCCGGAGCGCCATCGGCAGAGCCTGCGGCGGTGGGCCGCGAGCTCGTTCTTCGGGATAGGGCGGGACCAGCAGGCGCTCGGGAATCCCGAGGCCGCGGATGCCGCCTTCGCCAAGGGGCTCAGCTACGCGCGCCTGACGGGGCTTCGCGAGGTCGAGATGCTGATGGTGAGCGCCCAGGCCAACCTGGCGCTGGCGCGGAAGGACTATCCGAAGGCACTCGCCCTGTCCCAGCAAAGCATCGCGCTTGTCGCCCAGATCAATCTGACGCGCGGCGTCCCGGGCCTCTACCTGGGCCAGGCGAAAGCGCTCGAGGGGCTGGGCCGCATGGACGAGGCGCTGGCATCGACGCGCGAGGCGGTGCGCCTCATCGAGGAGGTCCGCGCGGACCTGACCGACTCCGACCTTCGCACAGAGTTCTTCGAGGGCAAGCAGGGGATCTACCAGCACGCGGTGTACCTGGCGCTGCAGGCGCAGAAGCCCGAGGAGGCCTTCGCGCTGTCGGAGCAGAGCCGGTCGCGGACCTTCCTGGACCTGCTGGGCAGCCAGACCACGCTGTCCAAGGGCAAGACGCGCGCGCTGGTCAGCGAGGAAGTGCTGCTCCGCGCGCGGCTGGCCGAGGCCAAGGCGGAGGCCCAGCAGTCCGAGGGGGCAGAAGAATCCGCGCGCGCGCGGGCGCAGGCCGACGCGCTGGACCGCGATTACAAGGCCTTCCTCGAGCGCGTCAAGAAGGAAAACCTCGAGCAGGCCTCGCTCATGTCCGTGGAGCCGGTGAAGCTGGCGGAGATCCAGGCGCTCCTGCCCGAGGGCACGACACTGCTCGAATATCACGCGGGCGAAGGCGGCGTCGTCGTCTGGGTGATGGACCGCAAGCGCTTCAAGCTGGTGCAGCTGCCGGGCGACCGGCCCTCACTCATCAACCAGGTGCGCAACTTCCGCGGGGCCATCACCAAGCAGGCGCCGATCGGCAACGTGCAGGGGCAGGCGACCGCCCTCTATCGCCGGCTGATCGAGCCGGCGCTGGCCGACATCCAGGGCCAGCGCCTCGTGATCGTGCCCCACGGGGTGCTGCACTACCTGCCGTTTGGCGCGCTCCGCTCGCCCGGCCGCCGCTGGCTGGTCCAGGATTTTGCGCTGAGCACGCTGCCCAGCGCGAGCGTGCTGCGCTATCTCACCGACAAGGGCGCCGGCGCCCCGGCGGGCACGCTGGTCATGGGCAACCCGGACCTGGGCGCCGAGCTGGCCCTGCCGTGGGCCGAGCGCGAGGCGCGCATGGTCGGCCAGCAGGAGAAGGGGGCGACGGTGTTCGTGCGGGCCGACGCCACGGAGGCGCAGGCCAAGAAGCTCCTGCCGACGGTGGGCATCATCCACTTCGCCACGCACGGCGAGCTGAGCGAGACCGACCCGCTGTCGTCCGCGGTGCTCCTGGTACCGGGCGAGGGCGAGGACGGCCGGCTGGAAGTGCGCGAGGTGTTCGGCCTCGATCTGCACGCCAAGCTCGTTGTGCTCTCGGCCTGCGAGACGGGCCTGGGCAAGCTCTCCCGCGGCGACGAGGTGGTGGGGCTCCAGCGGGCCTTCCTCTACGCGGGCACCCCGGCCGTCGTCACCACGCTGTGGAAGGTGGACGACAAGGCCACGTACGATCTGATCCGTGCCTTCTACTCCAAGCTCGAGAGCGCGGGCGCGGTGGAAGCCCTCCGCCAGGCGCAGCTCGAGACCATCGCCACGTATCCGCATCCCTACCAGTGGGCCGCCTTCAACCTGACGGGTGCCCCTCGCTGAAGGACGGAGGTGGTGGGGGCCCTTTGTACGGCGGCGCTGGGCCCAAGCAAGCGCCACGCTACTGAGTAGCTCGTTCATGGCACAGCTCCGGAACGCACGCTTATCAGCCTCAGAGAGAGGAGAGCATGGTGCATATCGCGGAGCCCGGGTAATAGGCTAGCTCAATGCCACGAGGCCATTTGCTTCTGACGTTGGCATGTCTCTTTGTCGGATGTTCTTCCCTGTCTTCGCCGGGCGATCCGACCGCAGCTGTTTGTCCACAGACACCGATCGCCAACGGGGTAAAAATTTTGGCCGGAGGCGATACGACAGACCGCGCAATCGTCTTTGTCCACGGATTTACCGGTACATCCAGGTCCTTTCTCGATTGGGCATGCTTCATTCACCGTGAGCAATCGTCGGCTTCTACTCAGTACGATCTACTACTATTCCAATATCCCACGGCACTCGTCGGATGCCCCGAGACTCTCGAGAGTGCAGCTGGCGCTCTCGTTCGATTTCTCGCTCAACCGGAAGTCAGTCGCTACCACGAATTGCTCTTCGTCGCCCACAGCTTTGGTGGTCTCGTCACCCTACGATATGCAGCGAACGAATTATTGGGTGATCCCCGAAGCCTCTTGCAGGGCACGAAGATTCTCCTCTTGGGGGTGCCTCTCGACGGGGCTGAGATTGCCAAGTGGGGCCGGAGTCTCAATTGCCAGGCGGCAGCAGCACACATAGGATCTCAGGAATTGACAAAGCTTCATAGCGACCTGGTGACAGCCCTAGTCCATCCTGCCAGGGGGGCCGGCTCAGCCGAGACGCTGGTTGACATTTGGTCGCTGGTCGCGGCCGACGACGATATAGTTGCTGCGAGTGAATCTCTTCTTCGGGAGATGCCGATCAAGACGCAGAAGATCGTCTCGGTCAAGAGCGAGAGTGGCGATGTTCCTGCAACCCACTTCAACTTAATTCAAGTTCTTACCCCCGACCATCCGGCGCATCTGGTGCTTCACAAGATGATGGTAACGCCATGGGCCCCCTCTACCCGCCGGGATAAAATTGGAATTTGGATTGCACGTATCTCACCGGAGCAGGAAGGGGAGCATCAGCGAACGCTGAAGAGATTGTTCGAAAAGCTGTTAGAGGGCCTCCCGCACTTGAAGGATCGAGTCGAACTGACGCTCGTGAATGAGAACGTAGGAACGTGCGACAAACCGGAGGTCGAGAGCCGTCGAGTTGGGCGGCTCGCACGGTTAGTGAACGCTCGGATCGTCATTTGGGGGAAAGCACTGAGCTACGGGCCTACTTTGGAAGTGTGCATGGTGTCATTTCCGTACGGGTCCGTGGTGGTACGGCGACTCGAGTGGCTACCACTGGCCACGCCCTATCCGGACCCATTGTTGACATCACCGACCCTAGGTCCACCACTTGCGATAGCCACGATGGCAGTGGCGCGACTGTTGGCGGACGAGGGTCAGTACCCTGAAGCAGAGGCGTTGCTGGATTCGCTCGACACGTCATCAGCTTCGGCGTACGGCCATTACGTCCTTTACTATGCGGCAGCCGTCCAGGTAATCAGGGCGAGCAAGACTGAAGATCAAACGGCATTGAAGTTGGCCACAGAATACCTTCAGAGGGCTCGCACGGCAGCGGTGCTTCGGGGGGACAAAGCGGCTGCGTCGGCCTTTAGTCTCTATGGTGTCATGTGGCCAGTGTTTTTCGCGCGCGAAACAAGGACGGCGCCGCTGTACGTCGGGAAGAATCGAGAGATAATAGAGAATGTAGTTTTGGATGCGCGGACGCGTGACGACAAGCTGCTCTTAGGTCGTGCGCTCTTTTACGCCGGGATAGTCCTCTACTTCGATTTTTATTCTACCAATTCGCACGATGCCGTCGAGGAAGGGCTTCGAGCATTGGAGGAGGTTATCCAACTCATTCCAGTAGCTGGGCTCTTGCCAGAAGAGGTGATACTGGCTCGGCTAGTTTATGCCGCTGATCTATACGCTCGCGGATTTCAGAGAGATCTCGGAAGCATCGCGCGCGCGCTGGACGAGTTTAGGCAACTCGCAGTCGTGATCGGTCCAAGTAACCGCTCAGGCAGAACCATGGCCATCCTGTCTGCAATGATGTGCATGATGAATCTCAACCAGTATCTGGAAGTCGTGACGTTTGCTCGGCCTTTGCTGAAGGACTTGGATGACAAAGAAGCCGAGGGTGTGGCACACCTGATGCTGAGCGAAGCGTTACGTAGGAACACGTCTCAGGGAAAGGAAAGACAGAGAGAGACGTTTGTTGAGTCGTTCCAGGAATTGGAAATGGCAAGGGAGGCTGCGAAGGGAGTGCGCCCGCTGGAGGCAATCGTAGAGGATACTCGGGGTAAGTGGTATTCAGTGTTGCCGTCAAAGTCGAATCGTGAGCTCTATTTGCGCGAGGCGGCTGGTGCTTACGAGTCTGTGATTCAGCTCGCAACACCGGCGGCAGAGGAGGAGGGGTACGGCTGGTGGAGGATGATGTACGGGAATAGACGAACGAACACGATGGAGATGATTGGAGATTGGGCATGGCTGCGATTGGGTCAAGTAAACGAGGAAATGGCCGGACTGCCTTCAACCAACACCGTCAAGATTAAGCGACTGGAGGCAGCGCACTCGGCATATGTTCGCGCCAGACAAGTTGGATCCGAGCCTCAGCGGATTGCTGCGGACGAGGGCGTGAAAAGAGTGGAAAGAGTGATGGGCGATCTCACGAGGAGGTGAAGTGATAGCGCCTCGGTGCTGGGACGCACGATCTGGGCCACACGGGACGAGGTGCGTATGGACCTAGCACGCAGGTATCTAGATTTCTGGATTTCCTGTGCGGCTCCGGACGGAAGTACAAGCGGTGCTATGGCTACGCAGGCTAAGGGAAAGATGGGGAAGTTAGCGTCCGAGTGCGGGATGAAGACATGACTGCATCGGTCGCATCCCAGCTATTTGGCCGAGCGGGTGAGGCCTTCGACGGCGCTCCGGAACCCCATCCGACCCACGCGTTCGTTTCCCTGTTGACGGTCTACCTAGTACTTCTTTGCCTCTCCACCAACGCCATCGCCGTCTCGAGGCCTGATTGCAGCCGCGGTTGGGCAGGTCGAAAGGTGACTGAGGCTACGTTGCAAAAGCTTTTGGACCAAACGAAAGACGGCGCTATCGAATTTTGTTACGCCGACCTGAGTTACGCTGACCTAAGAGAAAGGAAACTCCGAGGCGCCGACCTGCGCGGCGCGAACCTCTTTCGAGCAAACTTGAGTTTTGCCGATCTCAGCGAGGTGAATTTGGAGTACGCTAACCTCGCTGCCGCCTCCATAAAGAGTGCCCTTCTCGCACGCGCAGACCTTGGGAGAGCCCTGCTTACGGAGGCTGACCTCAGCCGGTCCGACCTCTTTGCCGCGAGTTTGCGCGAGGCCAATCTCTTCAACGCCAATCTTACTCAGACTCAGCTTCGCGACACAGATCTTCGAGACAGCCGCCTGGAGGGTGCCAATCTTGAGGGGGCCAACTTGCTCGGCACAGAACTTTCTGGCGCAACTCTGATTGGTTCGAACCTCCGCAACGTCAACTTTCAACCACGCTCTTTGCCCACTCCTAGGGATGCCGCATTGGCGCGGAATCTGGACAGCATGAAGTTTGTTGACTCCCCGTCGGCCCTCGTTGCCTTGCGAGAGGAGTTTCGCCGCTATGGCTTTCGCGAACAAGAACTCGCCCTTACCGTCGCGATCCGACGGGGATCCGTGGCCCACGCCTGGAGCCAGGGTGCCCCTCTGGATCGAGTCGACGCGGTCTTTAGTTGGGTCTTCTTCGATCTAACCTCAGAGTATGGAAGATCCCCCGGGCGACCGCTCCGCATTTTGGGTAGCTTCATCCTTCTCTTCTCCATCCCTTACATGATTGCGCTGTCCCGCGAGACCGGCGGGGGCATCTGGGTTGTCAGCGCAGACCCGCCGGCCGCTTCGAGGTTAGAGATGTTTCGATTGACCTCACGAACAATCAGTCCCAAGTCAGCGTCGCGGCGCGCCAGCCTCGGCTCTCTGACTATCGCGTTCAGTACTGCAAGTACCGCTCTCTACTTCAGTCTCCTTTCCGCGCTTTCTTTTGGGCCTAAGGGATTCAACCCCCGGGATCTCATTGCTGCCCTTCAACCTGACGAGACGATATTGAGGGCAACCGGTTGGGTTCGCACTCTCGCTGGTGTTGAGACGCTATTGAGTCTCTTTCTGTTGGCGCTGTGGTTTCTGGCATACTTCGGCCGACCGTTCGACTGACCTCAATGGGCGGCTGTGGGTTATGCTGCTGGCGACGGTTGAGTCTGATACAGCTTTCGAGGTACCGCGTTGTCAGAATAGCCATCGATTTCTCGATCAATCAGGGGCGGCTTGCGGTAAGAAAGCTGGATCCGGAGATACCCTCCAGGAGGGAGATCTCCGACTATGAATGATAGGTCGCCCGAAGAGTTGTAGTTTGGCTTCAGCGTCACCACCTCCGGGGCTGATTCGAATCTCAGTTCCTCTTCGTAGATTCTAGTCTGCACGCTCTTAATAACTAGGCGGACTTGTTTCGATAGATCGTTCCCGCTGTTCTTCACGGTGATGAACTGTAGAACCCTATCACGCCCAAATTCGAGGCTCGGCGCAGAGATAGTAATTGTCAGCTGAGGTTCTTTCTTCCCCAATGTCTGCAGCACGTACCCGCTGACTAATCCGAACACGGCAGATAGCAGAGCGATCAGCACCTTACCGATGATGCCGTTCCCTGTTGCCGCCGAGCGTCTGTTCACGTCCACTATCCCGTCGCTGTATGGTCGGATTGCCGTTTCCTGGACACGTCAACCCTCATGGACAACATTTCAGATGCGATTGCTACGACCGCGAGCGACACGATGACGGATGGCGCCCTCCGCTGGCCAACTCTCGGCTGAGCCCGACTATGAATTGCAGGGCTCGAGGCATCAAGATGCGTCAATCACACAACATAGGCGAAAGTAGCGCCGGGCAAGTTCCACGTCAAGGAGAGACCAACGGCGATGTCGAACGTTCGGGCGTACTAGGTTCCCCGCAAAGCCGCTTCGCCATCTGTGGATCAGTGGGCCGCCTTCAACCCGACGGGCGCCCCGCGGTGAGCTAGCGGCGCCGCTGCGCCTCCCGCGTCGTCATCGCGTGACGTCGCGGAAAGCCGACAGGGCGGGGTCGGCGGCGATGCGGTCGGCCGAGAGGCTCGCGAGCGCGCCGCGTACCAAGGTGAAGTCCCCCGAGGCCCACGCCAGACCGAGCGCTACCCGCAGCTCCGCCGGCGTCAGCAGGGCGGCCTGGTCCGCACGGAGGCATTCCAGGGCCCGGGGGCCGACGAACGCCCGGTGAAGCGACAGACACAGTTCGCGTGCCTGGGAGGTCGCCTGCACGGCCCGTTCAGCGGGGGTCACTCCTGCGCCTCGAGCAGCCCGATGTCGGCGATGTCCTGGGGCGAGCCCCGCAGTCGCTTGAGTCCGATCAGCCCGGCGCGTGAGACCACCGTCACCGATCGTCCTTCCCATTCGGTGTCGATGCGCGTCTGCCATGCGCGTTCGGTTGCGCCTGGCCGGACTTCGATCACGTCGAGCAGAAGCACCTCTGGGTCCCCGGCGGCAATCTTACTGATCGGATGCATCACGACCTCGCCCCCGGCCAACAGTGTCGGCGTCGGCTCACGTCGAACGAACCCGCGGGGCAAGAGGGCATCGGCGATCGACGTGACGGCGGCCGGCGGCGCCAAGAGGTCGATGTCGATGGTGGCCCTCGGGCGCGCGTGAATGGACATCCCGATTCCCCCGCAGATCGCGTATGGGACCCGAGCGGCGCCGAGAGCGGCCACAATGGCTCGAAATTCCTCGAAGAGGTTCGGCATGCTCGCCTCGGGGGGAGCGTAACACGCCAAGCGACAGGGCAACGGTCGATCAGGCGCGCTTCGATGGCGAGGAGTCCTTCGAGCTGGTGCCCGGCTGGCGTCGTTTCCCGCCTCTAGTGTCTTTCATTCCCGACAGGGCTCTGTATCGAAAGAACCACTCTTGAAACGATTCGGGAGCGGGCCTACGGTGAGCCTCCAGTTCGGCGCCTGCGAATGACACGCTCGCGCCGCAGGAGGGTAAATGGCCCGCTGCGAGGTTCGCCCTACAGGACGGTGGCCCGCTCTTTCGGTTGTATGCGTGGCGCTCACCGCCCTTCTCGGGACGCATTCACTCTCCGTGCGGGGCGCGTTGGCGGTGGAGTCGCTCGTACAGACTTCAGGCGAGCTTGTCGGCGTTGCCGTGGCGCCCGACGGCACGGGCTATGTGTCCGATGTGAGGCGGGGCGAGATCCTCAAGGTGGACACGACGGGCTCGGTGACCATTGTCGCCGCCGGACTCCGACGTCCCTCGGGCCTGGTGCTTGCCGGCCCGGATCTGTTGGTTGCCGAGGAAGGCACCGGACGCGTCCTGCGCCTGACGCCGACGGGAGGGGTGACGGTCTTCGCCAAGGGAATGCGCACCCCGCGCGGTCTTGCTCTGGGTCACGATGGCACCCTTTACATCACCGCGCACCGGCTCTTGGGGCCGGATGGCTCCGATCCCGACGAGGCAAAGGTCATCATCCGCCGGGATCCCTCCACCGGAGCGCTCAGCGTGGTCGCCACCGACGTCCATCAGCTCGAGGCCCTGGCATTGAATGGCACGGTGCTCTTTGCGACGGCCGGCTGGATCGAAGGGCTACCGCAGGCACAAGGGGTCATCGCGCGCTATTCGCTACTCCCCGACGGCCGCCTGGACCCGCCTGCGTATTTTGTCTCAGCCGGTGTCCAGCATCCGCGCGGTCTCGTACTTGACCGACTCGCAGCCTTGTACGTCACGGGCCGGCCCTTGCCTGTCGGCAACAGAGGGTTGTCCAGCAGCATAGTCAAGGCGCACGCGGATGCTCATCTCACGCTTTTCGCGACATCCCTGTCCGACCCTCAGGGACTGGCCCTGGGCCCCGACGGTTCGCTCTATGTCGCCGACGGCCACTCGGGGCGTTTGGTGCGGTTCCCCGCGCCTCCGCCACCCAAACTCGCCCAATTGCCAGCTTTCACCAACGCATCCCCGCTGGCGATAAGCGGCACCGCCGTGCCCTCGGCTCGCATAGACGTCTTCGTCAACGACGCCACCGCCGCGATCACGGGCACTTCAGACAAGACGGGCGCCTTCACTCTCCAGGTGCCCCTGGAGTTGAACGCCAAGAACGTGCTCGAGGTTTTTGCCACCGCGCATCTCGGCGACGGGCTCACGAGCGCCCCGGCCCGGATGAGCATCGCCCACGACGGCCAGCCGCCTACAGTCAACTTCGTCGCCCCGCCCGTGAACGCGTTCCTTCGCCAGACCGTGACCGTACAGGCCCAGGCAAGTGGCGGCGTAGGCAGCCCTGTGACGAAACTTACCCTGAGCGCGGGAGGCCAGGCTCTCACGGCCACCCAGAGCCCGGCGCCACCGGCCCCGTCTATCACCGCGACCGCGGCCTGGACCACCAGCAGCATCACCGACGGCGCCCAGATGCTGATCGCGACGACGACCGATCAGGCGGGCAACACGGCCACGGCGACGCGTGCCGTGGTAGTAGACAACACGCCGCCCGATACCCAGATCACGGCAGGGCCCAACGGCATCATCACCGACGCGTCCGCCACATTTACCGTAACCGGCACGGACAATCTCACGCCCGTCGCTCGGCTCCAATACGCCTGGCGGCTCGACGGCGGCGGCTACTCCGCTTTCGATCCCAGCACGCAGACTCCGCTCAGCGGCCTGACTCCGGGCGGGCATACCTTCGAGGTCAAAGCCCGCGACCTGGCCGGCAACGAGGATCCAACGCCCGCCAAGCAAACCTTCACCGTGAGCGCGCTGAGCCTCCAGATCACGTCGCCCGGGGCGGGCGCGATGGTGCCCGCAGGTCTGCTGCTGGTGCGCGGGAGCATCAATGCCGGGAGTGCGGAAGTCGGCGTGAACGTCAACGGGCGCCCGGCGGCCGTGCAGGGAAGAGTATTCGCCGTGCTGGTCCCTGTGGATCAAAGCACGAGTCAACTGCTCGCTGTGGCAACAACCTCTTCTGGAGCCACGACGAGCAGCGCCATCGCAATTGGCGTTACCGGTAGCCCCACCGATGCAGTCATTCTCCGACCCAGTCCCGAGAGCGGCACCGCCCCGCTCCAAGTCACTTTCTCCGTCTCGAGCCCTCGGCCGGTGACTCAGGTTGCGCTCGACTTCGATGGGAACGGCAGCGTGGATTTCCGGGGCCCGAGCCTCGACGGCCAGCGCTTCATTTACTCTCAGCCCGGACTCTACGTTGCGACGGCGTCCGTTACCGACACTCAAGGCGTTCAGACCAACACCGGGGCCATCGTCCAGGTCTTCGATCGTTCCCAACTGGATGCGTTCCTCCAGGGGAAATGGAACGCGCTTCGTGACGCCCTGAGCCGGGCTGACGTTCCAGCAGCAGTGAGTCTGTTTGCTCTGGCCTCGCGCGACGCCTACCAGGATCAGCTCGGGGCCCTGGCTGGGGCCGGCGCGTTGCAACAGGTCGGAAGCGACTTGGGTGTCATCCGGATGGTAAGAACCATGGCGAACGCGGCCGAGTACGAGGTCAGGGCGTTTCGAAATGCTGTCGAATACTCGTTCTATGTGCTCTTTGTTGTGGACAGCGACGGCGTGTGGCGTCTCCGAGTCTTCTGAGCATGAGATTCATGTCCATCTTCAGTGTCGGGCTCCTTTCGCTGGCCTTCGCCGCAGCTACATCGTACGAAACGGAGCCATTGCTCGAGGCGCCGGCTGGCCCCTATCGGGGCACGGTCGTGGATGCGGAGAACAAGCGGCCCCTGGCGGGTGCCGGCATCGTGCTGATCTGGCAACGGCCCGATCCCCAGTTTCCCCAGCGCCGGCTCACCTTTCTGGCCCGTGAGGCGATGACGGATGTGGCGGGGCAGTTCGTGCTCGACGTTGCGTCGATCGAAGAGGAGTTTGCGAAGCAGGCCTTTGCCCCGCGGATCGTGATCTTCAAGGCCGGCTACATTCCCTATCCGAGGGAGCGCCAGCTGTTCCCGCCCGGCTACTCGGCCTTGCAGTTCGTCGGTAAGGGGGCTCAAGTGCTCCTGACGCCGGTGACCGCCGACTACGACGACCAGGCGGATGCCTTCAATCAATTCTACGAAGTGTTGAATTCTGCGCATGTGCCCACGGCCGACATTCCGCAGACATGGCAGGCGGTCATGGAGGAGCTCCAGCGGTTGATGACCACGATGCCCAAACCGATGCGCGGTGGAGGCAGGCCATGACTCGACGGGGAGTGACGGTGCTGGTGGGCCTCCTGGCGCTGGCTCGTTACGGGACCGCGGTAGCGCAGACGGAAGACGGAGACGGCTACGTAAACGGCCAGAAAGGAACGTACCGGGGGCGAGTGCTGGACGCTGGGACGAGGCACCCTCTCGCCGGTGTCGTGGTGGTTGCCGTTTGGCGGCGTGACCGCGTGGTACCTCTCGGCAATCGGTCGGAGCACTATGCGGCGCGCGAAGCGCTGACGAACGAAAACGGGGACTGGTCAATCGAGGCTCATGATTTGGAGAGCAGTGCGCCCCGGCGTACACGGCGTCCATCCTTCACGTTCCTTCTCCCGGGCTATGGGCGTCCTCGAGAGGCCGCGGGCACGCCCCCCAGCCCGCCCTGGACATTCTACGAAGGGGCGGGCCACACGGTCGAGCTGCCCCCCCTCACGCGTGACGACCGGCTTGCTTACCTTGACTGGCTGTCTCCATACCGTCTCTCACCGAAGCCATTCAATGAGATTCCGCAGTTTACGCGCTTGTTCAATGCGGAACGCATCGCGTTAGGGTTCACGCCGTATCCGAAACCGGAGGATTGAGATGATTCGAACCCGCTTTCAGTGGCTGAGGTTGCTATTGCTGATAGTCTGCGGTGCCGCAACATCGCCGGTCGCCGGGTACGAGGCTGAGACCCATAGGGACATTAGTTTGAAAGCCACAAGCCGGTCTTCTGTGGACCTATTCCTCAGGGAATCTTTGGGACTTCCCGAGGGGCGTCTCACGGCGATCCACAAGAATTCGCTCACTGATTGGGTTGGAGCAGGTTCTAAGCACGCGGACGACTGGACGTACTTCCTCAATCATTTCCATAACCCACTGGCCGCCTCCTGGTTCGAGGCAGGCTTCCCATTCGGCCAATCGGCTATCCTGTGGGGGCAGAATCCGACCCAAGGCTATCCCAGCTGGTCTTGGCAGAACACCCGCCAGTACCTCCTGGACGCGCTCACGAGCGCCACGAAGACCGACCGCGACGAGGCCCTGAAGAGTACCTTCCAGGGCCTCGGCCATCTGGTTCACCTCATCCAGGACATGGCCTCCCCCGCACACACGCGGAATGATCCTCACGTCCGGTACAACTACGAGTCCCTGGTGAGAGACGTGCAGGATGCTCAGAATCAAACGTTCTTGGATTGGCTGAATCGACCATATTCCGGACCGGATCCAGGCTGGCAGGCTCTCCTGCCCAATCCGCTAGCGCCGATCCCGATCGCGCGCTTGCTCGATACTGACCGCTACGACGGGACGAACCCGGAGGCGACGATCCAGCCGCTGATGGGTCTGGCCGAATACACGAATGCCAACTTCCTCAGCGAGGATCGGATCTTCACCGAAGGCGACCCCCTGTGGCGTTTCCCCTATCCACGGCGATCTCCGCCCGCCAGCGTCACAGCGGCAGATTACGCCATTACCTTGCGCGATGGCACCAACGTAGTCCGGCAATACTTCAGGAAGGACTTTCACGGCGACTCGGGTTACCGCCTCGCCACCGTAGGAGTCCTCGAAGACTACCTCCAGCGCTATGCGCTCGACCCGAACCGCTACCGCAAGAGCCCGGCGCTCGATGAGGCGGTCTATCGAGACTACGCCGAGCGCCTGCTACCCCGCGCTGTCGGATACTCGGCTGCCCTTCTGGACTACTTCTTCCGGGGGAAGCTAGAGGCGAAGGTCGCGCCGGACCCGATGGATGCACAGGTGCTCCTGTTGACGGGGAAGAATGCTTCGGAAGAGGCGCTGAAGGACGGCACGCTGAAGGTCTATGGCGACTATGCGAGTGAAGAGCGCAGCGAACTCGGGTCTTGGACGATTTCTGGGCCGGTTGCGTCCGGCGGGGATCTGCCGGGCCAGCCGTTGAGTTTCCGCGCTCTCACTGACCGCCCGGTGCCCGAGCGCTACATGGTGGTGTATCAGGGGAGCTTGGGGGAGGAGAAGAGGGATAATCCGCCCGCGTTCGGTGGCGCGGTCATCGGCAAGGCCGCCAAGTACGTGGGGGTCATCGAACATCTCTTCGTCAACGAAACCGACGGCGACGTCTACTTTCGCAATGGCACGTTGGTGACAAAGCTCAACGTACGGTCCCAGCTTCGGTCCGGCAGCCTCATCTTTCGACTCCAGTGGGGCACCCGCAACGATACCTTTTTGGTGGAGGGCGGTGTTCCCAATGAGGGAGTATCGTTCTTCTACGCGTTCGTGCTGAACCGGCCGGGGCCCGACAGGGCCTTCCGCGACCCGCCCGTGGCGACCCTCGTGCGCGGCCCGGAGCTCGTGGACCCATTTTTCACGCGCCAGCAACTGCCGCCTTTCGCCGAGATTTATCTCCGCACCGATCTCGCCCATCTTGATAGCAATCTCGACGTGATCCTTCACGGCTACTATTGCGTCGATATTCCCAGTCCCCTCCAGCCCGATCGATCAGAGTGCCGCATCTTGCTGGTGAATCACTCAGGGCGCACCGTTCTCTTCGAAGTGAGCCCGTTCGATCTCGGCGCACCCGGCCCGGTTGTGAACAGCTTCAGTGCGGTCTTTGCGTCGCTGGTGTTGCGCCTGGGCACCGACAATCCGTCAGATAGCCGCATTGTTGTCGAAGGTGTCCAGAATATTCATAGCGACGAGAACGATGATGTCAATCGCGGATATCTGAGTGTTGTCGACGGAAATGGGAGAGTCGTTTCCACTCTGGTCAACTGGGAGATTGCCCAATCGCCCGGGTACATGGGGTACGTCCCGCAGCGCGGGGGTAGGCATCTTCTGTGGGAGAAGTTCGATGACAACGAGGAGAGCCCGCCGCGAATATATCTTTCTTCACTGGTCGACGGGACTTCCACGGAGATCGGCGCCGGGGATGCGGACGTCGAGTCATTCCGGGCGGCATCGCTGTTGCCCGTGGCACCAGACTATCTGGTCCGCACCATCAGTCCCTCCTATTTCGCGAAAGGATGGACTGCGGACGGGGGAGTCGTTCTCCCGAGGGTGGATACGCCGGGGTTCCCACCAGAGGATCCGAATCTCGCGGGAATGAAACGATTGGCCGATCTGCCCTCGGGTGTATCCATGGCCTCGCCTCCACGCTGGCAGGTGATCGAAGACCCGGACCTGCTCAGATAGTTGTGGGCATCGCTGCAGAGCGCCCCCACCAGCCTCTGGCCAGTCCCCCGAGGCTGTGGTAGCATGCCTGGCCACATCGCCCTTTTCTCCGGCAGTCGAGGTTTCCCTTTCGCATCGCGGCAAGGGGGGAGGCTGGCATGGCGACGGACATCTCCAAGATCCGCAACGTGGGCCTGGCGGGCCACGGCGGGGTCGGTAAAACATCCCTCGTCGAATCCATCCTGTTCGCGGCCGGGGCGGTCAACCGGCTGGGCAAGGTGGACGACGGGACCACCACCACCGACTTTGACCCCGACGAGATCAAGCGCAAGATCTCGCTGGGCACCGCGGTGGCCTTCTGCGACTGGAAGGGGCACCGCCTCAACCTGATCGACACGCCGGGGTACGGCGATTTCGTCGCCGACGCGCGCGGAGGCCTGCGCGTGGCGGGGGCGGCCGTCATCGTGGTGGACGCGGTCGCCGGGGTGCAGGTGCAGACGGAGAAGGTCTGGAAGTACGCCAACGAGTACACCCTGCCGCGCGCCATCGTGATCAACCGCCTCGACCGCGAGCGGGCCGATTTCTTCCGCGCGCTGGAATCCCTCCAGAAGCGCTTGAAGGGACGGCTCTGCCCGCTTCAGATCCCCATCGGCTCTGAGGCGGGCTTCAAGGGCGTGGTGGACCTGGTCGCGATGAAGGCGCTGCTGGCCGCTGACGGCAAGGTGAAGGAAGCCGAGATCCCGGCCGATGTGACGGACGACGCGAAGTCCTGGCGGGAGAAGCTGGTCGAGGCCGTGGCCGAGACGGACGATGATCTGCTCGCCAAGTATCTCGAAGAGGGCAGCATTGGCGAGGAGGAGATGATCAAGGCCCTCGGCAAGGCCATCGGGCAGGGCAGCCTCGTGCCCGTCATGGCCGCCGCGGCCACCAAGGGCATCGGCGTCCAGCCGCTCATGGACCTGATCGTCAACGAGTTCCCGTCGCCCGCCGATGTCGCCGCCGTAGAAGGCACCGACCCGCGCGCCAAGCAGGCGACGACCCGCGCACCCGATCCCAAGGCGCCGCTCTCCGCCGTCGTCTTCAAGACCATCGCCGATCCGCACGTGGGCAAGCTCTCGCTCTTCCGCGTGTACTCCGGCACCTTCAAGGCCGACAGCCAGGTGCTCAACTCCACGCGCGGGGCCAAGGAGCGCATCGGGCATGTCGGCTGGCTCATGGGCAAGACGCAGAAGCCCGTCGAGTCGCTGGGGCCCGGCGAGATCGGTGTGGTCGCCAAGCTCAAGGACACGCTGACGGGCGACACGCTGTGCGACGAGGCGCAGCCGGTCGTGCTGCCGGGCATCGCTTTCCCGGAGCCGTCCATCTCCTTCGCCATCCAGCCCAAGACGCGCGGCGACGAGGACAAGA
>WNFC01006023.1_pt1 | contig 21584 bp, 21 predicted proteins | sample 5400541 | NCBI WGS metagenome assembly WNFC01 (sample SAMN13153342, study PRJNA577476) | soil metagenome | isolation source: 120 cm saprolite under Douglas fir tree site 2 hole 2 replicate 1 | place: USA:California | collected 2015-04-18
GGGCATGGTCAGGTCCATGGTCACCACGTCCGGTTGCGTGCGGCGAAACATTTCCACGGCCTCGCGCCCGTTGCTCGCGGCGCCCACCACCTCCAAGCGGGCAATTTGCTGCGAGCGCTCGATGCGGCGGCGAATGATGTTCGAATCATCGACAATCATGAGCTTCAACGAAGGTTTGGCCTCGTCATCCATATCGTCACGCCGCCTCCGTATCATCCGCGCGCTTGACGGCGCGCGGCAGCGTCATGGTCAGCCGCGTGAACTTTCCGGCGCTGGTCGCGACCGAAACCCGCCCGCCCATCTGATTGGTGAGGTCGGCTATCAGGTTCATGCCGACGCCCCGTCCCGCATCCTTGGTCGCGGTCTCGATGGTGGAGAAGCCCGGCTGGAACAGCAGCGAGAAGACCTGCTTCGTGTCCATGGTCTGCGCCCTTTCGGGGGTAATGAATCCCTTTTTCAGCGCGGCTTCCTTGATGCGCTCGGTCGATAGACCTTGACCGTCGTCTTCGACGATGAGCTTGTAGCCGGTGTCACTCGCCTCCTGGAATGTCAGGCGCAACAAGCCTTGCCGGGCTTTCCCGGCGGTCACGCGCGCGGACGGCGGCTCTATGCCGTGGACGATGGCGTTGCGCACCGCCTGAACGCCGATGTCCTTGACCGCGCGCCGATAGTCTTCAGGCACCCTATCGAGGCCGGTGCACTGCAGAGTCGCTTCCTTGTTGTTTTCGCGGGCGACGCGCGCGGTGAGCTGTTGCAGCGTCGCCTCGACGCCGGCATCGGTTTTGCCGCCTTGCAGCTTCAGCTTCTCTTCCTGAAGCACCGCGGTGACGGTATGAACGACGTCGTGCTGCGCGCTCTGCAGGCGCGACAGGCGCGACACCAGGTCGCTGACGGATTGCAGATGCGTCAGCAGATCATCGAGCTTGATGACGAGCGGCAGGAAGTCGTTCCCCGACAGGCTCGGCTTCTCCCGCAGCGACTTCAAGTCGTCCTCGAAGGCGTGCGCGCGGCTCTCGATCGAGGACAGGCCCAAGGCGGCAGCCTCTCCCTTGACCGAGTGTACTTGCCGGAACAGCGTATCGAGCTTCTTACGAAATACGCCTTCTTCGCGGGTGGGCTCGCGCAGCACCGCGTTGATCATTTTCATGGCGGCGTTGGAATCATTCAAGAACGACGTGAGCTGCACAGGATCGATGTGCAGAATTCCCAGCAAGGTATCGACCTGACCCTGAGCCTGGTTCTGCGAGGCTTGCAGTTCGTTGGCCAGTTCCACCCGGGCGGTCACGTCCGAAACGGACACCAACACAGTGGTCATGTCTCCGTCGACGCGCACCCGATGAAAATCGAACTGCAGATAGCGCGTGTCGAATTTGCCGTTGCCCGCGTCTAGATGAACCTCCACTTCACCCAGGGGATTGATGGTCTTGACCAGCTTCTCGTTGGTGCGCTCGGCCCACAGGATTTTGACGAACTTGACGGCGGTCGCCAGAGTCCGCTCCGACACGATGTGCCTGAGCAGATCTTCAAAGGGAAGACCGGCGAAATCCTTGCGCTGGAATAAGGTTTCCAATGCGGCGGAATAGGCCGATCCGATCACTAGATTCGAGTCGAGCAGGAACAATCCATCCTTGACCGTGCGCAGTATATCCGCGGTCTGCTGCCGCGCCTGACGCAGGCTGCTTTCCTGCCGTTGCCGCGCGCTCAGCAATACCGTCACCAGCACCACCAGCGCGATCGCGATGACCAGACCCGATATCATCACCAGCCGCAGTTGAGTCGCCGAACGAACGTTGGTCGACTGCAGCTCGGCCGCAATGGCCGCGAATTCGCTGTCCAGCACGGGCAAGACGTGACGGCTGGTGCGCAGCGCCGCGTTGACTTTAAGCTCCAATTCGCGCCCGCTTTCGTTGAGATTGGTGCCGGTGGACTCGTTGTCCAGATAGGGTACCCCGTGGTATGCAAGCACCGGATTCAGCACCACCAGTTCTTTTGCCCAGCTATCGAGCAGCAGCGCCGCGTGCTTGCCGGCAAGCGACGCACCCGTCGTGACCGTCGTGTCCTTGTCGGCGTTGAGGGAATACGTGTCGCCGGTGAGGGAAAACCAGCTGGGCGGCGGCGGCGCAGTCATCTCATGCAACGCCGCTTCGAGCTTACTGGTCGAGGCCCGCAAGTCATCCAGGGAATCTTGGACGTAACCCCGGGTGCCCAAGCGGTCATGCACGGCTTCGAGAGAGGCGCGGATGAGGGTTGGATGACGCTGTTGTTCACCCAACAGCTTGAGTGCCGTCGAACTCTCTGCGACCTCGCCGGCGAGTTCGAGTCCTGGTATGAGCACGATGGCGACGAAGCTCACACCAAGAACGACGACCAGTATCAGCAGGCCGGCCGGTGTCAGGAGCGGACTCACGACCTTGGCTAGACGAGAATTCATGAATTAAGCACTCCCATTTGACTGACTCCGCTGACTGATGTGCGAATCGGAGCGCTTACCGCGCTCAAATCCTCGAGAAACAAGGCTGCCGAGGGGTAGCGATCGGCGGGCTCTTTGGCCAGCAGGCGATCCATGATCGGCTGGTAGCGCAGAACGCGCTGCGGCAACCGCGGCACCGGGGCCGTACGATGAGCCGCGAAAATCTCGGTCAAGTTATTGCCCACATACGGCAAGGCGCCAACCAGCATTTCGTACAGCACGATGCCGAGACTGTAGAGATCGCCTCGTCCGTCCGGATCACGGTTGTCGATTTGCTCGGGACACACGTAGTAAGGGGTTCCCGTGCAGAGGTCAGACCTCGATAGATCACTGGCTGCGAGCCGCATGGATGCCGACCCAAAATCGATCAAGATCACGCGGTTGTCGTCGGTCAACATCAAATTCGACGGCTTCAAGTCGCGGTGCACCACGTGTGCGGCATGCAGCACCTGCAGCGCCTCGCCGATCTGCCGCGCGTAGTTGACGGCATCGGCCTCGCTCACCGGATTCTTGAGACGGTCGCGGAGGCTCCCGCAGGGAAAATATTCCAGTGCGAGATACGAGTACTCGTCGGTAATACCGTAGTCGAGCACATCGGCAATCGAACGATGATTCAGCGCCGACAGAATTTGGCATTCGCGGACGAAGCGCTGGCGATCGGCCTCGGTCACTTCACCCCGTCCTTTGAGAGCCTGCACCTTGAGCGCGACGGGCTGCGCCAAATCATCGTTACGGGCCAGATAGACGGCCGACGCAGCCGATTCCGCAATGGTCTTCACCAGGCGGTAGCCGGCGATTTGCGGCCGGCGCCGGGGATCGGGTGCCGCGGCGACCGCGGCGTCGGCACTGCGCGCCGGCTCCGTCAGTGGCTTCAGGACCTCCCCCAATTCGCCGATTTTCACCGAGTGGATCGGCCAATAGTCGTTGGCTCCGAGTTTGATGGTGCGCGCGGCGTTGCGCTCATCGCCGCCGCGCGCAAATACGAATATGGGCAAACTCGGCGCTTGCTCGCGCGAGCGCACCAGCCGTGCGAGCGGGTCAACCGCGCTGTCGCGGACATTGAATTCGACGATGAGGAACAGCGCGACGTAGGCGGCAATCCGCTCCGGGGTGAGCGCGTCGAAGCTGGCGCTGCTGATGCAGTCCGCATCGAGAGTCGGAATTGCCCGGCGCACCAGCGTGCCCAGCCGCAGGCGGAGTTCCAGGTCATCGTGCACAACCAGGCAGCGGCCGTCACTGCGCTTAGGCAAGGCGATAGTCGCCTCGCGTCGTTCGGGGCTTGCGGAGAGTTTGCTCATCGGGCGGTGTTCGCTACTTCGTCAGCCGAAACGAGATTCGCAATTTCGTGCTCACCGCGCCGGGTTTCCCGCCCTGCGTCGCCGGCTGATAGCGCATGCGCGTGAGCGCTCTCGTCGCGGCCGCGTCGAAGGTACCCTTCGGGCTCGAATCCAGCACCTTGATCGTAGTGACCTTGCCCTCCGCAGTGACCACGTAAGTTACGTCGACCCAACCCTCGATGCCTCTGCGCAGTGCATCGGCCGGATAGTCGAGTTCGATCGCCTTGGCGCGAGTCAACGAGGCTTCCATCACTTCCGGCGGCCCGGCCGTGGTCAGTTTCAACTGCGCCAGGCGCTGGTTGAGCGCAGCCAGATCGGGAGACGCGCCCAAGCCGGCCGCCATCTGCAGCAGCGCTTCGGCGCGCGCGGGCTGCGCGGTATCGAGCGCCGCACGGGCTTGTTCGAGGATTTGCCCCTGAACCGCGCTGGATATCCGCGGCAGGCCGCTGTTCTTTGGATCGGTCGCGCGCAGCTGGTTCACGTAAAACAGCGCGCTGTCATTGTCGGGCTCGGTCAGTTTTCCTTGGGCGAGCCGGGATTGCGCCAGATCGAGGTATTGCGGTTGCTCGGGTGCCGGCGCGGCTTGCTGACTGCGCGCAGTGCTGAGGTCGTGCTGCAGACTCGCAATCGTTGCGGCTGGAACACCATAGGTGCGGAGGTCAGCAAGCAGCCGATCCGCGTCGGCGAAACGCCGCTGGTCGATGGCGGCGTGCTCGGCCTGTGTCAGCCGTTTGTAGATTTCCTGGGATTGCGCCTGCAGCGCCGCGGCGCTGGCGCCCGCAGCCCGGGCCTGGACGAGGTAGTAGGCGGCGCTATCGTTGCGCGGTTCGACCAGCTTGTCCTGCTGCAAGCGCGTGTCGATCAGCTTCACGAAATTCGCGACATCGAACTCCTGGTGCCGCCGTCGCAATTCGTCGCGCAACTGCGCCAGTTTCGCGCCGCTCAGAGATTTGGTACGGGCTGCCTCGTCGATCAGCTGCGCCGCGCGATCGAAATTCTGTGCGTTGATGGTCGCGAGAATCTGCGCCGGACCGAGCTCGGCTCGCAGGCTGGCAATGCGCTCGTCGAGCGCGGATAAGCGGCGATCGGCGGGATTGATGCTGCGCGCACTTTCGAGCGCCTGCAACGCAACGTCGAATTTTCGTTCATCCAAGGCGGACTGCGCCCGCGTAAACAGAATTTCGGCCAGACGCTGCAAACCCTGGTGTGCTTCGCCGTTGTTCGGATCGAGAACCAGCGCACTTCTATAAAGCGTCAGCGCGCTGCCGTCGGCCGGATCGATGAAGTGCCGATCGAGCATCGCCTGCCCTGCTTTCTCGATGAGTAGATCGACCTTCTCGTCGGCTCCCGCAGGCGCTTTGGCGGGCTCTTGCTGCGCCTGTCCCGCGCTCGCCGTCGGCGCTGGTTTGACCGGGGTATCGCCGTGCCGGAGGACGACGAACGCGCCCGCACCGGCAACGAGCACCCCCGCGATGATGGATACCGGTATCCATGGAATACTTCGTGGACCGGAAGGCGCAGCGGACGATCCCGCGTCGGGTGATCCCGCGTCGGGTGACCCCGCGTCGGGCGATGCCGTGGCGGACGCCGCGGCACTACCGTCGCCGAGCAATGCAACTCGCGCGTTGACCTCCTCACGTGCGCTCTCGAGAGCCGCCGTCAAATTGGCGGCCGGTATCGGCACTGGCACGTGACCCACGACTTGTCGAAGTGCAATGGGGTTCGTCCAGGCGCCGCTCGCCTCGTCCAGCGCGACCACCGCAAAGCGAGTGGAATGTAATTGCAGGCGGGACAGCACCCCGGCCGCGTCGGTTTGATTTCGTGCATCCCACAAGACGATGGCGGGCTGTCCCGATCTCGTCGCCGTGAGCAACTCATCGATGGAGTCGACCTGTTTGAGGAGCAGGTCGCCGCCTACATGTGCGCCGACCTGCGGCCACAGCGTGTCGTCGCCACTGATGAGGAGTACCGAGAGCTTGGCTTTTTTGGCCACGGGAACGGGCTTCCGCGGAGTGGGCTCCGACGCGTCGGACTCACTTTTTCTTGTTGCGTTTCGCACCGATACCCTCCGTGAATCGTCACCAAATCTGTTTTGCTGCACTGCAATTCCGCAGCACTCGCGACGTCCAACGATTGCGTCGTCACGCAGGCAAGATCCTCATGGAAATGCGGATTTCGCGAGATGGCTTGGATCACATTTTGGATGCAGTCCAGACCCAAACCCCGGTCGGCGCAGGCAGGGACTTGCCTAAGGTGAGAACCACTTCGCAGATGCGGCCGTATGCGCCTGATCAGCGCTGCTTGCCTGCACGCTCGATTCCGTTGGTTTCGCGTTTGCGACCCCACGTCTATATGATCGAAGCGCAGAAGAACGATAGGTTCGATACGATCGAGCTGCGTTATGCGGGTCCATGAACGGCGATGCCAGACTCGCGATTGCCCCTGTCTCGGTCTGGATAAGAGTCTGGATGCGTAATCAAGTGGTGGTGATCGGCGGCGGCGTCATGGGATCGGCGCTCGCCTACTGGCTGACGCGGCTCGAGCCCTCGATCAGCGTGACGGTTGTCGAGCGAGACCCTACGTACGAGCATGCGTCATCCGCTCTCTCGGCCGCGTCCATCCGTCAGCAATTCTCGACCCCCGTGAACATCCGTGTCTCCCAAGCCAGCATCGCCTTTCTTCGCAATGTCGCTGTGGAACTGGCTGTCGACGATGAGACGCCCAATATTATGTTACGCGAAGCCGGCTATCTCTATCTCGCGGCGCCCGGCGGCGCCGCAGAGCTGCGCCAGGCGCATGCCGTACAGAAGGCCTGCGGCGCGGATATCGCGCTCATGGACCCCGCCGAACTCGAGAAACGCTTCGGCTGGCTGAACACCTCCGATCTGTCCTTGGGTTCACTGGGCTTGAGGGGTGAAGGTTGGTTCGACGGCTACGCCCTGCTGATGGCATTCGCGCGCAAGGCTCGTAAGCAGGGCGCGCGTTACGTGAATGCGGAGGTCTGCGGGTTCGCCGTCGACGGCACCCGCGTCACTGAAGTGATCGCTGCAGACGGTTCGCGGACAGCCTGCACGCACGTCATCAATGCCGCGGGCCCGTGGGCACGGCGCATCGCCGCCATGGTTGGAGTGGACTTACCGGTGTTTGCGCGGCGGCGCACGGTCTATGTCATTTCCTGTCCTACCGCGATGAACCCGTTCCCGCTGTTGATCGATCCGACGGGATTCTGGATTCGCCCCGAAGGCACGAAATTCATCGCCGGATTTTCCCCGGCCAATGATTTGGATGATCAGCCGCTCGAGCCGGACTACGAGTCCTTCGAAAGCTATCTATGGCCGGCCCTCGCCCATCGCATTCCGGTGTTCGAAGAAGCCAAACTCGAGCGCGCGTGGGCCGGTTACTTCGAGATGAACACCGTCGATCACAACGCCATTCTGGGTCCGCACCCGTCGCTCGAGAACTTTCTGTTCATGAATGGATTTTCGGGTCACGGCATGCAGCAAGCGCCGGTCATCGGCCGCGCCATCGCCGAACTCATTCTGCTTGGCCGCTTCCATACCCTCGACTTATCGGATCTCCTGTTCGCGCGAATCGCCGAGAATCGTCCGCTTCGCGAAGCGAACGTGATTGGGTAGCTCATTGCCTTGCACGTGCTTGCCGCGCTCTACCACCAATTCGTCAGCAAAGACTCGCTGTTCCGGCGTATGTTGTACCGGTGAAGCACATCTTCTACGAATGAAGCAGATCGACTTCGACACCGTTCACCGGCTCGCCAGCGTCGGCAGCCTCGTGGAGCCGCTGCGCCGCGCCTTCGTGTCGCAGGCGGTCAGTCCCGAGCGCGCTCACTACGATCTTGGGGCTCTCGATCGTCCGCGCACCTTGCTGCTGATGCCGGCATGGCAACCGGGCGGCGACATCGGCGTAAATGGTCGGGCGCTGACGCTGATCCGCACCGCGGCCGTGTCCGCGCTGGCCGCCGATCTCTTGGCGCCCGCGACGCCCCAGGTGCTGTTGATGGTGGGGACGGGAGCCCAGCTTCACGCCCAACATGAGAGAAGCCGACGATGACTGCATGCGCGGCGCCTTCATTGTCGTCGATACGCTCACCGCGCTCTCGCAAAGCGGCGATTTGAGCCAGCCGCTCGCACGGGGCGTCATTGCGAAGGACGACATTTCCTTGCTCAGCGACTTGATTGCGGCAAAGTCGGCCGCGCCCCGGCCGCACAAGACCGTTTTCAAGTCTGTGGGCGTGGCGCAAGCCGATCTGGCTGTGGCTGAGTACTTGTTCGAGCGCAGCCAGACTTAGGGCGGCGTCATTGGAAAGGCCAGCACATTGTCCGTGTAGGTCTCGACTACTTCGCTGAACGGTGTCCCGTCCGGCAAGGTCAACACTGCCCGATGCTCCAGCAGCTTGGAAGGCATGGGTTCATCCGTACCCACGTCGCGCGCGCTCGTCGCATTCATTTCCCATCCCGCGGGCAGCGGAAGCCATAGCAGCGTCGACGACAGAGTGTGACGTTGGAAGTGAAGCGCTCGCACGACCACGCCGAAAGGGCTGTCCGTAGTGTCCAACAGCTTGTTCATTTCGGACGTCAACCGGCCGGGCACATACCAATTGTCCGCCTCGGACAGCACGATCCCGCCGCACATCAATTTCACTCTTCGGTAGCGGACCGGGTCGGTCGGCGTAATCGCCAGCACCGGGGACGCGCCCCTGCACATCGTCGATGCGCACAGCAGCATGCCTCCGCAGATACGAAACGCCGTAGAAATTCTGGAGATCATTGGAAGTCCTCACTCAGCCGTCATTGCGTTGCAGCAGAATACATTGCGGTTTGTTTGATTCGCGGTTTGTTTGCTTCAGACCGGGCAGCTTCAAATGAATCTGGGAACCGGTAACTGATGCGCCGCTGAATGACTTCAGCGGAGCGCGATGGTCGCCGCCCCGATGATGGGTGCCTGTCCCAAGGGCTGCACGAGGACAGCCACATCGGTGGAGTCACGCGGTAAGGAACCCACCCGCGCGTGGTACTGCTGCTTTTGCCCGGCCCATCGGCCCAGGGTATGAAAGTCGCGTACGATATTGAATTCTTTGAGCGTACGCCCGGCATTTTCCCCGCGGCCGATCGGCGACACCGCCGTGCGCAGATAGGCCACCAGCAGAACATCGCTCGGCGCGACTTGTCGCGGAGCGTCCAAATCGACGAGAACTTCGCCGTCGCGCACCGACAGTACGACTGCAACGCCGTTGCGATTTCCCGTCAATGCCCTGTCGATGGACCTGACGTCGCTTCCCACAAAATTGTCCTGTCCATCAATGACGATTTGCGGCGTATAGACCGAGGAGAGTCGCAGAACCTTCGCGTAAGCGCGCTGCCGTTCGACCGCGTCGGGCAGACCGAAACGGTCACGCCAACCAAGATCATCCCAATAATCGACATGAAACGCGAGGGCGATGACATCGCGACGCTGGGTCAGCTCTCCAATGTACGTGTCGGCGGGGGGACACGAGCTGCAGCCTTGGGACGTGAACAACTCGACCACCGCCGGCCTCGACGACGCGTTCACCGTGGCTGCACCGAATAGTAAGGTGCCTGCAATGAGGTAGTGATGCAGTGAATATCGCATTCGTAGCCATCCAACAATGCCGTTGCTGAGTAGACCGGGGGCATTGAGGAAAATTTGCACCGCCAGTGCACGGACGTTTTTGGAGTCGGCAGAGCCCTGATGGCCTGCACCTCGTCAGGCCAGAGTCGGAGCCGGCTGCGCCTCGGCCCTGGGTAGCGGTGGCCGACCGGTGTCGCGCGCACCGAATTGGGGCTAAGCCACCTGCGTCTGCGCTTAGGCCACCTGCGTCTGGTGCAGCCGCATGTCCACGGCCATTTCAGCCGCCACCCAATCGTCGAGCTCGCTGCCCGCCGCAAAACCGCGCCGTTCAGCACGGAAATACGCCTCCGACGCCACCAGTTGGCGTCGAGTGTCCGGGTCAATGCTCGTGGAGGCCGTCATCACGGATGGGGCCGATTCCAGGACCCCCATCGCCGCGCTGTCGGTCAGCTCGGCTGCAGCCTTTCGCTTCGTCGTCTTCTTAACAGGAGATACGCGTTTCGTAACCATCACTCCGCCTTCGTGTGTGAGTCTGTCGGGGTTGCTTGGTGGGCATGCATGGCTCACCCAAGTCACTTCGACTATATAACGGTCTCCCGCACATTCCGCAATTGAAATTGGAAGGGAAGGCAATTTGCCGCGGCGCGTTATTGCCCTTCCCCGGCGCGCACATTCTACTTATTGCGTGAGCGGATGTCCCTTGGGCAACTGATGCGCATACCACGTCGCCAGTCGATGCCGAATCGTCTTCTCGCTGACCTGGTCTTCCGGCATCGGCGCGATGATCTTGTCATGGACCAGCAGACGATAAACGTAGAGAGCCTTGTCGCTCGCCGAGTCGGTCGCCTCGAACTCAACCGCACCGCGGCCTTCCGCATACTGAACGCCGGCGAGCAACGCTGCCTTGAACAATTCAGCCTCGTGCTTGAGCTTTTTCATAGGCGACCCACTCAGCAGTGCATGTGCGCCGCAAGTCCCGATCAGGGCTTGGACACCACCAGCACAACAAATGTATCGGGTAGCGGCGTCGGACGCGGATGAGGGCGCTCGGGAGTGGCGGCCGGCGGCGGACCCAAGTCGGCGCTCACCGTGTAGACTTTCCCATGCGCGGAGTCGAGCGCCATCGTTCGCGCACCCGCTTGTGTGGCGACCGAAGTGACCACCGTGTAGTGCGCAGGGGATTCCTGCTTGACCACGGACAGGGTTCCCTCGCCGTTCGAACTGAAGACCAGACCGCGCTTCGCGTCGAAGGCGACGGCATCAGGCCCCTCGCCTATCTTGACCTTGGCAACCTGCTTGCCCGTGTCGGCATCGGTGACTGCCATCACTTTGTCGTCGCAGACCGAGAACAGGCGACGGTGAATCCGGTCCATCGCCAGCCCGCTGGGGCTTGCGCAGCCCGGCAGCTGCCAAGTGGCCTTGATGGTCAGATGGCGGCTGTCGATCACCACCATCTGCCCGGGTTCGCTCTCGATGTTCACAAAAATTTGACCTGCGCCGTCATCCACCGCGAACTCCGGCTTATCAGGTACCGGCAGAGTGGCGACGACGGCAAGGCTCGTCGCATCGAGGACGGTCACGTCCTTGCTCTTGCCATTGAAGGTGAACACATGTTTACCGGTGGGCTCGTACAGGATTGCGTCAGGATTGTGGCCGGAGACGGGGCCTTCCTTGACGACCTTGAGGCTCGCAAGATCGAACACCGTGACCGAGTCGGCCCGGCCATTGCTGGTATAGCCGCGGTTCGACTCCTCGTCGAGCGCGATTCCGTGCACACCCTGAGTGTTCGGAATCGTCCCGATGATCTTTCCCGAGTCGGTATTCACCACGTCGACATGATCCGCGCGGCTGAGGAAGAGCCGCTGACCCGACGCGTCCAGCGTCATATAGTCCCAGCCGCCGACACCGCCCACCTTCCAGCGTTGCACCACGGCCCAGTCTTGAGCGGGTGTCGCGGCGGCGGCGGCGCCGGCCACCCCCAGGAACACACCCGGTCCGATCAACCCGACAATGCCCATCGCGCGCGAGTACCGCATGAAGACTCCTAATCGTTGGCGTTAAGCGAAGCAGACCGAACGCGTCGGTCCCGACATACCCAGAGCAATCCGAATCGAGGCCAACCGGCAACGAGGTCGGATGCCGCTCGATTGTACTTGGGTCGGAAGATCAAAAACATTGTGGAAAAACAAGAAACGGAACCAGCGCCTCTCGTCGATTCCGCGCAAAGCCCCCCGGGTTCCGATGGCAGCCCTTCATAGTAGCAATGCCCGTTCGAGGTCGTCGTGTTCGAAGGCGCTGGCCATTCGCCGCACTTCAGCCGCCGGAGCGTCGAGCGCAGTTGCGACGTCACGCCAAGCGGACGTCGCCGTGGCGACTTCCTTGATGATTCGTATTGCGGCGGCGGCGGCCAGTCCGAAGTACTCCGCGACCGAGATGATAAGATTCAGATCGCAAGTTCCTTCGTCAAGATTGATATTGGTGGTCAAGATGCGTTTGCGAACATCGGTGGGTGTGGGATTGAGGTCATATACGGGAGACAGCGTCCACCCATGGCGGCCGGTCCAAAGAAATCCATGGTTGCGCAAGTGGTCATCAACATTGGAAATGAGGACGTTCAAGACCATACGCCGATAAATCTCGCGTGCATCGTCCGCCACCCTTGCGCCGTACTGCGTAAGCACATCCACAAGTTCGGGATAGCTGCCGCGTTCGCCATCCCTCAGGCCCAGCATTGATAGGGCTGAAAGGAAGGGAATGCGCGTACCCTCTGTGCGATCGAATCGGCGCGAGAGCAGGACCGGTTTCTTGGCGACACGGATTAACTCGTAACTGGGCGTACGAATGCCCGCCCGAGCCGCCAGTCCAAAGGCAACTGCCTCCCAGAGTTCCACGCTGTACTCGTCCGTCTCCTTCGGGAATTTGGCGATAGCCAATTGACCGTGCTGGTCGATCACCGAAGCCTTCGGGCGCGCACCGCCCAATGATGAACCGGGAGCGAAAATCATCTGCAGATCCTCGTCGGTTTCTTCATCACGCAGGATTCGCTCGGTCACCTGAAGCAAGCGGCCCAGCTCGACTAGGCCGGGTACGCCCTCGGCCGTCGGTGCTTGGAACTGCTCTTCGCCCGGCCTGCGAAAGCGCAACGCGCCTAGGCGCGATACGTCCGATACGCCAAGCAAATAGTCAGCCTCCATCAATGTTCGTACGCGCCGGCCTTCGCGCTCAGCACGCCGGCGCTCCGCCCGTTGCATCAGACGCCGGCCCCACGTGTCGGGAGCGGAATCACCGATCGAACCAAAGATTGGCAAGCCATCAGCCGGAGCAAACGCTCCGCGGTTGAGCGTAAGCGCTGGTTCCAGAGAAAAGCATTCCGGGTCACCAAGCCAGTCCCGGTGATACTCGAAACTGGTTGCCTCGACTCCGCGGCGAACGTGGCGGTGGAAAATCCCTACCCGTTTCAATCCTGGTTCGAAGTCGATATAGACGTCGACGTCATTCGCCATCACGAGTCTTCCGCGACCGACGTAAATGAGTGCGCTCGGGCAGTCTTTCAGTAGCGATAGCCAGACCGCTCGCGTCCCGACTGACGTCTGCCAATTGACTTAGGCCTTCTAGAAGACCCAGAGCCTGGAGCACGGCGGCGTAGATTCCGATGCTGACCGCATGGTCACCGGCTTCGATGCGCCGAAGAGTCGGACGACTCGTAAATGCCCTTTCGGCAACCACCGTCGCAGGCAGGCCCCGGCGGCGGCGGGCATCGCGGATATCCAGCCCCAGCTTGCGAAGAGTGCGGCGAACCGCCAGGGATGGACGATGTGGGGTCGGCATGATGGAAACTTCATATTCCCTTAAACGGCATTAATGTAACACAAAGTTTACATTTTCGCCGGCTAAGACTGTGGAACATATAGAGGTTGATTCATCGAGTAAGTCGCCCGGCCCCTGAAATAAACAGGTGCGATGCAGCGGGAGTGATAGAGGGGGTCGCCGACCGCGCAGTCATTTAATTCGTACAATCATCGCTCCATGACTCTTCTCGCCACCCTGGTAGGCACCTCACAGCGAGTCGGCATCGCGTCCGCTCGCCGGACCAAGGTACGGGAACTCGCCTCCTTCCTCGAGGCGCTGCCCCCCGATGAGATCGAGACCGCCGTCCACTATCTGTCGGGGGAGATTTCGCAGGGACGAATCGGCATCGCCTACAAGGCGCTGCGGGCAGCCGCGGCGACCGGGGCGGCGAACGACGAGGTGCTGTCGATCACCGAAGTGGATCGGTCTCTCGCGGCGATCGACGGAATTCGCGGGGCCGGCTCCGTGGCGCGGCGCGCGGAGGCGCTGCGCTCTCTGTTCTCGCGGGCGACGTCTGCCGAACAGGAATTCCTGCTCCGCCTCGTCGTCGGAGAGCTTCGGCAAGGCGCGCTCGCCGGGGTGATGATCGAGGCGATTGCCGCGGCCGCCGGCGTGCCGGTGACGGAGGTGCGCCGAGCGGCGATGTACTCGAAGAGCCTCGGTGCGGTCGCGCGAGCCGCGTTGATGGAAGGATCGGAATCGCTCGCGAGATTCCAGCTCGAGCTCTTCGTGCCCGCAGCACCCATGCTCGCTCAGACGGCGGCCGACGTCGGGGAGGCATTGAAAGCGCTGGGAGGCGAAGCCGCATTCGAATGGAAGATGGACGGCGCGCGCATCCAGGCGCACAAGGTGTCCGACCAGGTGCGCATCTATACGCGCTCGTTGAACGAGGTTACGGACGCGGTGCCCGAAATCGTCGAGATGGTGCGCTCGTTCGGCGCACACACGCTGGTGCTCGATGGCGAAGCGATCGCGTTCGACTCCTCGGAACGGCCTCATCCCTTCCAGATCACCATGCGGCGATTCGGCCGCAAGCTCAACGTCGAATCGTCGCGCACAGAACTACCGATCAGAGCGTTCTTCTTCGACTGCCTGCACTTCGAAGGGCGCAGCATCGTAGATCGGCCCGCGCGCGAACGAGTCGAGGCGCTGACCCGGGCCGTGCCGGCGCCGCTGCGCATCCCTAAGCTGGTCACGTCTGCCGAAGCCGAGGCGAGCGCCTTCTACGATGCCGCCATCAAGGCCGGACACGAAGGCCTCATGGCGAAGTCGCTGGACGCGCCCTATGAAGCAGGCAATCGCGGCGCGAGCTGGTTCAAGGTCAAGCGTGCTCATACCCTCGATCTCATCGTGCTCGCCGCCGAGTGGGGCCATGGCCGCCGCACCGGCACACTGTCGAATTTGCATCTTGGCGCTCTGGACCCTGCAACGGCCGAATACGTCATGCTCGGCAAGACATTCAAGGGCCTGACGGACGCCACCCTCGAATGGCAGACCCGGGAATTGCTGGCCCGGGAAACTCGCCGCGATCAATGGACGGTGTATGTGCGGCCGGAACTGGTCGTCGAGATCGCCTTCAGTGATCTGCAGGCGAGCGTGCGCTATCCGGGCGGCTTGGCGCTCCGGTTCGCGCGAGTGAAGCGCTACCGGGATGACAAACGGGCGGAAGATGCCGACACCATGGAAGCCGTGCGCAAGATTTACGCGGCGCAGGCGGGCTCGTGATTCAAGTCGGTGCGCCCGTGACTCAGGTCGATCGTGACTCAGGTCGATCCGCCCGTGACTTCAGGTCGATCCCGCCGGATGCTGCTGAGTAATGCAGTGAATTCCGCCGCCGCCGCGAAACAAATCCTTGAGCGCCACCGGCACGATGGCTCGATCAGGATAGGCGCGCCTCAGCGTATCGACAGCCGCAGCATCCTCGGCGATGCCGTAGGCAGGGACGATGATCGCGCCGTTGGCGATATAGAAATTCACATAGGACCGGCAGTAGCCATCCTCGCCGCGGGGCACCGCCGAGCGAGGCGCTTCGACAATCGGGAGTAGATCGAATCGGCGGCCTCGGGCGTCGGTTTCTCTTTCCAGCACTCGCCGATTCTCGGCCATGATGGGATACCTAGGGTCCTCGGGATCGGCGACCACCTCGCAGAGCACCGTGGCCGGCTTGACGAAGGCGACGTATCCGTCGACGTGCCCGTCAGTCTCCGTGTCCGTGACGTCGCCGGGCAGCCAGATGACTTTCTTGACTCCGAGCATGGCGCGAAACTCGGCCTCGGCTTGCGCTTTTGTCCAGCCGGGATTGCGGTTGGGGTTGAGAACACAGGTCTCGGCGGTAATCAGCGTTCCTTCACCGTCTGAGAGAAACCCGCCGCCCTCGGCGACGAGATTCGACCGGTACGCGGGAAGCCCCGCCAGCGCAGCGATGTGCTCGCCGAGTGCCGCGTCCTTATCATAAGGCTCGTACTTGGCGCCCCAAGCGTTGAACGTGAAGGCAGCGGCCGCACGCCTGCCCGCCGGATCCACGACGACTGTGGGGCCCGAGTCGCGCAGCCACGAGTCGTCGATCGGGATCGAGACGACCTTGACCGAGGCACCACACCTCTTCCGTGCATCGGCGGCGTCCTTGGGGTCGGCCAACAGAGTGACGGGTTCAAATCCGGCGATCGCCTGCGCAACGCGCACATAGTCCTCGCGCGCCGCTTCGAGGTATTCCCGCCAGAGTTCGACCCGCTTCGGCCACCCCATCCAACAGCCGGCGTGCGGAGCCCACTCGGCGGGCATCGCATAGCCAAGATCGGCTGGCCTCATTTGCATTCCTCTCGGTTTGCGGCGTCTCTCGCGCCGGGATGCGGCGCGGGTCTGGGCTGCGCCGGCCGTGCCCACCATAGCACGGTCCGCATACAGGGGAAGCTCAGTAACGAGCTATGTCACCGCTGTAGCCGCATCGAGACGCGCGGCCCACTCGCCCCAAGGATGGGGCGCGGGCTATCATACGGCCACACGCTAGATCACCGGCGCGGCAGCATCAAAATGAACCTCTTCTCGTTCTCTTCTATTCTGTCGACGGTGACGGACCCGCTTTTTCTGGCGGGAGTCGTGATCGTCGCCGGCTACTTCGCGGCCCGCTACTGGCTGGGACGCAGTTCCCTGGCGCGTTTTCTCATCCAGTTTCTGGTCTTTGTCATCCTCACCGGCCTGCTGCTGGCGGGCGGCGTGGTTCCCTATCGCCCGAGTGTGCCCATCGGCCCCGAAGCCAGACGCCTCTTCGTGGGCGCACTCGAAGTCATCTGGTGGTTGAGTGCGGCGTGGCTCGCGGTGGGCTTCTTGCGCGCATTCGTCGTGCTGGGGCAGCAGCCGCGCGAATCGAAACTGGTTCAGGACCTGTTGGCCGCCCTCATCTACCTCGTGGCGACTTTTGCAATCATCGCCGATGTTTTCGATCTGCCGGTGAGGGGGCTGCTGGCAACGTCCGGCGCCTTGGCGATCATCATTGGTCTGGCGCTGCAAAGCTCGCTCGGAGATGTCTTCTCCGGCATCGTTCTCAATATCGAGCGCCCCTACCGCGTGGGTGACTGGATCATTCTGGACGACACCGTCCAGGGTAAGGTGATCGAAACCAATTGGCGTGCGACGCACATCCTGACCGGAAATCAGGACGTGGCGATCATTCCGAACAGCGTCATTGCCAAGTCCAAGCTGGTGAATTGCAGCACGCCCACCAAGATCCACGGGGCCAGTATCCGCATCAAATTGGAGCCCTCGCTGACCCCCGCCGCGGGCTGCAATTTATTGAAAGAGGTGCTTCTCGGCAGCGCGCACATCCTGCGTGCACCTGAACCGTCCGTCACCATCAAGGACGTGAGCGCAGAGATGATCGATTTCGAGCTTTCCTTCTCCGTTGCAGATGTCAGCGCGGTCGACCGGGCTCAAAACGAGCTGTTCGACAGGGTCTATCGTGCGGCGGCGGCGGCGGGAGCCAAATTCTCGCCGCGCCTCGGTGGCGCAGCGGGAAAGAGCGCTCCGGAGAACAAGGCAGAGTCGGGAATTCCTGAGCGCCTGCTCGAGGGAATCTCGCTATTCTCGACTTTGACCGCGGTGGAGAAGGCTGCGCTGGCGTCTCAGATGCAGCGAAAAGATTACAAGCCGGGCGAGGTGATCGTGAAGAAAGGCACGATCCTGCAAGCCTTGTGCATCGTGAGCTACGGAGTTCTGGTTGGGTCGGCAGAGGAAAATGGCCGCAGGTTCGAGGTCATCCGGTTGGCGCCGGGAGATTATTTCGGCGAGCTTGGATTGCTCACCGGCGAGCCGCTGAACGGCGAGCTCACCGCGCTCACCAGGGTCGTGATTTATGAGATATCCAAGGATGCGCTTGCTCCGCTCCTCAAGGCTCGCCCTACCATGACCGAAGAGCTGAGCGAAAGTCTGGCGAGCCGGCGGCTCGCCAATCGCACCGTCCTCGATTACGGCCACAAGGAACAGCACGAGGATGGACTGGCGGATCGGGTCGCTGCCAATATCCGGCGCCTGTTCTCGCTGCACTGAGCATCTGTTTATTGCTTCTCGGAATTCAGCATGGCCTTCAAACGGGATTTTGCGGCCTGATAGTCAGCATCCGCGATGCTCTTGCAGTCGGTGAGACTGTTCTGACATCCCTTTGAGGTCTCGCAGAGTTACGTCCAGGACGCCGCGCCGCGATACTGCCCATACCGACAGCCCTAAGAGGGATCGAATATGAAGACCGCACTTGCTTTGACTTGTCTTGTGATCAGCGCCGCGCTCACACCGATCGCCGCGTACTCTTCGGATGACGTGGATATGGATCGTTCGCACCCCAAGGCCTTTGTGAAGGACTCGGCCATCACTGCGAAAATCAAGACGCAGCTGGCAGCGCAGCATTTGAGCAGCCTCACTCGCATACACGTTGACACCGATGCGGACGGTGTCGTGTGGCTGAGTGGCGTAGCGAGCAGTCAAGCCGATATCGACAAGGCGAAAGCTATCGCCAGGAACACGGAACACGTAGCAGCCGTCAAGAGCGACATCAAGTTGACAACCGACTGACCAGACGCGCAAACCAGGCTATCGCGCGTCCTTCGGCACGGCGGCAATTTTGCCGCCGCGCTACGAGGAAGGACCGCCGCGTCGAGTCTTCACAGAAGCCGAACCCCTCGAAGATGTGACGGCGGCGATCGCCGCGAGGCGCTCGCCAACGTGCTTGATGAGCTGCCGCGCGAGCGGCGCGATGAATTTCTCGGATAATCCTTCGATCAGCGCTTGTTCACGCGCGGCGGAAATTGCATCGGGCAGGGCTTCGGCCATACCCCTGAGCAGGGTAAGGACGCGCTCCTCCTCGATCGTGCAGGCGCGTGCAAGCTTACACCAATCGGCAGTTCCGACTCGCCGGATGTCGTAGTGATCGCCGATCTTCATCGCCACGCGCTGCTCGATGAGGTCGGGATAGGAAAGCTGACTCGAGAGATCGTAGAGCGGCGCGAAGCGGGTTTCATCACCCGCACCAATGAGGAGGGAATAGTTCTTTGCGTGCGCATCCGTGCCGCCGATCAGCCAATTGAACATGTTTGCCCGGAGAAATCGATCGACATCGACGTCGGGGTCTGAGCTCACGCGGCGAATCAGCGTAACTATCTGTGCGATGCCGGGACCGCCATCTTCCTGATACTTCTTCCCGGGCATCAACCCGAGCGCTTGGCACATGTCCTCCTGATGAATGCGCCGCACGAATGATGAACCCGGCGACGGCGGCAGTCGATCGTAGCGTTCCACGACGATGTACGCCTGATCGAGCGCGAGCACGTAGGAGTTCGCCGCCGGCATCCCAAGCCGGGCTGCGATGTTCAGACACAGGTGTTCGTTTTCAACAAGTCCGTCAAAGCCTGGAACGCAAGGCTTGATGATGTGTGTGGTCGGTGTGCGCCCACCGGGGACACCCCATCGATTCGCTTGCTTGTCCCAGTAGTACGCTGTCTTTGCCTGCGCGCCGGGCAAACTCATTTTGCCTATGTCCCCAGGCCGACGAACGGCAGCTATATCCGCGCGTAGCTGCCGAAGTCGCTCCCCGAGCTCGTCGATGGTCATCCACTGTATCGTCGGCTGCCGCGCCGATTGAATCTCTTCTAGCCGCTCCGGAGGAATGAATTGAGCAGCGCCCGGCACATCGGCCCCGACATTCGCCAGTAGCTTGAATGGATTTGCGGCAGAGACGTGATACTGCTGCCCCCAGCGCTGCAGTACGTTTGGATTCTCGGGTAGTAGATTCCACAGATATGACAGTACCGGCTTCTGCAAATACGGGATCTGTGCGAGCGGCATGCTGACCGAAAGGGAGTGGCCTTGTGGCGACTCGCGCCAGCTAGCCTCATAGTCGAGAGATAGCCCGCCAGCCTTATCGGCGCGAACCCGGCCCATCAGACTGCCTTCGATCATGACGAGAAGCTCCCTCACTTGCGGACCGGCCGCTGTAGACGACCGAACACTTCGTCGAGTCGCGAGTTCGGGACATCGCGATCCTCGCGAGATAGCGGTCGGTCCTCGTCGCTCAGGAACGCCCGAAGATTCAGTGCATTGAGGGTCTTCAGCACTAGGCCCAGTTCCGCCTTCGGGTTTCCGGCCTCTAGGCGGAGGACCCATTTGCGCTCGACGCCGAGCAAGTCGGCAAGCTTACTTTGGGAGAACCCTTTCTCTTTCCGCTTCAGACGGATAGTCGCGCCTAACTGTTCGGCATTGCGGAGAGTTTTGTCCTTCATGGAGGACATCATAGCCAATGTACGTCAAAAAGGATATATCCTCTACAGCGTACATTCTACCTTTGTCCTTTCTGGAGGACATGATCCTGCCGAAGGTTCCCAGCCACGTGCCGCCGCCGCGCCAACCCCCGCCCTCATTACGTGGCGCCCTTGGCAGGAGACGTGCGAGGTGCGTCCATATCGGTGACAATGGCCCGACAAAAAATAGCACCTGGGAAGTTCCAGTGACCAACCCCGAATGAACACGCGTCTGGCCGTGCGCGTGCCCCAATATTCATGCCTCTCCGCCCTGCGACGCGCCCCACTGCTCATCGCATTGGCTCTTTCCGCAATCCCATGTCATGCCGCGGATCAGACCATCGAGGGCGCTCGCGGCATCGTGGCTGCGATTGACCAAAAGTCGGGGCGCTATGAGGTACGAAGCCGGGAATTGAATTGGACATTCTCGGGCAAACTCGGCGGCTCCGCGTCGAACCTAAGCATCAAAAATGGACGGGATCGACTGGGCGCTTACCGGGAACTGCGCTTCAGTTGGCGCCGTCAGGTGCCGCTGGATGGAGCCATCCGAACCTACCTCAGCCGCCCCGTCGTTCTTTTCGGCATCAGCTCGAAAGAGCCGATCTCCGATGCCGCTGCCGTCCGTTTTCCGCGCTTCACCGAGTTCCCGAAAGATCTGCATCACTTCAGCTACAAGAATGATGTGTTTGCGCCCCGGAGTTTTGCGCTCGAGGAAACTGCAACACCGTGGCTTCTGTTCGACGATCGGATGCACGCCGTCGTGCTGTCGCCCGCGGCGAACTACATGATCGCGAGCATGCGAGGGGACGGGATCACGGAGATTGCCAGCGGCCTCAATGAAGGCGTGTCCGATCTGCCCGCCGATTTCACGCACAAGACATTGATGGTCTTTGACGTGGGGATTAACGCTGCTTGGGATAGCTGGGGCACCGCTCTCACCGATCTGCAGGGCAAGAATCGACCGTCGAACGACGCCGACATCGGGCTGCGCTACCTGGGGTACTGGACCGACGCCGGCGCCGCCTATTGGTACAACTACGAGCCAGGGCTCGGCTATGCCGGCACGCTGGAGACGCTGGTGCAGCGCTACCGCGACGAGGGCATTCCCCTCCGCTATCTCCAGCTCGATAGCTGGTGGTACTCCAAGACACTTAAGGGGCCGGGCGGCGAATCCCTGAAGCCGAGAAATCCCGATCTGCCGGCCGAGGAATGGAATCGATACGGTGGTCTTCTCAAATACGAGGCGCACCCGACCGTTTTTCCCGGGGGTCTCGCCGCATTTCAGAAGAAAGTCGGTCTGCCGCTCATCACGCACAACCGTTGGATCGATCCCGAAAGCCCCTACCACCAGCATTACGATATCTTAGGTATGGCGGCGGTCGACCCGAAGTTCTGGAAGGAGATCATGGGTTACACCTCCTCGGCCAACGTGGTGACGTACGAGCAGGACTGGCTCAATGTGATCTACAACTACTCGCCTGCACTCGGGATCTCCCCCACGGCGGGCGATGCCTTCACTGACGGCATGGCGCGCGCGGC
>WNFC01002054.1_pt1 | contig 21562 bp, 18 predicted proteins | sample 5400541 | NCBI WGS metagenome assembly WNFC01 (sample SAMN13153342, study PRJNA577476) | soil metagenome | isolation source: 120 cm saprolite under Douglas fir tree site 2 hole 2 replicate 1 | place: USA:California | collected 2015-04-18
CTGTGGTCCACATGGCTGAGATGGGCGAAGAAAGCCATGAAGATGAGGAAGCGCTGGTGATGTGCTTTGATACCGGGAACGGAAACGTCTTTATGAATATCGCGTTACGATACAACAACAAGAAGCGGGAAGAATTGCGGTCTAACTAGAAAGGGTCCAGCTCAGGGGCTGAAGCCCGCTGCCATTTGAGGCATGAGGGTGAAGCCAACTGATGTATCGCGTCAAAGTCTTACAAAAAATACATAGATCATTCGACTCCGTCGTCAGTCGCTCCGACTGCGCTTCAGGATGACAATTTCAAATTTTCACGCAGTCTATGAAGCGGCATCTTGTAGCCCGGATGCAGGCATAAAATCCTGCACCACCCTGTGTATTGAAAACAGTTTACGGGAAGACCCGCACCATAAACGGAATCTGCGGTGTTGCGGGGCACGCGCCGGGAGTGGCGCAACCAAAGCTTTGTTGCGGAGCAGGCACTGTGGTCACCACCGTATCACTCACCGGTCTGATAATGGACACGTTACCGGCAGCCGCTCCCACCACATACACACGCGACGAATCATTCGCGGCATCGATTGAGACAGCGCCTGCGCCCACTGCAATGGTTTTCTTTTCTGTGAGAGAAGCCGCATCAATCACGCTCACGGTGCTTCCGGTGCAAGTTGTTGCGCGCGCCGCGATATTGGTGTGATTGGTTCCCGCCGGACAGCTCCCCAGCGCAGCATACGCACGCGTTCCGTTCGGCAGGGCCGCCACCGAAGTGGGTGTGCCTGAAACCGGCACGTCGGCAATCTTAGTGGGAAGGATTCCGTTGGCCAGATCCGTACCGTTGGCCTTGATCACTGAAATTGTGTTCTCACCGGTATTTGACACGTAGAGGCGTTGCAGCGTCGGCTCAAACACAGCGTAGTTGGGTGAAGGCGCCGCCGTGGTTCCAACCGGCACCGTGGCAATCACTTTGTCCAGCAGCGTATCAATCACGCTCACGCTGCCGCTGCCCTGGTTCACAATGAAAGCATGCCCGCCATCCGGCGCCATCACGCCCCAAACCGGGTTGGTTCCGACGGTGATGTTGGGAAGAACAAAATTGTCCGTGGTGGAAACCGGCGTCACGTTGCCACCGCCAAAGTTCAGAACATAGATCTTGCTGTTGGAAGCGTTCCCGACAATAGCAACCGGTTGCGATCCCACAGTAATCTGGTCGGTGACCGCGTTCACGCCTCCGGAAATCATGGGAACTGTTGTAACAGCAGGAGGGGTCGCGGCCGTGCTCCCGTCAGCCACGTAAACGTCCCCATTGCTGCCTCCACCGGCGGCAACACCCAGCGTGCCGGCAGGCAGGGTAACCGTGTTAACCAGCGAACTAAGCGGATTCAAGGCAATGTAAGTGGAAACCGTGTTGTTGCCGTTGAGTACGTAGACACGATTTGAAGTCTTGGCCAGAAAAACCGGATTGGGCCCTACACTGACCACGCCGACCACCGAATCACCGGACACATTAATATGCAGGTCACTGCCCAGGGCACCAGGATTGGGATTGGTGGATAGCACAATTGCATGCGAAAGAGCCGCAGGATCTCCCCCAGGCTGGGGCACCGGCGTGATGAACTGGCGCAGAGTGTCATTACAGCCGGCCAGTAAAACGACCAACGCCGCGGTTGCCAAAAGCAACCCAAGGGTCTTCTTCTTTAAAAACATGTGCTTTGCAATCATTGAGGGTTCAGTACCACCTGCCGGATGAACGCAGCTTACCTGGATTTTTTGCGTGAAAAGTATTGTACCGGGTTAGAGGCAAGCCACGCAAAAATAAGGGGATGGTACTCCTCCGGCGCTTCATGGTTTGTTTTCGACTCTTCCCCTATCCGTGTCAATTGTCTGTCTCGTGTCTTGGTCACTGTGGGACCCTGCCGGGCTCACGCTGCAATCGCGCCGACTGCCGGCTATCGCGTTCAGCGAAGGCTCGCTCTCTCTCTGGGGCCGCCGCGGCGCATGTTCGCTCATTACGGCCACACTCTTGCGTCGCGGGGATTAAGTAAAGAATTCCCGGCCACCCACGAGCTGAGCTGCTGCATCGGACTCACTACCTCCCCTGGAAACTAATTCGGAGCACCTATCTGTGAAGTTTCGACTTCTAACAACATTAGTCGTCTGTCTGTTTCTTGCCGGCGGCGGATTCAGTCAAATCAACTCAACCAGCTTCCGCTATGTGGCCATCAATGTGCCCGGCGCCACAGCAACGATTCCCAGAGGGATCAATAATTTTGGTGAAATCGTTGGCTTCTATTTCATCAGCGGCAATCCTGCCTGCGGACTTGGCGTGAATTGCGTGCTCCACGGATTCAAGCTTATCAATCACAAATTCACACGCGTGGATGTTCCAGGCGCTTTGCAGACGGCCATCAATGGCGTCAATGACAATGGTGACGTGGTTGGCGCTTACTTCGCCAGCGACGGCAAATTGCATGGCTTTCTGCTCCTTCATAACGGACACCTTGTGAAGATTGACCACCCTGGGTCCAACTTCACTTCGCCCAATGGTGTGAATAATTCCCTTACCGTGGTGGGTGACGCAACTACTGGATTCATCTGGAAAAACGGTAAATTCACCACCTTTGACATAACCGTTCCTGGAAACGGTGAAAGCGAAACCCTTCTGGGTATTTCAAACAATGGCTTCATCGCCGGAACTCTTTTCCGCCAGGATTTCAATAACGGATTTCAGAAAACCGGCTCTGATGTTGACGTCTTCGCCCGGATCAACGGCCTGGACACCCACGTTGTGGCCGTCAATTCGCGTGACGACATTCTCGGCGCTGCTCCCGGTGTTGACCGCTCTTTCGTTTCCTTCCACGAGGAATCTAACAGTAACGAACTTGTGTTGAAACCCGTTCCCATACATTTCCCCGGATCCAGCGCAACCATGGCCTCGGGCATCAACTTCAACCAGTCGATTGTTGGCAGCTTCACCGATTCCAGCAACCATATTCACGGCTTTCTTGCCGTGCATTGATCTTTAATTGCCGGCTGAAGGCCGGCGCATGAAACCGCAGGGCGGGTGAGCAAGAAAAGCTGAGGGTGCACCCGCCCCAAACCTGTTAAATCGTGTTCATCCGCGGAATCGCGGCGAGCTCTTGCGCTCCATTACCAACATGGCAAGTCGGAAAAGAAAATCCGAGAAGGAGTTAAATGATCCGCTTGAAAACCAGCGGAAGGCAAGAGCGAACACAGAACCAGAAACATTGAAGGGCTGGGCGGCTATCGGCGCATTCCTGGGCCTGGCGCCTGCGACCGCACAACGCTGGGCGCGCGACGGGATGCCGGTCCACCGGGAAGGCCGCTTCACCACGGCGAACCGCGCAGAGCTTCAGGCGTGGCTGGGCCGTGAATCGAACATGCCGGCACCGGCACAAGTGGTGACAACCAACACCGATTTGACGGAAGCGTTAAAGCAATCCATCAAGACCGCCAAACCTCACCGGCAAACTCCGTAGACATCCGTCGCTGAGCAGTTTGGGTTCGTCTTAGATTGCCTCAAGTTTTTTAATTTTGAGTAGAACCCATCTCATAAATAGGGTTTGAATCAATAAGTCCGTGGTTTTCAGCGGCTCAGAACCATTTATGAGATGGCTTCTAGTGATTAAGAGCCAGTCAAACGAACTGTGAATGACGCATCTTGGCGAATCGTCCCTCAGGCGTGATGCCAGGGGCCAGCATCATTCTCACAAGAAGGGAAAGGAGTACATATGAGAAAGACGAGCTGCATAGTCCTGGCATTGACCTGTTTGTGCGTGCTGACTGGCGTCTCCTCCGCTCAAGACGTTACGACGGATTACGATCATCACGCGAATTTCGAGCGTTATCACACTTATTACTGGGAGAAAGTACATACGGAAGATCCGTTGTGGCAATCACGCATCACAGATGCCGTGGACAAGGAACTGCAAGCCAAAGGCTGGCAAAAACAGCAGTCCGGAGGTGATGTTGCCATTACCGCTGTTGGGGCGACGAAGAACCAGAAGACCTACCAGACTTTCTATGATGGTTTTGGCGGCGGCTGGCGATGGGGCGGCTTTGGACCAAGTACCGCGACGACCAGCGTTCAGAATACTCGCATTGGGACTTTGATTGTGGACATGTATGACGCGCAAAACAAGCAGCTGATCTGGCGCGCTACCGCGCAGGAGACGCTTTCCGACAAGCCAGAAAAGAACGAGAACAAACTGGAAAAATCCACGGAGAAGATGTTCAAGCATTTTCCTCCTGAGGAGAAAAACAAGTAGAGGGTGGGTGGCCGAGCTTCAGGCTTTTCTGTCTCTCTCAATGGAGCGTCGGGTACCCCCATTCTTTTGCGGAGGCTGGTTATTGAATCTTCATCTTCCGTGAAAGCGCGGTTAATCTGGAAGTAAAAGATGTTCACCTTTTGGAGCCGAGCGGCTTTACACCGCCATCAACGGCCGTTCTTCCACCAACTTCATCAGTCGACCAACTTCATCAGTCGACCAACTTCATCAGTCCACCAACTTCATCGGTGTGAAGTCAAATAGCATCCTTGACCGTAGTCGAATCCCTAAACCTTTTTGTAATAGCTAAACAGAACGAGACGGGTATACATGGGAAAGATCTGCTCAGACGGGGGCAATAACCAGCGAGGCCTGGCGCAGAAGATGCAGAAGATCTAGATGTAACGTCCTTAGCCTATCGGCGCTCAGCCGCTCTGCTTTGGGTTCCGACATCTTTGTGAATGGTGTCCGATATTATTGCGGCGGGCCCAACGGAACGGACATGTGTTCATGCACCAGCACCCATTCTCTACCTCGTTTTTCCCACACGCAGGTATAGCGGCCGTCCAAAGCCTGCCTGGAACCGTCTTTCTTCAGAAGGTCGCCATGCCATGTGGCCGTACCCCAGGCTGTGTTAACCGCTTGATGTGTCAGCACGTCGCTGCCAACCGTGAACTTTGCTGACGCAAAAGCAGCAAACTGCTTTTTTACTCCCTGGGCGTATTCGGCCCAGCCGTGATATTTCATCGGAGCAATATCATAGAAATCCAGATCGGCATCCTTGGCATAGAACGGCGCGGCTTTGGCTGGGTCAAGAGCCGACCATGCGTCGAATAACGCCTGCATGCGCGCCTTGAAATCATAGTTGGACGTGGAAGATTTCGGCTGGGCCGAAGCCAGGCCGGTCATCAAGCAAATTACGATCACGATAGACATGCGGTTCTTCATAGCGCTTTTCCCCCAAGTTAAGGATGCAAACGGATTGGGCAGGTGGCCGCTGTACGGCGCAAGGTTATCACGAACGAGGCAGCGTGCTCTCGATGGTTGCGCGCCCTTTCGGCAAATGCCCCCGCGCGATTACCAATCGCGCACCCATTTCTATTTCGGACGAAAGTGAACAGCCGAGGGCGGCTGTTCCACACGAGCCTGGTAATAGCTGATCACCCTGGAGAGTTAATTACTAGATTCCACCAGCGCTAAAGCGCAGTATCCGGGCAGCTTTGCACGGCCATAAATGGCCGTTCCTCCCCCAACTTCATCAGTCGGTCACCACTTCATCATTCACCAACTTCATGAGTGTGAAACCAGACAGCATGCTTGAGTGATAATCGAAGCACTAAACTTTTTCGTACTAACGAAACAGAACGAAATGAGGTATAAATGGGAAACCTCTGCTCAGGCAGCGGGAATAAGCTCTTTGAAAACTAAAGTTTTTACCGCTGGATCGCCACCTGCAAATCGGGAGTCCGCGAAAATCCAAAATGTTGGGATGATTGCGCTAAGTCCTTTAGACCTTGGGATGAAGGGGGAGGGGTATCCCCATCGGATAATACGGAAAGCAAGAGCCTACCGCGGATCAGCGCGAATGCGGATAGTCGCGGATCAAAGTAAGCGGATTGGGAAGTTGTCGACTTACGGGGATGATCGACTTCGGCTTCGGTCAGGATGACAGAGTGTAATAGTGTCGGTAGCCGCTGGCCAGTGTGCTTTGCAGACGATACAAGTGAAGCTGAGCAGCCGAGGGCGGCTGCTCTCGAAAAGAGAAAACCAGCCTTATCTTGGCCCGGTTACTGGCGGCATGGGACGTTCAGGACGGGTATCGCCGTCACCGTCAGTATCGGTACGGCGCTGGGTGTCAATGGTGTCGGGTTCGCGGACGAAAGGTGACGCCTTTGGCATCGGTCCGCGGACACCGCGCTTCAGGTGCTTGAGCACGTCATCTTTATCCAGGTTGTAGTCACGGGCAAGGCGCGTCAGGGCCAGCGTAACAATGTCAGAGTGGTGGATGTCCTCAGTGCCCTGGATGCGCTTGATGTCCAGCCAGATCTTGTGCACCAGATGGACATCCTCGGTCTTCATGGTAGGCGTGTGCGGGCCGATACGGTAGGTCTCGACCGTGGAATCAGGGCGCACAAGCTGGAAGACGAACTGGCGCTTGGGTTCGGGCATGGCCTCCCAAGCCTGTCCCAGTCGAAACGCCTGTTCTTCTCCGGTCATCTTGCTGGAGAGTCCCGAGACCACGGCTGACGATTCCAGCGAGTTGGCGGTCTGCACAATGGCGGACCAGACGTCGCGCGCCGGCACCACCAGCAGCGAGATGGTTTTGCCGTAACTTTCAGCGATCGAGACAGCCTTGGTGAAAAGCGTCTGCTCGTAGTCACTGAAGATCTGCTCCATGGCCAAGTCGTATTCGGCGCTGCCATAGCCGGTGAGGCGAGCTTCCATGACCACGATGTCCTGCTCATGAGTGTCAGTGACTTCCAGCGTCCAGCGGAGATGGTTCAGCGTGTTGTGATCACGGACGGTAACCAGCACGTTTCCACCGCGTACCTGTACGGCTTCACGCTCAATAGTCTCCTGATGGTCGAGCTGAAAATGCTCTTTCATCTGCTGTTCAACGTGACGGAATTTGCGTTTGTTTATGTTTTCAGAGACCAGAAAGATGAAGAAGAAAGCAAACGAAAACACCAGCCCCGCGATGGTTGCGACCTGCTTGGTAAACAGGTTCACAATTGCAGTGGAGAGCAGCACCAGATGAACGGATGCCAGGCCGATGGGAAGCTCGATCTTGCCGATGCGGATGTTCGGAGGCACACGCCAGCCGCGTTCGCCCTTGTACTTGAAGCGCAGTACAAGCATGGCCAGGCTGTTAAATGTAAAACTCCAGATCACGCCGAAAGCATAGGCTTCGCCCAGCACGTACACATCACCACGGCTGGCAATAATGGTGACGAGTTGCAGGCCGACAATTAAGTTAACGATGCGGTAGCTGGTGCCAAAGCGCTTGTGCGGACGCCGGAACCAGTCAGTCAAAACGCCGTCTTCAGACACACGGTTCAAAACGCCGTTGGAGCCGATGATGGAGGTATTGATGGCGCCGGAGAGAATGAGGAAGCCGACGACTACAACGAAAGTCCGAAAGATCAGCTTAATCATGTGCGGTCCCACCATGTACATGGCCATGCCGCTGATCAGATTGTCTTTGTACACGGTGACCCGGACTTCGTCAGGGATGATCATCACGGCCAGCATGGAACCGATGCCGGTGAACACAAAGCTGAACACTGCAATGATCAGCGCGGCGCGTTTCAGGTTGCGCAGCTTCGGGCTGGCGATCTCGCGATTGACCTGCGCCAGAGATTCTTCACCGCTCATGGCCAGTACAGAGTGGCCAAAAGCAATGAGTATCCCGAACAGGCCAAAGCTCTTGGCCAGGTCCGTATTTTTGAGGAACCCCAGAGCTTCCGAGCTGAACTTGAGATTCGCCGGAATGGGCAGCGGCGGCAGCGAGGCGCCATTATGGACCACCGTGTAAATGGCCCACACCATCAGAATGACCACCATCACGGTGGTGATTTGCATCACGCGCAGCGCTTTGTCACTGGATTCTTCAATGCCCTTGATGTTTTCCCACCAGTAATACATGGTCACCAACAGGGCAAAGCCGGCGGCTGCGTAGTTTTCATTGATGTGCAGCGGATGGCCGTGCAGCATGATATGCACCGCGCGCGGAATCCAGCCATAATGGTCGGCTGCGGCAAAGACTTCATTGATCAGGCCGGCAATGTATTGTCCGGCGGAAACTCCGGAGATGGGTCCGGTAAGAATGTAGTCGAACATCAGCGCGGACACGCTGAACTTGGCGAAGGTTCCGCCCAAAGCTTCTTTCACCACGCGATAGACGCCGCCGCGTGTGAACATGGAACAGCTTTCCACGTACACGGATCGCACGGCGAAGGCGAACAACATGACGCCGACAATGAACCATGGCGCGGACTTGCCTACTGCCTGTTCCGCAATGCCGCCGGCATAAAACGCGGACGAGCCAAGATCGTTGAGTACGATAGCGGCGGCACGCCAGTACGAAATAAAGGTCAGCATCACCGACGTGGCAACGACGATGCGCACCCTGTTCGACTGTGCTGGAATGATCCCGGATCCTTCAGACATGTTGAAAGTGACTACAGCCTATCATTAGATGCCCACGCGCCACGCGAGTGTCGCGAGGCCAGGCTGTATGCTTGAGAACTTTGGTTCCTCTCTTATCCCTTGTTTTCCCGCACCGGCTCATCCTCTTCCAGCATGCTCTCAGCGGTGCGTATGGCTGTAACAATGATTACAGGGATCGCGCCGATCAGTCCCGCAAAGAAGAGGTATTTGAACACTGGCAGGAAATAGTGGACCAGGAAATTCACTAAGCAATTGTAGTCCTGCTGACACCCCGGAATCAAAATAATCTCCGGTACTCAGCAATTGTGGGTTTCCATTTTCCAAAGAATGCCGCAGGATAGCTAAGTAAATGATGCAGTCTGCTCAACCCACTACCGGGAACTTTCGATTTTTAACTTTTGCTAAAATCCCCATCGTGCATAACATCCCTCGCAGAGCATGGTTGCTGATGGCGGCATCCAGCATTCTGCAAGTACTCGTCTTCCCCAGACCAGGTCTGTTTTTCTTAAGCTGGATTGCTCTGGCGCCGCTCCTCTACGCGCTCCTGCGCGGCCGGGGCGGAGAAGGCGAGCTTGTGGACTCTGAAGGCCGTTCCCTGCGTCCTTTCACGCTGTGGCAGGGCTTTGTGCTGGGCTGGGTCTGCGGCTTTCTCTGGTATCTGGGTACCTGTTATTGGATCTACCCCGTAATGCATGATTACGGGAACCTGAATGTGGCCATCTCTGCCCTGCTCATGTTTGCACTGAGCGCGTACATGGCCCTGAATCATGCCGTCTTTTGCGCCCTGGTAGTGCTGATGGCCCGCCGGTCATCTCTTGGAAACCGGCGTCCGTTATTTCTGGCCCCATTTTTCTGGGTAGCCATTGAGTTATTTCGCGACCGCGTGATCGGCTTTCCCTGGAATCCTCTGGGCGGTTCCCAGGTGGATAACATTCCCTTCGCGCGCATTGCTGAGGTCACCGGCGTGTATGGCCTTTCATTCGCCGTGATGCTGGTGAATTGCGCCTTTGTCGCCGGACTCCTTTTATACGGGCGTCGCCGCACTAACCTTCTCATCTCGGCTACGGCAGCCGCCATCGCCTTGCAATTGGGTATATTCGCTAAGCCGGACGCGTTTCCCGCCAGCAAGCAAGCCGTGCTGGTGCAGGAAAATGTTCCTGTGCTTGATCCCGCGCAATGGACACCACAGTATTACGATCAGACGGTTGGTGAACTAGCCCAGCTCAGCGTGGGCGCCCGCAAACAGACTCATTCGGATGAGCCAGGCCTGATCGTTTGGCCTGAGTCTCCGGCCTTCTTCTACACCAGCGATCCTCGCCTCTTGGCGTGGCTGACCACCATTGCCCAGGACACCAGGTCTTACATGCTGGTGGGCAGCGTAGGCGTGCAGGACTCTCCACAGGGTATGCCGCAGCCTTTTAACTCTGCGCTGGTGGTGGACCCGCAAGGTCACGTCACCGGACGCTATGACAAGATCCATCTGGTCCCCTTCGGTGAATTTGTTCCCTTCAAAGACCTTCTGGTTTTTGCCCAGAAGCTTACGCGTGAAGTGGGTGAATTGGGTCGCGGGACCGACCGCAAAGTCTTTGACGTGAACGGCGCCAGAATCGGCGTTTTTATCTGCTATGAATCCGTCTTTCCCGACGAGGTCCGCCAATTTGCCGGCAACGGCGCCCAGGTTCTGGTGAACATTTCCAATGATGGCTGGTATGGCAACACCAGCGCTCCTTACCAGCATTTGCAAATGGCCCGCATGCGCGCCATTGAAAACCATCGCTGGATGCTGGTGGATACCAACAGCGGCATCACCTCAGCCATTGATCCCTTTGGGCGTGTGATAGTGCAGGCGCCTCGCAACGTTCGCACCGTCATCCGCGTACCCTATTCGCCCCTGATTGAAACCACGTTTTACATGCGCAACGGTGATATTTTCGCCTGGCTGTGTGTGGTAATCTCTGTATTGGCGGTGGTTGTACGCACCCGTATTCCAGGACGCACAATGATTGAAGTCCGCCCGGTTTGAAAAGAAATTGGTCTGAAAGAAATTATGGTTGAAGAACTAGAACGTGAATACGCTGCTGTCCGTGACAAAGTCGCGGACCTGCGGAGCTATCTTTGACGCGCCTACTCTGCGCACTCAATTAGCCGACATCGAAACCAAAATCGGCGACCCCGCCGTCTGGACTGATCAGGAAAAATCCCAGCAACTCATGCGCCAGCGCAAACGGCTGGAAAGCTCGCTTGCCATGGATAGCGACCTGGCCCGGCGTGTGGATGATATTGCCGCCTATTTTGATCTGGCGCGCGAAGGCGAATCTGTCACCAGTGAATTGAAAAAAGAGATTGACGGCCTGCGTGAAATATCCGAGAAGCTGGAAACGCAAACGCTTCTTTCCGGTGAAAATGACATTCGCAACGCCATCGTAACCATTCACCCGGGAGCAGGTGGCACAGAATCACAGGACTGGGCGGAAATGCTTCTGCGCATGTACCTGCGCTGGGCGGAACGCCAGGGCTTCTCCACCGAAGTGAATGAATATCAGCCTGCGGAAGAAGCCGGCATTAAGTCAGCCACGTTTACCGTCACCGGCGACTACGCTTATGGACTGCTCTTTGGTGAGATCGGCGTGCATCGGTTGGTGCGTATCTCGCCCTTTGATCAGCAGAGCCGCCGCCATACATCATTCGCCAGTGTGTATGTGTCGCCTGAAATTGATGATTCCATTGAAATTGACATCAAGTCTGAAGACATCCGCATTGATACGTACCGTTCCGGCGGTAAAGGCGGACAGCATGTAAACACCACGGATTCCGCCGTGCGCATTACGCACATGCCCACCGGGCTGGTTGTCGCGTGCCAGAACGAGCGCTCCCAGCACAAGAACCGTGAACGCGCCTTTAAGATGCTGCGCTCAAAGTTGTATGAATACGAACTGGAGAAAAAGAAAGCTGCCTCACAGAAAGTAGAGGACTCCAAGCTCGGAATCGATTTCGGCTCGCAAATACGTTCCTATGTGTTGGCGCCTTATCGCATGATCAAGGACCATCGGACCAAAGTTGAGATTGGCGATGTGGACCGCGTGCTGGACGGGGATTTAAAGCCATTCATTCGCGCTTACCTGCTGGCCAAACGTGGTCTGGGCGATGATGGCGCGGGTACGCCCGTGGCAAAGTAAATACGCGCCCGGCACGGTAAAATAGACCGGCTCCGAAAAATGTCATCTATCCTCGACCAGATTAAACGCAATGCTATGCCCGCCGCCGTGCTGCGGACAGCAGCCAAAGGCGCTCTGCCGCTGCCAGGCACTGAGATGATTGAGATCCTCGTCTATCTCACGCAGAACCCGATTTTCGCCCAGGACGCAAAGATGACCCTGGCGGCATGGGACTTACAATCGGCCATAGAAGCTGTACGCGACCCTGACGCGCCTCCTGATGTACTGGGCTACTACTGGTCAGAACGGAATCGCCGTCCTGCGTTGATGCCGGCACTGATCGAAAATCCTGCCATCACTGACAACATGTTGATGGAACTGGCCGCCGACGCTCCACGTGAGATCGTTTCCGCCTTGCTGGCCAGTGCGCGTGTCCGCCAACTGCCCGGTGTGATAGAAGCTCTGGCGGCAAATCCCCGTGTTCTGCCCAGGGAACTTCAGGCCCTCCACGGCGAATCGCAGTTGGATATGCCCGAAGAGAGCATCGCTCAACCGGCAACCGATTCTCACTCGGGCCCAGGACATGAGCCGAAAGAAACCTTCCCAGAATTCCCCGTCGTGCCGGAGAATCCATTGCTTCAGGCGACCCCAGCCCCAGTCGGGTCGGGCTCTGGATCAACCCCGCTCGATGCTATGCCCGGTTTGACGACGGCTTATGCTGATGATGATCCCGAAACCGAAGCAATTCGCCTTGCCTGGCAAAAGCAGTATGCCGCGGAAATCGCCGCGGCCGAGAGCGAACCATTCGAGCTGGTTAGCATGGAAGAAGCAGAAGACGAGTCTGCCGGTGCCACCGAAGGCACAGCCGCCGTGTCTCAGGAAGCTGTGCATCAGGAAACTGAGACTCAAGAAGCTGCAAATCAGGAACCTGGCGCCGCAGATCAGATCGCTTCACCCGCGTCTGCCGGCCCTGAACCATCCAGCTCAGCAATGGCCATTTCAGCGCTGGCATTGCAAAGCAAGGCCGCCGCCATTGACGCAAAGAAGCTGACCATCATGCAGCGGGTTGGACGCATGAAGGCGTCTGAACGCGTGAAAACTGCGTTTATCGGCGGCAAAGAAGAACGCTCTATCCTTATTCGCGACCGTGCACGCATCGTGCAAAACGCCGTGCTCTCTTCGCCCAAAATAACCGACTCAGAAGTTGAACTGTTTGCCGCCGCCAAAAACCTGGATGAAAACGTGCTTCGCGAAATCGCGCGCAACCGGCGCTTTATGAAAAACTATCCCGTGGTGCGCAATCTGGCAACGAATCCCAAAACACCACTGGACGTGGCCATGCCGCTGGTGAAGATGCTGATGATCTTCGATCTGAAATCATTGCAGAAAAGCAAAAGTGTTTCTGAAATCATCAGAAAGATGGCGCAGAAGTATTATCAGGAAAAAGCGACTTCAGGCGGCAAAACCAAAAGCTAGAAGCCGTCTCGCATATTGTTTTGCAGGGGCATAATTACGCAGAGGCAATGAGGACTTTTCCCAAACCTCAGGGTGGAGCAGGTATTTATGCCTGCGGAAAAGATTACTTTAATAAACCTGGGCTTCAGAGACTGCATGAGATCTGAGTTGTCATCTGAGCGCAGTCGGAGTGATCGCAACGACGCAGTCGAAGGATCTATGCATTTGATTTATCGTCATTCGATCGCCGAGACAAGTATCAGGGCACGGCCCAGCCCATGCCTTTAGGCATGGGTGAGCGTAGCGAATTAGGGCCGTTAATTGGGCTTTAAGCCCCTTAGGTTTCGCCGTTTCCTTGGAGGCAGGTTTGTGAGATGGCATCTAGACAGAAGCTTTTCTAACGCATAGACATCGACCAGCAATTTCCTATCGGGAGCGAATCATGAATGCCAATGACGAAATCGGCAAATTATTGAAGACAGCCAGGAACATTGCTGTCGTCGGCCTGTCGGACAGTCCTTTGCGCCCCAGCTATGGCGTCTCAGCTTATATGCAGAGCCATGGCTACAAAATCATTCCGGTGAATCCCACGATCAAGGGCGCGCTTGGCGAAAAAGCCGTGCCTGCGATTTCTGACGTCAAAGAAAAGATCGATATCCTGGACGTCTTCCGCCGTTCGGAATTTGTTCCCGAAATCATTGACGAAGCCATCCGCCTGAAAGTCCCGGCAATCTGGCTTCAGGAAGGCGTGATTCATGAAGAAGCCGCTGCCAAAGCGCGCAAGGCAGGCATTCAGGTGGTAATGGATTTGTGCATCCTGAAAGAACATCGAGTGAGATTTGCGTAAGCGAAGGGAATGACTCCACTCTCAGCCTTCGGGCTATTCGCCGTCAGCGCCATGATGATCTCCTACGCGCTGGAGTCGCGCAGCCGCTGGTTCATCCTGGCCTTCGCGGCGTCATGCGTTCTTGGCTCCATCTACGGTTTTTTGCAAGGAGCATGGCCATTCGGTATCGTGGAAGCAGTCTGGTCGCTGGTGGCTTTGCGCCGCTGGTGGAAACAATGACCATGATGGTATTGTGCATAAGGCAGCGTCACTCTGCTAATGAGTAATCCACTTGCTTGAACAGACGACAGACCATGGAAATCGATCGTATAAAAAGAATCATCGCAGAGAGCAATGACCTTTCAAAGCTCGGGAAAGATCGACAGGCCCTGAAGCTTCTAGATGATGCGATCGCCAACGCTGTTCGAGAGAACCAGGCGGGGTGGGTAACTTTATTAACCCGCCACGCGTCGGTTATCACTGACCACATCGGGGATTTCAACCTCGCCAAACAATATCTCGCGCAGGGCAGGAGCCAGTGACAAGTCGGCACCATTCACCAGATTAAGATAGAGACTACTATTTTTCCCTCTTCTTCATCTCTTCCCTCACCCGCTTAATTTCCTCCAGCCTCTGCGCCAGCAACTTTTCCCTGCCCTCATTGGTGGGATGGTAATACTCACGACCGCGCAGATTGTCTGGCATGCACTCCATGTCCGCGACCTTCGCATCCAGATCGTGCGCATACTGGTAGCCCTTGCCGTAGCCAACCTGCTTCATCAATTTGGTCACGGCATTGCGGATATGCAGAGGAACCGGCTCCGCTGCGGTTTTCTCCACGTCATCCAGGACCTCGCCGTACGCCACGTACAAGGCATTCGACTTAGGCGCCAAAGCCAAATAAGCCACAGCCTGCGCTAATGCCAGAGCTCCCTCCGGCATGCCGAGAAAATCAATCGCATCTTTGGCTGAGAGGCACAGATTCAGAGCTTCCGGCGCCGCCAGTCCAATGTCCTCTGAGGCCATGCGCACCACACGCCGTGCGATGTACAGCGCGTCCTCGCCCGATTCCAGCATCCGCCCCAGCCAGTACAGAGACGCATCCACATCACTGTTTCGCACCGACTTGTGTAACGCCGATATCAGGTTGTAATGCTGTTCGCCGGACTTGTCATACAGCAGCACACGCTTCTGCATCGTGTCCTGAATGATCTGTTCGGTTATCTCACCGCCTTCGCCTGCGGTCGCAGCCGCCACCTCAAGAACGTTGTAGGCAGAACGCGCGTCGCCGCTGGAATACGCAGCAATCTTTTGCAGCACCTCATCTTCTGCCAGCAGCTTCATGCTTCCCAGTCCGCGCTCGCTGTCTTCCAGCGCCCGGCGCAACAACGTGACCAACTGTTCTTCCGTGAGCTGATTCAGAATGTACACACGGCAGCGCGATAGCAACGCGCCATTGATCTCAAATGACGGATTCTCCGTGGTCGCTCCGATCAGCCGAATATTCCCCCGCTCCACATGGGGCAGAAACGCATCCTGCTGTGCGCGATTGAAACGATGAATCTCATCAATGAACAGGATCGTCCGCGTGCCGTACTGGCGGGCTTTTTCCGCGTCCGTCATCACCTGCTTGATCTCTTTGATCCCCGACATCACGGCCGAAAACTCGATGAACTCAGCCTTGGTCACATGGGCAATGATCTGTGCCAGCGTGGTTTTGCCCACACCCGGTGGTCCCCAGAAAATAATCGATCCCGGATCATCACGCTCAATCTGCAGCCGCAGCGGCTTCCCCGGCCCAAGAATGTGCTCCTGCCCAACAAACTCATCCAGCGTGCGCGGGCGCATCCGTTCTGCCAGCGGACGTGCGCCTTTGCCTTGCTGATCCGGAATGGTTTGAAACAAACTCATGTCTTTAATGTTTTATCCCGAGCGCAGCGAGGGATCCCTACCTAAACCCGAACTCTTCGCACATTACGTGTTGTCTCAATCACAAAAAGCATTGGCTAGGATCAATATTTCAATGCCGCGAGTTCCCGATCGAGTTCCAAAATTAATGTCGCCGTTAACACCTTTTTTTCTACTACGATGGCCACCTCAGCCATCGCGATTTGCAAGTACCGGCTGGCATAACGATCTGGAGAGCTTTCATCGCCTCCCAATGGACGGAAACATGAACAATATTCTGACTTCGTCTCATTCAGGAACAGCTCAGCGAGAAACGCGTGATGTTGAACTCTCGCGTAGTCATCAAGAAGTCGAAACAGTTGTGGATAGTCTGCAGGAGCTATCAAACCCATGATTCTCGCTTTATCAGTGTCATCTGTGTGCATCAGTGGTAAGCCCTCCGCTGTCTCCCCGCCTCATACAAAATGATTGACGCCGCGATCCCCGCATTCAGCGACTCAACTCGCTCTGAATGTGGGATGGTCATCAGCTCATCGGCCTGGGCCAGAATTTCCGGCGCTAGTCCCGCGCCTTCATTGCCGATCACGATCATGCACGGCCCGGAAAACTTTGCTTCCTGCAACGGCTTGCCTTTGTGCGAAGAAGTCGCCAGCACGCGAACACCGGCCTGTTTCAGCATGATCACCGCTTCCCCAAGCTTCACTCGCACTACCGGCTCACGAAAGATTGACCCTGCCGACGCGCGCACCACCTTGGAATTAAATGGGCTGACCGTCTTCTCTCCCAGCAACACGCCTCGTGCTGCAAACGCCTCCGCCGACCTGATGATTGTGCCCAGATTACCCGGGTCCTGAATGCCGCCCAGTGCCACCAGCAAGAGGTTGTCATTCACCGGTTCAAGCAGATCTTCCAGCTTCGCGGGCTTCCACTTAACCAACGCTGCCACTCCCTGAGGAGTTTCGGTGGTGACCGCGCTCGTGAAGACGTCATCCGGCAGCATCAGCGTTTCCGTGTGCGACGCAATCTGGGGCAGAAGCCGCGTCGCCTGGCTGCGCGCGCTTTCACTGAAGAAAACGGCCTGGAACTTCAATCCGCTGCGGATGGCCTCTTCAATGATCCTCACCCCCTCAATCGCCACCGACCCATCCGGCGTGGCTTCGCCCTGGCTGAAGGCCTTGCGCAGCTCTTTCACCAGCCCATTCTGGCGGCTGGTGATGGGCCGCAAACGGGATTCGTCTTGGACCGTCATCTCTCTCCATCATACTGATTGTGTGATTTTCACGGAATTTCATTAAATTCGGACAGGAGCAAATCACCGCTGATCTGCGCAGACCCAGCGCCGTAGGCGCGGCATGAGTTAGCCCAGAGTTAGCCCGGAGTTAGCCCAGCGCGTTCCGAGTTCCGCAACGCGGAACGAAGGATAAGCGCTGGGTAAGAAGGACGGAAAGACAACTTCCTTACGCCGTAGGCAGGAGCAAAGCGACACAAAACAAGGGCCAGCGAAGCCACAATTGCTGAGGTAGCGTTAGTTTTTTTACCCAAGCTGGTTTATTCTTAATCGTTTGTCCCGGCTTGCTGGCTTTCCCCAACCCCTGCCGGTTCAGTCGTAAAAACAAGGAGTTGTTTTGACCGCGGAAATCGTAAAGATTAATCCTGATAACCCGGACATGCGCATGGTGTCCTATGTTGCTGAACAGATCAAAAAGGGTCATGTAACCGGCATGCCCACAGACACCTTCTACGGCCTGGCCGCTGACCCGCTCAACCTGCATGCGGTCGACCTGATCTATGAAGTAAAAACGCGCAGCCGTCACAAGCCGCTCTCTCTGCTGATTGAAAGCGTGGAGCAGGCGGAATATCTGGCGCGTCCGCTGCCGGACGTTTTTTACGAAATCACGCGTAAGTACTGGCCTGGCCCGTTGACCATCATCGTCAAGGCCTCATCTCGCCTGCCGCTGAAAGTCACCGCCAACACCGGTAACGTCGCGTTGCGACTTCCGGCCGCGCGCATTCCGGTTGAAATTATCCGCGCCGCAGGTGTGCCGATTACCGCGACATCTGCCAACATCAGCGGCGCCAGTGAGTGCACCACGGCCGACGGCGTGCGCCACCAGCTCGGCGACAAGATTGATCTGATCGTGGACGGCGGCACCAGCCCCCGTGAAGTGCCTTCCACCATTCTGGATATGAGCGATTCGGGTAAAGTTACCATCCTGCGGCATGGCGCTATCCCGGAAAGTGAGTTGGCTGAATTCCTTAGTTAAATGGCGGCAATCTTCCGCAAGCGATACTTGCTGTGGCTCCTGCTGCCGGCGGCGGGCTACACCGCCGTGCTTTACTATCTGATCGTCTCTCATTCCGTCATCAATGAAGCCCGCGCCGCGGACACCATCGTTGTCTTCGGCGCGGCTGAATATGATGGCCGCCCTTCCCCCGTCTATAAGGCACGACTCGATCATGCCTCCCAGCTGTATCATCGCGGCCTCGCGCCCATTGTCATCACAACCGGCGGCGCCGGTGAAGATCCCAAGTTCAATGAAGGCGGCGTTGGTCGCGAATATCTCAAGACGCTCGGTATCCCTGACGATCAGCTCATTGCTGAAACCCAGAGCACATACACCGCCGAGTCTGCGCGTCGCGTGGCCACCATCATGCGTGCCAACTCCATGCATTCCTGCATTGCCGTGAGCGATGGTTACCATCTCTTTCGCATCAAGCACATGATGACCCGTGAAGGCATCGCCGTTTATGCTTCGCCGCGCATCAATTCCCGCCCCGCCAACTTCTTGCGACGCCAGGTCTCCATCTTCCACGAAATCGCCAGCTTCACTCTCTGGCAACTGCACCTGACGTAACCGGTTTTTATCCCGAGCCTTGGCCTTTATCCCGAGCCTAGCGAGGGATCCCTACCCTAAGCAATAATGTCGGAGGCCACGGGTGGAGCAGGCATTCATGCCTGCCGTTAAACAGCATTAAAGAACGGGCTTCAGAGACTGCGTGAGATCTAAATTGTCATCCTGAAGCGCAGTCGGAGCGCATGCGAGGACGTAGTCGAAGGATCTATGTATTTGCTGACTTGCCCCAATTGCATCCACGTTCAAAACAAGTATCAGGCACGGCTTCAGCCGGGCCAAATGCGAAAAGAATGAATTGGGCTTCAGTCCCTGAGGTTTGCCGAAAGCTTTTGGAACGATGAACGTTTCTTTGGCGTGGAGCATGGGCAATTTTGCCCGTGCATGTTTGAACTCAGGAAGCTGCCGCTGGATGAAATTCAAAATTGAAAATTTCAAATTGCAACCAACACCCACGCCACACCCGCCGCAAATGCCGTTCCCAGCAGGTTCACGGCATCGTTATTCAAATAGCCCTTGCGTTCAAACAACGCACCCAGAAGACTATCAAACAACATGCCTGCCACACCCGCAATCACAACGATCACCATTTGCCCCGGCTGGACCATCTGCAACAACACCGCCGCCACGGCGATCACCAACGCCGCCCCAACCGCCGCAAGGGACCCCATCACGCTCACCCCACCATCAATACCAGACGCAACGGCCCTCCCGGTCGTTAACAGGACCGTTCTGCCCGGAAATGCCATGCCGATCTCGCTGGAAGTCGTATCCGCCGTTGCCTCGGCCAGGGCCGCCAGTGCCAACACGATCCAAAGATCAAGACCAAGAACCACAATCAGCATGGCCGCCCCCAGGTTGGCCATCACCTGAGCTGCTGTTCGACCGCTTGGGGCTTCTGCTGTTCGAAGTTCCTGCTTACGTCGCTTCCCGGTGCGTGTCGCAGCCAGCGTTACTGCGAATACCAGGAGCAAGATCACGAACAACCGCAATCCGCTTGCAGCCAGGACGAATGCAACCGCCCAACCAGCGAGGGCGCCGCTCCAGTCCACTCCGCGAGCTATGCGCGCGGCTACCGCAAACAAAGACGTCAGACCAAATGCAACGCCCCAACGCCGAAGCGAGTACGTTGGCAGGTTCCATCGCGTGACCACAAAGATTCCGACCAATCCAAACGCCGCCAGCAACGCCAGCAAATCAGAGATCGCGGATTTCGGTCTTATCGGCAGTTAGTTTTCTCCATTTCGCTTCTTCTTCGGCGGCAAGGGAATGTGTCTTTTGCATCGTACAGGAGGCACGTTCTTTCAGGAGCTTCCGCGCATGCCTTTATCAGTCTGGACAGGTTATCTTACCTTTGGCTTGATCTCGATGCCTGTACGCCTGTTTTCTGGCGCTCGTGGCACACGTATTTCATTCCACATGCTGCACCGCGACGATAACACCCGCGTAAAACAGCAACTCTATTGCCCCGCTGACGGACGCGTAATCGAGCGCAGCGAAATTGTTAAGGGTTACGAATATCGCAAAGGCGAATACGTGGTCATTGAGCCAGAAGAGATCAAGAAGATAGAGCCTAAGACGGCCAAATCCATGGAGATACTTGAGTTCGTAAAGCAGGATGAGATTGATCCTGTTTACTTTGAATCTTCCTATTATCTTGCGCCCGAAGAGGCTGGCGCCAAGCCATATGCGCTTTTGAGTCGTGCCATGGAAGAAACCGGTTACGTAGCCGTAGCCAAGCTCTCCATGCACAATCGTGAATATACCGTGTTCCTGCGACACTATCAGCACGGCCTCATGCTTCACACCATGTATTACCAGAACGAAATCCGTGAAGCTCCTGCCGCCATCGAAAACGGCGACAAAGAAAAATTGAAAGATGGCGAGGTGAAAGTCGCACACCAGCTCATTGCGGCCCTTGCCGCTGAATGGGACCCGGCAAAATATCATGACACCTTCGAAGAGAACGTAAAGACCCTGATCAAAGCTCGCATGAAAGGCGGAGAAGTTACCACGATTGAAAAGGCAAAGAAGCCTGCTGCTCCCACGGACCTGATGGCCGCATTAAGGCAAAGTCTGGCCGCGATGGACGGCAAGAAAAAAGGGCCGCAGCGTGTTGAATCGGCCCAGAAGGAATCTACAGTTGAAATCCGCGGAAAGAAAACTGAGACGGCGCGAAAGAAGCCGCCGCGCAAAGCCGCTTAGGTTTTTTCATCCCGAGCGAAGCGAGGGATCCCTATCTCAACCATGCTCTTTCTAAGTCTCCCGCGTCATGTGTGGCACAGCCGCCCGCCCTCGGCTGTGCGATTTGAAACTCCGGGGTGGAGCAGGCATTTATGCCTGCGCTAAGCAGCATGAAAGAATCGGCAATCGCCCCTGAGGTTAAACCGTCACCTTCGCCCCAAGCTGCTCGCGCACAAATTTCACAATCTCCTTCGTGACATATGGCGGTGGCTGGATATAAAACGTCGGCTTGCCTGCCACCTGCTCCATTGACACCATCTCCCACGCAGGAGCGGCATCATTCCTGTGCACGATCACTGCATCAGCGCGCCCTAGAAACTCCATTGCGGAAACTTTGAAATCTTTCGTTCCCGCATCCAGCACACTGATGTAGAGATCAGGATTCAGGAAGCGCACAATGCTGTTCGATTCCATGATCACGTTTTCCGCGCCTGCAAGCTTGCGCTCAATGTCGGTGACGGCTTCTGACAGTCTTCCCTGCCGCGTGCGCACCCATAAAGACCGCACTGCGCCGGCAACTAAAAATCGTGATGTATCGGTTTCGCCGCTGCGATCGCGTTCCTCGCTGATCGCGCGAAAATGGTCATCACCGGTGTCACAGTCACAAGGCTTGCCGTCGGCAGAGCATATGCCGTGGCCAAACTGGGTGATCTTCAGGGCTGTCCAGTTGAA
>WNFC01002057.1_pt1 | contig 21555 bp, 15 predicted proteins | sample 5400541 | NCBI WGS metagenome assembly WNFC01 (sample SAMN13153342, study PRJNA577476) | soil metagenome | isolation source: 120 cm saprolite under Douglas fir tree site 2 hole 2 replicate 1 | place: USA:California | collected 2015-04-18
CCCCGCTGACGGCTCAACCGCACCGCCGCGAGTTTGAACTCCGCGCTGTATTCCTGAACCTTCTTCGGACCGGCCCGTGGCATAGACACCTCCGGCTTGTTAGGTCGAAGTGTCTACAAAAGTGAGGGAGGTTTCCCCGACAGCTTCAAGCGCTGGTTAGGTGGCCCCCGTCGCCGACGCGTTGCCGGCTTGCGAAAAAGCACGCGAAGCACGAAGGCGCACGTACTCCAGCCAAGTGAGGGCAATCACGAAGACGTCAAGCACCGAGAGCACGAGAAGCTCGGGCGAGTGAGTGACTGCGTAGCGATAGAGTTGATATACGAGGAAGAGCAAAAAGGCGACGATCGCCGCAGGATATGCCCAACGCTGCCGACCAAGAAGCGCCGTCACGATCCCTACCTTGACGACGCCGTGCCACAGCAGATAGACCGCGCCGAACAGCTTGGCACTGGCAGAGAGGTGCTGCGAAGCACGGAGCAGATAGCTAGCGACGACGTCACCCGGATCTTCGCTCAGTTCGTGTTGGGTCAAGACGCGAACGATGTGGTGTAGCTGATCCGGGCTGAGGATGAACAACAGGACGCCGCCGACAATTTCCAGCGCACCATCAATGCCCTTGGTTATGACGCCGATATCGAAGAGCGTATGGACGATGCGCTCTCTCCGCGATGCTCCCAAGGACCCTCCGCGTGCCACCCAACGGATCGCGCTTAAGCTGCGGGCCGATGCCGGCGGATGCAACCGCCCAGCGCCTCACTGTCTTGACGGCTTTGCAGCCACGGCTAGGGGGTGGGTGACGAGCAGCGGTTTAGGGTTGGATCGGATGAATGGTCGGGACGAGCCAGCCGATCCCGCTGCCGAGCGCAGCGCCGGCCAGCACGTCGGTTGGGAAATGCATACCGGCTGCGACACGGAGTGCCGCCACACCCACCGCGCCTGCATAGAGGAGGATGGTGTTCCGCGTGCGGTGCGGCAGGTGTTGTCGGCGCGCGATCACCAGGTAGGAGGTCGCTGCCGCAAACGCCAGGGAGGTGTGGAGAGAGGGCAGCGACTGTTGACTCTCCGGATCGCTCCTCGCCATGACCGCATCGCTCGTGTACAGCACCGGTCGCTTGCGGCGCACGAGCACTTTGAGCCATTCCGTCGAGGCCGCAGTCCAGCTCGCCGTATTCGCGAACACCGCGAAGTTGCCACGCCACTGCTGGGCCGGCAGCCCGTGCAAGCCGGCAAACGCGGTCAACCCCGCGGCGCCGGCGAGGACTACGTCGCTTGCGGCGTCTCCTGTCGCTGAGACACGGTGTAAGGCCCACCGGTCCACGCCGGGCAGTGTGGCCGGCTCGCACGGAGCACAGGACGGCATGCCGTGCGGCAATCCCAGGGCTCCGGGCAAGACATACAGCACGCCCGCGGTTCCCACTGATACCGCGTCGCGCCACGTGACGCGGTACGGAGTGACGGGTGCTTGTCCCACGATCGACGGGGGGGCCAGGGCCAAGCCGAGCGCAGCGAAAAGTAGACGATCCACGCAAGAGATTCCTCTCAAATCGCTCTCGAGAGAACTTAGGCGACGCGTGCGGCGCCTGCGACGCCCCTCGGGCAGCCTCAGCCCGGCGTCGGTGGAGTTACGGCCGGCCGTGCCCCGGCGCGCCACCCACGCGCGACCTCGAGGCCAGAGATACACGCGGAGAGCCACAAGACCCCTGCGGCGTAGCCACCCACCACGTCGCTGAAGTAGTGGACGCCGAGGTAAAGTCGACTCAGTCCGATAGCCCCGATCAGCAGGGCGGCGCCCAGCACCACCGAGATCTGCGCGCTCCGGCGATGGATCCAGAGCACTACCAGCACGTAAGCGAGCATGCCGTAGCCGATGAGCGAGCCCATCGCGTGGCCACGGTGGGCGCGGGCGCCGGATCACGAGCTTGAGCACTTCATCCAGCACGCCGCCGCCGGCGAAGGCCGTGAGCCAGCCGCCGAGCAGGATCCACTGACGGCGGGTCGCGAGGAGGAGCCCTACCCCGAGGGCCAAGACGGTCAGCGTGACCGGCGAGCCGAGCAGCGTGATCGCGTGGAAGATGGCGTACCCCGTTGGGGTGGCATGCCTATGCAGCCAGTCGAGGAGGGCCATGTCGAACTGGGTGAGCGGGTCGTGATGGATGACGTCTTCCGTGACCCCGCCAAACAGCCACAGCCCCGCAAGGCTGATGACGAAGCCGACGGTGAGGTGGAGCCCCAGGTATTCGCCGCGCGCGAACCGTGCGGCGACGAACGTCCAGGCGCGCGGATACCGCACCTTGAGCTCCTGGAGGCCCGGTGTCGTGAGGACGCGTTGCCAGACGAGTTGGGTACGCTCGACCAGCCGATCGCGGTTCCTTACAAACCAGCGCCACCCGAGCGCGAGTCCCACGACTAAAGCGACGAGCAGCACGCCGGCCAGGGTGGCCTGACCCATATAGCGCTCGAGCTGCGGCAGATTGCGGCCGAATACGTAGCCCAGCGTACCAACGATCACGGCCCAGCACACGGCGCCGAGCGCGTTATAGAGCATGAAGGTGCCGTACGGCATATGGGCCGCTCCCGCGAGCACCGCGGCCCAGGTGCGCAGCAGCGCGATGAAGCGGCCGATGAAGAACTCCCCTAATGCCTGGCTGCACCTTCGATGAGTGGGGGCGTCCGAGTCGCGCGCCCTGGTCGAACAGGTCCTAGAGGACCTTGTCGGGCCGCAGCTCGACGGCGTTCGGCTCGTGCACCGTCCACCAGAGCAGCTCGTGACACTGGACGCCCGTAACGAACCGGGATTTGCTGAGCTCGCGTCTCGGACGTGCTTTCCGAAGTCGTTGCCGAGCATGGCGTTCCCCCCTGGTTCGCCTCGCCCGCCGTTACCCGGGGCTCGAGCCACAAGTCTTTATGGACCGTCGGGACGCACCCGGCATGCCGCCGGGGCGTCCCGTTTTGCGACAGGGAGTCCGCAAGCTGTGACACCAGGCAGGCCAATTCCCACATTCCTCGACCCCAGCGGACGGCGCTGGGCGCGGCTGCGCACCGGTGCCCTCATAGCCGGCGTGCTCAGCACGGGGCTCTTCCTCGTTGTCCTGACCAGTGTGCTCGTGCCGCCCGTGCTCCCCACCCTGCCACTGGTGCAAACGACCGCCGATTCGATCGGCCACGCCCCGCGAGCGGCGCGCTCCGTGCCCAAGCATCCTATCTCGGTGCGCGCCGAGCGCGAGCGCGTCGCGAGCCGCCAGCGGTTGCTCAGCTATCTGAACGACCATCCCGCGCCCCCGGCGCTGCGTTACGCCCAGATGCCGATCGTGCGCACGATTGCGCACGGGCCGACAGATCCCGCCGGGGCACCGGTCACCGCCGGCTTCTACGTGAACTGGGACGACAACTCGCTCGCCTCGCTCCACAGTCACATCGACGCGCTCGACTGGGTCGTGGCGGAATGGGGATTCGTGGGAGCGGGTGTGGACACCATGCCGATCCGGTTCCGGGTGGACCGTCGTGTGCTGGTCGAAGCCGTCCGCGCCAAGCAGCAGGTACGGGTCTTCGCCATGGTCACGAATTTCACAGGCGACGACTTCGACGCTCGCGCCCTCACCCGGCTGCTCGGTCACCCGCGGCTGGTACGCCGCGCGATCGCGATCATCGCCGACACGCTCGCCCGCTACGGCCTGGCGGGCGTCACCCTCGACTTCGAGAACGTGCCGCGCACGGCGCATCCCGCGCTGCTGCGATTCCTGCGAGCCTTGAAAACCCGGCTGGCGCGCGACCACCGCCTCGTCACGCAGGCCGTGCCGGCGGACGACCTCGAGTGGCCGCTGGCGCGCTACGGAGCGATCGACGACTACCTGTTCCTCATGCTGTACGACGAGCACGATCCGTCGGACGAGCCCGGCCCGATCGCGAGCGAGCCGTGGTTCGAGCACCACCTCGCACGGGTGCTACGGCTCGTGCCGGCGGCCAAGCTGATCGTCAGCCTGGGCCAGTACGGGTACGAATGGTCCGACACCACCGCGTCCGCCATGGAGCTGACGTTCCAGGACGTGATGCAGCTGGCGCGCGACCATCACCTCACGCCAGCGATGGACCGCGCCACGCTCAATCCGACCTTTGCGTGGGACGACCTCGACTCGACGAGCCACGTCGTGTGGTTCCTGGACGGCGTGACGGCGTACAACGAGCTGCGCCGCGCGCTGCCGCGCGCCGTCCGCGGGGTAAGCGTGTGGCGCCTCGGCTCCGAGGATCCGTCGCTCTGGTCGGTGCTCGACCACGCCGGCGTGCGCGCGAGCCCCGACCCGCTCGACACCATTCGCATCGGCTACGACGTCGAGTTCATCGGCACGGGCGAGATCCTGCGCATGGTGACGCAGCCGACGTTGGGGCGGCGCGCCATCGCGGTCGACGCCACCGGAACGATCGTCGTGGACTCGGTGCTGCGCACGCCGTCCACTTACGTCATCCAGCGCTACGGCCGGAAGAAGAATGCCGTCGCACTGACGTTCGATGACGGCCCCGATCCGACCTGGACGCCGCTCATCCTTGATACGCTCGCGTCACGCGGCGCCACGGCCACGTTCTTCATTATCGGGGAGAACGCGGAGCTCCACCCGGAGCTGCTGCGCCGTGAGCTGCGCGACGGGCACGAGATCGGCAACCACACCTTCACGCATCCGAACCTTGCGTTCGTGGGGCCCCGGCTGACGCGCTACGAGCTGTCCGCCACGGAGCGACTGATCGAGGCCGTCCTCAACCGCCGCACCGCCTTGTTCCGTCCTCCTTACTTCGGGGACGCCGAGCCCACCACTGCCAACGAGCTCGAGCCCATCGCCATCGCCCAGGACCTGGGCTACATCACGGTCGGCCTGCGCGACGATCCCGGCGACTGGCTGCAGCCGGGAGTCGCCACGATCATCACCGAGAGTCTCGCCCAGCTCGACCGCGGCAACGTCATCCTGCTGCACGATGGCGGGGGCACCCGCGCCCAGACCGTGGCGGCGCTCGGTCCCCTCATCGACTCGCTCAAGGCCCGTGGGTACCAGCTCACGACCGTCACGGCGCTCGCAGGGCTGACGCGCGACGAGGCGATGGCGCCCCTGCCGCCCCACGGGGCCCTGCGGCGCTTCGTGGAGCTCACGTCGTTTTCGCTGGTCGGCTGGGTGGAGCTGGGGTTGCACGCGCTGTTTCTGGTGGCGATGGCGCTCGGCGCCGGCCGGCTCGTGGTCCTGCTGGCCCTCGCGCTGCGGCAGCGGCGCTGGCACGGGTTCGCGCGCCCCCTCGTGGACACGGTCTGGCGCCCCGATGTGACCGTCGTGGTGCCCGCGTACAACGAGGAGAAGGTCATCATCCGCACGGTGCAGTCGCTGCTGTCGCAGCGTTACCCGCTCGAGATCATCGTGGTGGACGATGGCTCGCCCGACGGCACCGCCGACGTGGTGGCTGGGGCGTTCCAGAACAATCCGAGAATCCGCGTCCTGCGCAAACCCAACGGTGGCAAAGCGAGCGCGCTCAACCTCGGGGTGCACGAAGCGAAGGGCGAGATCGTGGTGGCGGTGGACGCCGACACCGTGCTTGCTCCCGGGGCGATCGAGGCGCTGGTCGGACCGCTCGCCGACGACCGCGTGGGCGCCGTGGCGGGCAACGCCAAGGTCGGCAACCGAATCAACCTGGTCACGCGGTGGCAGGCCGTGGAATACGTGACCAGTCAGAACCTCGATCGCCGCGCCTTCTCGCTCTTGAACTGCATCACGGTGGTGCCGGGAGCGGTGGGTGCCTGGCGGCGCCAGCTGGTGCTCGACGCGGGCGGCTTCAGCGAGCAAACGCTGGCCGAAGACCAGGACCTGACGCTCACGCTGTTGCGACGCGGCTGGCGCATTGCCTATGCGGATCGCGCGATTGCCTACACCGAGGCGCCCGACACGCTGGCGGGGCTGTCCCGCCAGCGGTTCCGGTGGAGCTTCGGCACGCTGCAGTGTGCCTGGAAGCACCGCGGCGCCCTGTTCCGGCGGCGCTACGGAGCATTGGGCTTCGTGGCGTTGCCGAACGTGTGGGTGTTCCAGCTCCTGTTCCCGTTCCTGGCGCCGGTGGCAGACCTGTTGTTCGTGTGGTCTCTCGCGACCGTGTACTTGAACAAGCTGCAGCACGGCGCCGAGTACGCGATGCAGAGCCTGCAGCAGGTCGTGGTTTATTATCTGGCGTTCCTCGCGGTCGACTGGCTGGCGGGGATCGCGGCGCTCCTCATGGAGCCGGGCGAGGAGAAGGGGCTGTCGTGGCTGGTGCTGCTGCAACGCTTCGTATATCGGCAAGTGCTCTACCTGGCGGTGGTCAAGGCGGTGTTCGCGGCCGCTCAGGGCCGCGCGCGCGGCTGGGGGAAGCTCGTGCGCAAGGGCACCGTCGAGCTGCCGCGGGCGGCGTGATGCGGTCCCGCGCGCTCGCCCTCGTAACCCTCGGCACTCTGCTAGCGGGACCGGCGCGTGCCCAACACGCTGCGGGTCCGCTGTGGAGCGGGAGCGCACGAGCGGCGACGCTGCGGTTCACTGATACGACGTCACTGGGCGCGCTGGGCGCAGTGCTCGAGTACCGGCCGCTGGCGTGGCTCCGGTTCGACGTCGCGCCGACGCTGGTGCGCGCGACGAACGGCGCGACCACCACGTCGGGACTCGGGGACTTACCACTCGCGCTCGAGGCATCGACCACGCTGCCGTCGCCGCTCAAGCCGGAGCTCGCGGCGAGCCTCATCGCGACGCTGCCGACGGGCCGCGCGGCATGCGGGTTGGGCAGCGGCGTGGCGAACGTGGGGGTAGAGCTGGGCGCCGGGATCACCCCGTCTCAGCGCGTGCACTTCTCGGCCGACGCGAGCCGCAGCTTCGCGGGAGCGATCACCCTTTCCTCCCTCGACCAGCCGCAATCGACCTGGATCGATATCGACGGCGACATCGATCTCGCACCGCGGTGGACCCTGAGCCTGTCGGCCGGGGGGGACGTCGGTGGCGCGGACTCGGGGGGCGGCCCGGCGGACCGCGAGGTGGGAACTGGTCTGAGCTACGCGTTGCGCGGATCGTTCGGCCTGACCGTGGACGTGACCCACCGTTTGGCGGGGACCGCGCCGCGCTGGGGCGTGGCGCTGAGCCTGGGGAGCGTCAGCACGGGACTCTCGGCGCTCAATTCGCTGTCCCCCCTGGAGCTGCAGCGGCAGGTCTTCGTGGGTGGCGGAGGCTCGAGCGGCGGTGTCGGCCATGGGCGCGGCCGGGGCGGGGGGAGCGGAGGCGGAGGGACGGGGACAAGTACGATCGCTTGCTGAGGTGTGCGGCTCCTCCCGGCACGGCGAGCGCGCCCTCCCGTCCACCCTTTGCCGTCGGCGGTTGCCGTCAGCGCCCATGTCACGAACACGCTGTCCTTCGGGCCTACCATCGACTTGCCTTCCCAGGTGCCTGCAACATCGGCGCCGCTAACCAACTCTGTCGTCCGCGATTGCAAGGCGCTTTGCCGGAGTGTTTGCCGCAGGAGATGGCCACAGCTCTGCCGACCCCCTGTACGTGCATCAGGTGGCCCACGGTGCGCGTTTGAGGTGAAGCGCATCAGGGGGTAGGAGAGAAGGGTGCGTGCGGCGTCTCTCCTCTCGAAGCGCATATTTGTGATGTCGTCCGCTACCTTGCAGCCCGCGGTCGCCGGTGCATATTGGAACACAACTCAGATGCCATGAAAATACCGGGGGTCTCTATGAGCAAGTTCGTGGCTGTCGCGGCAACACTCACCTGTGCCGCTGCGCTGGTCGCGTGTGGCGACCAGTCGAAGGATCCGACTGCCCTATCCGTGGCCGGACCGAGCTTATGGACGAGCGCGGTCAAGTTCTGGGAAGCGGGCGCCAGCGTGAGCTGGAACGCGATCGAGCGCAATCTGTTGATCAGGCGCAAGTTTGCGGACCAAAATGCAGCGTTCCGCCAATTTGCCTATCTGTCCCTAGCGCAGTACAACGCCGTCATCGCCGCCGAGAACGGCCAGAACGGCGCCACGCACCCCTCCGAGCAGGCAGCGGTCGCGGGGGCTTCCGCAGCGGTGATGGCCTTCTTCTTTCCCGACGAGCAGGCGTTTCTCGACGGCCAGGTGAGCGCCCAAAGGGACGGGGCGCACTGGCCTGGCGAAACGCACACCGACTTCGCCGCGGGTGAAGCGGTAGGCCGGGCCGTGGGTGCCGAAATCGTTGCCAGCGCCAGCACGGATCGATTCAACGCTCCTTGGACCGGCACGATTCCGGTGTGTTCGGGGTGCTGGCACGCGAACACTCCTGGGCTACCACCGGTCCACCCTCAGCAAGGCCAGATGCGTCCGTTCTTCCTGGCGTCGGGCGATCAGTCCCGCCCCGCTTCACCCCCAGCCTTTGGTTCTTCGGAATTTCTCGCGGCGCTCGCGGAGATTCGGCACTTCTCAGACACGCGTACCCACGAGCAGGACAGCATCGCCAAGTTTTGGGCGTTTCCGGCTGGGACTTTTCTGGTCGCGGGATTCTGGAACAGCGTCGCGTCCGACCTCATCGTCCAGTTCCATCAGGATGAGCGGAAAGCGGCGCACACCCTCGCCCTGATGAACATGGCCGCGCTTGACGCCCTCACCGCCTCACACGAAGCCAAGTACCACTACTGGCTGATCCGGCCCACCCAGGCAGACCCGCTGATCACGCTGTCCATCGGGCTGCCGAACCACCCGTCATACCCGTCGAACCACGCCGCCGTGTCGACGACGAGCGCGCTGATTCTCGGCAGTATCTTCCCGCCGGAGACCGGCCGGCTCGCGGCCATGGCCGATGAGGCGGGGCTGTCACGGCTGTACGGCGGCATTCACTACCGCTTCGACAAGACGGCGGGAGAGGAGATCGCCCGCAATGTGACGGCGCTTGCACTGCAGCTCGACGTCAACGGCCAGGAGGGGTTTGTCCTGAAACCGTGATGGGGACGCCGTACCGACGAGTGAAGAGGGAGAGGTCGATACCAAGTAGCCGGCTTCGGGCTCGCTGTTGCGACACCGATGCCCAGGACCTCGCGTGATTGCTAGCCACAACCCACCTCCAACTTCGGCAGCTTTCCAACCGTCTTCACGATCGACCTTGATCATGGACAGGTCGACGTCGTGGCCTTCAACCTTTGTTAACTGCTCGCACGTCTGGCAAGCGCTTTACATCGCCAATAAACTTTGCGAGCAAAGGAGACGCATTGTCCCTTCTCCATGCGAGAGCCAACGTGACAGGCATGTTCAAATCGACCACGGGTACGACAACAACGGTTTCAGGGCACCGCCATCGTGCGGTTCCAAGGACCCATCCCACGCCCAAGCCGGTCGATACGAGACTTAGGATAGTTGCCTCGTTCACTCCCTCCTGAACGATGCGGGGAGACTTCAAACCGCCACGATAACATTCGTGCATCATGCGGTCGTAGAACGCGGGGCTTGACCACCTTGGAAACCACACAAACGGTGCATCCACGAGGTCCCGCAGGCTGAGTTTCTTGAGTCTTGTGAACGGATGTCCTTTCGGCGCGGCCAGCTCCACATGCTGTGTGGCGACCGGGAGCTGGTCCAATTCCGAATCAGACTTTGGCATGAAATTGACGAACCCTGCATCCAAACGGCCCGATCTTATCGCCTCCAACTGCTCCAAACTCGCCGCTGGCCGAAGTTGAAGTTCGACGTCCGGTCGCAGCTCGCGAAACCGACGGAAGGATTCCGGCACCACGCCCCGCCATGACGCATTCTCGGTGAACCCGACGCGCAGGGTGCCTGAACGACCGCTCGCCACGGAGCTGGCGCGTACCGCCGCTTCGCTTACCTCCTGAAGAATACGCTGTGCATCCTCGAGGAATAGTTTGCCGGCTTCACTCAATTTCACGCCGCGCGACAGGCGTTCGAACAGCTTGAAGCCTAGTTCTTCCTCCAAATCCTGAATCTGTCGGGAGAGCGCGGGCTGAGCCACGCGCAGCCTGCGGGCGGCGCGCCCGTAATGCTGCTCCTCGCCGACCGCCACGAAATATCTCAGATGACGCAATTCCATTCTGATACTTTATCGCGATTGGTCTGATAGTAAAGGTGTCTTGGACATATTAGAGACTTTCTGCCAAATGAGACCCATGAAGACAATCACCACTCATTACATCGGCGGATCGTTTATTGAATCCCACGGCCGTGAGGTCATAGACATCATCAAGCCGACCAACGGTCAGGTGATTGCCCGCGTCACGCTGGCCGATGAAGAGGATACGCGGCGCGCCATCGGCGCAGCCAGGAGCGCATTCGCTGATTTCGGCCGGTCAACCGCAGAAGAGCGCGCGAAGATCTTGCGCCGGCTGCATGAGGCCGCTTGGGCGCGCCTTGAGGATCTGACGGCGGCAATGGTCGAGGAATACGGAGGCGTCGTCCAGTTCGCCGGGCCGATCGTCCAGTCCGGCGTCAACGCGTTTCTGGCCGCCGAGAAAGCGCTTCAGGAACTTCCATTGACACGCAGCTGGGGCAAGACGACGGTCACCCTGGAGCCGGTCGGCGTGGCCGGTCTGATTACCGCCTGGAACGCGAATGCGCTGTTCATTTGCTTAAAGCTCGCCTCGGCCGTCGCCGCCGGCTGTACGGTCGTCATTAAGCCCAGCGAGTTGAGCTCGCTCCAGACTCAGGTGTTAGTCGAGGCGCTGCACGAGGCCAGTCTCCCGAAGGGTCTCTTGAACGTGGTCACAGGGCGTGGCAGTGTCGTCGGCGCCGAGCTCGTACGCAATCCCGACGTCGCCAAGATCTCGTTCACCGGCTCGGTGGCTGTGGGCGAATCGATCATGCGCGACGGGGCGCAAACCATGAAGCGCGTCACGCTGGAACTGGGCGGGAAGTCGCCCACCATCATGCTCGATGACGCCGTACTCGACCAGGCGATCCCGTCGGCGCTCGTCATGGCCTTTTTGAACAGCGGTCAAGCGTGCGCAGCGGGGACGCGCCTTCTCGTGCCGAAGAGCCGGTTGGACGCAGTCAAGCGGGCAATCATGAACGCCATGGCTGCCTTTCCGGTCGGTGATCCGGCTGATCCCAAGACCGCCATTGGACCGATGGCGTCGCAGAAACAGTACGAACGCGTGCAGTCTTACATCCGCAAGGGGATCGAAGAAGGCGCGGACGTTCTCATCGGCGGCGAGGGTCGTCCGGAAGGTTGGGAAGCGGGTTACTTCGTGAAGCCTACGGTGTTTGTCAACGTGACGAACGAGATGACCATCGCCCAAGAAGAGATTTTCGGTCCCGTGCTGTCCGTCATCGCCTATGACTCCGAGGACGAGGCGGTCCGGATCGCCAACGACTCTAAGTATGGTCTCCACGCCGCCGTCCTTGGGTCCGACCTCGAGCGCGCGCGTCGCGTGGCCTCGCAGATACGGGCCGGACGCGTCGTGATCAACAGCATGACGGATGATCCGCAGGCCCCCTGGGGCGGATTCAAATACTCCGGCATCGGCCGTGAATATGGCCGATACGGAATCGAGGCGTGTCTCGAAACCCGGGCTATCCTCGAATGATCGCTCTCTTGCCGGCCATAGAGGACTTTAAATCACGGAGACCAGAGTATGAGTAAACACGTGACCATCTCCCCCGAAGAAGCCGCAGATCGCCTCGCCATCCGGGAACTGGTCGAGGCGTACGCACACTGTGCTGATCGTCGTGATGCGAACGGTCAAATGGCTCTCTTCACCCCAGACACCCATTTCGTCGTATACATGAACGCCAAGGATCCGACGCCTTCACAGGAGCTGCACTCGCGCGAAGCGCTTGCTCCCGTGTTCGCCGACCTGAACCAGTACGCCGCGACCATGCACTTCCTCGGGCAGACGACGATCCTCACGCTGACCCGCGACCGAGGCACGGGGGAAACGTATTGCATGCCCCATCACCTGACGATCGACGGCAAAACCCGACGCTTGATGATTGCCGCTCTCCGCTATACGGACACCTTCGTGAAGATGGACGGCACCTGGCTGTTTGCCGAGCGTAACCTGTACGTCGACTGGCTGGAACAGCGCGGACTGGCATGAACGTTCCGGCGGGGGGCCAGAAACGTCTTGTAGTCGTGGGTGCGACGGGAATGGTCGGCGGATACGCCCTTCGCTATGCGCTAGACCACCCCGACGTTGGACGTGTGACGGCGATCGGCCGCAGGAAACTTAGCATATCGCATCCCAAGCTGGACGAGGTTCTGCATCGAGACTTCGCCGATTGCTCCGCGCTCGTGGAGACACTTTCGGGTCAGCATGCAGTGGTTTTTTGCCTTGGGACGTACACCGGATCCGTATCGGACGTGGAACTCCGCACGATCACCGTAGATTACACGGTGGAGTTCGCGCGCGTTCTGCGCAGCTGCAGCCCTGACGCGGCGTTCTCCTTCTTGAGCGGGAATGGCGCGGACCCGACGGGACGAAGCCGGATGGCGTTCGCTCGCTACAAGGGAGAGGCCGAGAAGGCGCTCCTCGCGGCGGGGTTCCCTCGTGTTTACATATTTCGGCCGGCGTATATCTACCCCGTGCAGCCTCGCAAGGAGCCCAATGTCAGCTACCGGCTCTTGCGCGCGATCTACCCCGTGTTTCGTCGGTTATTCTCCAACCAGGTGATTCCGGCCGACGACTTGGCCTCCGCCATGGTCGATGTCGCCGTCCGGGAGACACGGGAGAGCGGAGGCTTGGTTTTCGAGAACCGCGACATCCGCGCGCTGGTCAAGTCCCGGTGATTGCCGGTGACCATCAAGCGCCGTTTGCTACCCCACCGCCCGGGGCCGACGCCCTGCACCATCACTCGCGGCAAATGGCGGGACGCGATCCGGGTGAAGTGCACCGCGTTGCGACCTCGCTCGAACAATTGTTCGATCTGACGTTCGCGACCTGCTTCAGCCTCGCGGCCTGGCAACTCGCCTCCAGTCTGTCGGCGGGTCGCTACGGTGCCGGCTTGCTCGGGTTTGGCTTTGCGAGCTTCGCGATCTGCTGGGCTTGGATCAACTTCTCGTGGTTCGCGTCCGCCTATGACACGGACGACTGGATTTTTCGAGTCGTCACCCTGAGGCAGATGGTCGGCGTGCTGGTCCTGGCGATCGGTCTGCCACGCATGTTCGCGTCGATTGAGCGCGGCGAGCACCTTGACAATTCAGTCATGGTGCTCGGGTACGTGATCATGCGCGTTGCCCTTGTCCTCCAGTGGCTCCGCGCGGCCAGACAGGATCCCGCCCGGCGCCGCGCGTGCCTGACCTATGCCGTCGCGATCTCGATCGCGCAAATCGGCTGGGTGGTCGAGATCGCCGTTCGCTTTTCCGCCGCGGCGGCCTTCATCTTCGGTAGCATCCTCGCGCTCATCGAATTGACGGGGCCGGTGCTCGCGGAGCGCCAAGACGGAGGCACCCCGTGGCATGCGCATCACATCGCCGAGCGCCACTCCCTCTTCGCGATCATCGCGTTGGGCGAGGGAGTCGTGGGCACGGTCGCCGCACTTTCGGCCATAGTTGGGCAGCAGGGCTGGACGTTGGACGCGACGCTCGTCGGAATCGCGGGCACAGCGCTGATCTTCGGGATGTGGTGGCTCTATGATCTCTTGCCTTCCGCGCAGATTCTCGAGGCGCACCGCAATCGAGCGTTCGTTTGGGGAATCGGTCAGATATTGATCGTCACCACGATCGTCGCGACCGGCGCCGGGCTCCATGTCGCCGCGTACTTCATCGAGCACCAGACCAAGATCAGCCCGCTCGCCGCAGTTCTGAGCGTGGCCCTGCCGGTCGGCGCGTTTCTTGGATTGATCTATGCGCTGTACTACTACCTGGTTCGACGTTTCAATCGCTTCCAGTTGTGGTTGCTGATCGGGACCGCGGCTGTCGTGGTTGTCACGGTGACCGCGGCGCGGTCCGGCGTCAGCATGGCGAGGTGCCTTGTCGTCCTCGCGCTGGCGCCGGCCGTGACGGTCGTCGGATATGAAGTCCTGGGATACCGCCACCTTGCAAACGTACTCCGGCCCAGCGAGTGACAGACACTCACCGAACGCCTGCTCGAGGAATGACGGCCCACTTTGACGGGCACCGATATTTCAATCCGAACGGCGCCGATGGTCCGTCGCTGTGGATGGTGCCGCGCATGCTCCTCACACCAAGGACGCGTTGGCCAGTGTCGATTCCGGTCCAACCGCAGAAACCGCCGATCGTACGGGAGAAGCAGGCGGCGGTCACGTTCATCGGTCATTCGAGCTTTCTCATTCAGGGCGCCGGCACAAGCGTTCTTATCGATCCGGTGTACGCCGATCGAGCGAGCCCGAGCCAATTTACAGGACCTCGCCGCGTCAGGGCCCCGGGGGTCCGTTTCGATGACCTGCCGCCCATCTCAATCGTCCTGCTCAGCCATAACCACTACGATCACTGCGATTTGCGCGCTCTCCTCGAGCTCAAGCGTCGCTTCGAGCCCACCTTTATCACCCCGATCGGTAACCGGCGCCTGCTCCGCTCGGTGGGAATTGACGAGGTTGAGGAACTCGATTGGTGGAACGCCTCAACCCGGGGCGGCATCCCCATCACGCTGACACCCGCGCAACACAGCGCCGCGAGGGGGTTGTTCGATCGCAATCACGCACTCTGGGGTGGGTTCCTGATCGAAGTCGTGGGGAAGCGAATCTTTTTCGCGGGCGATTCCGGTTATGGACCCCACTTCGCAGAGATCCGACGAAGGCTGACTCCGATCGATCTCGCGCTGCTCCCCATTGGGGCCTACGAGCCGCGTTGGTTCATGAAAGACATACACATGGATCCCGACGAGGCGGTGCAGGCTCATCTCGATCTCGGTGCCGCCGAAAGCATCGCGATGCATTTCGGGGTGTTCCAGCTGACGGCGGAGGGGATCGATGAGCCGGCCGCCCGGTTGGCCCGGGCACTCGCTGCACGTGGGATACCAGCCAGAGACTTTCGCATTGTGGAAGTAGGTGCCTCTGTATTTATCTAAAGGGCTCATCGGCTTAGCAACCCGCCGCTTCAAGCCACTCGGCCCCCTCCACCAAGCGCTCCACAACCGCGCGTGGGCTCTTCGTCGTCCTGCTGCCGGTCCTCACGGAGCGCGAGCGCGCGGGTCAGGGCGGAGCTCGTACGCCGGGGATCGCGGCAACGCGTGACCTTTCTCACCTCAAGAAAGACGCCAATCGCGAGTGGTTCGGGGATCGCCCCGAGGGCGGCAACCGCCAGATCAAGAAGAACCCCTGCCATCAGGCGGGTGCCGTTTGGGGTGCCGTTTCTCCCGGCGGAGTCCGTGGAAAGCATGTCGTGGGCTACGGCGTTCGGATTGACTGGCGGACAAGTCTTCGTGACAGTGTCGAAGTTCCAAAGCCTTACGTCGCTCGGCGGCTTCGGTCCTTGTCCGTGGGACCCGAATCCGACTGGCTCCAACGCCGAACAGTGTCGCACCGCGTCGTTCGTCACATCGACCGAAGAAGCCGATGTCTGGTCGGTGCCGACGCATGCGAGTAGTCCCCGGTTCCTCTGGCATTTCCCGACCCCGAAAGAAGTCTTCTGGGTAGCCGGCTCCGAGGACGGCAGCCAAATCGTCACTGCCGAGGGCCAGTCTCAGGAGACTTCCCACCTCACGCTCGATCAGCATATGGTGGGAGACCCGTTGACGTACTCAGGTTGCGGGATTGGGTATCGACGTGCGACGAGCGGTGCGGAAGCGACCCCGCTTGTGGCAACCCTATCAGCCTGCGTTGGGGGTCAGGGGCAGGGCACGATCTCGCCGACTCCGCCCCGAAGCGGACCGTGAGATTCCATGCCTGACTCTGAACTAACCGTGACGCATCGGGACCAAACGCGACCGTGCATTTGCCTTGCCTGGCCTCCTGTCGTTTGGCGTTCGGGTAGCAAAGAAGGCCGGCCAGGCGCGCCAAGTAGGCGCTTCCTATAGCCTCGCTGACGGAGATGGCCGCGAAAGGACTATGATGGCAACGCTTCGAGCCCCCACTGCAGTGACTCTGCTCCTTGTATTCCTAGGTGGCAGAGGGCCGTCGCATTCTGCGCATGTGTTCGGAGGACGCGGCCCGGCGGCTATCGCGCCCGGAGACTCGCTCCGACATCTACTTCGAACGCCGAATTCCGGCTTCCCATATTCGATGCGCGCTGTGGCGGGCGATTCGGCGACGTTTCGAAAGGTATGGACTGAGGCGATGACCGGTGCACCCGAGGTGCGGCCAGCGCCCCAGATCGACTTCAAGCGAAACATGGTTGTAGTGGCGAGCATGGGCAGCAGGCCCAACACGGGATTCTCAATCACTATCGACTCCGTGGTCGAGCGGGGGTCACTAGTTGAAGTCGACGTTGTTCTGGGGGGCTCAGGCAGCCTTTGCATCCAAGGGCAGGCTATGACGAATCCCGTGGATATCGTCGAGGTTGCCAGGTCCGCACGCATGGTGGCCTTTCACGATCGTCTGGTGACTGTCGAATGCAAGATGCCGTAACGACGCGACTGCGAATGATCCCTAGGGATGGGGACTGCGCATAGTCTGGAGCACGCGTGAGAGGGACGGTCGGCCACACTCGTTACGTCTTGATCCCGCGCGAGCACCGAGCCCGTCACTACAGGATGTGGCACTGTCGCCCGAGCGTTCGAGCGGACACTCGACACCAGCGAGCCTGCTGGTGACCTACGCCGTGCGATCGCGTGTCACCCGTCTAGGCAGTAAGGCTTGAAGACTAGGAATTCTCGGTGCATTGGGCAAACAGTCCCGTCTACCTGAGATAGGCTAGCCGCAGGCTCGACTGGCGTGACGTTTTCACAGGCCGCGAAGTTCTCACAAGCCGACAAGCTGCAGAGCTCCTCCAGATCGGCCTGGATTCCCTTCGGGCCTTGGACCTCCCCTTCTTCACGGTCGGCGGCGGGCGCGTCCGGCCGCGGCGGCGCTACCTGAAATCACAACTCCTTGAGTCTCTAGGGCAGCGAGCCCACTAGGCGAGCGGGTACGCAGGAGGAGTACGATAAGCGTTTGACGCACTCAATCGGTATAGGCGCGACGCGGCGACCTTCTAGGTCCCTAGGTACACGTCACCAACGTCCCAAGACTGCGGATTGGTCATCCGCTGCGCGGACTTAACCGACACCTCGGCTTGGGATTGGAACGCACTTTGCCGGAGTGTTTGCCGGGTCTCAGCGCTCGCCGTATTTGGCCAGCAGCGTCTTGAACCGCGGGTGGTCGCGAATCGGGTCCCAGCGCGGGTCCAACCGCAGCATGTGGACGCTAAACCAAGAGGGCCCCGCCAGCAGCCGCTCGATCTCGTCCAGGGCGGTATCGGCTTCGCCAGCCTGCGCTAGGATCCGGGCGCGATCTTCCGCCAGCAGAGGCCCTTGAAGGGCGTCCTCGCGGTACACGACCGACCGCTGTAGCCAGCGGGCCTCACGGAGCGCCTCGTCGCGACGGCCCAGGCCAGCTAGCGCCAGGCCACGGGCCGCGTGTACGCGCCAGTCGTCCGGGAGTCCCCTCATCACCGAGTCCAGGAGCACGCGGGCCGAATCGAACGCCGCCCGCGCCGCCGCACTGTCGCCGCGCAGCTGGTGCGCCCAGGCGGCGTACAGCGAACTGGGCAGGAACCGGGCCTGCGCCTCGAAGACGCCGACCCGGGCGGTCATGAGGGCCCGTAGCATGCTGTCGGCCTGTCGAAGCCAGTACGAGAGTCGAACGTACCACTCGGCCCTCGTCGAGGGCGGTCCCAGATCCGCGTCCCGCGGCAACTGGCCCAGGGCCGCTCGCAGCGTGTCGAGCTGTCCCTGCCACAGCACGTAGGCCCATCCCTTCTCGACGGCTGCGCCGTGAAGGCCTGGCGCGAGGCTCAAGGCCCGGTTATACGCGCGCACCGCATCGGCGTACCGGTGCATCGTTAGGAACGAGTATGCGCCGTTATAGAAGAGCTGCGCGTCCCGCGGGTTGAGCTGCGCCGCCTTCTCGAACGCCGAGAAGACCTCGTCCCAATTCCCCAGCCGGCGGTGCACGGAGCTGATGAACTCCCACACCCTGGCGTCATTGGGCCGCCCCTTCAGCGCGATGCGAAACTCCTCCAACGCTAGCCGGTAGTCTCGGCGCGCGAAGTAGTGGGACAGGCCGATGGCGAAGTGCGCCTCGGGCAGGTCCGGCGCGAGCCGGAGCGCGGCCTCCGCTTCCTCGCGCTGGCGCACCGCCCGGGCCGACGAGGGATCGTAGCGGAACCAGTACATCGCGCCGTGTACCTCCGAGAGCGCCCCGTGCGCCAGCGCGAACCCTGGGTCGAGCACCAGCGCCTGCTCGTAGAGGTGCTGGGCGGCCTCGAAGTCCTGTCGGAGCAATCCCGGGCGAGTCACGTACTCGCGGCCCTGGAGGTAGAGGCGGTAGGCCTCGGCGTTCGCCGTGGGAGCCTCGGCCAGCCCGTGACGCTCAGGACCGCTGAGCGCCGCCCCCACCGCAATCACGATCTGCTGCGCCACGTCGCTCTGAATCGCAAATGCATCTTTCAGCGTGCGGTCGTAGCGCTCTGCCCAGACTTGCGCATCCGTAGCGGCGTCGATCAGTTGCACGTTCACCCGCAGCCGCTCGCCCACCACCTGCACGCTCCCCTCCACCACGCTCCCGACCCGCAACTCGCTCGCGATCCGCCTCAAGGGGGGCGTCGTGCCCGCGTAACCCATCACCGAGGTCCGACTGATCACCTTGAGGGCCGCCACTTTCGAGAGCTGGGTCAAGATCTCCTCCTGCAGCCCGCCGGCGAAGTAGGTATACGGCCCCTCGGCGCTCAGGTTCTGGAATGGCAGTACCGCGATCGCCGTGCGCCCGTACGTGGGCGCCTCTCGGCCGGACCGCAACACCAGGAGCGCGCCCCCGACCGCTACAACCCCCGCGACGCCGAACAGCGCCAGTCGCCACCCGGAACGGTGGGGAGCCACCCGCAGCGCGGCCCCGTCGCTCGTGAGCGCCACGGCGAATGCATGGGCGGTCGGGAACCGATCCGCCGCCGCCCTCGCGAGCGCCCGGGCGAGGGCCGCTTCGACGGGCGCGGGTACATCGCGCACCGTCGAGAGTCGAGGCGGGGGGGCCTGCAGGCGCTTGGCGAAGATCGCCTGTGCGCTTGGAGCCGTGTGGGGCGGTTCTCCCGCGAGCATCTCGTACAGGACGCACCCGAGGCTGTAGATGTCGGTGCGCCCATCGAGAGCCTGCTCGCCGACGCTCTGCTCGGGACTGATGTACGCCGGCGTCCCCACCGCGATCCCCGTTTCCGTGACTCTCTCGCCGGCCGCCGCGGTGATCGCCCGCGCGATTCCGAAGTCCGCCACCACCGCGTGCCCACTCTCGAGCAGGATGTTCTCCGGTTTGATGTCCCGATGCACCACGTCGTGGCTGTGGGCGTAGTGGAGCGCGTCCGCCACCTCACGGGTGATCTGCAGGGCGTCGTCCAGGGGAAGCTGCTTTTCGCGGTCGAGGCGGTCGCGGAGGGACTCGCCAGCGACGTAGGGCATCACGTAATAGAGAAGCCCGGCGGCGTCGCCGGAGTCGAGCAAGGGGAGGATATGGGGGTGGTTGAGCTTCGCGGTGATGCGTATCTCGCGTAGGAACCGCTCGGCGCCGAGGGCGGCGGCGAGCTCCGGGCGGAGGATCTTGAGAGCGACGAGGCGGTCGTGTTTCACGTCCCGGGCGAGGAAGACGAGGCTCATTCCACCGCCGCCGAGTTCGCCCTCGATGGTGTAGGCGCTGCCGAGGTGGACCTGCAACCGCTCGCGGAGCTCGGGCGCCATACTCCTTCCTGAGACGCCGCTGCCCTACGTTAGGTCCCTCGGCCCCTCGTTGCTAGAGCGCGGCGCACGTCGCGGAGGAACTCACCATGCTCAGTGTCCCCCTCGTCATCAGAACCCAAGCGAGAACAGGCGATCGGTCTGCTTCTGCATCGTCGCGCGCGGCGCCCGTGCGACGATGGTGTGGCGCACGAAGCGGCCTAGGGCACCCGGTAGATTCGTCAGCTCCCCGTAGCGCCAAGATTGCCGGGTGACCCAATGCGCTTTGGGCATGCGAACGCGCTCGTAGGTCATGAGTGCCCCGGGGAGCGTTTCACTGGCCAGGACTTGCGCCACTACGAACGCGGTCTCGATGGCCTGGTTGGCGCCTTGGCCGAGGTTTGGAGTCGCCGCGTGCGCCGCGTCGCCGGTCAAGACCACGCGCCCATGATGCCAGCTGGCAACCGGTGCGAAGTCGAAGATGTCGGTACGAACGAGCGTCTGCGTGCGATGGAGCAGCATGTGCACGGAGGGGACGAAGCCGGCGAAATCGGCGCGCAAGCCATCGAGCGCGTCGTCTTCGGCGCTCCCGGGCTCACGACCGCGGGCTTCGGCGGTCGCGCCGATTTCGTCGATGTGGGCTTGTTCCATCAGCGGCGCCGGGTGCGTCTCGAAACCCGGGGGTCGGACGCCATCTCGCAACAGAACACGTACGCGTGGCTCCGCCAGGAGCTGCAACTCTCCGAGCGCGTGCGTCTCGACCTTGGGGTGCGGGGCGATCTCTTCCGCTTCGGGGTGGATGACCACCTGGCGGGGCAGGCGGGGGAAATCCCCCATGTCTCGGGCGTTCGCTGGCACGGGGTAGTGAGTCCGAAGGCCAACCTCGCCGTGCAGGTCTCCGCGTAGACCACCGCGTTCGGCAACTTGGGCTATGGGTTCCACTCGAACGACGCGCGGGGCGTCGTGGCGGCGCCGCGGGACGCGATCGTGATTCCTCGCGCGCTGGGCGCGGAACTGGGCGTGCGCCGCTATTGGACCGGCGGCACCCTGGCGGCGGCGCTGTGGGGGATGGACCTGCAGAGCGAGCTCGTTTACAACGGGGATGAGGGCACGACGGAGCCGAGTGGGCGCACCCGTCGGTGCGGCCTCGATCTCGAAGCCCGCATCCGCCTCGCGCCCTGGCTCTGGGCCGACGCCGATCTGAACCTCGCGCACAGCCAATTCCGCCATGAGCCCCAGAAGCTGAACCACATCCCGCTCGCCCCCGCAGTCACGTCAACGGGCGGCCTGACGGTGCGAGACGCAGGCCCGGTGAGTGGGGGCCTGCGGTATCGTCACATCGGCTCCCGGCGCGCCGACCGGGCGGACTCGATCCTCGCGCGTGGCTATACAATCGTGGAGCTGTTCGGCACCTGGCAGATCGGGCGCGTGCAGCTGGTCGTGACGGCCGACAATCTGCTCAACCGCGTGTGGAATGAAGCCCAGTTCGCGACCACGTCACGCCTACAGAATGAGCCCGCCCCCGTGACGGATTTGACCTTCACCCCAGGGGCGCCGCGCACGATCCAGATCGGCCTGGACTATCGGTTCTGATCAAGGTCCGCGAGTGCTACAAACGAGCAAAGCCTAGGAGCGACATCGCATCCCGCGGCATGGCGGCCCCGGGGCCACCAGGACACCTTGGCCACGAGGCGTTTGGGTTGACCGTCAGCTGCTCCAGACGATGTGGTGGTTGGCAATCGGCCTGCACGTGATCCCGTTCACCGCGTCAAGGCGAACGACACAAAGGCGAGCGTGGACGAATGACGGAAAC
>WNFC01002058.1_pt1 | contig 21553 bp, 26 predicted proteins | sample 5400541 | NCBI WGS metagenome assembly WNFC01 (sample SAMN13153342, study PRJNA577476) | soil metagenome | isolation source: 120 cm saprolite under Douglas fir tree site 2 hole 2 replicate 1 | place: USA:California | collected 2015-04-18
TCGCCTTCGGCTTGGGACATCTGTTTTACATTCAGCAAGACACCGTTTACGTCCCCAAATGGATGCCGCTGGGAGGAGAGTTCTGGACGATCGCGACTGGAATCTGCTTCATACTCGCAGGCCTCGCCATACTCTCGAGGATTCAGGACGTCCTGGCTGCGCGGCTGCTTGCGCTGATGTTTTTTGTTTTTAATCTGGTCGCATTGCCGCCTTTCATCTTCGCCAATCCTCACCGCCATGCTGCCTGGGGCGGCAACGCGTATAACCTGGCTGCGGTGGCATCCGCGTGGATATTGGCCGACTCGCTTCCGGCTCGCCGTGCGCTGCGGGAACCCACGGTCAGTTCGCCGCTCGCAGAAGTTTCATAAGACATCTCAAGACGGGCAGTCCAGTGGAGACGCGAGGACGCCAAGACTTGGGATTAGGGCCTAGTTGCTCACGGCTTTGCCAGTTCTGCGTCTACAAGAGCATGAGGATCATTCTCATTGCTGCCGCCGCAATGATAATTTCTCCCTCGGCCAGAGCTTCTGAGTGTCGCACCGTTCCGAGGGACGATGCTCGATGGGAAGCTCTGGATCGCCGTTACGCAATCATTGAGGCCGGCACTTTCAACAGAGACCCCAAGCTGCTCTTCAGTGTGTACTCGCCAGATTTCGAGGCTCACCAGTTCAATGGAGAAGTATGGACTTTCATTTATCACCAACTACGCTCGTTCCCCAGCTCAGCATCCGAGAAAAAGAGCCTGTACGTTCGTGCTCTTTCTGTACTCTGCCCATCGCTGTTAACGTCGAAAAATAGCGACGGACTACGTTTGTTCGTCGCGCCGCCACTCGCAAATCAAGCTGTAAAGCAAGAAGCAGGCCAGCCATGCCAAGTTTAAGCGGATCACAAGACCCCATATTCTATCGAGTCCGAATCAAAGACGGCCACAGCGCTGCGGGATTGCTGGTGAGTGCGATGGGTAAGCGTTGTATTCCATCAACTCAGTATTGGCTTACGGTGGATTCGTGTGCCGCGTATCCCTTTCCGCGGAGTGCGGCACTGCACGTCCAGATCCGGCTCGGGAGAATGGGGTTCACGACTGCATTGGAAGAAATTCAGGATTAAGGCGCCGAAGAACCGGGGTTGCCATGTTCCTGGGTCGCTCTGTTGCGATGCTCTCGTGTGAGCTAGGCAATTGCCCTCCCGATGGCCAGTAAAGCGATGGTGCCTTGCCACACCATGGGCTGATCTTTCTTCAAGATGATTGTGTAGCGGCTCTTCCGATCCGACTCTCATTGGAATCATGCGCGTAATCGATGCGCACACTGCACAGATCAGCGATCAGATTGCCTGCCCAGCGGTAGATATTTTGTTCCTTCACCAGCTTGCGCATGCGCTGCATCCTTGCTCTTCGTTCTTCCGTTGTCATCTCCAACGCGTAGCGGATAGCATCTGCCGTCCGTTCAATGTCGTAAGGATTAACGAGAACAGCGTCGACGAATTCACGGGCGGCGCCGGTGAACCGGCTCAACAGCAGCACCCCTTGTTCGTCGTGACGTGCAGCTACGAACTCCTTCGCGACCAGGTTCATCCCGTCATGCAAAGATGTAACCAAGCAAAGCTCGGCTGCGCGATAGTAGCGCGCAATCTCCTGATGGCTGTAGTGCCTTTTCAAGAAGACAATCGGCCTCCACTTGCCACTCTGGAACCGCCAGTTGATTCGGTCCGACTCGGCTTCGACATCAGCGAGCAGGTCATGATAGCGCTTAATGTGCGTGCGACTGGGAGCACCAATCTGGACAAAAGTAAACTTTCCCTGATAATTCGGATGTTTTTCGAGCATGCGTTCAATTGCCAGAAAACGCTCAATGATTCCTTTCGTGTAATCCACACGATCTACCCCGATACCAAGAAACAGTGCCTCAACTCCTAATTCGCGAAGGAGAGCGACGCGATCCAAATATGTCGAATCTCCATCGTCGAGCCCAACCGGCGTTTTGGGGAATTCCACACTGATCGGGAAGGGCTTGACGACTGTGCGGTGCCCGGCGCGATTCACCGCAAAGTGTTCCCAATCGATGCGCGATTCGAGAGTTCGGTCAACTGTGTCCAGGAAGTTCGTGCAGTGAGCTTGCACGTGGAACCCAACCAAATCGGCTCCCAGCATTCCGCTCAGCAGTTCAGCTTGCCATGGGCAAATTCCAAAAGTTTCCGAGCTCGGCCACGGAATGTGCCAGAAGATCGCAATCCGAGCGTCGGGGCGTTCTTTCTTGACCAGTCGCGGGAGCAGCGCAAAGTGGTAATCCTGCACGAGTACAACCGGAGACTCGGTTCCCGACATCTCCTCCAATATTGCCCTCGCGAACTTTTGGTTTGCTGCTTCGTAACATCCCCAATCAGGTGCGCGGAAGATGGGTCTCGTATGAGCAACGTGACACAATGGCCATAGACCTTCATTGGCGAAGCCGTAGTAATAGCCTTCTTCTTCCTGCTTGGTGAGCCAGACCCGGCGCAGTGTGTAGCGTGGTTCTTCAGGAGGAACGGCGAGGCGGTCATGCCGATCAACGGTCTCACGATCGGCGTCGCCACTACCATGCGCTACCCATGTTCCGTCACAGGCGCAAAGTATCGGCTGCAGCGCGGTCACTAGCCCACTTGCCGGCACAATAACCTGGATTGATTTCCCTTGGTGGACGTGGCTGTACGGCTCCCGGTTTGAAACGACGAAAAGCCGGTTGGAACCCAATTTATTTCGCACATGAACAGACAACCGCTCTGCAGTCCACAACGACTCGCCAGCTTCGCGCAATTGCGCTTCTCTCTCCGCTGCTGAGCGTGCCGCTGTGAGACTCTCTGCAAAAAAGGTCATCTCCTTCGCCAAAGGACGCAGCACTCCCAAATCCGTAATGGCTGGCGTTTTAACGGATCCTTGCGTTCGCAAAGTACGCATCCACTGTGCCGCTCGCGCTATGGGACCCGCAATGCTCCAGCGGATGATTAGTACGGTGATGACTACGATAAGGAGAACTTGCACGAGTACACGGACAAACGTTTCTCGCCAGACACGCCGTACTTGGGCATCAATGGGGCTGGCGTCCTGAGCGATAAGGAGCACTCCCACGAACTCATTCCTCTGCTGCAAAGGCAGCAAGTAGGCATGCAAAGAGTCTCGATCCGGCAGACGGATGAATCTGCTTTGAGTGTGGCTTTCTGTCATCGCATGGGCGAGAGTAGCAGGTGGAATCTGTAAGCGCTCCGCAAGACCAGAGGACTGCGCAATCGGCTGAAGGTCCTGGGCGAGCACGGCGACTCCTGCCAAATGCTCCCGATTACTGAAGCGCTCAACAATGTCTTGAAGGTTCTTGACGGACTGCTTCTCGAGCTCGGGTTCTACATTTCCAGCCAAACTCTCCGATAGCACGGCCGCCCTGCGCTCCAGGTCTTTGCGAAGATTACGTTTTTCGCCATTCACCTGGTAGTACGAGGAGAGAAGTGAGACCAACGTGACTGCCAGAATAAGGGAGGCTATCAACCTAACGCTGAGAAATCGCATCCGTACTCCAAAGGCCGCCGAGAACCTCTTATTGTGCTCAGAACCAATCGATGACGCTAGGCTAAAACGCGGCGGTCCGACGTCCATGCCGTGTGTCATTCATAGTCGGAAGCCAAATCTGCAGATCGGCTATGCATTGCTCAACTCTAAGCTGGGCGAGTTCACTGGCTTCGGCGAAGACTCTTTCCTCCTGCCTCGTCAATTTTGCAGTCTTTTTGCGCGACGGAAAGTGGGGGAAGGGGAATTTCATTATCATGAGCCTTCTGTGCCGGAAGAATGGCACAACAGCCCGAGGAATAGCGCGTGGAAAATCCCTTCCACAGAAACGAAGGTAACCGAAGTACGCGGACTATGAGTGATATGGGGATTTATCGTCAATCAGTGGATCAGAGACGCTGGGCTGGCAGCCTTAATCGTACTACCCTCCTTTCCTTAATGGCCGCTAAGGCCAGCAACCCCCGCTGAACTTGCTTCCATCTGATTGCGCGACGAGGCATACCATGAGTCCGATTGTTTTACGACCCCGATCTTCCTTTGGTTCTTGTCTTTCTATGATGTGCGTTGTTCTTGCAGCAGCGCTTTCAGGGTTTGCTCAGACCCAGGCATCTTGTGCGTTCAAGTATTTCAACCCGCCAACTGGGTACAGTGCGGTGTTCCCCTTCGGGATAAATGATTTCAACACGGTCGTGGGGTGGGTTCAGAACCAAACTGGGAGCAATTTAAAGGGCCTCATACGGTACTCCGGCGGTGCCACGACGGTCTATTCGTTCCCGAATTCTGCCTGGACTGTACTTAATCGCCGCAATAAGAATGGCGTGTCGGTCGGAGCCTTCGGCCCCACTTCTTCTGCGATGCTACCGCCCGGTGCGGGCGCCAAAGGCTTCATCCTGAGTTCAACAAATTGGTTGATCGTCACCTACCCGCACGCGGTCAGCACATCCATGACTGGACTCAACAATCGCAACGTAATGATAGGAGTTGCGGTGGATCCGAATACAAAGCACGAGTTCGGTTTCATGTACAGCGCTGGCAATTTCGCGAAAATCGCGTACCCGGGAGCCGTCCAGACATCCGTCACCGGTATCAACGACAACGATGTCATTGTTGGTGGGTTTGAAATGAACAGTACAGAAGACCCTTGGCACGGCTTCATTTATCAGAACGGCACGTACAAGCGACTCTACTACGGAAACAACGTCTGGCCTGTAGACATCAATAACCAGGGCACCATCATCGACATCCTCAACAATATTCATTTCGCGAACGGGACCGTTAAAAAGGTCAGCGTTCCAGGGGCGACCTCAGGCTTTATCGGCGGCATCAACAATCTTGGAACGATCACCGGCGGGTATTCGACGGGCGTCGCCTCGACATTCAAAGGATACACAGCCGTGTGTCAGTAAGGAGCAGCCTAATTCAGCCTGCCAGCCGCGTGCCGTGCACAAGTTTTCCCTCCTTCAAATCGCCGTCCCGCCTTGTTGGCGTTACAGGCCATTACGCTCAGAATCGGTTGTGAGCGCTATTGATTTTCGCGACAGTCATTGAAATCAAGGGAATCGGCAAAACATTTCTGACGTACAATGCCGGTGACCGTTTTGGAGTTTAGACCCTGCGGAATCATTCAAGGAGCAAGAATCGTGAGCGGGACACGCAGACATTTCATGAAGAGCGCAGGGGCGCTCGGAGCGGTAGCCGCGGCGGGCGGATTGAGTGAGGCGAGCGCATCGCCACAACAGCTCGACAGTGGACGCAGCGAACTCCCCAAAGCGCCCGAAATCCATTGCGTAGTGACTGGGAGGGCAACGCCCCGGCCAAGCCTGTGACTGTGGCTCTGTTTCCTGGGTATCAGTTTTATCGTTTATGGGGAAGCGACTCCTTCCCCGCGCTCCCGTCAGACGGAACTCCGACGTCGCAGCCTGGCTATTTTCCGCCGAAGAACGGTTTCCGCTTCGGGTTCTTCACCCTGCCACCAGCCACGAGCACGAAGGTCGAGCCGATCGCCACACCCGCTGCTCTGGAAGAGACGCGGCACAAGCTGCCGGGCGTTTTGGATGCTCTGGAGCCGGATCATCCTGGTATGCACACCACGGACTCGGTAGACTTCGACGTTGTCGTCTTCGGCGAAGTGGTCCTGGAATTGGACGACGGAGCCGAGGTTGTTCTCAAAGCGGGCGATTGCGTTATTCAGAACGGAACCCGCCACGCCTGGCACAACCGGTCATCGGACAAGTGCGTGATCGCCTTCTCGTTGCTGGGCGCGGAGCGCAAAGGATAAGCCATCCGGGCGAAAAGTCATTACTGGCGATTTCACTCACTGACGGGCTTCCGAGCCTAACCGCGATTTTGCGCCAACTCCGTGCGGCGCTGCCAACCCGCACGGCTTTCGTTGGGGTTCAACCTGAAGCCACACATTACCGCACCCTCAAGACGGCCGGGTAATCGCATTAACAGAAGTCCTCTCGCGAATAGTGGTTCGGCGATTTCTGGAGTCTACGCGTTCAAACGCGGTCAGTGATTGAAATGGCGACGTTTCACCATACCTAAACTACCTCCAGATGCCGGTGATGACCGACGCAGTGCCGTCTCCTGATTCTTTGTGAATTGGGTCGAGCCCAAAGTTGTCCTCGATGGTTCGCAAAACACTGTAATGGTTGTAAGCGGCCGTGACCTCCTGTGGTTTGACCATGGCACCCAAAAATACCGTGTAGGTTCGTTCCGGTTTGCTATTTCCCTCCGACTCGTCAAAAGTAACGATCACAAGGGTACGTTTCATCGAGTCGTCTTTCGGAATCCATGTCTTATCGTCGAAATGCAGCCACGTGGTCAGAAACACTCGTAGCCAGTTCGCGGCTTTCTTGAGCCCTTCTTGCGCATTGGACGTCGGGTCGTGGCCGTCGTCGTCGAGATTTGGACTGTAAAACATATATTCCGGCAACGGATGCGTTTTTGAGTCCGCGATAAAGCTGCCGATATCCCCCACAAAAGCGTTGTCGTTGGCATGAGTATCCACTGCGACTACATTGTGGAAACTCTTCTTCTGAACGCTTAGGAAACTCAGGAAAGGTACATGCTTGCGCGCGTACCTCCCGCTCCGGTCTCCGAGGAATGGTTTCTCTGCGCTCGGAAGAGCCGGGTAATCCTCCGCGTAGTTCTTCCAGTTGAGCAGGTCACCGATTGTCCTATGCTGACTGTCGTCTTTGAAATTTCTCTGATTGTCACTCAAGAGCTGCGGTTTGTGTGTACCGAAATCACTGCCCGCTATCATCGCTAAGTAGTTTGGATACGAGTAATGGTAGAGGTTACCGAAATTGCGGAAGACCGCCCCTTTTTGGGCGAGGCTCTTCAAAAGATCGCTTCTAATGGCGGAGTCATAGCTTTGATTTTCAAGGACGACGATAAGCACGTGGTCGAAATGCTTTGGCGTGGGCGCGGGTGGGGGCGCGGGTGGGGTCTGCGCAGGGCTGAAAATCGTGATTGCCCAAAAGCACAATACTGTACGTACAAAATTGCGGCCATAGCAGTACCGGAGCGACATGTATTCTCCAATCCATTGTGGTCTTGAAAGTTAGACGACCATTATCTTTGAAAGGCTGCCACACGATCATTTCTGCAAGCCGTAGCTGCAAACAATTGCACTCGTTGAAAATTACCGGCGCATCGCTACGCACATCGAGTCATTGAATGAATGGGACGAAATGAAGAGTGAACATCGGAAAAGATCCTGCGAAAAAAGCTTCCCGCCTTGAAGCCGCTGCTAGCGAAAGCATATCGAGGCAGTGAAACGGAAATATGTCTCGCCTTTTCTGATATTTCGAGGGTAATCCGTACGTGGGTACGAGCGTCAATTGCGAACGCCTAACGACGCAGGTAGGCTCATCAAGACTCGCCTTTTCGTGATGTGGGCCTCTATTAGCAGCGTCGACTTAACGGCGAACAGAACGACCTCGGGTTGTTTTCGTTTTCGGTGCCTTAAGCTGGATTCTTGGCGGGCTTCAAAAGTTTTCGGCTCATAGGTTTCCGATTGAGTTAACCATGCAATCGGAAATCGCGACCTCCTGCTAAGAAATTGGACTCCATCCCGATTGAGTCGCGCTGCGATTTGGCCCGGAAAGGATTCAGTTAGTCCGCCGAATGCGTCTAATCGCCTCGAGGAAGCCTGAGATGTTTTCCAGTGATTCTCCTGATTGAAGCCAGTGGCTTTCCACCCCCACTCGCATGTTCTTGCCGGGAAAGTTCATATTGCGAAAAACCCTCAATTCCTTGAGGACTGTATTTTGCTCATCCAGCAGGCGAGAATCGTTATGCGACAACGCTCTGTCTTGGAAGATTTGTAGCAGTCAATGAACCAACGGAAACCGTCGCGCTTAAGCGCAAATGTCCTGGCGATCCTGACTTCGATCAATAAACCTGATCTCCGGTCTTTCAGAAATGACCGATGCGGTGCAGGCGGGATGATCTCTTGTAATCGGTCAGGGAAACGCTCAGTGTGAAAACTTTACAATTTCATTTGATCACACAGGCGGAAGCTGCACGATGCGCATTGGCTGGGAGAACAGGCAAGCATCGTTGGAGTTTGCGGAAAAGAATACAGATTTACCAGTTACAAATTGAGCCGGGATTGGGCATCACTGTTGAAAGATCGGCATAGCGCTCACCGACCGCGCAGCGTCAGATGGAACCATTCCGTCTCGCTCGGAGTCTATCGCCTTCATGAGCAGCTTGGCGTCGGCAAAGATGCTGTCATTAGTTATATGTGCCGCTGTGGGCTCAGTGATGGCGGGAGTGTCCCAGTGTGGAACCGTTAAATCTGTGCGCTATCCATGGATCTATCTGGGCGATTTCAATGAATGGCTCGTGCGCGCAGACCTCATCGTGAGCGGAACGATCGCTTCTACAGTAAGACGCAAGACGCGATTTGTTGACGGTGTGGAGGCAACAGCGAACCAAGCCAAGATCAATGTCGACCGCATCTTCATGGGGAAGGTGAAGGCAAAAACCGTACAGTTTCTGTGGTTCTCGCCAGCTCCCGTCTCAGGTGGTGTGATCTACTCCGGGCCGCCTCTGGCAGCGTTTAAGCCCGGCAGTCGTTCAGTGGCGGAGTTCTGAGTGAAACGCCTGTTACGGCAATTCGTCTCCTCCGGCCTATGCTTTTTCGCTGCCGTCGCTGGTGACTCACCCGCTTCGTTTCGATCCCTCCGACTGGATCGCCGGCGCCCGCCCACGCTTTATTTTGAAGCGGCAAATAATCAGGTTCGTACCCAATCTTCGCGATCTTGTTGAGCTCCTTGCTCGAACTTGGTTTGGTGGTCATCGCAGTCTTTGCGCTTGCATTCTTCGCCTGGAAAAGACGCTTGTCTTTCGCAGGGTTGGCCGGCACGTGGCCGATCTGGGTGATAGGCTTGGCAGGATGCGCCATGTACGTGCCCGTGCACATCGAATCTCGTTATGTGGCGGAATTCCTCGCCCTGTTCCTTTTCGGTGTCCTCATTACCTTCAAGACTCCACAAAATGTCGGTCGAGGATTGGTAGTTGCCTGCGCAACCGTGATCGTAGCCTTCTTATTGCTGCCGCTCGCGGCCCGAACCTGCCTCCGGTACCTTGAATATGCTCGGCTGCCTAATGCGGACGCTCAAGCTGCGGCGGAACTGGCACACCTTGGTGTTAGCCCGGGTGACAAGGTGGCGCGCGTACGCCCCAAAGTTATCGATCTCGGAATCGAACGTATTGCCCGAACAGAAGTTGTGGCGGAAGTGGATTTCGAACATGCTCAGGAATTTTGGTCCGCTCCGCTGAATACGCAGCGGGAAATACTAAATCTGTTCGCTTCGCGGGAGCAAGAGCAGTCATTGCCACCTTGCCGAAAATCGGCGCGCAAAATAGTTCTGATTGGAGTCAGTTAGGTTCGACGCAATACTAGGTTTGGTTGCCAGAGAAGCGTCGGCTCGCGTCCCAGTGAAGCTGTGAAATCTTGTGCACATTCCCGATCGCGCGCGTTTTTTACAAGCGGTGGACCGCTTCGTAAGCCCGAAGTAAACCGGCGGCGAACCACGGCACAGGAGCCGTATATGATTTGTGAGTCGTAGTTGTATGACTGTCCGCATTGCTCCTCTTCAGAGTGCCCCAGAATCGCTGAGTGCCCAAAGTTTGAGAGCTGAACAACCTGAAACTCGTATTTCGCTTCCTACTCCCCCCGACTGTCAAGATATTGCCCAGGGAGGTAGCAATGTCTATGCCAACTCATGATCCGGCTGCTTCTTCCACTCGTGTCGCAAATACAAAAGAGGACTATCCCCGTCACTCCTGCGTCCATCAGCTGCTCGACGCGGCGGCGCAGGAGCATGCGTCATCGACGGCCATAGAGTTCGAAGGGCTTTCTCTCACTTATGCCGAACTCCACGCCCGTGCAAATCAGCTCGCGCGACTGCTTCAGTACCGGGGCGTAGGCCCCGAAATTCTGGTCGGTGTGTCTATGGAGCGTTCGCTGGAGATGGTGGTAGCGCTGCTTGGGATTTTGAAAGCTGGCGGAGCCTATGTTCCGCTCGATCCCTCATTCGGCAAAGGCCGCATCCAGTACGTTCTTGACGAGGCGCGGGTTAGGGTCCTGATCACGCAAGAACCGCTGCGGAATTCACTTCCTCCGACCACTGCGGAGATCGTCTGTTTGGATCCGTCGTGGAGTTCGTTGGTGGGACAGAGCGACCAGCCGGTGGCAGCTGAAGTCAGTCCGTCGAACCTCGCTTACGTCATTTACACCTCCGGATCGACGGGCAAGCCGAAAGGCGTCCAACTGGAGCACCGAAGCGTCGTCAATTTTCTGTGCTCAATGCGCCGAGAGCCTGGAATGGACGATCGCGATGCGCTCGTGGCAGTTACGACCATTTCATTCGATATCGCGGGCCTGGAGTTATTTCTTCCCCTCATGGTAGGTGCCCGCCTGGTAGTGGCCAGCCGTGAGGCCACTTTCGATGGCAACCGGCTGAAAGATTTGTTGATAAACTCTCGCGCGACAGTGATGCAAGCCACCCCGACCACTTGGAGACTCTTGTTCGAATGCGGCTGGCAGGGTAACTGCAATCTGAAGGCCCTGGTCGGAGGCGAAGCGTTTCCCCCTGAGTTGGCCCACAAACTCGCTGCCTGTTGCGGGTCGGTCTGGAACATGTACGGCCCGACAGAAACGACCATCTGGTCGTCCTTATACAGGGTAGAGGGCCGCGACGAACGGAACGTGCCGATCGGAAAGCCGATTGCCAATACCAGCTTGTACGTCTTCGACCCCAACCGCCAGCCGATGGCGCCAGGGAAGGAAGGAGAACTCTACATCGGTGGCGAAGGCCTGGCCCGCGGATATTTTGAACGCCCGCAGCTGACGGATGAGAAATTTGTGCCCGATCCGTTCTCTCAACGTCCGGGAGCGCGGATGTATCGCACCGGAGACTTGGCCCGCTGTCGCCCGGATGGAAATGTCGAGTTTCTCGGCCGTCTCGACCACCAGGTCAAGATTCGCGGATTCCGCATTGAGTTAGGCGAAGTGGAAGCCATGTTGGAACAACATGCGGCAGTGCAGCAGGCAGTCGCAGTGGCAAGAGACGGAGAATATGGCGATAAGTATCTCGCCGCCTATGTTGTTGGCAAGCCCGATTCGAAGTTCTCAGCCTCCGAATTGCGCGATCACCTGAGGTAGCAACTTCCCGAATACATGGTGCCTTCGGCATTTGTGACCATGCGCGAATTCCCCCTGACCCCCAACGGCAAAGTGGATCGCAAGGCGCTGCCCGCTCCTCAATCATCCGACTATCAACAAGAGCGCAAGTACGTTGCTCCGCGAGAACGGATCGAGAAAAGATTAGTTTCGCTCTGGGAAGACGTGCTTAACGTCCGTCCAATTGGGGTGAAAGACGGGTTCTTCGAGTTAGGAGGCCGGTCGTTACTGGCCGCGCGTTTGTTTATTAAGATCGCTCACAAGTTCGGCAGGGAACTCCCACTCACAACTTTGATCCACGCGCCCACGGTCGAAATGCTGGCGAATGAGCTGCGTCCCACGGCCAAAACATTTGACTACCCGACCCTGGTTCCGATGAAGACCGGTGGCCGGCCTCCGTTCTTCTGCGTGCACGGTGGCGCACTCTGTTCATGCATCGCCTCGCCGAAAAAATGGACGCCGATCAGCCCTTCTACGGAATTGAACCAGAAGGTCTCGACGGCAGGCGCTTCCAGCGCACGACTATCGAGCAAATGGCTGCGCATTACCTTTCCGAGATTCGCAAAATTCAATCCGCCGGACCGTACTACATTGGCGGTTACTGCTTCGGAGGAATGGTCGCATTTGAAATGGCGCAGCAGTTGCGTCGTGATGACGACAGTGCTGCCCTAGTGGCGCTGTTCACCGCGCCGTTGCGCTATCATCGCCTGGTTCCGTCGCCAAAATCCCCGCCCGCGCCGCCGAAATCGGCGTCACAAAAACTAGCGACGCTGATGAGATCGCCCGCGCGAGCGCTGTATCGGAAGTCCGCAGGGCTGGTCACGAAAACGCGCGTAAGGCTAGCTCCAACTGCTTACAAAGTTTGGTTTCGCCTGCGATTAAAAATTCCGCCATCCATGCGTACGCTCTACGTGTGGAGAACCCTACTTCGCGCCGAGCAGACCTATGTTCCCAAGCCGTACCCGGGAACCCTTGTACTTTTTCACGGTTCAGACTATGCGAGCGATCCTAATCTCGGCTGGGACCGCTTGGCGGACGGTATCGAACACCGGATCATTGGAAAGGGCGCCCAGCACTTACGCCGCGATCTCATGGACGATCCGCTGGTTGATCAAACTGCGCGCGAGTTGAGCGCTTGCATTCGCGGCGCGTCCGCCGCCTCTGGGTTTCCAAGCACGTCCATTGGCGTTATTTTCCCGGCTACCAGGACCGCCTAACGTTCTCGAGGTACGCTCGATCAGGTCGTTTCGGAACGCTCATCAGCGTGATTTCGCCCGCGAGTCGCCGTAATGGACATATGTATCTCGTGCCACTAGTCATCGTCTTCATTACGGCTGGGTTTCGGTCGCCTTCGAGCAGCCATAGGTCGAGGCCGGATGGTTCGGGCCGTCTGCACTTTTGTGTGGAATTCTGCTGGCACAGCTTGCTTTGTCATCGCGTTGGGTGAAGTCGTCACTGCCGGAACTTGCGGCGCGCCAGAGTATACCAGGTGGCTCGGGAGAGAGTGTTATTTCGCTATGGCCTCGATGACGCTTTGCGGTGCCATGGTTGGAATAATTCTTGTGAGTTTGTAATCGGCGGCCTTGAGCAGAGCACAAAACTCAGCTTTGGTGCGTTCCCGTCCTCCGTTCATCACCAACATGTTCAAGTCGAGAAGCTTACTGAAGGACGCCGAAGCCCCATCTGGCACAATCATGTCAACCAGCAACACGCGGCTATTCTTAGTCATCGCGCTACGGCAATTTCTAAGGATTGTAATGGCACGATTATCGTCCCAATCATGAATCACGCCACACAGGAGGTAAACGTCTGCTCCTTGTGGAACCGAGGTGAAGAAATCCCCGGCAACGTATGAGCATCGCCTGCCCCATCCGTCGTTGTCAGGCAGTTGCTTTGCCCTCTCGATTGTCGAAGCCGTGTCGAAAACTGTGCCCCTCATGTGTGGATTGAACTGCAGAATCTTCTCCAGGAGCTTGCCTTGGCCGCCTCCGATGTCGACGATGGAGGAGACTCCCGCAAAGTCGTAGGCCATCAGAACTGCGTAGGCCAACATTGACGACACGTTCGCCATACCCTGATTAAACGCATCAGCGGCGTCGGCATTTTGCTGCAGGTAGTCGAATAGGCTGGCAGCGAACACATTGTTGAATGCCGGAGATCCGGTTTGAATGCTATGAAGAAGGTCCCCGTACGCCTGGTAGTGAATTTCACCGATCGTGACCACCATCGCCCTTAGAGATCCATGGATCTCGGTCTGAAGGCTCTCTGCAAGCCGGGAGAGAGCGAAGCGATCTCTGCCGAGTTGCGAAAAGATGCCCACGCTCGATAAAGCGCGCATCAGACGAAAGAGCGATGGGGCGTCCGAGCCGGTCGCAGTGGCTAATGCGACACACGATTGGGGGCCTTCCTTAAGTAGATCGGCAATACCGAGTTTGGCGGCGACGTAGATTGCCTGGGAAACCCAATAACTGGTTGCCATTTGGAACAGAACGGGAGGCGACGTATTCCCTTCCTTCGTTGGTGCAATTCTCTCGGGAAATAATCGATCTCTCAAAAGCGGCTTAATCTCTTCCCACAAGCCCATCTTCCTCGCCCGATGGAGAGCTTTGAGCAGCGGCCAGAAAGCCCGTCGCCGAGCTACCATTTGAGTAGAGCGACCTCCGCAGCCATTCCTGGTCCTAGTGCGATCATTACTCCCCAGTCTCCTGGCTGCGGATCACCGCTACGCACGACTTCCTCCAAAACAAACATTACTGTGGGAGAGGACATGTTTCCGTAGTTCCGCAATACAGTTCTGGAGAAACGCAACTGGGCATCTGTCATGCCGAAATGCTTTTGCACGTTGTCGATCACCTTGCGTCCACCTGGATGAACAACCCAGAAGCGAATGTTCGATCTGGAAAGTCCATGTCGCTGCAGCAACTGCTGGAGTGCCATTTCGATCATGGGACCAGCCAGGTGTTGAACCGAGGCCCCCAGCACGATTCGCAGCTTACCATCGCGATGTTGAAGTCCAACTTCCTCGATTTGCTCGGTGTCGATGAAGGTCTCGAAGTCGATAATTTGTGGATAGCTGCGATTGGCTTGCTGCCCGGCGGCAAGCAGGAAGGCTGCGGCGCCATCAGCACAAATCGCGTTGCCAACAACGGTCTCAAGGGTGTTATCGACGTAGTAGCAAGCAGAGCAAACCTCGACGGCTAGTATTAATGCTTGGCGGCCCGGATTTGCGCGAACGAAATCGACCGCCCGCTGCAATGCGGGAAGGGCGCCCGCACATCCCAGACCGATGACCGAGGCTCTCTGCAGGTTGTTCCTGAAGCCCATATGGGCAATGAGACGGCTGCCTACATCCGGACATACGTAGCCGGTGCAAGTGCAGACTGCAAGGAAATCGACATCCTGAACGGCAGTTCCGGCTGCCTGCACACAGTTCAGAATCGCGCGGCAACCTGTTTTCATGGCGCCGCGCAGATAGCGCTGATTCAGTTGATCAGAACTTTCCTCGCGATTCAGCGCGCCTTCCAGATAAAAATGGCGGTAATCGATGTCGCTATTCAGGAAGATCTTCCGAATGCGCTCACCCTGGTAACCCCCCGCATGAAAGCTTTGCTCTTGGGTGAACCTAACCGCGGGGTTCGCTGTTCCGATACCGAGGATCCGAGGATGGTTCACTGGTTCCCAACCAATTCATGCGAAGCGTCACTCTCTCCCTGTTGATGCGTAGCGTCGAGTTCCGCCGCAAGCTGAGACTTGAAGCCACGGCTCGCCTGTTCGAACTTAGCTTTAAACCGCCCCACGTGTCCTAACAATGTGTGCATCTGCTTTGGGCCCAATAGAAGCAAGCCGAGCATCAGTATGAACAGGATTTCCGCGCCAAAACCCACGATTCACTCCTTTGTTAGGCCTTGGCCGTTGGTAGAGTTGTTGGGCTGACTGGCTTCTCTTCCTCAGCTTTCATGGCTGACTTGAAGCCGCGGATGCCCTCTCCGATTCCTTTGCCAAGTTCGGGAAGCTTTTTGGGCCCGAACACAAGCAGGGCAATTCCGAAAATGACCAGCAGATGCATAGGTTGAAACAGTCCTTCAAACATGAGTGCTCCTTCAAATTGAGTGACAACATCTCAAAACGTAAAAAATGCCGGCGCTGCAACCTGTAACCAGATACGGCGCCTGCCCAGACAGCGTGAGAGAGCTTGCAACAATCAAAAACCGCGTCGTGCTGAATCGGCCGCGACGGCCAGCTGCATCGCTAGCTGAAAAAACGCAGCCGGTTGGCCGATGAAGAGACCGTCCTCCGTGAAAGCCTTCACCGTGGCCACTGCACCTCCATTCTGCGTCGAAGTCGGTCGTATCACCGAACAACGGGGCAGACTCTTGCTGATGAAACTGCATGGCTCAGGCAGGATCTTGTTGGTCTGGGTGAGTTCTGTGGCAGGGTTGTTGAGATCTGGAAAGGTCAGCCCGGTGACCGGATCGACCACACCTGCCAAAGGTTGAGACACGGCGTTACCGCCCTTATCATGCCACAGCCCGAAGTGGTCAATTTCGACTCCGCCAATGCTCACCAGAATTCGCAGAACTGTGGGATCGGTTGCCTTAAAGGCCAGTGTCGGATAGAGGCCGGCGCCACCCTGCTCAATAAACGCAAAGTGAAAACCCGCGGTGTTGGCGATCGCTTGTATGCGCTCGGCATCACGGCCTGTGATGGGAACTGTTGGATTGGTCAAAGGGGGAGTGTCCGTATCATTCAACGGAATCGCCGGTTGGTTCTTGATGACGAAAGGTCCCTGGGACGCCGCACCTAAATCGGGATTCTTTCCACTGCGATAGCGGGTATACCAACTGAGGTCCACGTTGAGGTTCATGAGGTTGGTAATCCGTTTGATTTGCCTTGCCCCTGTCGCCTGACTGCTCGGCAGATTCTTAAATGGTGTGAGGTCGAGCGGTACCTCACCCCTGGACTTCAAAAAAACCGTGAGGAAGGCGGCGTGGCTCAATTCATCATCGGTGTTGTCGGTGATGTACTGCGGCATGTCGCCATCCAGATTTTGAAGGGCCAGGTTGTAGGCTGGATTTCCTCCGATGAATGCCTGGAATTCTTCGTTCGCTTGTGCCTCCCCGCCTGACGGCCCGACTCCGCCGAGTTCCGCGTATTGGGTCCACAGATCACTCTCGACAAGCTCAGCCCACAGAGCGAACTGCAGGAGCGCAACATCGCCTGTCGAGAGCCTGCTTGTGTTCGATGAGGTCTGGGCTGCGCCCTTAGACGCCAAGAGAGTACCGGCCGATAGCGCTGCACTGGCCATTCCCAGGCCCTTCAGAAATGAGCGTCTCTTGACCACGCCCTGCCAGTGACGTTGAACGTCTTCTTCCGTCGAAGAGTGATTTGCGTCAGATGAGTTTGTCTCGGATACGACAGCCGATGGGGAAATCTCTTCTTTCATGCTCTACGCTCCAATTCCTCTTGCTTATGATTTTGTTCCAGCAATATGTGAAACTCGGCCAGTCGAGGAGTATTCCCCAGTTTGCTGTCAAATAATTGTCATCACTCGGGCAGCGGCGATTCGTTCCTAACCCAGTGACTACCGGAATGGCGCCACATACCATGCGCAGTACGTTCCCACGCCACTGAGAAGGACAACCACCCAAAGCGCGAGCTCCGTGCGCATCCACCTCTTCCAATGTTTAAACCGCAGACGCTGTGGAAGAATGTTCGTGCCGGCCACGATGACGATATAGAGTCCCAGAAGCTCAGCCGTTATCCCCAGAACCGCGTGTATTGTCGCGGCCTCGTAATACCACTTATGGAGAACCTTAGACAGCGCTGGCATCACTTGCCGCTGGAACGACGGCCACATCACTAATCCGATCATCAACAGGTTCAGGAGCAGCACCGTCGTCTGGCAAATACCGTGAGCCCTATAGCGTTTTTGTTTTGCGAGACGCGCCCCCGCGATCAACGCTACTCCCATGACGAGCTGCACAATGAGGTTGAGATCTGCCGCAAAGGTGGCGCCTGTACCGAGGAACCCCTTCATTGGAAAGATTGACAACACTAATCATCTGCTCCACCCACAGATTCCTGGTTCTCAATAGCCGGCGAACTCTTCCGTCCGAATATCGTCTTCATCTACGCCGACTTCACCGAGCGTTCGGCGTGTCGCCACGACCATCGTCGGCGGCCCAGCTATGTAATAGATCGGACCTCGCAAGATTCCTATTTGTGTGACAAGCATTTCTGAGCTGATGTGCCCAGTCTCCCCCTTCCAACCTCGGTAGTTCTTATCCATGCGCGTGAAGGTCGGAATAAAGCGAAATCTTGGATTTGCACGCTCTAGCTTCCAGAGCGCATTCATAAATGCGGCATCTTCGAGATAGCGGTTAGCGTAAAACAGAACAATCGGGTGGCGAAGCTTCTCCCCAGTTGCATACGAGAGCATGCTGAGGAATGGCGCGATCCCAATCCCGCCCGCGAGGAAGACAGCAGGCCTAGCTGTGTTTTGATGGACGCTGAAAGACCCCATTGGCCCTTCAATCCTGACTTCTGTGCCAATCGGTAGGATCGATAGGGCTTGCTTGAAAACTGTATTTCGCATGCGGGTCGTGACCAAGAGCTCTTCGTCGTATGGAGAGCTTGCGATGGAGAAGATGTGAGTCAGTCCGTTTGATTGCCCAGGCTGGAAACCGGATAGACTCAGGTCAATATACTGTCCTGCCTTGAACACAAAGTCTTTAGGTTTTTCACACTGAAATGCCATTGTGCCTTCGGCAACTTCTGTTCGACCTATTAGCGTGCTTTGATAAGTGCTCATCGACCATTCCTCGCAATGGCTTTCCACCCGGTCACTTCAGAGTTTCTGGTCTTCAGACTCCAAAGAGCCCCATGTCGTGTCATCGCTGATCTGAATCCACGGATTCCGTCTCCAATTCCTTTGTCTAACTCCGGCAGTTCTTGGGTCCGAATATCAAAAGCACAATTCCGACAATCAGCAACAAATGCATAGGTTGAAACAAACCTTCAAACATGGGAACTCCTTTTTGTCCGATGTGTTCGCGTAGGCTTCACTGCCAAGTTGGTTGCCAGACGGAGGAGGAGTTTTAGGTATAGAGTGATGCTCCTGAACTTCCTTCCCCGCACTTGGATAGCGGCCAACGTTATTCTCGACCTAGTTAGTGCCAGAGGAAGACGAGGTGCTATGAGCCTTCGCCTGTGCTAGCGTGGTGATCGCTCGTGGTGTCGCGATGGTATAGACGCCCCCAGGCGTCTCAATTGTTTTGAGAAAGTACCGGTCTCCTACATGCTCGAAGCGAAGCTGTGCATGGCCAGCAGGATCTCCATTGACAGCAACAGGAAGCAGCAGAGCGCCGTTATTGTAACTGCGGATCGCTGGGGCTGGACCTCCCTCAGATGAGATACGGCTGATGCTATATGTGTCCGCAGGCATGGTTTTACCTCCAGCAACGAACTCGAATGGAACCTTCACAATGACTCCTTCGGTGTCTTGAGCGCGGGCATTTATGTCCAACCCAAATACGCAAGTCAGAGTAAGAGCAACGAGCAAATGCGACTTATTCATGAGTTTTCCTTTATCTAAATATTTTGAATTGTTCATCATTGATAACTGCGCTGGTGAGGATTTATTCCGCAAGCGTCTGCTGAGTATCAGGTATCAATAGTGCTCACAACATATGTGGTTATATCTGCCCACGCAGACATGCGGACAGGAGGTCATTTGATTCTCAGGTCCATGTCGCGATTCGTAAAATATGCGATACCAACATCACTGCGATTGTGGGACGCAGAGCACTGCCTTGCACAATGCTGCCGGGCGGTGTAAGCCGTGCATTGTTTAGTCCACACTCACATCTGGTCCGTGGAGCTGTTGCAGGGGATGCAGGTGGTGACTTGGCAGAACTAGTCGAGCATATCTGAGATAATCGAGTGATCCAGACACTTGGCGAAAAGGGGCGAAGATCCTGTTTGCCCGCCGGAAGAAACTAACTCCGCTCGCGCGTGCTTCACTTGGTTATTGAAGTACTTGTTCAGGTGTTCGCGAAGCTGCAATCGAGCTCGGCGGCACCGCGCTTTCACCGCGGCTTGACTCACGTTCAGCACTTCTGCCGTCTCATCTATTGAGAAGCCTTCAATGTCTCGCAGTACAAAGACCGTTCGCAAAATCGGGCTCAACTCTTCTAAAGCCTTGATCAGGATGTCTCGCAATTCAGACGTCCCGTAGCGTTCCTCGGGATTGGGTGCCCAATCAGCGACCTCCATTGGAAGGATGTTTCCATCTACGTGAAAATCCTCATGCGCGGACACTTCTCTTATTGAGCGCAGCTTTCGCAGCTTCATAAGGGACTGGTTCACAGTGATGCGAATCAGCCACGTCGAGAATTGCGAATCTTCCCGAAAGTCGGCCAAGTGTTGGAAGGCCTTCAAGAACGCCTCCTGGACCGCGTCTTCGGAATCTTCCGTGTTATGCAGGACGTGCTGGGCCATTCGGTGGAGCCTGCGGTCGTGTCGCTTTACGAGTTGCTCGAAAGCAGCAACATCCCCATTCTTGCTAGCGTGGACAAGATCGAGGTCATCACTTACCGGTGGCCTCACTGCGAGTTGTGCCGAGTGTGCAGCCATATTCATTCAAGTCGCTTTGAAGAGCAACCCCCTGTGAAAACAATTGATGCTGCGCGGAACTGGAAAGCCGTTTCCGTTGCAATGCCACATGAAGCCCGAGTCTCACTGCACCACAATCTTGCCGGTCATCTTCGGGTGGACCGAGCAGAAGTAGGGATACGTTCCCGCTTTAGTAAAGGTGTAGGAAAACTTTTCGTCCGTATCCTGCACCTTGGACTTGAACACGCCGTCCGTGCTGACCACCGTGTGGGGAATATCGTCACGGTTCGTCCAGGTAACCGTTGTTCCGATGGGCACCGTGACTGTCTGCGGCCCAAAACTGAAATTGTCGATTTTCACCTCCGCGTTTGCCGCGGAGGGCTGGTCAGTATTCGCCGCGACTCTGGGTGATCCCGCTAACAGCAGCAGCATCGCAATCATTACCGGCATCGCCAAACTTGCAACCCACACATTCTTCCTCGTCATTTTCCGTTTCCTCTCTAGGTTTGATCCTTTTGCTTGATTCTCTTTGTGCCGACCGGTTTGTTTCGACCGGATCCTTGGCGGTCTATTCAACGATTAGTCACTACCGCCCGATCCGCCCATCCCTGAAGCCGAGGACCTCGAGGTCCCGAGCGGCGAATCGACGATTGCGAGGCTATGGCCGCTGACCAGATAGTTCACATCGGTGATACCCAACACCTGCTGCAACTGGTCGGCTGGCACCTTCATGGGGCCGGCCGAGGGAGCTTTTCCCGGTGCAGGTTGAGGGAACGCGGTTGACATCGCGGTGTGGAACGACACTTTCCCCTCGATCTTCTGCATGATCTGGTGAATATGTCCGTTTAACACCGTCACTGAACCGAAACGCTTGACGTAAGACAAGGCTTGTTCGCTGTCGTCCGTTCCCCAACCCCAATCCGGATAGATCGTCCACAGCGGAATGTGCGCAAACAACACAATCGGAGTGCTGGCCGAGCGGCCCTTCAGATCGTTCTCCAGCCACTCCAGCTGCTCATGACCCAGCGATCCCATCCCTCCCGCTTTCAGGTTGGCCACGTTCACCAGTCCAACGAAGTGAACGCCCTTCTGATCGAAGCTGTACCATCCCGAGCCTTTCGTCCCTTTACCGTAGCGCTGCAAAAATTGCTCGCCATTGTCAGTCAGCATGTCGTGCTCACCCGGCACAAAGTAGATCTGCTTGGCGGATGCTCCTTTTAATGCCTGATCGAGGGTGTCGAACTCGCTCGGCTTCGAGAGCTGACTCAGATCGCCGGTGTGAATGATGAAATCGGGCTTCTGGGGCATGGCGTTGATTTTGTTGATGGCCGTCTGCAGCGTAGCCGTTACATCCGGATTCGCCGGTTTGTTGAAACCGATGTGGCTGTCGCTGATCTGCACGAAGGTGAAGTCTCCGCTCTTGGCGGCATCCTTGCCGTAGTGCTTGGTGAATGCCCGCGATATCGGGACGCCGCCGCTCATGGTCCAGACCAGGCCCGTGCCGGCCCACGCCATGCACTTCAGGAACCCACGACGATCCACTCCGTCATTGTTGAGGTCTTGCAAATTCTGATCGATGAGATCTTGCTTTTTGTCTGGCATTTGTCCTCCGTGACCTTGTTGCTCTCTACGTCTACAACTCGCATCCCTCGTTTTTATTCCCGGCAAATCTGGACTGGGTCGGCGCATCTAGCCAGGTCCGTTTA
>WNFC01002059.1_pt1 | contig 21552 bp, 23 predicted proteins | sample 5400541 | NCBI WGS metagenome assembly WNFC01 (sample SAMN13153342, study PRJNA577476) | soil metagenome | isolation source: 120 cm saprolite under Douglas fir tree site 2 hole 2 replicate 1 | place: USA:California | collected 2015-04-18
CCGCGCCGTCGCTCATGCACAACCGCCCCGTGAGCACCCAAGCAACCGACACCTCTGCAACCGACACCCGTGCGGCCAGCACCATGGCCGCGAAGATCATGACAACAGAGCCCGGAGGCACCTCCGTATGACGACGACCGCACACCCCGAACTCGAGGGGCTTGAGCGATACAAGTTTGGCTGGTCCGACTCGGACGCGGCCGGGACGGGCGCGCGCCGTGGCCTGTCCGAAGACGTCGTCCGTGACATCTCGGCGAAGAAGAACGAGCCGGACTGGATGCTGGACCTGCGCCTGAAGGGCCTGAAGCTGTTCAACCGCAAGCCGATGCCCACCTGGGGCTCTGACCTGTCCGGCATCGACTTCGAAAACATCAAGTACTTCGTCCGCTCGACCGAGAAGCAGGCGGCGAGCTGGGACGACCTGCCCGCCGACATCAAGAACACCTACGACAAGCTGGGCATCCCCGAGGCCGAGAAGCAGCGCCTCATCGCCGGCGTGGCCGCGCAGTATGAATCGGAAGTTGTGTATCACAAGATCCGGGAGGATCTGGAGGAGAAGGGCGTCCTGTTCCTGGACACCGACACGGCGCTGCGCGAGCAGCCGGACCTGTTCCGCGAGTACTTCGCCACGGTGATCCCGGTGGGCGACAACAAGTTCGCCGCGCTGAACACCGCGGTCTGGTCCGGCGGCAGCTTCATCTACGTGCCGAAGGGCGTGCGCGTGGACATCCCGCTGCAGGCCTACTTCCGGATCAACACCGAGAACATGGGCCAGTTCGAGCGCACCCTGATCATCGTGGACGAGGGCGCCAGCGTGCACTATGTGGAAGGCTGCACGGCGCCGATCTACTCATCCGACTCGCTGCACTCCGCGGTGGTCGAGATCATCGTGAAGAAAGACGCGCACTGCCGCTACACGACCATCCAGAACTGGTCGAACAACGTCTACAACCTGGTTACCAAGCGGGCGGTGGCGCAGGCGGGCGCGAGCATGGAGTGGATCGACGGGAACATCGGCTCGAAGGTGACGATGAAGTACCCGGCGGTCTACCTGATGGGTGAGCACGCCAGGGGCGAGACGCTGTCGGTGGCGTTCGCCGGCACCGGCCAGCACCAGGACGCCGGCGCGAAGATGGTGCACTGCGCCCCGAACACCTCGTCCACGATCGTGTCCAAGTCCGTGGCCCGGGCCGGTGGCCGGACCTCCTACCGGGGCCTGGTCAAGGTGCAGGAGGGCGCCGCGCACTCCAAGTCCACCGTCAAGTGCGACGCGCTGCTGGTGGACACGATCAGCCGGTCGGACACCTACCCGTACGTGGACGTGCGTGAGGACGACGTGGAGATGGGCCACGAGGCCAGCGTCTCCAAGATCTCCGAGGACCAGCTCTTCTACCTGATGAGCCGCGGCATGACCGAGGACGAGGCCATGGCGACGATCGTCCGCGGGTTCGTCGAGCCGATCGCGCGTGAGCTGCCGATGGAATACGCCCTCGAGCTCAACCGGCTGATCGAGCTGCAGATGGAGGGGGCGGTCGGCTGATGGCGGGGCTTCAAGGGGCTGTGGAGTCAGCGGCCCCGGTCTCCAGGCTGCACGAACAGCGGTCCTACGACCCGGCTGACTTCCCGGTGCCCACGGGCCGCGAGGAGGAGTGGCGGTTCACCCCGCTGCGCCGCCTCCGCGGGCTCCACACCGACCAGACCCTGGCCGAGGGCAAGGTCACCGTGGACACGGACCCGGCGCCCGAGGTGAACGTCGAGATTACCGAACGAACCGACCCCCGGATCGGCCGTAGTTTCATCCCGGCCGACCGGGTGAGTGCCCGGGCGCTCGCCTCAGTGCGTGAGGCGACGGTCGTCACTGTCCCGGCCGAGGCGGTCGCCTCCCGGCCCACGATCATCTCGGTCCGTGGTGAGGAAGCAGCCGGGGCCGCGTTCGGCCATCTCGTGGTGGACGTCGCCCCGCTCGCCGAGGCGGTCCTCGTGCTTGACCACCAGGGCAGCGCCACCTACGCGGACAACGTGGAGATCATCGTCGGGGACGGCGCGTCACTGTCGCTGGTCAGCGTCCAGGACTGGGCGCCTGACGCGGTGCACGCCTCGCACCATCACGCCACGATCGGCCGGGATGCGCGGCTGCGGCACACTGCCGTCACGATCGGCGGTGGCGTCGTGAGACTGGCGCCGTCTGTTCGTTATGCCGGTCCTGGGGGTGACGCGGAGCTGCTCGGGCTGTATTTCGCAGACGCCGGGCAGCACCTGGAGCACCGGTTGTTCGTTGACCACGCGCAGCCGCGCTGCCGCAGCCGGGTGGCGTACAAGGGCGCGCTTCAGGGCGATGAGGCGCACTCGGTCTGGATCGGTGACGTGCTGATCCGGGCGGAGGCGACGGGGACCGACACCTATGAGCTGAACCGCAACCTGCTGCTCACCGACGGCGCCCGCGCCGACTCGGTGCCGAACCTGGAGATCCTCACCGGCGAGGTCGTGGGCGCGGGTCACGCCAGCGCCACCGGCCGGCTGGAGGATCATCACCTGTTCTACCTGATGTCCCGCGGTATCCCGATGGAGGAGGCGCGGCGGCTGGTGATCCGCGGCTTCTTCGGTGAGCTGATCAACAAGATCGAGGTGCCCGAACTGCGCGAGCGGATCACCGCGTCCATCGAGGCCGAGTTGACCCGTGTCCGCCCGGGGGAGCCCGCATGAGCGAGACGAGCACGTTCGTCCGGGTGTGCAGCCTGGCCGATCTGCCCAACGAAGGCGCTATCGGGGTCGAGATCGGCGACCTGCCGGTCGCCGTGGTGCGGGTCAGTGGCGATGTCTACGCGCTGCACGACGTCTGCACGCACGAGGAAGTCCCGCTCTCCGAGGGCGAGATCTATGACCACACCGTGGAGTGCTGGCTGCACGGGTCCTGCTTTGACCTGCGCACCGGCGCCCCGACGGGCCCGCCGGCGACCAAGCCGGTGGCCACCTACCCAGTAAAGATCGACGGGGACGACGTCTATGTCGCCGTCCCCGCCACCGACCAGGCCAGCTGATCTCTTCCGAGCCAGCTGGGCCATTTGCGACCAGGAGACATGTGATGGCCACTCTAGAGATCCGCGACCTGCACGTCAGCGTGGTGGATCCGGCTGCGGCGTCTGGCGACCATAGCGGCGACGGCAGCCGCGAGATCCTGCGCGGCGTCGACCTGACCGTGGCCGCCGGGGAGACGCACGCGATCATGGGACCGAACGGGTCCGGCAAGTCCACCCTCGCCTACGCGATCGCCGGGCACCCGAAATACAAGGTCACCCAGGGCTCGGTCACCCTCGACGGCGAGGACGTGCTGGCCATGAGCGTGGACGCGCGGGCCCGGGCGGGTCTGTTCCTCGCCATGCAGTACCCGGTGGAGGTTCCGGGGGTGTCGGTGTCCAACTTCCTGCGCACGGCGGTGACCGCGGTCCGCGGTGAGGCACCCAAGCTCCGGCTGTTCCTCAAGGAGATGCGCGAGGCCATGGCGGCCCTGTCCATCGACCCGGTGTTCGCCGAGCGCAACCTCAACGAGGGCTTCTCCGGCGGGGAGAAGAAGCGGCACGAGATCCTCCAGCTTGAACTGCTCCAGCCGAAGATCGCGATCCTCGACGAGACCGACTCCGGGCTGGACATCGACGCGCTCAGGGTGGTGTCCGAGGGGGTCAACCGGTTCGCTCAGGAGCCGGGGCATGGCGTGCTGCTGATCACCCACTACACCCGGATCCTGCGCTACGTGACCCCCGACTTCGTGCATGTGTTCGTCGGCGGCCGGATCGTCGAGGAGGGCGGCCCGGAACTCGCCGAGGCACTGGAAGCCGGCGGGTACGAGCGGTTCCTGAAGGCAGGGGCGGCGACATGACAGTGACCCAGGCGGCCACCCGGCCACTCGACGTGGCCGCGGTGCGCGCCGACTTCCCGATCCTGGCCCGGACCGTGCGGCACGGCCACCCCCTGGTGTACCTCGACTCGGGCGCCACCTCGCAGAAGCCGCGGCAGGTGCTCGACGCCGAGCATGACTTCTATGCCCGGCACAACTCGGCCGCGCACCGGGGCGCTCACCTGCTGGGTGAGGAAGCCACCGACGCCTACGAGGGCGCACGGCTCAAGGTGGCCGCGTTCATCGGCGCGGACCCGGGCGAGATCGTGTTCACCAAGAACGCCACCGAGGCGGTGAACCTGGTCGCCTACGCGATAAGCAACGCGGCCACCGCAGGCCCGGAGGCAGCGCGGTTCCGGGTCGGCCCGGGCGACGAGGTGCTGGTCACCGAGATGGAGCACCACGCCAACCTGGTGCCGTGGCAGCAACTGTGCCTGCGCACGGGGGCCACGCTGCGCTGGATCCCGGTGACCCCGGAGGGGCGGCTGGACCTCAGCACCCTCGACGAGCTGATCAACCCGCACACCAAGGTCGTGGCGCTGACCTGCCAGTCCAACGTGACCGGCACCCTGCCGCCGGTCGCCGAGATCGCCGCGCGGGCGCACGCGGTCGGCGCGCTGGTGCTCGGTGACGGCGCGCAGTCGGTGCCGCACCAGGTCACCGATGTGGCCGCGCTCGGCCTGGACTTCCTGGTCTTCTCCGGGCACAAGATGCTGGCCCCGTACGGGATCGGCGTGCTGTACGGGCGGCGCGAGTTGCTGGAGGCGATGCCGCCGTTCATGACCGGCGGGTCGATGATCGAGGTGGTCCGGATGGAGGGGAGCACCTTCCTGCCGCCGCCGCAGCGGTTCGAGCCAGGTGTGCCCGCTGCCGCGCAGGCCGCGGGCCTGTCCGCGGCCATCGACTACCTGACTGGGCTGGGCATGGCCAACGTGGCCGCGCATGAGGAGTCGCTGACCGCGCACGCGCTCAAGGTCCTCGGCGAGATCGACGGCCTGCGCATCCTCGGCCCGCTCAGCACGAAGGACCGGGGCGGCGCTGTGTCCTTCGGCGTGGCGGACGTGCACCCGCACGATGTGGGCCAGGTCCTCGACGATCTTGGCATCGCGACGCGGACGGACCACCACTGCGCCTGGCCGCTGCACCGGGCGCTCGGCGTGCCGTCGAGCACCAGGGCGTCGTTCTACCTGTACAACACGCACGAGGAAGTTGATGCCCTGGCTGAGGGCGTCCGCTACGCCCAGCGGTTCTTCGGCCGGGCATGATGGCCTGCCAGGGGCCGGCGGTGCTGTCCGGCCAGGCCAGCAGGCGACGGCTGGCGACGGAACACACGGGGCCGGCCCGCTTGTTCAAGGAAATGTGATGCAACTCGAGTCGTTGTACCAGGAGATCATCCTGGACCATTACCGGCACCCGCACGGCAAGGGCCTGCGGGAGCCTTATGACGCCCAGGTGCACCACGTGAACCCGCTCTGCGGCGATGAGGTGACACTGCGTGTCGTGCTCAAGGACGCGGGTGGCGAGCCGACCGTGGCGGACATCTCTTACGACGCGCTTGGCTGCTCCATCAGCCAGGCGAGCGCCTCGGTCATGACCGACCTGGTCGTCGGCAAGACCGTCGACGAGGCCATGGCGGTCAGCGGCGAGTTCCTCAGGCTGATGCAGTCGAAGGGCGAGGGCGTTCCCGACGAGGACGTGCTCGGCGACGCGGTGGCGTTCGAAGGGGTGGCGAAGTACCCGGCCAGGATCAAGTGCGCCCTGCTGGGCTGGATGGCCTGGAAGGACGCGACGGCGCAGGCACTGGATGCGGCCGGGCGCGCCGGGAATGGGGCATCCGGGACTGGCGCATCCGGGACTGGCGCATCCGAAACTGGCGCATCCGAGACCGGGGCATCCGAGACCGGGGCATCCGAGACCGGGGCAAGGGAGAAGGCATGACCGAGAACGCTGTGACCGCGCAGGGCATTGCTACCGAGCCGGGTGCTCCCGACGTCACCGATCAGCCGCCGGGCCGCGACACCGAGGACGTCCTTGAGGCGCTCCGGGACGTTGTCGACCCCGAGCTGGGCGTGAACGTGGTCGACCTCGGGCTGATCTACGGGGTGGCCCTGGGGGAGGACAACGTGGCGACGATCGACATGACCCTCACCAGCGCGGCGTGCCCGCTCACCGACGTGATCGAGGACCAGGCCCGCGCCGCCCTGGACGGCCTGGTCGCGGACTTCCGGATCAACTGGGTGTGGCTTCCGCCGTGGGGTCCTGACAAGATCACCGACGACGGCCGGGAGCAACTGCGGGCCCTCGGCTTCAACGTCTGAGCCTGCGTGTGCCCCGTCGCGGCATTGTCAATATGCACCCACGGGCGTGTTGACTGGCACACCTTCATGATTGCGGTGGATCGGTGGTCGCGCGCGACCACCGATCAACCGCGATCCTGAAACAGAAGGTCCCGAGAGGTCGCGTCTGGCCCGTGCGTCCCAGAGGAGAAGCCGATTCAGCCGCCGGTGGGCCGCCTCGGCGACGCTGAGCAGCTAGGGTGACCAGCCATGGCCAGCTCGCGTCCAGCCGACGTCCCCGTGGCGGTGTTTTCCCTCGGCGGCACCATCGCGATGACCAGCGACCCCGGTGGCCTGGCCACCGGGGTGGTCCCGGCGCTGACCGGGAAGCAGCTCCTGGCCGCGGTACCCGGACTGGCCGGCGCAGGCTTCGACATCGAGGTGCATGACTTCCGCCACGCGCCCGGCGCGTCGCTGACCATCGGGGACGTCATCGACCTGGCCGCGGCGATCCGCGAACGGATAGCGGCCGGTGCCGTGGGGGCCGTGATCACGCAGGGCACGGACACCATCGAGGAAACCGCGTTCCTGCTGGACTTGCTCTACGACGGCGACGCGCCTGTCGCCGTCACGGGGGCCATGCGCAACCCGACGCTGGCTGGTGCTGACGGGCCGGCCAACATCCTCGCCGCCCTGCGGACGGTGAGCAGCCCGCTGATGCGCGGGCTTGGCTGCACGGTCGTGTTCGCTGACGAGATCCACGCCGCGTGCTACGTCCGCAAGACCCACGCCACCAGGATCACGGCCTTCGCCTCACCGTCCACGGGACCGATCGGCCAGGTCGTCGAAGGGCAAGTGCGCCTGCTGACCCGCCCGGCCCGCCGGTTCACCGTGCCCCTCACGGGCCTGGCCCGGCCGGTGCGCGTCGGCCTGGTCGTTGTCAGTCTCGGCGACGATGGCGAACTGCTGCGCGCGGCCGAAGGCCGTTTCGACGGCCTGGTCGTCGGCGCATTCGGCGCCGGGCACGTCCCCGCTGACACGGTGCCGGTCCTGGCCTCGCTCGCCGGGCAGATTCCGGTCGTGTTCTCGTCGCGCACAGGCAGTGGAACCACGCTGGCCAGTACCTACGGTTTCCCGGGGTCCGAACAGGACCTGCTCAGCCGCGGCCTCATCGGCGCGGGCTTCCTCGATGCCTTCAAGGCCCGCCTTCTGCTGCACGTCCTGCTGGCCCGCGAAGCCAGCCGCGAGCAGATCACCGCAGCCTTCCGCTAGGCGCTGCCCGGATCCGGCCGCGGCCAGGATAAAAGGCAATCAGCATGTTGTTCTGCATCACTGGTAGTGCAGATGGCTTACCCCGGCTGCTCCATCTGGCCGATCTAGACGTACCTGCACTCTGGTGCAGTGCATATATGAGAAAGCGGGCATCCGGGGCAATAGTGACTGTGGCGGCTTTGGTCTGTATAGCTGGCTACGGTTCCGCACGTCATGCGGCGGCGGAGGCCCAGCCGACAGTGAGCCGCGCGGTCATGGCGCAGGTTGGCGCTCAGCCCATCCGGGCCGCGAATTATCGGAGTCACGGCGTGAGCGCCCAGGAAGCCCCGCGCCTGTATGCCGCCAAGGCTGGACTGAACTCAGCCATGGCGGCAGCACCCGCGGCCAGTATCTCGGTGATCTCGTACCCGAACTGGGCTGGATATGCAGTCCGCGGTGGCCCGTTCCGGAGCGCGTCGGCCCAATGGACTGTGCCGGCTGGACACTGCGGTCACGGCGAGTCGCAGGCCGCCTTCTGGGTCGGTATGGACATGACCACGGTTGAGCAGACGGGCGTAGCTCTCGACTGCAGCAGCAATGGCGCACTTTCGTACTCTGGTTGGTACCAGATGTACCCATCCGCTCCCGTCGGCTTCAGCAACCCCGTCAAGGCGGGCGATCATATGATCGGCTCCGTCACCTACGAGAGCCGTGGCCGGTTCACGCTCAAGCTGGCCGATACCACCGGGCACTGGAGCCGGAGCGTCTCGGCCAACGGCTATCGCAGCCCACGCGCCACGGCCGAGGTCATCACCGAGGCGTCATTCGGCCCGCTGGCCAACTTCGCGACCGTTCACTTTGGCGGGATGATGGTGGATGGGCGCCCCGTGGGCCGTGACAACCCGCAGCGCATCGACATGGTCGCGTCCGGCCGCCAACTGGCTGGCACGGGCTGGTTGCGCGCCGACGCGAACTTCGATGTCACCTGGCGCCATGGATGAACTCCCGGGTCGTTAGCGACGCTGTGCCTCGGCCATGACCGGCTCAATGATCTCGTCAGCGAGCCACTGCACCGGGCGGCCCGAGAGGACCGTGGCGAGCACGATGTGAGTGACGCCGGCGTCGATCATTTCCAGGAGCAGGGCGCGCGTAGCGGCCGGCGCCTCAGGATCATCGCACCGGACAATCGTCTGCATGGAGCGGACGATCTCGTTTGGATCGCGTCCGATGGCGGCGCAGTGCTCCTTGAGGACCTGGTCCCTCTTCCGGAATTCCTGGGGCGTCCCCGGGTAGTTCCAGATATCGGCGTGTTCGGCGACGATGCGCAGGACGCGGTCGCCCGCACCGCCGATCAAGATCGGTGGATGGGGCTTCTGCAGGGGCTTCGGCTCGCACACGGCCCCCTTGAGCTGGATGGAGTGTCCATCGAAATCGAACGGCTCGTCCTTGGTCCACATCCGGCGGATGATGTCGCAGGATTCCGCGAGGTCCCGAACGGCCTCACCCGGCGAGACCAGGGGCACGCCGTAGGCCTCGAACTCTCGTACCGCGGGATTCTCGACGGCCACCCGGCTGCCCCCCACACCGATGCCGAAATCGAGCCGACCTTCGGCGATGATGTCGACCGTCGCCGCCATCTTGGCCAACAGGGTCGGGGAACGGAGGCGGTTGCTGGTCACGATGACACCGAGTCGCAACCGGTTCGTTTGGGCGGCCAAGGCCGCGAGAAGCGTCCAGGCCTCCAGGGCCGCTCCTGTGATGTCTCCCCGCAACGGCACCATGTGATCCCAGAGCCAGGCGTGCTCGAGGACCGGAATATTGTCCGCCTCACGCCAGACCTTGAGGATCCCCTCGTAAGTGGCACCCATCTGGCTGGTTTTGATGCCAAAGCTCAGTCGTCGGTCGAGCGCGGTCATCCTCGGGATACCTCCCTGTTTCGCTGTCATGCACTGCTGATCATCAGTGAGACTGATCGTCATTTGAACTGATGATCAGCTTAACCATAGAATCCTGATGTGTCCACCCAAGCTCCCGATGACCATTCGCCCGAGGGTGGCCCGCTACCCGCGCTGGCCAGCCGTCTCGGTTACCTTCTGAAGCACGCGCAACTGCGGCTGACCGAATTCTCGGTTTCAGCCCTTGCGCCCTTCGGGGTCAACGGGCGGGAGTGCGCTGTGCTCATCGCTATTGACGACCGAGTCCCCCTGTCGCAGCAGGAAGTCGCACGCCGGCTGGGGGTCGACCGGACCACGATGGTTGTCCTGATCGACGAGCTGGAGAACAAGGGGCTTGTGCAACGCCGGCAGGACCCGGACGACAGGCGCAGGAACGTCGTGGCCCTGACTGATGTCGGCCGCACGACCCTTCGGGGGGCCACGAGCGCAAGTGATGAGGCAGAGCGACGCTTCCTCGGCCCCTTGTCCGACGACGAGACCGCGAAGTTCAAAGAAATGCTCCGCGCGATCACCTTTGCGGCACCCGACGAGTCGCCGTCTCTCGGGGTCTAGGTGACTTATCCGGTCACCCCAGGGATTTCGGCTTGAGGGTGCTGGCCGGGCGAAGCGTGGCGTTGTCGTAGAGGTCGTTGAGCACGGCCGGCAGGCCCACGCTGAGCATCTTCCGCCGGACGCGGCCTAGCAGTTTCGCCATGAAGACCCCGCCGACGCCGGTGAAGCCGGTGTGCTCGTAGGTAAAGCGCGTACCAGCGGGCCAGGATGAGCGCGGACGACCCGGAGCCGCAGATCGCGGCCACTGCCCTGCTCGGCCTGTGGCGCATCCAGTTCCAGGCCCTGTCGAAATACCTGGACGGTACGCGCACACCCGCCCAGGTCCACCAGGCAGTGACCGCCGACGTCCACCGCGCAGCCCAGCTCATCGACACCGGACTGAGCTCGTTCGCGGCCTTCACGCCCACGGAGGCGTCGGCTCGTTGAGGATAATGATCAGCCGCACGATGCGGTCATCCCGGACCGTGAAGTAATGGGCCAGGACGAGCGGATCCGGCAGCCCTGTCTTGTCGTAGTCACCGTCCATGACGGCATAGACGGCGACGTCCCCGTGGTGCACGGAGGTCGCGGTGGGGTCCATGGTCACCTTGTCGCCGATGACCTCGCGGTCGAGCCAGGCCCGGATCGGGTCCTTGCCCCAGAACTCGCGGCGGGCGTCGTTGACGAAGGCATCGTCGGCGAACCACCCGATCAGGGCATCGCTGTCGAAGGCGTTGCTCGCGGCGATGTAGCCCTGGACCGGTGCTGGCAGGGTGATGTTCATAGGTTCTCCTTGGCGGGTCGTGATGAGACCCACCGTCGAGGCTCCCTCGGGGGGAGAGTCAAGGCGTCGTTCCGCGGCCGGCGGCCTGGCCCGCAGCGTTTGACTCTCCCCGCAGGGGAGGGTCCACAGTGGAGTCATGCGCCCGGGCTTGAGCATCGGTGACTTCTCCCAGATCACGCACCTGAGCGTGAAGACCCTGCGTCGCTACCACGAGGCCGGGCTGCTCGAGCCCGCTGAGGTCGACCCGCACACCGGCTACCGCTACTACGCCACGACGCAGGTGCCAACCGCCCAGGTGATCCGCCGGTTCCGCGATCTCGGCATGCCGGTCCGCGAAGTTGGCGAAGTGCTCTCTGCCACCGACCCGGAGGCCAGGAGCGCCCTGATCGCCGGGCATCTTGAGCGCCTGGAGAACCAGCTCGGCGAGACCCGGGCGGCGGTGACCTCGCTGCGCCGCCTGCTCCAGCCTGCCGGTCCGCCCATGGAGGTCGAGCTCCGGGCCGCGGAGGCGTTCACGACCGCCGCGATCCGCGCGACCGTCGACCACAGTGAGGTCCTCGCCTGGTACGGCGCAGCCATGGCCGAGCTCGACCGGACGCTCAGGTCGCTGCACATTACGCCGGCTGGGCCACCCGGCGGCCTGTACGACAACAAGCTGTTCACCGACGAGCGCGGTAACGCGGTGGTGTACGTGCCAGCCGCCGACCCGCCGAGCGGCGGACGCCTCCGGCCTTTTGTCGTGCCCGCCGCAGAACGCGCGGTCACGGTGCATCACGGCCCGCACGACGACATCGACGTGTCCTACGGTCAGCTCGGCACGTACGTCACCGAGCACGCTCTCGCCGTCGCCGGGCCGGTGCGCGAGACCTACCTCGTCGGACCCCAGAACACCGACGATCCCGCGGCCTGGCGCACCGAGATCGGCTGGCCGGTCTTCCGCACCTCTGCCACCTGACCACTTCCTGAGCGAGTGCTCGCCGGCTGACTCCGCCCGCCTGGGCCAATCGCCGGAGGCGCTGCCGGTAGCGTGGCGATCGGGATCCCCGCAGCGACCGACGAGGAGTAGACCGAGGTGCCCGCGTCACTAGAACCGGCCCTGCCCGCGCTGCCGCCTGAGCTGCTCAACAACGACCCGGATGGATTCGCCTGGGGGGTCTGGCACGAACGCACACCCAAGCTGGTCAGCCAGATCCGGGACGCCCACCCGTATGGCCCGGTGCAGCACCGCGGGCTGGAAGCGCTGATGGAGGAGATCTCCTCCGGGGTAATGGAGCCACCCGGCCCGGATGCGCACGACCAGGAGATGTGGAATTCGTGGGGCCAGGACTATTTCGGTAAGCCGTGGATGGAGGCGCCGTTCCTGTGGTCGGAGTCGTACTTTTACCGGCGGCTCCTCGGCGCCGTCGGTTTCTTCGAACATGGACCCTGGCATTGGGTCGACCCGTTCGACTACCTGAAGAACGCCGAGCTCCGTGACCCGGCATTGGAGCCAGATTTGGCGGCGCTTGATGACCTGCAGCGGCGCTCGGCCGAGGAGCAGGGACGGGCTAAACTCCTGGCGTCGTTGTGGGGCAATCGCGCCGACCTGGGCTTCCGGATCGGCAGGGCGGCCGGACCGGATCATCCCGTACAGACCAGGCTGGTCGATGATCACAGCCCTGAACTGTGGCTCGCACTCGGCGCCAGCGCGGATGCCGTCCTGGTCGCGGACAACGCTGGCCGGGAACTGCTGGCCGACCTTGTCCTCATCGACCATCTTCTCCAGCACGGCCATGCCATCTCGGTCACGCTGCACGTGAAGCCCCGCCCGTACTACGTGTCTGATGCGACCACCGCCGACGTCGTCGCCTGCCTCCGCCGGCTGGCCGGCACCCCCGGCAGTTCATCAGAGATCGCTCACAGGCTTCTCGGCGCCGCGGCTGAGGGCAATCTCGTCCTGTACACGCACGACTTCTACTGTGCGCCCTGGTCCTACCACCGCATGCCCGCCGACCTCGCGGCCCAGTTCGAGCAAGCAACGCTGACCATCTTTAAGGGCGATCTGAACTACCGGCGGCTCGTTGGTGACCGGGACTGGCCGCCTGCGACCCCGTTCACCGACGTGGTGTCGTATTTCCCCGGACCAGTCGCCGCACTGCGGACACTCAAGTCCGACGTCATCACCGGCATCGACCCGGCCGTCCGCGCCAGCCTCGACGCTACCGGGCGGCCCTGGCGAACCGACGGCAGTCACGGTCTCATCCAAGTCCGGCTGCGATAGCGGGCCCGACCGCGCCGCGGCGCCCGCAAGCTACTCTGCGTGCGAACGCAGGGCGTATCAGGGGTGCCTCGGCTGCCCCCCCAGCAACCTGCGGACTGTGCCGGCGTCATCACATCCGCATGCGATGCCCCCTGGCCGGACCACCGCATATGAGAAGCTACTGTCCCGTTCCCCTAAAAGATGTGCGTTTGCCGAATTTTCCGAACGACACCAGTGCAGTGGCTCGTTCCGATTGATCACGGGATCTTGGCAGTGCCCAGGCCGAGCGGGCTCGGCGCGGCGAATTCGATACGCAGGACGGTCCGGCCTCCGGCGAGCCGCACGATCGTGGCGCGCCCGTAGGGATAGGGGGGACCACCCAGCGCCCGCAGGTGAGCAAGCATTGACCGCACGCGAGAGGAACGGGCCGCGCCGTTCCTCTCGGTCAGGTCGGCGGAGCGGAGTGGGATGCCTGCGCTGGCGCCCGGAGCGGAGTCGCCGAAGGCCACAATGTCTACCGGGTGCTGAGCGTCTACTGGAGGCTGAGCGGCCATGTCCGCGATCGTGTACAGCAGCCGCAAGTCGACCTGGCCAGCGGCGAGTTGCTTCCTGGCCTCGGCCGAGGCCAGGATTAGCGGGCTTTGCAGCAGCTGGGCTCCGGACGCCTTCCGGTCCAGCAGGTCCTTGGCCAGCGCGGCCCGGTATGCAGCCGCTCCGTCCGGAGCGATCGCCCGGACGCTGATCCGCAGGCTTCCAGAGCCGAAGGTCGCAATAACTGTCGGCGCATACACGGAACTGAGGCGGCGGCCGAACTCGTTGCGGACGGCTGCCGTCGCGACGATGACATCTGAGCCGAGCGGATCGGCTGCCCGCGTCCCCAGCTCAAGCAGGCGGCCTTGGGGGATCTTGTGCGCCTTGAGCGCCAGGCACATGGCAGGATCACAAGACACCCTGGCGGCCGGGCTGACCTGATCGAAAACCCAGGCCGCCGTGAGGTTGCGAGTCGCCGCCTCAATCCTAGAGATTTGCCTTGGCGCGTTGTGCTTGGGCGGCGCGCTCTGCCTTGGCGGCGCGGAATGCCTTGGCGGCGCGCAGTGCCTTGGCGCGTTGTGCCCTGGCGGCGCGATCCAGCTCCGCGCTGGTCTCGTCGTCAGGCAGACTCTCGATCTCGCTGCCCGCAGACGCTGAGATGACCGGGATTGGCGACGTATCGTCATCCGCATCTCGCACGCGCCCGAGCAAAAAGGCCGATAGGGGCGCCCGTGCGACCTCCGCCGGCGGCCTCGTCCCGTTATTCGCACCTGTCGCCGCCCGAGGCAAGGAAGCTGGGCGTTCGGAACTTGCGGCCTGCTTCTGGCTGGCGGCCTGCTTCTGGTTTGCGGGCTGCTCCGTCTGGGCGTCCATCGCGGCACGCACGCGCCGCAGCACAGACTCTGACAGCACAGGTCGCGCTGGCCGTGTTGCAGGCCACGACCCTTTTGTCGCACCCGGTACGCGCCGGGGCAGCGGCGGGACGCTGTCTTCGTCTCCCATGCGGCAAACCCCCTAAGGCGCGCGTACAGCAAGACGCGATCCCCCACAGCACAGCGCAGCACACGATGCGTTGCTAATCAACCAGAATGACCGGTTTTAACTGCGCGCAAGCTCCAGGCCTGGCCGCACATCGTCACCGTGTCCGGCAGCAGGCCGCCGACAAGGTGACGTGGCTGTGGACGGTCAACGTCATCGATACGCAGGCCGGCATTCCCTCGCCGGCCCCTGGTGGCCCGGCAGTTCGTATGTGACCTGGGTAGGACTTGACGGTTACTACTTCAAGCCGTCATGGACGTTCGCTTCCTTGTTCGGGCCGACCATCAAAGCCGTGCGCACGCTGAGCCGCACTCCGGTCCCGATACGATCTCTGAAACAGGCGTGGCGCCTGCCGAAGGCAAGCCAGCGAAAATCGCCGACCTGTTCGCTGGTGTTCGCGCTTACGGCCTGCTGGGGCTTGTATGGTTCAATGCCGACCGGAGGGGAGACTGGCGCCTCAACAGCCCGGCGGCTGTCGCCGCGTTCGCCGAAGGTGCCAAGACGTTCAGGAAACCTGCGTCATGAACTATCTGCCGCGCCTCTCCGTACTCGGCGCCGGGCAACTCGGCACTACCAAGGCCGCCAGAAGGGCAGCATGAAACCCCGCCTGGCGATACTTTTGACCGCCGTAATCGCCGCTGCCGCCGTCACCTCGGTGGTCATTCGCGTCGCGTCGTCTTCCCCTTCCCGCCCCCAGGTGGCACGCGCATCCCTCCCGCCCAGCCCGGCCTCTTACCTGGGTGTCTACGAGCCCGGGTCGCCGCCTGCCTACGAGACGATCGCGGGTTTCGCGAAGGCAGCAGGCAGCCATCCGAACCTCGTCGGATACTTCAGCGGCTGGACGGAGCCGTTCGCAGCCTCGTTCGCGCAGAAGGTCCACGGTCACGGCGCTGTCACGATCGTGCAGATCGATCCCACCTATGCCGCCGTCCCGGCAATCGCCACCGGTGCCTACGACGGCTATCTGCGCTCGTACGCCGACAGCGTCCGGGACTTCGGCCACGCCGTCATCATCGGCTTCGGCCACGAGATGAACGCCGCCTGGTACTCGTGGGGCTACGGGCACATCCCGCCGGCCACCTTCGTCCGGGCATGGCGGCACATCGTGACGCTGTTCCGTGGGCAGGGCGCCGACAACGTCACCTGGCTATGGACTGTCAACCAGGACAGCCCAGGCACCGGACCGGTCCAAGACTGGTGGCCCGGCCCGGCCTATGTCACCTGGGTCGGCATTGACGGCTACTAATTCCGTCCGTCCGACTCCTTCGCCAGTGTCTTCGGCCACACCATTGCTGAGGTGCGGGCGTTCGCCGACAAGCCGGTGCTGCTGTCCGAGACCGCGGTCGGGCCCGATACCGGCCAGTCCGCCAAGATCGGCAACCTGTTTGCCGGAATGCGCCAGTACGGGACCCTAGGGCTGGTGTGGTTCGACATTGCCCAGAACAACGGCATCTACCATCAGGACTGGCGCATCGAAGACCACCCGGCAGCCGAAGCCGCCTTCCGGCTGGGCGTGCGCGACAAGTTGACCAGGCGATTATGGCGCCAGCGCCGCGGCGTCCAGTAACTGCCGATCCGCCCGTTCGAAGCCCTGCATGAGAACATCATCCCAGGTCATCGAACACCAAGTCGGCAAACACCCCGAGACCCCGCGGGCTTTTTCAGCAGGCTCGCTAGGCCGGGTCTAGTTCCAGTTCCGGGGTGTACCGGCCGTCGAGGGCGGCCACGTTCATCGAGACCCGCCGGGCGAGGGCCCGCTGGCCCGCCGCCCACCCCTCGGGCTCGCCGCGCCACGCGGCCAGCGCCGGATCCACCAGCGCGCGGCCGAAGGAAAACGTTAGCGGCCAGATGTGCGGCAGCCGTTGCATGGCGGCGAGGTTCTCGGTGGCGCGCTCCGGCCGCTGCCCGCCGGAGAGGAACGCGACACCTGCCGTGGTGAACGGCACCCCGGCCAGGGCACTGACGGTGGCCTCAGCGACCTCGTCCGCGGAGGCCGGTGCTCCCGCGTCGCTGCCTGGCACCGCCATGTTCGGCTTGAGCACGACCGCGGCCGGCCGGGCGCCGTATTCGCGCAGTTCACTGAACACCTCGAGCAGCACCAGCGACATCACCGTCGCGCACTGGGCCAGCGAATGCGGGCCGTCCATCAGGATCTCGGGTTCCACGATGGGGACCAGGCCGGCTTCCTGGCACGCTGCCGCGTAACGGCCAAGAGACTGCGCATTGGCCCGGACGGCAAGCAGCGACGGCTGGCCAGCGCCGATCCGCAGGACGGCACGCCACTTGGCGAACACGGCGCCAAGCTCGTGATACTCATGGAGCCGGGGGAGCAGCCCGTCCAGGCCCTCGGTCACCATCTCGCCCGGCGCACCGGCCAGCGGGTACGCGCCCTTATCGACTTTGACGCCCGGCAGCAGGCCCAGATCGCCGAGCGCCGCCGGGAACGGCCTGCCGTCGCCCAGCCGCTGCCGCAACGTCTCCTCGCACAGGATGACGCCGCTGATTCCATCGCTGAGCCCGGGGGTCGTCACCAGCATCTCGCGGTATGCCCGCCTGTTCTCCTCGGTGGGCGCGGCCCCCGCGGCCGCCAGCCGCGTCGACATGGTGGCCATGCTCTCGTCCGCCGCGAGGATCCCCCGCGGGTGCCATACCAGGGCTGATGCGACCGACTCCAGAGGTTCCATCTGCCGACGGTAGGCGCGGCGCCGCACCAGGGCATCCCCCGCCCGGTGGAACTAGCCGGGTGAGGAAGCTCACGCTGTGTCTCCCGCTCGCCTCCGGGGCCCCGCCCGCCTCCCCGTTCCCCCTTCACTGCGCCGCCTTCCCTCGTCGCTCGTCCCTCGCTCCTCAGTCCAGGCAGCACCGCGCCCGTCCGGCTCGCTCACACCGGGTCGGCGGCAGAGGGGCGCTTTCCGTGCCGGTTTTCTCCGCTGCTGGTCATCTGGTCCGGGTTTCTCCCCCTCGGGCTCCCCGGCCCGGGGGAGGCGCTCTGTTTCCCGCCCTCCTATCGTGGAAGTTCATCCAGTACCGGGAAGCGAGCGATAGACCGCAGGTCATCCCGGCATTTGGCCGCGCCGCGGAGGTGAGGTGAGCGTGCCCGACAAGCTGATGCGCCTGCGCCGCAGCGAAGCCGCACCCGAGCCGCCACGCCCGGTCATGCTCGCCATCGCGGGCGACAGCGCCGCCGGGAAGACCACGCTGACCCGGGGCATCGCCGAGGCGCTCGGCGCCGACCGGGCCATCGCCCTGTGCGTGGACGACTACCACCGATACGACCGTGTCGAGCGCCGCAACATCCCGTTCACCGTGCTCAACCCCGAGTGCAACTACATCGAGGTGATGGAGCAGCACCTGCAGCTACTCGCGCTGGGGCGGCCGATCCTCAAGCCGGTCTACGATCACGCCACCGGCAGGCTGGTCCGCCCGGTACTCGTGGAGCCCAAGGAGTTCGTGATCGTCGAAGGCCTGCTGCCCTTGCACACCAAGCTGGCCCGGGCTTGCTTTGACATCACTGTTTACCTCGATCCGCCGGAGGACATCAGGCGGGAGTGGAAGCTCAAGCGGGACTGCGCGGACCGCGGGTACTCGCCCGAGCAGGTCCTCGCCGAGATTGAGCGCCGCGAGCCGGAATCTGCCGCCTTCATCCGCCCGCAACGGCAGTGGGCCGACATCTCTCTGCGCTTCGCCCCGGTCGCCGGCCACACCGATCCGGCCGGCACGCCCTTGTCGGCCGAGATCCTGCTGCGGCCGACCATCCAGCATCCTGAGCTGTCTCACGTGCTGACCGACGATGACCGGCGGACTGTGCACCTGAAGCTGATCCGCGACAGCGACGGCCGCCCCGTGGACGCGCTGCACGTGCACGGCTACGCGCCCCGCGAGGACAGCCGGATCGTGGAGAAGGCGATATGGGAGCAGTTGTCCTTCGATCACAACACCGCCCTGCCGGACACCCTCGGCGAATACGCCCCGGGTAAACGCAGCGAGTCCCTCGCCATAGCCCAGCTCCTGCTGCTCTGGCACTTGCTCGAGGGCCTGACGTGATCCGCCCGCCCATCCGGTGCTGCGGGCCCCGTCATGGCGACGGCGGATGGGTACGGTTCTCGGCATGGACCACCTGACGAAGGGGCCCTTGACATTGGTGATCGTCGACGATCACCAGATGGTGCTCGACGGGCTCAAGGCCATGCTCCGGCCCTACCGGGAGCAGGCTGAGGTGATCGGCGAGTCGAGCGACCCGCATGAGGCGGTGCGGCTGGTCGCCGAGCTGAAACCGGATGCGGTGCTGCTCGATGTGCGCCTGCGCGGTGCCAGCGGCCTTGACCTGTGCACCGAGATCCTCCGGGCCAGCCCGGAATGCAAAGTCGTGTTCCTCACCGTCTACGACGACGAGCAGTACCTCTTCCAGGCCCTGCGCGTCGGCGCGGCGGGCTTCTTGCTCAAGCGGATCCGCGGCGGCGAACTGGTCGACTACCTGCGCCGGATCCACGAGGGCGAGGTTCTCATCGACCCGAGCCTGGCCGGGCGGGTGGCTCTGTCCGCCGCCCGGCTGCGCAGCGGCGAGTTCTGGCCCGGCGCCCACCTGGGCCTGACCCAGCGGGAAAGCGAGGTCCTGTCGCTGCTGGTGGCTGGCCTCTCCAACCGCGCCATCGCCATGAAGCTGGTCGTCAGCGAGGAGACGATAAAAACCCATTCCCGGGGCATCTACCGCAAGCTCAACGTCTCCGACCGCGCCGCCGCCGTGGCCGTCGCCCTGCGCGAGGGCGTGTTCCATTGACCGGGCCGCGGCTCGCGGGCGACGCGGAGCACGAGGCTCAGCTGTTGTCCCGGGTCATCGACACGATCTCGGCCGGCTTCGATCTGGACCGGATGCTGCAGGGCGTCGCCAAGCTCGTCACCGAGACCACAGAAACAGATGTCTGCTTCGTGCACCTGCTCGACGAGCGGGGCCGCAAGCTCCAGTTGCGCGGCGCCACGCCACCCTTCGACGGCCTCGTCGGGAAGATCGAGCTCGGCCTCGGCGAGGGCGTGTCTGGATGGGTCGCCTCGCACGGGCAGCCGGCCGTGCTCGTCGACGACAAGACCGCCGATCCCCGCTACCGCTACATCCCGGCGCTGCGCGGCGAGGACTTCACCTCCATGCTGTCGGTCCCCGTGGTGACCCCGCTCGGTCACCTGATCGGGGTCATGAACGTACACACCAAGCTGCGCCGCGAGTTCACCAGTGCCGACGTTGAGCTGCTCCGGTCGGTGGCTGGCCTGGTGGCCGGGGCGATCGAGAACGCGCGGCTGCATACCCGGCTCGCCGAACGCGAGGAGGCCCTTGAGGCGTTCGCCGAACAGTTCATGCAATGGCAGGAACATGAGAGCCGCCGCCTGGCCGGGGAGATCCATGACGGGATCAGCCAGCGGATCGTGAGCCTCTTCTTCCACCTCTCCGCCGCCGCCGATGCCATCCCCGGGGATCCTGAGGTGGCCGCCGAGCAGGTGGCACGGGCTCAGGAACTGGCCGCGGGGGCCCTGGACGAGACCCGTTCCGCCATCGCGGGCCTGCGCCCGCCGATCCTGGACGACCTTGGCCTGGCCGCAAGCCTGGAGAGCCTGGGCAACTCCTTCCCCGGGCTGGATGTGCGGGTCGAGGCGGCCAACTTCCGGATGGCCGAACATGTGGAGGCGGCCGTCTACCGGACCGCACAGGAAGCGCTGCAGAACGTGGCCAAGCACGCCGATGCTAGGTCCGTCCGGCTCCGGCTCTACCAGCAACGGGACCGGGTGCTGCTAGAGGTCACCGACGATGGCATCGGGTTCGATGCCGCCGCGACAGGCTCGCCCAGGGCCGGCGCCTCCGCGGCGGTGGCACCCACCGGCTTCGGCCTGTCCGGGATGCGGGAGCGGGCGGAACTGCTCGGCGGGAAGCTGGAGCTGTCCAGCGAACCGGGCCGCGGCAGCACGGTCCGGCTGGCTATTCCGTTCCTGGCGCCGGCGCAGCCCCCTGCGGCGCCTCGTTGAAGACCCGGCTGGCCCGCACATCGGAATCGCTGATCTCCATCAGGTCATCCCGGACGATCGACCCGCCGGCCGTGACCAGCCGGCGGGCCTGGCGCAGCCGCAACCGGTCGATGGCGTTCCGGATGCTCCGGGCGTTGGCAAACCGTGGCTGACTCATCCGCAGCGCCACGTACTCCCGGAAGGCGATCTGCGCGGCCGCCGACAGCCGGTACTGCTCACGCTCCAGCATCAGCTCGGCGATCTGGATCAGCTCGCCAGCGGAGAAGTCGGGGAAGTCGATGTGGTGCGCCACGCGCGAGGCCATGCCGGGGTTGGACCGGAAGAACACGTCCATCCGGTCGGCGTAGCCGGCCAGGATGACCACCAGGTCCTCGCGGTGTGCCTCCATGAACTGCAACAGGATCTCGATGCACTCCTGGCCGTAGTCGCGCTCGTTTTCCGGCCGGTACAGATAGTAGGCCTCGTCGATCAGCAGGACCCCGCCCATCGCCCGCTTGAGTACCTCCTTGGTCTTGGGCGCGGTGTGCCCGACGTACTGCCCCACCAGGTCGTCACGGGTCACGCTGACCAGCTGGCCCTTGCGCAGGTAGCCGAGTTCGGCCAGCAGCTCACCCATCCGCGTGGCCACGGTGGTCTTGCCCGTGCCGGGACTGCCGGTGAAACACATGTGCAGGCTGGGCCGCGAGGACGACAGCCCGTACCGCTGCCTGAGCCGGTCGATGAGCAGCAGCGCCGCGATCTCGCGGACTCTGTCCTTGACCGGGGCGAGGCCGATGAACTCCCGGTCGAGCCGGTCCAGCATCTCCGATATCCGCCGCGCCTGCTGCTCCGCGCCCAGTTCCACAGTGGCGTCCGGCGGTAGCGGTTCCAGGCCAGCGGCCCCGTTAACCTCGGGCGGCGCTTGCCCGGCGCCGCTGCCTGGCCGGGGCATGCTGAAACCGCGCGGGCTCTGCTCCCCGCTCGCTCGCCGGGGCCCCACCCGGCTCCCCATTCCCCCTTCACTGCGCTGCCTTCCCTCGTCGCTCGTGCTCTGTTCCCCGCTCGCC
>WNFC01002060.1_pt1 | contig 21551 bp, 20 predicted proteins | sample 5400541 | NCBI WGS metagenome assembly WNFC01 (sample SAMN13153342, study PRJNA577476) | soil metagenome | isolation source: 120 cm saprolite under Douglas fir tree site 2 hole 2 replicate 1 | place: USA:California | collected 2015-04-18
GAAGGGCCATCGCTCAACGGATAAAAGGTACTCCGGGGATAACAGGCTTATCACGCCCAAGAGTTCACATCGACGGCGTGGTTTGGCACCTCGATGTCGGCTCATCGCATCCTGGGGCTGGAGCAGGTCCCAAGGGTTCGGCTGTTCGCCGATTAAAGCGGTACGCGAGCTGGGTTCAAAACGTCGTGAGACAGTTTGGTCCCTATCTGCTGTGGGCGTAGGAGGCTTGCGAGGACCCGACCTTAGTACGAGAGGACCGGGTTGGACGGACCGCCTGTGTACCAGTTGTCACGCCAGTGGCATCGCTGGGTAGCAGTGTCCGGATTCGATAACCGCTGAAAGCATCTAAGCGGGAAGCGAACCTCTAGACTAGGCCTCCCGGGGGCAACCCCCTGAAGAGCCGTCGAAGACGACGACGTCGATAGGTCGGAGGTGTAAGCGCTGCAAGGCGTTGAGCTGACCGATACTAATCGCTCGTGCGGCTTGGTCGTTCTTCTTTTCTTCTGCCGTCATTCCTTTCGCGATCGATCGCGAAGGCCAAGGTCGAGCGCGGTTCCAATACCGTCGCGCCAATTCGCACCATCATGACTTGCGCATATGCACCGAGTTTCCGGTGGCTAGATCGAAGGGGTCCCACCCGTTCCCATCCCGAACACGGAAGTTAAGCCCTTCAGAGCCGATGGTACTGCATGGTTTCCATGTGGGAGAGTAGGTCGCTGCCGGAATTTTTTCGCAGCAATGACGCCCGCCGCGCGATCGAACGCGCCGCGGGCGTCGCTTCTTTTTCGCGGCCCGCAACGATGATCCAGCCTTGCTATCCTACTGCCTCTCTCGTCCGTCCCTCATCCATGGACAAGCCCAATCCCAAAGCGACCGACGCGCTTCGCCACGACCTCGAGGCGTCGTGGCACCGCTTCCTCGATCTGTACGAGCCGCTTCGGCCCGAGCTCTACCGCTACTGCCGGCACCTCTCCCGCAATCCGTGGGACGCCGACGATCTCGTTCAGGACGCGCTCTTCCGTGCCTTCGCGAAGCTGGGGTGCATGAATGAGCCGCCCGGGAATCCGCGCGCGTGGCTCTTCCGGATCGCGTCGAACCTGTGGATCGACCGCGTCCGCGCTCTCCGGCCTTCGCCCGAACCGGATCCGGAGAGCGCACCCAGCAGGGAGCCGCGCGCGGTCCGTGAAGCGGCGGGCACGCTCCTCTCGCGCCTCTCGCCGCAAGAGCGCGCGGCGGTGGTGCTCAAGGAGGCGTTCAACTTCACGCTGGAGGAGATCGCCGAGGCGCTCTCCACCAAGCCGGGCACCGTCAAGTCAGCGCTGCATCGCGGGCGGGGCAAGCTCATCGAGCCAAAGGATCCGGGTGAAGCTCCGCCAAAGCCACCAATACTCGATGCCTTCTGCGCCGCCTTCAACGCCGGCGATCTCGATCGACTCACCTCGCTCCTGCTCGACACGGCCGAAATCGAGGTCGTGCGGGTTCACACGGAGTACGGGCCCGAGGCGGCGCGGCGCGGCGTCTTCCAGGGCATGCTCTTCGGCACCCGGCGCCTCGCGGATCCGGCGCGGCTCGACGGGCTCGATCCTGCCTTCTTCCGCAACGTGCTGCCGCAGGTCCCGCGCGTCGAGCCGCGGCCGCACCGCGGCGAGTGGCTGCTGGTCCACTGGTATGCGCACGGCGACGGCGAGGCGGTGCGCGCCATCAGCCGTGTCGAGGCGGACGGCGATCGGCTCACGCGCGTGAGGAACTACTTCTACACGCCCGACGTCCTGGCGGAGATCTGCGCCGAACTCGAGATTCCCTTCCGCTCCAACGGCTACCGCTACTGGAAGCCGTCGCGCCAGGAGGCGTGAGCGCATGCGCATCCTCGTGGCCGTGACGCTCGGCTGGATGAGTCTCACGCTCGCGGCGCCGGCTCGCGCCGTCGAGCGTGGTTACGCGCCCGTGAACGGGCTCGAGCTCTATTACGAGATCCACGGCAATCCCGCGAAGGACGGCGTCCCGCTCGTGCTGCTCCACGGCGGCGGCTCCACCATCGAGACCTCGTTCGGCAAGCTCATCCCGCTCGTCTCGAAGGCGCGACAGGTGATCGCGTTCGAGCAGCAGGGACACGGCCACACCGCGGACGTGGACCGCCCCTTCTCCTTCGAGCAATCCGCCGAAGACGCCGTCGCGCTCCTCCGGCACCTGCATGTCGCGAAGGCCGAGTTCTTCGGCTACAGCAACGGCGGCCACATCGCGCTGGAGATCGCACTCAGGCATCCCGAGGTCGTTCGCTCGCTCGTCCTCGAGTCGGCCTTCTTCAACCGCGACGGCACCGACCCGGGATTCTGGCAGGGGTTCGATCACGCGAAGCTCGACGACATGCCGCTCGACTTGAGGAAGGCATACCTAGCGACCGCGCCCCATCCCGAGCAGTTGCCCACCTTCTTCGCCAAGAGCGTGCGGCGGATGCGCGAGTTCAAGGGCTGGACGCCTGCGCAGCTCCAGACCATCCGGGCGCCCACATTCCTGATAGTGGGCGATCGCGACATCGTGCGTGTCGAGCATGCCGCGCGGATGACGCACCTGCTCCCCGACGCGCGGCTCGCGGTGCTTCCCGCGACGGACCATCTCGCCATGACGGACCGCGCGGCGGAGGTGGCGTCGATGCTCGACGAGTTCCTGCTCCGCGGTGTGAACGCGAGCCGAGGCCGCTAAATGGCGCGCTCGTGCTCGGCCGCGACCACCTCGGCGCGCTCCGCATCCGCCTCGGCCACCAGCACGCCGACCGGGATGAAGGGAGCGAAGAACTGGTAGAGCGCCCGGTGGTGCGCCCCCCGCAGCGCCGAATCGATTCCGGCCGTCCCGAGAGCGGCCGAGAGCGCGTCCGCATCCTCGAGCCGATGCACCACGCGGAGCGCACGCTGCCTGCCCGACCGCACCACCGCGCGCAGCTCGCGCGCCAGGTCCATGCCGACGGCGACCAGCGCCACCAGCAGCAGCGCATCGACCCCCGGCACGCCCGCGGCCGTGAAAGCGCCCTCGACGAACCATGACCCGGCCGTCAGACCCGCCAGCCACAGCATGCTCGCCAGCGTCGTTCGCGCCAGCGCCGACCTGTCCTCATCTGTGGCAGGCCGGTGGAAGGCCCGCGAAAACACGCCGCAGAGCGCGATCGTGAAGAGGAGCTGCAGCGCGCGCATCACCCAGAGCGGCTCGAGCACCTTGGGCACGAGCGGCCAGAAAAACGCGCGCGCCGTGTCGGTGCCGAGCACGATCGCCGCGATGAGCACCCCCTGATGGACGGGCTCCAGCCCGGATGTCGGCAGCCGGTACCGGGCGCGACTCCCGGCGCGCGGCGCGGTGGCGAGCATCCGCCACGCGGCCGTCAGGAAGGCCCCGAGCAGGAGAAAGAGCGAAAGCAGGTCCAGGGGCGCCGACTGACGCAGCGCCTCGGCGACGCTTTGGGCCGCCGAGGCGACGATCCCGGCCGCGATGAGCAGCGAATACCCGACGCCCACGCCGGCGACGTCGATCAGCCGCGCCAACGCCATCACCGCGATCACTCCCAGGAACAGCGCTCCCGAGAAGGCCGCCCACGGCTCGATGAGCGGCCTGTAAAGGACCGAGGGCTCCGCGAACAGGTGCGCCGCGCGCGCGTACCGCAAGACTCCGTACGTCTGCAGCAAGGCGAGGAGGACCGCGACCCCGAGGGCGGTTCGCGTCAGCCGCGTCCGCCCTTCGGCGCTCGAGCGGAGCGGCCGCAAACCGGGGACTGCCGCCGCCACCAGCTCGACCAGGATGAACGCGCCGAGGATCGGCTTCATCCCCAGCGTTGCAAAAGTTAGTGGCTCAGCCCGCTGCCCAGGGAGCGGAATCCACTGTAGGCCGACGTACGCGGCACAGACGGCGAGCGTAATCGCAATCGGCAGCGCGGGCAGCGGATGCGAGCGCGCCTCTCCCTGGTCGGCCATTCCGGCATACTATTCGAAGGGCCGCGCGGTGGCCCGAAGGCGCCGTCGGGGGTCTGGATCCCGATGGCTCCATTGCTGCTAATCGCTCTCCTCTGCGCGCCGATACCCGACGACGGGGCCGAGCCGGCGCGCGTGCAACCCGCGGCGCCTGCGCCCGAGGCGGGCACAGCGCTGCGCGATGAGCGGCGGTCGCCGTGGGGACTTACGCTTGGCGTGGGCGCCGACGCGCCGCTCGACGCGCGCAGCGGTCCCGGCCTGGCCGTGCGGGCGGGGGCGCGGCGGTGGGTAGCGCCTCATCTCATCGTCAGCGGCCTCGCCAGCTACCAGCAATTCGCTTTCTCGGACGCGCAAACCTACCGCGCCGGCGTGCAGGCCTTTGCCGCCGTCGCGCGCATCGAGATGGCCTCCGAGCGCGATCGATGGCCGTTCCCTGTCTTCTCGCTCTACCTCGGCGCGGGACCGGAGCTGCTCGTCACGCCCTGGAGCCGGGGCATGGGCGCGCGCGCCGTCGTCGGCCTGCACCTTCCCAGCCTGGCGCGTCTCTGGAGCGGATATTTCGCCAGCAACGACCTGGGAATGTTGTTCGTCGTCCTCGCGCCGCTCGCCCTCGAGCTGCAATTCCGCACGGGCGCGGCCGGCGTGCCGCCCTCGACTGGCCTCGTCATCGCCTTCGCCATCTAGAAACGCAGATTCTAGAACCGCAGAAATGGCGCCAGCGCCTCGCGCAGCTCGCGCGCGTGCAGCCAGAGGAGATCGTTGTGCCCGCCGCCCGCGATCGGTGTCAGCGCCGCGTGGGGGAAGGCGCGCGAGAGGCGCTCGCCCATCTCGAAAGGAACCACTTCGTCGGCTGTGCCGTGCACGATGATGACCGGCAGGGCGATCCGCGGCGCCTTGGAGATCGTGTCGAATCGGTGGCGCAAGAGCAGCCCCGTCGGGAGCCAGGGAAAGAAGCGACGGCCGAAGTCGCTCATCGAAGTCAAGGGCGAGATGAGCGCCAGCCGAGCGCCCAGCCCGCGGCGCGCCATCTCGACGGCGACCCCGCTGCCCAGCGACTGGCCGAGCAAGACGATGCGGTCCGGTGGAGCCTCCACATTATGCAGCGCGATCTCGGCCGCCGCGTAGAGCGCCTGCTCCGAAGGCCGGCCCGCCGAGGCGCCGTAGCCGGGATACTCGACCGCGACCACGCCCACCTCGAGAGAACGCAGGAAATCGATCATCGGCCCCGCGTCGGCCAGGTCCTCCCCGTTGCCGTGAAAGTGGACCACCACCGGCGCGCCCTCGCGCGGCGGCGCAATCTGCACGAAATAGACGAACCCGCCGGGGCCGCCCTGCACGGTGACCATCCGGTCAGCGTGCGCGGGCGCGCGCCCCCGCGGGGGTGCGGGAAAGATGAACGACTCCTGCGCCAGCGCGACGTACGCCGCGAGGGTCAGGTACAGCCCCGCGACGATGAGCAGCGCCGCCACCACGAGCCGCCGCGCCAAGTTATTTCACGGTCACGCGCGTGAACTTGCGCTTTCCTACCTTGAGCAGATGAACTCCGGGGGCGAGCTTGGCGTTGGGGTCCGCGACGCGCTCGCCTTCCACGCTGACGCCGCCTTGTGCGATGAGCCGGCGCGCCTCCGATCCCGACGAGGCCAACCCGAGCTGCGGCAGCGCCTTGATGAGCAGCACGCCGCCCGGTTCCGCGGCGAGCTCGCGCTCCTCGACGTCGTCGGGGACTTCGCGCCTGGCGTGCACCAGCTCGAAATGTTCCTCGGCGGCGCGGGCCGCGTCGTGGCCGTGATAGCGGGCGACGATCTCCTTGGCCAGCTCGCTCTTGACCGTCTTGGGATGTTCGCCCCGCAGCGCCTCGATCTCCGCCACACTGCGCCTCGAGAGCAGCTGGTAATAACGCCACATCAGTGCGTCCGAGATGCTCATCAGCTTCCCATATTGTTCCTGCGCCGGCTCGTCGATGCCGACGTAGTTCCCCAGCGATTTGCTCATCTTGTCGCCGACGATCTTCCCGCCCACCTCGCGCGCATCGGTGCCTTCGAGCAGCGGCCCGGTGAGACACACCTGGGGCGCCTGCCCATATTCCTTTTGTAGCTGGCGCCCGACCAATAGATTGAACAATTGATCGCTCGAGCCCAGCTCGATGTCTGCTTTCAATGCCACCGAGTCATATCCCTGCGCCAATGGATAGAGGAGCTCGTGCAAGGCGATGGGAGTCTCGCTCTGCCAGCGCTTCTTGAAATCGTCGCGCTCGAGCATGCGCGCCAGCGTGTACTTCGCCGCCAGCTTGACCAAGCCGGGGGACCCCAGCGGAAGAAGCCATTCGGAATTGAAGCGCACCTCGGTGCGGTCGCGGTCGAGGATCTTGAAGATCTGCCGCTTGTACGTCTCGGCGTTGGCGGCGATCTGCTCTTCGCTCAAAGGCGGCCGCGTCGTGTTTCGGCCGGTAGGATCGCCGATCATTCCGGTGAAATCACCGATGAGGAAAATCACCGTATGGCCCAGATCCTGGAACCGCCGCATGCGCTCCAAAGGAACGGTATGACCCAGATGTAGATCGGGCGCGGTGGGATCGAAACCCATCTTCACGCGCAGGGGCACCTGCTTCTGATAGGAATTCTGCAATTTGCGCAGCAGGTCCTCGCGCGTGTGCACGTCGACCGCGCCGCGCGTGACCTCCGCGAGCTGCTCCTCGGGCGTAGCTCGTCGAAGGAGGTCCGCGCTCATTCCGGCAGCCTTTCCTGGACGCGGGAAATGCCGCGCGCGCGCCCCGTCTCGTCGTCGATCTCCACCACGGCCCCCTGCAGCCACACCTCGTTCTGCGCCACTTCGAACGCGGCGTGCCGCCCGGTGAGGAACCGCTCGATGGCGAAGTCCTTGCGCATGCCGATGACGCTGTCCCACGGGCCGCACATCCCCACGTCGGTCTGGAAGGCCGTCCCCCCAGGCAGCACGCGCGCGTCGGCCGTCTGGATGTGCGTGTGCGACCCGAGCACGGCGCTGACACGGCCGTCGAGGTAATGGCCGATGGCATTCTTCTCGCTGGTCGCCTCGCAGTGCATGTCGACGAAGATGCAGCGCACGCCCGAGGCGCGCATCTCGCCGACGAGCCGGTCCGCCGCGCGGAAAGGGCAGTCGAGCGGCTTCATGAAGACGCGCCCCTCCAGATTCACCACGCCGAGTCGCGCCCCCGACCGGGACTCGATGATGGTGTGCCCTCGCCCCGGCGCCGGATCGGGATAGTTCGCCGGCCGCAGCTGCCGCGATCCGGCGCGGTCGAGATACGGCCCGATCTCGCGCTTGGCCCAGGTATGGTTGCCGGCGGTCAACAGATCGAGCGTTTGCAGCAGCTCGTCCGCGCTCTCCGGCGTGATGCCCGCGCCGGAGGCGGAGTTCTCGGAGTTGCCGATGCACAGGTCGAGGCCCAGCTCGGCGCGCATGGGCGGCACGAAATGCCGCACCGCCGCGCGCCCCGGCCTGCCCACGATATCGCCCACGAAGAGAATTTTCATACGATGATCAGCCGCGCCTCGGTGCACACCGCGGACACGGGCCGGTCATGCTCGCCGACCGGGACGGAAGGCACAAGCTGCGCCTCGAAAACCAGTGCGACGCTGAATGCGCGGCTGGCCAGCAGCGTCGCATCGTAGTGGCCCTTGCCGCGGCCCAGGCGGCGGCCCCGCGCGTCGACCGCGATGGCCGGGACCACCAGCAGATCGATCTCGTCGAGCGCGACGGGCGCTCCAGTGGGATCCTCGATGCCCAGCGATCCCGACACGAAGACGCCCGCGCCGCGCCGGAACGAGAGCGCGCGTCCCTCGCCGACCACCGGGTAGCAGATCTCCTTTCCCGCCGCCTGCAGCGCCGCCGCCAGCGCGGCCGTGCCGCACTCCGTGGGTAGCGCGCGATACAGGCCGACCACCCGCGCCCGCGCGGCCAGGTCCGACGAGGCGAGCCGCTCCTGCGCCGCGACCGAGGCGGCGACCTGCTCCGGGCTGCCGGCGCGCGGAATCCTTGCCCGCACCTCGGCGCGCAGCGCGCGCTTCTCTTGGTCGAGAGAGTCCATTCCATGCCCAGAAAAAACGAGAGCCGGCTTGCTGCCGGCTCTCCGATGCTACGCGCTTTCGCGCTCCGGGTCGCCGGCAAGCTGGCGACCGCCTGGTAGAACCCCCGCCTCGGCCGTGTGAGCAGCGTCGGTGGTGCCCTGCTATCGCAGGTGGGATCCCTGTGCTCCCGCTTCAGGCTTCCCCGGTGGCCCCGCAGAGCGGGGCGGGGGCTTGCACACCGCAGGAAAGTCGGGATCCCTGGTTACAGCTATCGGGCACGAGGTTGGCCACTCATCACGCAAACCAGGCAGGGGAAGCTTCGAGGCCCTGCTATCTCCTCCTCTGCGACAAGTATGAACGCGGCCGGAGCGAAGTCAACGCGTACATTGCACGCGCCTGCGACCCTTCGTAGAGTGAACAGGGTGTCCGGCCTGCTCGCCAGCCTGTTTCCCCTCCTGGCGGCCGCTGAGGCGGGTCCGCTCGGGGCCCCGTGACCAATCCCTCGCCGCGATTCGGGAAGTACGAGATCCTCCAGCTCCTCGGGCGCGGCGGCATGGCCGAGGTGTACAAGGCCCGCGCCGTCGAGGGGCCGCGCGCGGGACAGCTCGCCGCCGTGAAGCGCCTCACGCCCAAGCTCACCGGCGATCCCGAGGCGGTCGATCTCTTCTGCGGCGAAGCCGACGTCTCGTCGATGCTCAAGCACCCCAACATCGTCGAGGTGTTCGAGGCGGGCGTGGTGGGCGAGGTCTACTACCTCGCCATGGAGTTCGTCGACGGGCGCGACCTGGCGCTCATTCTCGCGCGCTGCCGCGAGCGGAAGATCTTCCTCCCCATCCACTTTGCCGTGCACATCGCCATGGCGGCGCTGGACGCGCTGGCCTACGCGCACGGCGCGCGCGGGCCCACCGGCATGCACCTGAACATCGTCCACTGCGACGTCTCGCCCTCCAACCTGTTCATCTCGCGGCTGGGCGAGATCAAGCTGGGCGACTTCGGCATCGCCAAGGTGCGCTCGCTGGGCGAGGACGACGAGTCGGGCACCCTGTGGGGCAAGCTGGCCTACGTCGCGCCCGAGCAACTCGACCGCAAGCCACTCACGCCGCAGGTCGACCTGTGGGGCGCCGCTACCATCTTGTACGAGTGCCTCACCAACCAGCGCGCCGTGCAGGGGCGGACCGCCGAGGAGATGCAGGCGGCGCTGCGCGCGGGCCGCATCGGCGGCGTGGAGTCGCTGCGGCAGGAGATCCCGCCCGGTCTGGGCGACGTGGTGCATCGGGCGCTGCAGATCGACCCGGCCATGCGCTACGCTAGCGCCGAAGAATTCGCCGGCGCGCTTCAGCCTTTCCACGACGAGATCAGCGGCGGCGCGCTGGGGATCGCCAGCGTGGTGCGCGGGCTGTTCAAGGCGTAGTGCTGGGGGTACAACTGATCCGTGCGTCTACGAGCGTGGCTCGCCGGCTTTCGCTGGTTGCACGAGAAGGCCCGTCGGGGCTCGCTGCCGCCGGAGGAGGCCGAAGCCTATCGCGAGGCGCGCGAGGATCTCGCCGCCATGCTGGTCGCCGCGCAGAGATTGACCCTCAGCCCCGAGCAGACGGCGCGGGAAGCGCTGCGCGTCGTGCGCATCCTCCCGCTCGAGCTGGAGCTGGGCACGGGGCCGGCGCGATGCGAGACGCTCGACATCTCCACCGGCGGCTTCTCCTCGGTCTTGAAGCGCGCCCTGCAGCCGGACGAGACCATCGGGTTCACCTTGCACTTGGGCAGCGGTCCTTTGCAGGGCCGTGCCCGCGTGGCCAGCGTCTCGCAGCAGGGCCCCTCCATCCGCGTCTCATTCAGGCTGGAAGGCGCTCCGCCCGCCGCCGTCGCGCTGCTGGGGACAGAAGTGATGGACGCTGCCCTGGAACAATTCACGGACCTGGTCGAGCAAGTCTAATGAACCCTCAGGATTGGACGAGCCTGGTTGACTGGATGGCCGCCTTCCGCGCGCTCCACGAGCAGGCGCGCCGGGGCAAGCTGGACCCGCACGCCGTCGCGCGCTACGAGCAGGACCGCGAGGTGCTGGCGAAGGCCTTGCTCATCGCGCAGCGGCTCTCGGTGAAGCCGGGGCAAACCGCTCGCCAGACGCTGCGGGTCCACCTGACGCTGCCCGTCAAGCTGGTCTTCGGCGACCGGCGCGAGCAGACCACGACGCTGGACCTGGGACTGGGCGGTTTCGCCGCGTTCCTGCCCAAGTCGGTGCGCGTTCTCGAGCGCCCCGAGTTCACCCTCACGCTGCGCGGCGCCGGCCGGCCCGTCAGCGGCCGAGCGAAGGTCGTGAACGTGCAGCGCAAGGGGCAGCCGTATCGCGTCGCTTTCTCCTTCGAGGATCTACCGACGACCGAGGCGCAGCGCATCGGTCTCGAAGTCTTCGACGCGGCTCTCGCGACCATCCCGCCCAACTGAGCGTCAGCTCTTGCGGGCGCGCTGGACGACCCGGGGCAGCACCTGGCAGACGCGCTCGATCTCCTCCGCGGTGTTGCCGCTCCAGAGCGAGAAGCGGACCGCGCCGCGGGCCCGCGCGCGGGGGTAGCCCATGGCCAGCAAGACCGGCGAGGGCTCGAGCGATCCGGAGCTGCACGCGCTGCCGGTGCTCACCGCGATGCCCTCGAGGTCGAGCGCGACGAGCAGCGTCTCTCCCTCGCACGCTTCGAATGCGACATTGAGTGTATTACACACACGCGACACGCTCGCGCCGGCGACATGCGCGCCGGGGATCTCGCGCGCCGCCGCCTCGAGTCTGTCCCGGAGCGCGCGGAGCCGCGGTTCGGTCGAGGGTTGCATGGCGACGGCCCGCTCCAGCGCTGCCGCCAGGCCGACGATGCCCGCCACGTTCTCGGTGCCGGCGCGCCGGCCTTTTTCTTGGTGACCGCCGACCTGCACCCCTTCGAGCTCGAGGCCGCGACGCACCAAGAGGAGTCCGGCCCCCTTGGGGCCGTAGATCTTGTGGGCAGAGATGGAAAGCAGGTCCCAGGGAAAATCGAGCTGCATCTTTCCCGCGGCCTGGACGGCGTCGACGTGCAGCGGCACGCCCTGCTCGCGGCAGAGCGCGGCCACCTTCCGGATGGGAAAGATGACGCCCGTCTCGTTGTTGGCGGCCATCACCGAGCAGATCGACGCGCCGGGCAGCGCGCGGGAGAGGGCTTCCAGGTCCAGCTCGCCAGAGCGCGAGACCGGCACGCGGACCGCGCCTTCCGACGCGCCCATCACCGCCGGATGCTCCACGGCGCTGGTGACGACTTTGCCCGGCCGCAGCCCCCGCAGCGCGAGCGCGTCCGACTCGGTGCCGCCACTGGTGAAGATGATCTCGCGCGCATCGCACCCGAGCGCCCGCGCGCACCGCTCCCGCGCCGCGTCGACCAGCGCCCGCGCCTCCTGCCCCGGCTTGTGCACCGACGACGGGTTGGCGAAGAAATCCGCCAGCGCCGGCATCATTTCCGCCATCACCTCTCGCGCCAGAGGCGTGGTCGCGTTGGCATCGAGGTAGATGGCGCTCAAGGCTCGAGCGGCACGAGCGGCGTCCCCGGCCCGGGCCGCAGGCGGAACGCGCGGAGGAAGGCCGCGGACAGGTCGCTCGCCAGCAGCTCCGCCGACCGGGCCCTGAGCGGAATGCGCGCCCCCGCCATGGCCCCGTGCCCGCCGGCGCTGCCGCCCATCGGCGCGCAGATCTCGCGCACCAGCTTGCCGGCGTTGACGCGGCGGTCGTTGAGCCGCAGCGAGAGGTAGAGCTCGCCCTTGTACGAGCCCGTCGCCAGTGACCAGCGCAGCCCCTCGAGGCTGACCAGCCTCTCGGCCACCTCGGGGACGATCTCCGGCACGTACACCTCGCCCATGTCCACTACGCAGGCCTCGCCGTGCCCGTGAAGACGCGCCCGCTCGTATGCCCGGTGGTAGGCGTTGAAGTAGCGCGCCGGCACCGAGGGGTGCTCGATGCGGGAGAGGGCCGGCTTGTCGACGAGAGGGAAGAGCCAGTTGTAGCACTCGACGTCGGCAGGGTCGAACTCGCGCCCCAGGTCGCGGGTGTCGCTCTTGATTCCGTAGAAGAGCGCGGTGGCGAGCGCCGGCGCGGGGACCAGCTTGGCCGCGCGCAGGTACTGCGTGACCAGGGTCGAGGTGGCCCCGGCCTGCCCGCCCACGTCGTGGAACGCCGCCAGCAGCGACGCCGGGCGCGCCGGGTGGTGGTCGATGACGATCTGCGGAACCAACTCGGTGACGAGCGAGTAATTGCCCACCTCGGGCTGCGTATCGACCAGGCAGATGAGGTCGTGGCGCTGGTCCTCGACGCGCGACACCGGCTGGACGGGCAGGTGCAGCACCTTGAGCAGGGCCTTGTTCTCGGCCCGGCCGATGATCCCGCCGTAGACCGCGGTCGCGCCCACACCAGCGCACTCATGGAGGAGATGCGCAAGCCCGCAGGCGCTGGCCACCGCGTCGGGGTCGGGGTTGTCGTGCGTCACCACCAGCGCGTGCTGGTGCCCACGCGCTACGGCGAGGAGCTTGCGGAGCCTCTCCCGCAGCGCAAAGCGGGGTGTGTGGTCGGTGGGCCGCTCGGAAAGATGCGGCGAAGGGGCGTTGCCCATGGAATTAGGGTGCAATCTTAGTCGGGCCGGACCGGGCTGGCAACGCGGGAGGTCCCTTGCGCCCCCTGACGTTCTGTGCCTTGGCCGCCCGCAGCCTCTTCAGGCGGAGCAGGCAGGCGCGGTTCCCCTCAGGAGGTATCTCAAGATAGCCAGGGACATAGCGGAATCTCGGGTCATTTACCAACCGGCGGAAGGCCAGGGGCCCGATTTTTCCCTTGCAGACGTGCTCGTGGCGGTCCACCCGGCTGCCCAAAGGCTTCACGCTGTCGTTGAGGTGGAAGGCCTTGAGAAGCTCAATGCCCAACGCTTTTTCGAGCTGAGTAAACGTTTCGTCAAATCCCCGGTCGGTGGAAATGTCATACCCGGCCGCGAACACATGGCAGGTGTCGAGGCACATCGCCACGCGTTCGGGGCTCCTGCAGCGCTCGCGGATCTCCAGCAACTCCTCGAAGGTCCGGCCCAGCGCGCTGCCTTGGCCGGCGGCCGTCTCCAGCAGCACGAGGCAGGGGCCCTTGTGCGCCGCGAACGTGCGGTCCAGCGCCTCGGCGATGAGTCGCAAGCCCGCCTTCGTCTCGGGGTTCGAGCCGGGATGGACGACCAGGTGCAGAGCGCCGATCAGGTCGCAGCGCTCCAGCTCATCGATGAACGCCGCGATCGACCTCTCGCGCAGCTCCCCCGGGCCGGAGCCAAGGTTGATGAGATAGCTCGCGTGCACGCTGACGGGAAGGCCGGTGTCCTGCGCGCGCTTGCGGACGAGCTGCGCATCGTCGGGAGTGATCTCTTTCGAGCGCCACATCTTGCTGGATTTGGTGAAGATCTGCACGGCCTCGGCGCCGTCGGCAAGCGCGCGCGGGAAGGCTTCGTGCAGCCCACCCGCGATGGATTCGTGCGCGCCCAGGAGCATGGGCGGCGCAGTCTACTCGCAATGGAGAGCGTGAGCTACGCGCTGCTGGCGATGCGCTTGCGCGACATCTCGTTCCAGCCGGGGACGAAGTACTTGAAGGCGTTGTCGAGGTCCTCGTCCATGCACTCGAGGAGCACGTAGCTGAACTGCGACGCGTTGAGGCGGAGGGCGTCGTAGTACTTCTGCCGGTCCATGCTGTGGATGACGAGCGGCATGTAGCCCGCGCGCATGAGGATCAGGTTCATCATCGCGCGGCCGATCTTCCCCGACAGATCCGAGAAAGGGAAGATCTCCATGAACCGGTGATGCGACATGCTCGCCTGCCGGAAGGGGTGGAACCGGCGGAATTCTTCGCTGCTCATGAAGTCGAAGAGCTGCTCCAGCGCGGGCTGGATCTGCACGGGCTGCACGATGTCGTGGAAGTAGGTCCGGTGCAGCGGCATGTCGCGACGGAACATCACCGGCATGCGGTTCGGCAGGCCACTGTAGAGGATCTCGTACAGCTTCTTGACGAGAGTGAGGTTGTACTTGACCTGGCGGGCCTGCGACTCTTCCTTGATGAAGTCGATGACGTTGCGCTGGTTCCGCACCTCGGTGAAAGCGTGGACCATCGAGCTGTCCACCACGCCGGGGTTGGGCTCGAGCGCCTGCCGCAGCTCCGCGTGGGTGAGCACCATGCCTTCGAGCGCGGACTCGTGATAGATCCAGGACAGCTCGTACTTGTCGAGGAAGTCTTGCGTGTCGCGGGAACGCTGTCGCATCAGTTCCCGTACGTCCTCGGTGCGGTCTTCGAGGTCCAGGTACTGAGTCCGGCTCACAGTGCGGCTCCTTTGCGCTACAAGTGCAATTATTAAGCTCAGTTGCGGGGCGACCAAGCTAGCAAGTGAACAATTCCTCGTCAACCGAAAATCCAAGCGGTTCCAAGGCCGTGTGCGTCATATCGCCGACCCGGCTGCTAGCCGACCGGCCACGGCCCTGTCTCGCCTTTCGGCAGGCAGAACCTAGCTCAAGCTGACGACATTCCTTCGGCTTTTGTGCGCCTTTGGCCTTGGGGGCCTCGGGCTTCAGGCCTCGGACTTCAGGCTTCGGGAAAGCCCGGCTTTTTCAGGGATGCCGAGGCCTGACCCCGCGGTCAGTGTGCGACTGCGCGCTGTTGCGCTGGCGGAGGTCTGGACCGCCGGTGCGTCCACCAGGCTGAGCCACTCGGCGTATCGCGGTTCGAGACCGCGCACCGCGCGGAAGAAAGTGGTCTGGATCTCCCGCGTCAGGGGCCCCATTTCGCCCGCGCCGATGCGGCGGTCGTCCACCTCGCGGACCGGCGTGATCTCCGCCGCCGTGCCGCACATGAACGCCTCGTCGGCGCAGTAGAGGTAGTCGCGCGAGAACCGCCGCTCCTCGACGCGGACGCCCTTGTCCTGGGCGATGCGCAGGATCGACTCGCGCGTGATCCCCTCGAGGATGCCGCCAGCCACCGGCGGCGTGTAGAGCACGCCGTCGCGAACCATGAAGATGTTCTCGCCGGTGGCCTCGGCCACGTACCCCTGCTGGTCGAGGAGGACGGCCTCGTCGTACCCCGACATGAGCGCCTCGCGCTTGGCGAGCACGCTGTTGAGGTAGTGCCCGGTGACCTTCGCGCGAGTGGGGTCCGAGTTCATGTGCATGCGCGTGTACGAGCTGATCTTCACGCGGATGCCCTTCTTGAGCCCCTCTTCGCCGAGGTACGCGCCCCAGAACCAGGTAGCGATGGTGAGGCGGACCGGGTTGACCGCGCCCACGCCCATCAGGCCGTCCGAGTAGTAGGCGATGGGCCGGAGGTAGCCCTCGTTCATCTTGTTGGCGCGCATGACTTCCTTGCACGCCTCGGTCACCTGCTCCTTGCTGAAGGGCAGCTCCATGAGGCAGATGTGCGCGCTCTCGAAGAGGCGGCGGATGTGCTCGCGCAGCCGGAAGATGGCGCCGCGGCCGTTGGGCTGGGGATAGCAGCGGATGCCCTCGAAGACGGCGACGCCGTAGTGCAGCGAGTGGGTCAGCACGTGGATCTTGGCGTCCGCCCACGGCACCAGCTTGCCGTCCATCCAGATGAGCTCGGAGGGCTTGATCTTCTCGATCTTTTTGGCCGCCACGGGCACCTCGCTATGGGACGGGCGCTCTTAACACGCCCGCTCGCCGGAAGGCTAGGCGCATCTGCGTCCCGCCGCCACTCAGACCGGGTTCGGCAAGGGACCGATGGGAGCGAGCAGCCGCTGAAGGACCGGCAGATCGCTGAGCAGCTCTTCTTTCGCGGATTGCACCACCTTCTGCAAGGCGCGGGGGCTGGGGAGGATCGCCAAGGGAGAGAGCGTCCGGCGGAACGCCTTGTAGATGTGCGCGTAAGGCCGGTTCCGCGCAACGGCCGGGGCGGCGATGCTTTGCAGCGGCAGCCAGAGCGGCGTGACCAGCCGCGGCGCGAACCCGTCGAGCGCGAACACCACCGCGTTGCGGCTTCCCGAGTCGGGCAGCCCGCTGCGCTGGACGTGCTGCCAGGCGGTGCGCACCGGCACGTTGTCCACCACTCCGCCGTCACAGAGGCGGATCAGGTCGTGGCGCTCGAGCAGGCCGTCGAGCAGCTCCTTCATGCGCGGGTCGTCGCGCAGCACGTCGTAGTGGATGACGCCGGGGACGCTGGCGGAAAAACCTGCTGCGTCGATGGCATCGGCCTGGCGAGTTTCCTCGCTCGCGCCGAAGACCAGCCGCGCCGTCAGCCGTGGGATGCGCGCCAGCTCCGAGATGGCCGAGGTGAGCCGCCGCACGTTCTTGTGCAGGGCGCGCAGGCCCCAGCGCGACGGGTCGGGGTCGGCCACGCCGACCATCGTGTCGTAGTCCGCGAGCGGGCGCGGCAGCTTTCCCCGGCGGATGCCCGTCACCGTCACGAGCAGCGGGATGGGCAAATCCGAGATGCGCAGCGGGGACCCGTCGGGATGGCGGAACCAATGCCCGATGGCGGTGCGCAGGTGCAGCCGCAGCGGGCCGGGCAGGCCGTAGACGCTGGGCTGCGGCACGAGCCGGAAAATCTTCCGGTAGCTCAGGTCCTGCAGGATCTCCGGAATGCGCGCCAGGTCGAACCGCCGCTCGCGCGCGCGGAAGAGGCCGAGGATGGCGCCCATCGAGCTGCCCGCGATGAGCGCCGGCTGCAATCCCGCCGCCTCGAGCAGCGCGAAGGCCGCGAGGTGCACGTAGCCCGTTCCGCCGCCTCCGCCGCACACCAGCACCAGGTGGCGCTCGCGCACCTCGCGGTCGAGGCGCTCGTCGGGCAGGCGGTGGCCGAGCTTTTCGTGCAGATCGGCGCGGGCGGCGCGCGCGATCTCCAGCGCGGCGCGGGCCGCGGGCAACAGCTCGTGGGGCTGCGCGAGTTGCGGCCGCTGCGGATCGAGCAGCGGCCAGAGCGTCTGCACCAGCCGCTCGCGGAAGGGCCGCAAGAGCGCCGCGACCGCCACGTCGCGGCCGTCGGGCGCGCGCACGTGCCAGCAGCGGCAGAGGGATAACGCGTAGCGGAGCGCCGTCTCGTCGCGGTCGTCGAGCCGGCCGCGCGCCGCCACCGCCGCGCGCGCGAGCTGCGCCTCCATGGCGTTGATGGGCCCGACCTCGGCGAACCTTTCCTGGAGGAGCGTCATGCGCGCCCGAGAATGCGGTCGCTTTCGACGAGAAGGAGGGCGCTCACGCCGCCCCTCCCAGCACGCGCAGGAACGCCGCCCGCACCTCGGCCGCGGTCCGCTCGTAATCGGCGAGCAACTCTTCCCCGGCGCGCGCGCCCGAGTACCCCATGCGCCGCGCGAGGCGCAACAGCTCCGGACCCGCCGAGGGAAGACGGTCGACCGATCGGTCGCGCACGATGCGCAGCCGCGACTCCAGCCGGCGCAGGAACCGATACCCGCGCGCCAGCGGCTCCTGGTCCTCCGGCGCCAGCAGCCCCGCCTCCCTCAGATCGACGAGCGCCTGGGGCGTGCTCCGCGATCTGATCCCGGGGTGTTGCGAGCCGTGGACCAGCTGGAGGAACTGCACCGCGAATTCCACGTCGACGAGGCCCCCCCGGCCGAGCTTGGAATTGTACCGGCCCGGCGATTCGGCGGCAATCTCGCGCTCCATGCGTTCGCGCATGGCGATCAGATCCCGCGCGGCAGCGGCGGGATCGATGGGCCGGAAGAGGCTCGGCTCGAGCACCTGCTCATAGGCGCGTGCGAACAGCGCCTCGTCGCCCGCCACCGGCCGCGCCTTGAGCAGCGCTTGCCGCTCCCAGAGGCGGGCCTCGCGCTCGTGGTAGGTGGCCAGCGCCTCGAACGAGACGACCAGCGGCCCGGCGCTGCCGCTCGGGCGCAGCCGCGTGTCGATGCGATAGAGCGCGCCCTCGCGAAGCTGCAGCGTGAGGTGGCTGATGAGGCGCTGGGCGACGCGGGCGAAGTGCTCGTGGTGCGCGACGCGCTTCTCGGTCTCGCCGGGCCCCGAATAGACGAAGAGCAGGTCGAGATCGGAGTGGTAGCCCAGCTCGCGCCCGCCCAGCGTGCCCAGCGCGACCACCACCATGCTTGCCTTCGCCGCGCCGTTGCGCCTCTCCGTCTCGGCGGTGGCGAGCGAGAAGCAGGCCTCGACGCACGCGTCGGCCAGGTCGGAGAGCTGGCGCGACACCTGCTCGACGTCGAGCGCGCCAGCCACGTCGTGCAGGCCGACGCGCAGCACTTCCTCGTTGTGGAAGCGCCGCAGCTCGGTGAGCGCGGTTTCCAGATCGCTGGTGAGCGCGAGGCGCTTGTTCAGATCATCGCGCAGGTCGTCGCGCTCGCGCACCAGCGGCGCGGACCCGCGGTGGACGAGCTGGTCGATCAGCTCGGGATGGCGCAAGAGCCCGCGGGAGAGGAAGTCGCTCGACCCGAAGAGCGAGACGAGCAGGCGCGCCGTGCGCGGGCTGGTGGCGAGCAGCTCGGCGGTGGCGCGGGGGTCGGCGAGCAGCCCGAAGAGATCGGCCATGTGGCGCAGGGCCTGATCGGGGTCGGGCGCCGCCGCCAGCTCCATCACCAGCGCCGGCCCGATCTCGGCGAAGCCACGCCTGCGCGAGAGCCGCCACAGCTCGGCGGCGCTCGCTTCGGGATTTTCGAAGCCGAGCGCTTCGAGCGCCGCCGCGCGCTCCCCGGGGCCGGCGAGCGGATCGGCGGCGGCGGCGGCGCGCGGATCCTCCTCGGCCGGCTTTCCCCCCGCCACGCGCAAGAGGTCGCCGAAGCGCGCCTCGACGGCGGCGCGGTGCCTGGCCAGGTCGCCCTCCATCGCCTCGGCGTCCGCATATCCGGCGCGGCGGGCGAGCCGCCGGCGCTCGGCGGGGTCTTCGGGGATGGCATGGGTCTGGCGCTCCGCGACCATCTGCACGCGATGCTCCAGCCGGCGCAGCACGACGTACGCCTCCGACAGCTCGTCGCGGTCGCGGCTGGAGAGGAGGCCCGCGTAGAGCAGCCGCTCGAGAGCCTTCAATGTTCCGCGCACGCGCAGGTTCGGGTCGCGGCCGCCGTGCAAGAGCTGCAGCGCCTGCACGAAGAACTCGATCTCGCGGATGCCGCCCTTGCCCAGCTTGAGGTCGATGCCGGGTGCGCGCGCGGCGTCCTTCTCGGCGCGCGCTTTCAACCGGCGCATCTCGTCGATCGCTTTGAGGTCGAAATACTTGCGGAAGACGAAGGGCGACAGTCTTCTCAACGCCTCCTCGCCCACGGGCAGGTCTCCGGCGATGGGCCGCGCCTTGAGGAGCGCGAACCGCTCCCAGGCCGCGCCCTGCGCCTCGTAGTAGAGCTCCAGCCCGCGGATGGCGTTGGCGATGGGGCCGCTGCGGCCCTCGGGGCGGAGATCGAGATCGACGCGGAAGACGAACCCGTCCTCGAGCGAGGCGCCGATCGAGCGCGTCACTTCCTCGGCGAGGCGCGCGTAGAAGGCGAAGTGAGAGAGGCCGCCCGAGGTGTGGCCGTCCTTGTCGTAGACGTAGAGCACGTCGGCATCGGAGGAGAAGTTCAGCTCCTCGCCGCCCAGCTTGCCCATGCCCAGCACGCAGAAGCCGCTCGGGCCGTCGGCGCTGCGCCCCTCGGCTGGGCCGTGCTGGGCACAGAGGGCGCGGTAATGGAACCGGACGGCGGCGTCGAAGGCGCCGGCGGCGAGCTGCGACAGGTCGCGCGTCACCTCGTGCAACGAAGCGCCGGACAAGTCGCGGAGCGCGATGCGCAGCACCTCGGCCTGCTTGTGGCGGCGCAGCGCGCGCGCGAACGCGCCGGGACTCGAAGCGCGCAGCACCCGGCGCGCCGTGCGCTGGTAAGCGGCGAACCGTCCGTGGGCGAGCAGGTCGACGAGCCGCGGCCGCGCCGCCAGCGCCTGCGCCAGATATCGGGACGCGGCACAGACGCGCACCAGCGGCTCGAGCGCCGAGCGCGCGGCGGGGCGGCCGAACCGCGCCTTGCGCGCGGTCAGGGCGCGCACCGCGCCGGCCAGCGCTCCGTCGGGGTCGGCGCTCGCAAGACAGAGGCCGACCACCTCTGCCTCGGGCAGGCCGGTGTCGGCGGCGATGCGCGCCGTGAGGCTCGCCGCCCGCTCGGCGTCCTCCCAGCCGGGCGCCGCGCGCGTCTGGGCCGGCTCGTGCACGAACAAGACTCTATGCCGGCCGAGGAATTGCCGCGCCCATTTTGCGTCGCTATGCTGATTTCATGGGGCAGCTTCCCCGAGGAAGAGAAGCCATCGCAACCGAAACCTTCCGCCCCTGGGTGGCGGTGCGCACGGTGGTGATGGCCGCGGACACGCTCTGGATCGGCGTCTTCTTCGCCTTGGTGTTGATGCAGGGCGCGACGCGGGCGTCGTTCTTCTCGGCGGCGTTTTTCATCGCGCTCTTCACCACCACCTCCATTTTTTACCATCGCCTCGCCTTCACGGTGAGCGAGGCGGGCCTGACGGTGCGCACGCTGGCCATGGAGCGGACCTTCCGCTTCGAAGACATCCTCCGCGTCGACGTGCTGCCGGGCCTTCTGGGCACGAGCTACGCGGTGCGCACGCGCCTCGGCTCGCTGACGTTCTCGAGCCTGTTCTCGGGGCACCGGCGGCTGTGCAGCTTGATCGTCAGCCAGGCCGGATTGACCTGAGTGCGAGCACTGCTCGGCGCGCTGCTGGTGGTGTCGCTCGCGTGCAAGAAAAGCGGCGCCGAGTACGTCGTGCATCGCGCCGCCGGGCCGATCCTCATCGACGGCGTCCTCACCGAGGCGGCGTGGGATCGGGCGGAGAAGGCCTCCTTCGTGCGCAGCCTCGACGGCAAACCGTGCAGCGCGGCCACCGAGGCGCGGCTCCTCTGGGACGACGAGAACCTCTACGTCGCCTTTCTCGCCGAAGATCCCGACGTCACGGGGAAGTATTTCAAGGACGACGAGCCGCTCTACACCTCGAACGTGGTGGAGATCTTCCTCAACCCGAGCGGCGATCTGGCGCGCTACGACGAGATCGAGATCGCCCCCACCAACGCGCTCTTCGACGCCAGCTTCACCGGGCGGCGGCAGGGGATGGACCTGTCGTGGTCGTCGCACGCGCGCCACGCCGTGCACGTCGACGGCACGCTCAACGACCCGCGCGACGTGGACCGCGGCTGGACGGCGGAAATGGCCATTCCGTTCGCGTCGCTGACTGGCATGCCCAAGCCGCGACCCGAGCGCGGCGATCGCTGGCGCTTCAATCTCTATCGACTTCGTCAGGGACCGGGTCAGTCCGGCGAGGGGCAGGCCTACAGCCCGCCGATGGTGGGCGACTTTCACGCGCTGGACCGCTTCGCAACCTTGCGCTTCGACGACTAGAACGAGAACGAGAACGAGAAATGCAACTGCTTTTAAAAGTACCCGATTGCGATTGCGATTTGGATTGGGAGCAAGCCCGCGCCAACGCCTTCGGCGTTGTCACTGGGCTTGAGCATGAAGTGGCTGGCTCCGCAAGGGCAGAGCTGACCACGGCCTCAGGAGGAGGCTGGCGATGTTGGAGTGGCCGGCGAGCTTTCTCATTCGAG
>WNFC01007151.1_pt1 | contig 21547 bp, 17 predicted proteins | sample 5400541 | NCBI WGS metagenome assembly WNFC01 (sample SAMN13153342, study PRJNA577476) | soil metagenome | isolation source: 120 cm saprolite under Douglas fir tree site 2 hole 2 replicate 1 | place: USA:California | collected 2015-04-18
CGATTGACGACAACCCGTTCGACAAAGTCGTTCCTCCTTCAGACCTGCCCTACATTGGCTGGACCGAACCCGGAGAGTGGTTCAACGTTACGGTAGATGTGGCACACTCAGGAACCTACGTAGCCGATTTCCTTTACACATCAAACCGCGGCGGAACAATATCACTCGATGTGAATGGCAAGGACGCAACCGGACCTCTCGAGATCACAACGACAAACGATCCTGCAGACCCCCTTGCCTGGCGTCAATGGCACCATTGGAATCTGGCTTCGCAACTTTTCAAAGTCCGTCTGAGCAAAGGGAAAAATGTTCTTACGGTGCACATAGTGACGAACGGAAACATGAATCTGGCTTATTTCGACTTCAAGCCGGTTCACAGATAAAGTGGAGCCTGCCAGCGATTCAGATCACTGTTACGCGCAATCCGGTTGCATGGGGAACAATGACGGAGCACTTGCCCTGCTTGAGCGAGTCGCTCTTCGTTGACGTTGTGATATGCGCTTCGCGGCTGTCCAGTGCCGGTGCGTGTAATGTCTCGGTTTGCACCACTCCACTCGCGTCGCGACCAAAGTCGAGTTCCACCTCAAGGTCTGCTGCCGCGTCCTTGTTCAGAATGATCACGGATGTCTGCCTCCCAGGCAGTTTCGCGGCATACGCCGTTGCATTGACTCCCGTATCCTGCAGCTTGGTCGAGAACTCGGTCTTCAATAATGTTCCGCCGCTGAACGAGCCTGCAAACTTCAGCCCATACGCGACCGGCTCCAACACATAGTCCGAGCCAAATGTCCCAATAGGTGTATAGAAAGGATGCGGATGCGCGGCAATCTGTTCGGGAGTTTCGCCCTTCGCTTCAAGAAGGGAGTCGCCGGGAAGAGATCCGCCAACGGAATTGGCCACAGATTTGCCTGTACCACCGTGCAGATTGACGCCGGAATAATCATTACTGGCCAACAGCAGCGAATAGTCGGCAGACCAAAGCGCAGCGGCAAACACGTCGGAGACACCCGGCTTGCCTCCGCGATAGCAAGTGTTGCCTTCGGTCATGCGTACGCGCGCACCCATCTTGCTGGCAGCGGCAGATGCGATATTCGCCGTGTTCTGCACGTTTTGCATCGTCGCCGGTTTCAGCAGGTTCGGAATGTTGACCTCGGGGTTCGTCGCCGGGCCGCCAAAGTAATAATGATGAGTCAGGGTCGCTACGCGGGGCGGGGCCTGTATGGAAGGCTATTGATCCGCAATCTCAGTCAGCCATGACACCGCCCCGGCAACATCAGGCATGCCGAACTTTGCTGCCGGCACCCCAGCTGCGATAGCCCGCGACAGCGAGAGCCATTCTTGCAGGTACGTCTTGGCCGACCATGTCTTTGGATCGCGCAGGTGCCGATCAAATAGATCCGCCTCGTTGCCGATCTGGAAATATTGCAGGCGCTTGCCCAGCGTCTCAGCTACGAAGGCGGCCTCCTCGGCGGCGCGTGCCGGTGTATTCGTACCCATGCCGATACCATAGACGCAGTTCCAACCCGCGGTCTGGAGAAACTCCGCCAGGTTCCTGACTGCCTCGGGCGTCACAGCGTAGTACTGCGCTTTCGGCTCGCCCAAGACCTCACGCACTTGAGGATGCTCCGGCTCGGGAGAATCAGGCTTAGGTTTCCAGTAAGCGAATTCGCTGGTATTGCCCCCAAGGCGCAGAATGCCAGTTGACGAGAGGGCTTTGAACTCGCGAATCAGGCCGCTGTTCTGCCCCGAAAAGAAACTCGGGTCCCTGAGCTGCTGCACTTCATAAGACAGGCCGACAAAGTCGATCGGCATACGAGGACCAGTCGCTTCCCTAGGGATGCTGAGGGCAACCCGGACCTTGCTTTGGCCCTGCGCGTGAAGACGTGTTGCAGCCATGGTGCAGGCTGCGGTGGCCAGAAACCTTCGTCGTGTGAGCATCGGATCTCTCGATTCTTTTCTTTACTGCTGGTCCAGAGCGCCCGCGTTTTTGGTGAGGTTAATCTTGTTCTCGGCGCGTTTCATCGGTCACTGTTTGAGTCAATTGCGAAAATATTGTGTCATTTTACATTAGGAGGCATCTGCTGCGACTGGACAGCGAAACAGTTTTTTCGTATTCATAAACGATAAGCAGCAACCTCGTAACGGGTGCGGTTCGTGAGCGATCTTGGGAGGGAACTATTGAGAGGCGTCGTAGTTGGAATAGGCAAACGCCTCGATGAAGTTGGTGAGCGGCTTGGATGACGACGAGGACATGCGCGGTAAGATTCATCGAATTCGGAGCTTCTATTGCCAATGATGCAGCTTCTTATCATTCTTGTGCTTTCAATCGCGTTAATTGGCGTGCTGGGTGGCTGGCGCCGAGACCGAAGACTTCTCTCCGAATCGCGTAAGGGCACGCAAGATCGGGACGCTGAACGGACAACTGACCTTGAAAAGGCCAATGAAGACTTAAAAGACGCTCAAGCAGAGTTGCAAAGACGATGGCAGTATCTGGCAGAGGCTCAGAGGCTGAGTCATTCGGGGACTTTTGGATGGAAGGTTAAAAGTGGCGAGCTGGTTTGGTCTGATGAAACCTACCGCATTCTAGGTTTCGCACGAGAAACCAATCCTACGCTCGATCTGGTTTTCGACAGAGTTCACCCCGAGGACCGGGACCGCCTGCAACAGATCAGAGATCGTGCCGCGCAGAACGGCATGGACTTGGATGTCGAGCATCGAATTCTCCTCCCCGACGGTGTCGTCAAGTGCCTCCACGCCGTTGCGCATGCCGGAAGAGATAGCTCTGGCAACCTTGAGTACATGGGCGTAGTTACTGATATCACTGAACGCAAACGCGCCGAGGAAGAACGCCAGGCACTGTCTCGCAACTTGCAAGAAAGTAAAGCCAGGCTTGAAGAGGCCCAACGCGTCGCCCACATGGGCCACTATTATTGGGACCTCATTGCGAATCGCGTGACTTGGTCTGACGAACTCTATCGCATCTATGGGTTGACTCCGCAGGAAGGGCCCATTGACATGGCAATGGTCAGCGAAATGATCCATCCTAATGACCGAGAGCATGTTTTCCGGGCAGCTGGGGAGGCCGTTCGTAGCGGAGTGCACACGGAGGCGGAACATCGGGTCGTACGGCTCGATGGCGAAGTGCGTACTGTCCAGGGCCTGGGTACTGTGAAAAGAGATGCATCGGGGCGAGCGTATGAAATGTTCGGTACGGTCCAGGACATCACAGAGCGCAAGCGCGCAGAGGAAGAGCTTCAACTCCTGTCACGCGACTTACAAGAAAGTAAAGCGTGGCTTGAAGAAGCCCAACGCGTCACCCACGTCGGCTACTGGGTATGGGATCTTGAGACCAATCGCCTGATCGTGTCGGACGAATACTGCCACATCTTGGGGCTGACGCCAAAGAACGGCCCCATTGACCTAGCGATAGTGAGCGAAATAATCCACCCTGAGGATCGAGAATATGTATTTCGGACCGCGGAAGAGGCCGTTCGTTCTGGGGAGCGCGCCGACTGTGAACACCGGATCCTTCGTCCCAACGGGGAACTGCGTGTCGTACACAGCTTGGGCGATTTGAAAAAAGATTCATCGGGACGGCCCTACCAAATGTTCGGTACGACCCAGGACATCACCGATCGCAAGCGCGGGGAGGAGGCCCTGCGTCGAAGCCAGTTTTACCTAAGCGAAGGGCAACGTCTCGCACATATGGGGAGCTGGGCATTCAACGATTCAGGCCACTATTGGTCTGACGAGTTGTACAAAATTTACGGGCTGGATCCGCAGAACGTAGCACCCACGGTTGAACAATATCTGGCCCTCGTACATCCGCAAGACCGCGCCTCGATGGCCGAAGCTATTAAACGCATGCAAGAGGAACATTGTGGTTTCGATCAAATCGAGCGCATTATTCGACGCGACGGGCAGTTGCGCTACGTTCGCGCCGTAGCTGTTCCTGTCCTTGAACAAGGAGTTTTCAAAGGATTCGTCGGTACCACAATGGACGTCACCGAGCAGGAGTTACTTACGCAGGAATTGCGGCCTATCATCTTCATCACTGCGCATGGCGACGACGAGATGCGGATTCATGCTATGCGTGAGGGGGCAGTGGAGTTCTTGACCAAACCTTTTAATGATGCAGTCTTGTTAGAGATGGTTCATGCCGCTCTCGAAAGGTGAGGAAATGACTGAACAGGCTTGCGGTCCAATACGTAGAAACGCTGAAAGTCGGTACGCGATTCGCGACGATTTTCTCAAGATTTTTAACGAGGACCTGAATGGTCTTTATCAGCTTTCGTTTCTCCTTACGGGAGACCACCAAAAGGGAGAAAGGTGCTTTGTAGCTGGTATTGAGGATTGTGCTAAAGAAAACCGTGTGTTTAGGGAGTGGGCACGCGCCTGGGCGAAACGCGTCATTGTGGAAAAGGCAATTCGTGAACTGAACCCGCGACGCCATTCCAATTCGTCTGCGCCCCCAACCGTCTTTTCTCGCAATCAGCAGTCGAGCGGTCCAATTCGTCTGCGCCCCCAACCGTCTTTTCTCGCAATCAGCAGTCGAGCGGTCCAATCGGATACTTCGCTCTCGAGAATGTGTTATGGCTTCCTGACTTCGAGCGGTTTGTTTTCGTACTGTGCGTTCTGGAGCACTACCGAGAACGCGAGTGTGCTTTGCTTCTCGGCTGCTCGGCTTCCGAAGTTCGGGACGCGCGCACTCGGGCAATACAGGAGTTGGCTAAGTCTTACCCAAGTAGTTCCAACCCGTATGAAGATCGTGAGCGAAGTGGGTGGGCAGAAGCGCTCAAGGCGTGAAAGGAGCCCAAATGAAGGCACTTGTACTTAACGCACTCGGTCGACGGTTCGATCTCAAGAACGTTCAGAGCGCAGTCGTCCGGTTAAATGCGGTCACTGAGTCTTTGACGAACACCAAAGAACCCGTTGTTGAAAGATAGGAGCCGATTTCTCATGTCAACCCAGCATCGAATCTGCCCGCCGATCAGCACGATGAGCCCCATGCAACCGTTTGTCGCAAGTGCGACAGATTCGCATCCTGCGGATGAACTCGGTTGCCAAACACTAGAAGTCGACTTAGCTAAAGGGCTTCACGAAATCAGCCAACCGACGGGTTTTGAACAGATCATTGGGAACAGCCCGGCACTGAAGCGTGTCCTTGAACTGGTTAAGACCGTTGCATCCACCGATTGTACAGTTCTACTGCTAGGGGAGACTGGTACGGGGAAGGAATTGATCGCCAGCGCGATCCACAAGTTGAGCACTCGGCGGGGTCGACCGTTCGCAAAATTGAATTGCGCGGCGATTCCCTCAGGGCTGCTGGAAAGCGAACTCTTTGGTCATGAACGGGGCGCATTTACCGGCGCCATCACGCGCAAGATGGGCCGCTTCGAGGTTGCAGACAAGGGCACCATGTTCCTCGATGAAGTAGGGGACATTCCACTCGAAATCCAACCTAAGTTGCTGCGGGTCCTCCAGGAGCGTGAGTTTGAAAGACTGGGCAGCACCCGTACCCAGCAGGTGAATGTTCGCGTGGTCGCAGCGACGCATCGGGATCTGAAGCAATTGGTAGGAGACGGGCGGTTTAGAAGCGACCTGTATTATCGCTTGCATGTGTTCCCACTATCTGTTCCGCCCTTGCGAGAGCGCCGCGAAGATATCCCTCTTTTGGTGCGCCATTTCGTGGATGAACAAGCTCACCGCATGAACCGGCGCATCGAAACGATTCCTCCCCAAACGATGGAAGCCCTTATGAGTTATTCGTGGCCCGGAAACGTGCGAGAACTGCAGAATTTCATCCAGCGGGCGGTGATCCTATCGCCACGGAATGTGCTGCGGCCAGCTCTTGCAGAACTCAAACAACAGGTCGTCCAGGTGCGCAGCCCGGAACTAAGCACCTTGGAAGATATGGAGCGCGACCACGTTCTGCGCGCCATACGAGCGTGCAAATGGGTGATCGGTGGTCCCAAGGGCGCGGCGGTACAGTTGGGTATGAAGCGGACGACCCTCGCCTATCGAATACGCAAACTTAATATTCAGCTCCGCCCTCAATGAAGGCTATCCCGAATTTGCCACTCTCACCGTGGCTAAACCGAATCGAACAAGGAGACGAGCTCATGAGTAAGCACGTTACCATCTCCCCCAGCGAAGCTGCGGATCGTCTCGCGATCCTGGAGCTCGTCGAAGCCTACGCACACTGCGCCGATCGTCGCGATGCGAAAGGCCAGATGTCTCTCTTTACTCCAGATACGCACTTCGTGGTGTACATGAACGCCAAGGATCCGAAGCCTTCGCAGGAGCTGCACTCGCGCGAGGCGCTCGCTCCAGTTTTTGCAGATCTGAACCAGTACGCCGCCACCATGCATTTCATCGGGCAGAGTACGATCCTTAGCCTAACGGTTGACCAAGGCACCGGAGAGGCCTACTGTCTAGCGCATCACCTCACCGTCGACGGCGGGAAGCGACGGCTGATGATCGCCGCGCTACGCTACTACGACACGTTTGCAAAAATGGACGGCGCTTGGCTGTTTGCGGAGCGCCTGCTCTACGTCGACTGGATCGAAGAACGAGTTCTGTCATGATAGCGAGCAGCCAGGTGTCTTCCATAACAAACATTGCGACCACGGACCAAAAGCGCCTTGTCATCGTGGGCGCGACTGGAATGGTCGGCGGATGCGTGCTTCGCTATGCGCTCGACAACCTCGCCGTCGGAAGTGTGACTTCGATCGGGCGCAGGAAAATCGGCATCGCGCATCCCAAGCTGAAAGAGGTTCTGCATCGAGACTTCTCAGACTGCTCCGCACTCGCGGAGACGGTTTCGGGTCAGGACGCAGCGATCTTTTGCCTGGGGACATATACCGGGTCGGTCTCCGATGCGGAGCTTCGCACCATCACTGTGAACTACACGGTCGAGTTCGCGCGAGTTCTTCGCCTCAGCAGCCCCGACGCGGCATTCTCATTCTTGAGCGGGAACGGCGCGGACCCGACGGGACGAAGTCGGCTTGCCTTCGCGCGCTACAAGGGAGAGGCCGAGAAGGCACTACTTGCAGCCGGTTTCCCCCGCGTTTACATCTTCCGGCCCGCGTACATCTATCCCGTCGAGCCGCGGAAGGAACCGAATTTCAGCTACCGCCTTTTGCGCGCATTCTACCCCGCGTTTCGGGTGCTGTTCCCGAACCAGGTGATTCGGGCCGACGAACTGGCCGAGGCCATGGTCGATGTCGCCGTCAGGGGAACAGCGGAGCACGGGGGCCTGGTCTTCGAGAACCGCGATATCCGGGCAATGGCCGAGTCGCTTCATCCGCCACGGGCGAGAAGTTAGTGTAGCAATGAATCCACTCTCACATAATGAACCGTGGCAAATTGGTCGCATTCTTCGTGATCCTACGAAACATTGGGGCGCGCGAAACATTGGGGCGCGACCCGAGCCCGTTGGATATACTGCTTGAGAGATGGACATTGAACGCATCATTGACGAAATCGAGCAGCTAGAGGAGATGTTCGACGCGCCGGATATCAGACCTCTGAACGCAACCGACATCTCTGCTGCGAACCGAAGGCATGATCAGGGGTTAGCCCAGAGCCCGTGGTTCCGGTTGTGGCAGAGCTATGGCGTCTGTTGCCGACCCGAGCCTCCGGTACTTCAAATGCCGGAATGCTAAATTACGTATGGAGAGGCGGATCCCTCTGCCGACGTCATCCTGCATGGGGGTCACCGGGCGCTAATTTGATTTTCGAGGCAATGCGAGCCACGCGATCATATGAGTCAATCCGATCACTGTGCTCATACGTTTCCGTCACAACGATCACCTCATCGGCGCGCGTATCACTCGCCAGTTTTTCCATCCCAGCCTGTACGGTTGCATCCGATCCCACGATCGCCGCCCGCATTCTGCTCTCCACAGCCGCTCGCTCTCCGTCATGCCATAGAAGCTCCATTGAATCGACGGGAGGCATTAATTCCACCATCTCGCCCCGAATCGCTTGCAGAAAACGCTGCTGTGGAGTAGTGAACAATCGCCGAGCTGCCGCATGTTGAAATTAAGTCCACTGGTTGGGCCGCCCAGCGTGCCCACATCGATCACCTTATAGTTGTGGTGCTTCGCGGCTTGCTGTTGCGCTGCCAGCGGGGTTACGAGCGCGACGGCTAACAACGCCGCCAGAGTGATACACATTAAGTTTGTTGATCGCATGATGTCTCCTCTTTTCGTTTGGTTCTGGGAGTGGGCGAGCTGTGGCTCACCGTTTTCTGGGGAAGACGATGGGGGCGGCGGATTGAAGAAGAATCGTGGCCTTCAGTTTGGACTCGACGTCGGGCCACGACTCTGTTGGGTTCTGCAGGAATTACTTTGACGGCTTGAGTCCGAAGCGGCGATTGCGATGAGAGAATCGGGCACGCAACTCAGCCAGCATTTCCGGCGTCAGCCGGCCCGGAGTTGCGTTTGTTGGATTCTGCGTCACCGGGGCGACCACAGTTTGAGTCGCCGCAGTTGCGCTCGCGGCCTCATCATTCTGGTGATCAGGAATCAACAGGAAGGCATGCTCGTCGCCGTCGGAAAGCACTGCTCTGCCAGTGATCTCACCGCGATCATTGATAAACTGCGCGTCCGTCAGTTGCAGATCTGAGCCCGGAGGAACAAGGGTGTTCAAGTCGATTGCTGGGCCACCGTTCTCCCAGATGGCCGCATTTTTCCCTCCTACACATGGAAAAGATGTGCCTACGACTTGACTCTCCGAATTGATGCTGGAGGCGAAACTGTCGCATCCATCACCAGCCACGCTTTCGAGATCGGTCATCGCACCATGACTCCAGAGAAACCCGTTGAACGACTGACCGTCCGCGCTATATGAACCGCCCACGACCTCACCCTTGTCGTTGAGGCTGTGTGCAAATGAGTACTTACGTCCTGGAGTGAGATCCTGCATCTTTTTTCTTTGGCCCCAGAGGAACGCGTGTTGAGTCTGGTCTCCAGCTAGGTTCGAGTCTCCGGCAACCTGCCCTCGGTTGTTGATCGCACTCGCGTGACCAACGGTACCGCCCAGGGTGCCGAGGTCTGTCATTCCGTCGTGGTTCGTCCAAAGAAACGGGTCCTGCGTGGGAATCCCGGTTCCAACGTTCGGCGTGGAACTGGTGAACGAGTGCCCGGCTACCTGCCCAAGCTGGTTGATCCACAATGCGCAACTCTCGGATCCACCCAAAGTGCCCAAGTCCTGCAATCCAGTTCCCTCCTGCCAAACGAATGCCCGCATTTGGGTTGGCATGGGGCCGGCACCGCACTCATCCATGAAGAAGGAATCGGATAGCCCGTTCAAGGCAAATCCGACTACTTGGCTCCTATCATTGATCGCATTCGCGTAGCTGAAAGTTCCCCCAAACGTTCCAAGATCGGAAAGCCGACCATCCTTCCACACCACAGCGTCAAAGTCTGGCGGAAACCCGGGTTGCGGATCGATGACGCCGTTTTCTGAGATTCCAGCCACCACCCCTGCCGCATTGATAAAGGATCTGAAAAGGGCGTGTCCGCTATGCCCACGACCGTCCCCTCGCTGTTCATCGGAATGGGGGTAAACGTAACGTAGCTGTTGGGACCGCCCAGCGTACCCAGATCTACGAGCCTGTATCGCTGGTGCACAGCTGCCTGTTCCTGCGCGGCGAGCGGTGTCCCAGTTACAAGCACAGTCATTAACACTGCTGAAGTCGTTGCAGCAATCTGTATCAATTTTCCGTGCTTCATATGCTTCTCCTGTAAGGCGTCTCGCAGTTTGTGGTGAGGTGACGCTCTCAAGGGCGTGCACCCAAGCTGTGATAACGCTGCATCAATCGGTTGCGGAATTCGTTCGCTCGGTTTACAGGTGAGTCGCTCCCTGATTTGTTCGTCGCCGAACTCTGGTTCGACATCGCGCTGTTTTGATTAGCAGCGATTCTGCTTTCGCAAGCGTCATCGCAGTCGCCATCGGGAACAAGAATGAAAGCGCGATGATTACCGTTGAGCTGTCCATCGACTGCAATCTCGCCGTCATCCCCGATGAACACGCTTTCGTCGAAAGAAATACCTGACCCTGGAGGAATGAAAGAGTTCAGATCAATGGCCGATCCGTTCTCCCACAGGACCGCTCCTAGCCCGGTTCCGTGGCAATTCGTCGAATTCCCTACGACCTGTCCGCTCGAATTAATCGAAAAAGCATTGCTACAGGGAGCGCTGCCCACGGGCTTCAGATCGTTCAATACTCCGTTTGTCCAAACAAATCCGTGGTGTATCGCATCGCCCGGGAAATCAGCCTCTCCGACAACATCACCAGCATCATTGACCCAAGCTGCGCTTCCGTTGTCTCCACCAAAAGTCCCCAGGTCCGTCATGACTCCCCGATTCCAGGAAAAAGGATGCTGTGTTAGATCTCCAGCGACATCCGATGCGCCGACAACCTGCCCCCGATCGTTCAGCCCGCTCGGAGCTGCAAACAAGCCTCCAAGAGTGCCCACATCAACCATCTGGCCGTTTTGCCATAAGAACGGGTGTACGGGAGGAATTCCAGTTTCAGGATTGACGATCGAATTCGTATAGGACACACCGGCCACCTGGCCGAACTTGTTAACGAATCCTGCGAACGAGTCCGGCCCCGTACCCAACGTCCCGAGATCCAACGGTGTCCCGTTGTGCCAGAGGGCGGCATGCCACTGGGTGGGAGACGCAAAACCGAGCAGGATACCTCCCAGGTCATCTGGGTCGGGGACCGTGTTCTCCGCCCCGCCCGCGATTTCCCCACGATCATTAATGTCGACCGCTATGCCGAAGGTTCCTCCGAAGGATCCGAGGTCGATGGCCTGGTCCTTTTTCCAAGCTGCGCCAACTGCTACTGGAAGGCCAGTCACCGGATCAATTAAGCCGTTCTCGGACACCCCGACGGCTACACCTGCAGAGTTGACCGCAACCGCAAAGCTATTTGCTCCGCCAGGCAGCGACCCGAGATCGGAGAAGAAACCGTTCTCATACTTGCCCGCGTGGAAGACAAAGCAGTAAGGGGAATCGAATAGGCAGAGGGGATCGGGAATAGAAGTACTCGCTCCTCCCACCGCTGTCCCCTTACGATTGATAATGCGGCTGTTGAAATTAAATTGACTGTGTGGGCCGCCAAACGTTCCGAGATCTACAACTCTGTAGTTTGAATGTTTCGGCGTAATTACCTGCGCAGCGAGTGCCGTCGCGGATGCAATGAGCACCCCTAACACTGCCACAGTGGTTACAGCAATCTGTGTTACTTTTCCGTACTTCATATGCTTCTCCTGTAAAGCTCGTCTTGGTTGTGGCTGGCAATGCCTTAACGTCGAGGCTCCAGGCTGGCGGTTACGGTGCTGCCATCAAAGCTTCGGCGGTCGGACGTGAGCTGGCGCACTTGAGCCTTGAGTTCCTGAATCTCGACCTGTTGAGTTTTGACTGCTTCGATCAGCAAGGCCGAGAGTCTGGAGTAGTCCACTCCCTGAACTTCTTTGGTCTCTGGATCTCGGGCGACTAGCTCGGGGACAACTTGGTCCACGTCTTCGGCGACGACTCCGATTTCGTGCTTGCCATCGGCTTTGCGCTCGTAGGAGACGCCTTGGAGTTGCTCGATTTTCTCTAGCGCCCCGGCAAGTGGTTGGATATTGGTTTTGAAACGGCGAGAGCTGCGGGTGATCCACGAATCGGCAAGCGTGGAGTGACCAATTCCGATTTCGAATCCAGCCGTGGGGGTTGATGTGCCGACGCCGACTTTGCCGCCGGTGGGCGCCAGAGTGATGTTGCCGGGATGGCCTGAAGAGGTACCGGCGTATGCATACCCGGGAAATCCTGGCTGTAGCGAGATCGAACCACCATTGCCGGTCAAGCGTGTACCACATATTCCGACGGTGGCTACCGATGGCTGACAGTTCCCTCCGGTGCCGCCAGTCATCAGGAAAATGGCGCCATGGCCACCCGCCGCCCAAGCGAGACTTACTGCAGACCCACCGTCACCAGACGTAACCTGGATAGGACCGCCTGCCCCTGCTATTCCCACCCCAACGTTAATCCCAAAGCCGCCGGTACTTCGCAAAGCCGTCGGCGCATTTCCATTATTGACTCCGCTTGTTCCGGATTTTCCTTTCACGTCAAGAATGGCGACCGGAGTGGTGTTGCCTATTCCTACGTTGCCTCCAGACTGAAATAGGGCCGAATTGCTCAGGGTGCTGCTGTTGCTCCAAATGGGAACGTAATTCGTGGTTCCTGTGCCCCCCACCTGAGCTGCCATCGGCAGGAGAAGTGATAAGACTGTAACTACCAAACTGCTAATGCGATATTTCATTGGAATCTCCTCTGCGTCCCCTTCATGCAACTGCACAGAGTCCGCTGGGACGACACTCGTCCATACACGCCAGAAGGTCAATGCACTGCGTCTGGCATTTCTCTGGCATGAATGTGACAGAGCTAACCTGTTGAGTCGATGCCTCTGACTCACTCGGAACGCATGTGAGAAAGGCTGTGAGAGTCCGCGGAATTAGTCGGCCACAGTGATAAACTCGCTGGCGGAATCAGTTGTGGACCTCAAGCCGTTCCCCACTCTCGTTCGCTTTGGTGCCTTTGAGCTGGATCTCCGGGCGCGCGAGCTGCGGAAGGATGGCCTCAGCACGGGGTTGCCGGAGCAATCCATCAAGATCTTGGCGTTGCTGCTGGAGACGCCTGGCGAGATCGTGTTGCGCGAAGAGATCCGCAAGAAGCTCTGGCCTAACGACACGGTCGTAGAGTTCGACCACAGCATCAACGCCGCCATCAAACGCCTGCGCCAGGCGCTCGGCGACCCCGCCGAAGCTCCCCAGTACATTGAGACTCTCGCCCGCCGTGGCTATCGCTGGAAATTTCCAGTGGAGGTGGTGGAAGCACAACCATCCGCCGCGCCAACGCAAGTCGAGGACGTCCAGAGCGGAACTACCGCAACCGGAAACCTGATCGGGAAGAAAGTGTCTCACTATCGAGTGCTGGAAGTGCTCGGCGGCGGGGGCATGGGCGTGGTGTTCAAGGCCGAAGACCTGAAGTTGGGCCGCCGCGTTGCCCTGAAGTTCCTTCCCGAAGAGACTGCGAAGGATGCGGTAACGCTCCAGCGCTTCGAGCAGGAAGCACGCGCAGCCTCGGCGCTGAACCATCCCAACATCTGCACCATTCACGAAATTGCAGAGCACGAAGGGCAGCCCTTCATCGTGATGGAATTCTTGGAAGGCGGGACGCTGCGCGAACTGATTTCTTCAGCGAAGACAGCGGCGCCTTTGCCGCTGGAGAAATTGCTCGATCTCGCGATTCAGATCACACACGGACTGGAAGCCGCCCACCAAAAAGGGATCGTCCACCGCGACATCAAACCTGCGAATGTCTTCGTAACAACCCAAGGTCAGGCCAAGATTCTGGACTTCGGGCTGGCGAAGCTCATCCCTACGGTTGTAGCTGTAGGAGATCACCTGGGACGAGACCGTCACGATGACGACGCGCCCGTGCTGCACGGAGAGACCTCGCTTGCACCAGCATCCGATCTGTTGCTCAGCCGAACCGGAGTGGCGATGGGGACGGCGGGTTACATGTCGCCGGAGCAGGTGCGGGGCGAGAAGCTGGACGCGCGCACAGACCTGTTTTCGTTTGGGCTAGTCGTCTATGAAATGGCCACTGGGCAACGGCCGTTCACCGGAGAGACGGCGCCCATACTTCGTCATGCCATCCTAAACCGCACGCCCACTCCGGCGCGGGAGCTGAATTCCGAACTCCCGCTCAAGCTCGAACAGATCATTCAGAAGGCGCTCGAAAAGGACCGCGAGGTCCGCTACCAAACCGCGTCAGAGATTCGGGCTGATTTGGAGAGCTTGAGGCACAATCTGAAACCGATGCTTTTCGGCAGCCGCTGGAGAAAGATGGCAGCGGCAGTCGCCATATTGCTTGTCGCAAGTGCAATTTTCTGGTTTGCCAGGCATCAGCCCACTTCCCCTACCGCCGTGCCCGATCTAAAGCTACGGCAACTCACCACTAATTCCATGGACAACCGCGTGACCAGCGGCGCGATTTCTCCCGATGGCAAGTACCTGGCTTACGCCGACACGAAAGGGATGTACATCAAGCTCATTGAAACCGGCGAGGTCCGCGCCATTCCTAAACCAGAAGCGTTGAGGAGTGGGGATGTCGCATGGGAGGCTGGCCCCTGGTTCCCCGACAGCACCGGGTTTCTCGCCGACGCTCATCCACCGCTACAAAGTACCGACGATTGGGGTTCAGAGGGGACCAGCATTTGGCAAGCTTCAGTGCAAGATGAAAAGCCACGTAAGCTCCGCGACAATGCAGTTGCTTATTCCATTTCGCCGGATGGCTCCTCAATCGCCTTTGGAACAAATATGGGCAAACGGGGCCCCCGTGAAATTTGGCTGATGGACGCTGACGGGCAGCACGCGAGGAAACTCTATGAAGCCGACGAGGATGGCGCCGTCTTCGGACTCACCTGGTCGCCCGACCACAAACGAGTCATTTACATTCGGAGCGACAAGTCTGGCGATACCCTGCTAAGCCGCGACTTGAAAGGAGGACCTCCCACCATACTCTCCCCGCTCTCGCCTTCCGAGGCGAAGGAAGTGCATGACTTTTCGTGGCTGCCGGATGGACGAGTGATCTACGCAAAGGAGGAGCCAGGAGCCATTGGCACCACCACTTGCAACTTCTGGATTATGCGACTTGATTTTCGCACGGGTGAAGTCATCGAAAAGCCGAAGCGCCTCACCAACTGGTCGGGCTTCTGTATGGCCAGTGCGGGTGTGACCGCGGATGGCAAGCGGTTCGCTTTTCTGGAATGGAATGGCCACGGAACGTCCTATCTGGCCGATCTGGCGGCGGGAGGGACACAACTCTTCCGGCCCAGGCGCTTCCCTCTTACTGAGAATTCGGATGCCGCATTAGATTGGACGCCCGATAGTAAGGCAATTATTCTCATGTCGAATCACCCGGCTAACGGGATTTACCGGCAGTCCCTGGACGAGGACACGGCTGAACCGCTCGTGACCGAGGGAGTCGGCCGAGACGCTCGCGTGACTGCCGATGGAAAATGGGTCCTCTATTTCGGCAAGACTGAAGCGCCGCCGGCCAGCGAGCCAGAACCAGTCATGCGCGTCCCCATCACCGGTGGACCGCCGCAGTTTCTATTTACCGGCAAGCGTCGCGCCCTAATTGTCTGTGCGAGATCTTCGAATTTGTGCGCGATCGCGGAGCCCACCGACGATCACAAGCAGGTGACTATTTCGACGCTCGACCCTTTGCATGGACGCGGTCCAGAGCTCACTCGCTTTAATCTCGGCTCGATTGAGGATCAATGGTGGTTTGACCTTTCTCCTGATGGCAGGCGCGTTGCCGCTACTCCAAGTCCGGCAGGGCCCATATACATTCTCTCCTTGCGCGGCCAGGCAACGCAGCGGATTCAGGTGAAAGGCTGGAACAACCTGATGTCGTTGAATTGGGCCGCAGACGGCAAGGGCCTGTTTGTTGTTTCCGGCAATCGCCAGGAACGGGCGCTTCTGCATGTGGACTTGCACGGCAATGCGCATTTCTTGTGGGAGAATCCCGGCGCTTACGGGGAAGCAACTGCAGTAGCCTCTCCAGACGGTCACCACCTGGCCATGTTTGGCTGGAGTCTGGACAGCAACATGTGGACGATGGAAAACTTTTGAGCAGTCGAGCGGGCATACCTGCCGGATTCACCACGGCAACTCTCTGGTGCACTTCTTAGAACTGGAGTTGGGCCTTCAACTGAATCATTCTGGGAGCGGCATCGCCTCCAAAGGCGCTGCCCAGAATGCTTGTCGGCGGCTGCTCGAGGCAGCAAATTTGACCAAAAAATGGGCTCGAAAGACCAGTATCTGGGAAGGCGAAATTCGGGTGGTTAAACAGGTTGAAGAACTGGAACCCGATCCCTAGCACAGCTTTCTCCCAACCGGGCAGCTTCATGTTCTTCACAATCGAGAAGTCAGTGTTGAAGTAGATCGGTCCGCGGAAGCGGTTGCGTCCTTGGGCGAAAGCCACGGCTTGCCCGCTACACGGCCCTTTGGGTCCGGGCAAGGTTCCCGCATTGAACCCGGTTTCGCAGGTTGCCTGCAGGAAACGCGCATTGGGGTTCGGCGTTATTCCATTGGCTAACACCTGGGGTGGTTGGCAAGGCTTCAAATCAGTTGTAAAAAAGGCCGCACCTTTCCCGCATGATGGTCCCGAACTTAGCGGCCCAGCGGGCACGGCGTAGACCGTGCCGAAATAGTTGTTTTGCACAAGGTTGCCCGATTCAACGTAATCGAACACAGTATATGGAAACCCGGTACGCGCGAAGATCGTTCCTGAGACCTGCCAACCGTTCACAAAGGAATCCCAGCCACGCCCACGCAACGCGGCTTTCACCGGCACCTCCCACACGTAATTGGCATTGAAAGAGTGGCGCACGTCTTGATCTGCCGAGCCGTAACTGCCACGCAGATTATTGGGATCCTGCGCGGAGGTCAGGCTTACTCCCGTGAATATCAAACCAGAAGCACCGCCGCTCTCGTCGAGGGCATGTCCGTAGGTGTAGTTGGCCTGAAATAAGCCGCGGCCCCAACGACTGAATCGCCTATTTAGAGATACGACCAGGCCGCCGTAGTTGGACACTGTAGTTGAATCGAGCTCTGTAACCTGGCTGAATCGAGGATCAGCGCATGGTGGAACTGGGGGACTCGCACACTTTCCGGAGGGGAGCGAGCCGAACCCAAACGCATTTGCGTTCACATTCTGCGTCAGCCCGTGAATGCCATGATAGCCGAAGTAACCAATGCTCAGCGAGGCGCCAGTGCCAAAGCTCTGCTGTAATTCGAAGCTCCATCGCTGATATTGCGGATTGTGCGTCGTCCGTTGCGGGACACTTATGCCAGGCGGAGAGAAGTTTGGAAGCGTCTTTTGAATCTGCGCGAGGGTTTCGCTGGCGTTAAAGCCATCAACAAATGCCTTATTGGAAGCGTCCGCATCTTTAAAGAGGTTGGTATTCTCACCGGGCGCTAGGTTGTCTCCAACCACGGTATAGGAATTGACGAGAGGAGGGTTACTGTAAAACGATCGCAGGATATATCCAGGCACAGGGTCATAGAAGACGCCTAAACCGCCGCGGATTACTGTGTTACGCGAAACGCCAAACGGCTGCCAGGCGAAGCTGAATCGCGGCGACCACAAGATCCTGTCCACGACCTCAAAGGCTTGTTTCTGATGGATCAGAATTGCCTGATTGTAGGGTTGGGCGGGATCATGGCTGACCGATCCGAACGGTCCGGCGAGCCGGGCAAAGCATCCACTTCGGCAAAACGGATTGGAGTTGTGTTCACCCCGAAGGGCCAAGGTGAGCGTCAGCTCAGGCCGTGCATGCCACTCGTCCTCGCCATATAATCCAACATTCAAGAAGGAGATCGGCAGCTTATTCCCCGACATGAAGGGCTGCGACAGCGACGTAAAATCTACTGATGGCGACGCCGGATCCACGCCTCCCTGGTAAAAGGCATCTAGGGTTTGAACATTCAACTGTCCGATGGTGCTGGGTTTGTCCGGTAGGGCGCTCCAATCGATTCGTAGAAAGTTCGCACCGAATCCGAATTTCTGTTTGCCCACGGTCTTGACTACATCTTCGGAGAGCTGATATTGGGTGTTGTACCTGCCAAAATCGATCACGAATCCGGTTCCATTGAATTGGCCCGAATTGAAATTGATAAAAGTGGAGAGTGCGGACAGTGCCCGGGCGGGATCTTTTGTCCGGAAGATCGGCGCAGAGTACGACCCTGCCAAGAGGAATTGACTCGCAGCAGATGAGCCGAACGCGTGGGTCTCAAGAACTTGAGCTTGCCACGAAGGCTGCGTGTAATCGATGTCGAACACGGAACTGACCGGGTCGTTATGGAATGCGCCGAGCCCACCATCGTACTGCAGGCGAAGAAAGGCGCGGTCGCTTCCGCTTATATTCCAATCTATTCGGCCCGACGTGAGTGCGTCTTGACTTGGGCGGCCGCGGCTGTTGAAGAAATAATCGGTACACGGAACGCTAATACCCAACTTCGTCGTGGGATCTGAGAACCCGCCGCAGGCCAAAGGGTCACCGGAATTGCCGGCCGAAGTAGCGGAGGCCGCACCAGGCGCGGTGTTATAGAGCTTAAATATCTTTTTATAGAACGCATCCGATGCGGAGGTTGGGCCGAACCGGGAATCAATATTTGCCAAGGTCGCAGCTTCGAACTCGAGACTGGGAATCGTGACAACGTTAAGCTGAGGAATAAACAGCCTCAGGCCTTCAGTATCAAAAAAGAAGAAGAGTTTGTTTTTCCTGATCGGCCCGCCAAATGATCCAGCCCACTGGTTGGCATTGGAAAAAGGACGCGGTTGTTGGAACCTGTTATTGAACCAATCATTGGCGTTGAATGCGCGTCCGTTCCAATAGTATTGTGCGTTGCCGTGAAACTCACTGCCACCTGATTTTGTGATGTAGTTTATATTTCCGCCGGCCGCGCCACCGAACTGACCCGAATAGCCGGTGCTTACGACGGTTGCTTCCTGAATTTCGTTCTGGCCCAGGAGGACAAGCAGAGGACCCCTCACACTAACGTTAATGAAATTATTGTTGTCGTTCATACCGTCTATGGTGTACAGATAAGAAAAACCCGGCATCCCCAGAATTGAAAAATTGGCTCCGCCCTGCTGGTCGGTATTCATCACCACCCCAGGAGTGGTCTGAACTATATAAGTCAGGTCATTGCCGGGATTCGGGACCTCGGAAATTTGTTGCTGGTTCATGGTGGCCGAGGCATCGCCATTCTCTGCCTGCAGTAGCGGAGCCTCTTCCGTCACGGTCACGGTGGTACGTGCCTTCGCGATTTCGAGGGCCACGTTTACCGAGACCGGCGGGCCCAACAGAACGTTTACCGCTCGGCTCGCTGGTCGAAAACCGTGACACGTCACGGTCAACGTATATTTCCCCGGCTCCAGAAAGAAGAATCTGTACACCCCCTCACGATCGGTTTTGGTCGATTGGGTTGTTCCCTTGGATTGTTCTTCGATTTCAATCTCCGCACCAACCACGACCGCATGCGTGGGATCGGTTAGAACCCCAGTCAACCCGCCTGACGTTGTAGTTTGAGCGGTCATTTCAGTTGAGAATGAGATGGCAAGAAGCAGGGCTGAAAACACGAAGCGCGGCGGCCGCGATCTGGTCGTACGAATCGAAGATTCGCAACGTGACATGGATACCCCCTATTCCACGGGGTTGTGCACACTCTGATCATGGTTACGTGCGGGAAGGAGTGGCAGCAATTTCTGAGCGCCTCAATAGTACTACGCGCCACTCCTCTTTCCCACTTTTTACCGGTGGGGCTTCCAACGAAGCTGCTGGCTCCTGCCGCGGTGAGCGTCACCTTTGTACTTTTCCAGGACGTTCCCGCACATGAAGCCTGCGGCAAGCCAAGAGAAGCTTCGTGCATAAGGAGGAATGTGGAACTTTGCTGGGAATTAACCGCATAACTCGGTCAGTCGGGTGTCCACGGGCCTCCCAGCATCCATGTGTGGCGGAAGTCTTTCTTGCTCAAGATGCCTTCCACCACCGGCATCACAAAGTCGTTGACCGCGTTCACCACATCGCTCAGAGACTGACTAGCATTCAACCCACTCCTTCTGAGAAACGCCTTCCACTGTGTTTGTTTGGTAGCGGCCTCACCAAACTCCGCGGTGAACGCCAACGGTCTTGATGAAGGCAAGGCTGTTGTTCGCCGCTCAAACGTTGCATTGATGGCTGCCGAAAGAACTGGGCCTTCGAACTCGAATTGTCTGGCCATTACGCAGAGATCGTAGAAGTCTTTCATGCGGCTGTTCGCGATGCCCAGTTTCACCATGGCCTCGAACTTCTCGGCCACCACACTCTCTTTGGAGTAAGCACGCAGCTTCGGAGACCGGGAATGACAACAACGTTGGGTACTCCAGTTCAATCGGACCCGGGGTAATGACATCCCCGAAGCCGACATCGATCTGCAGCGGAATTCGAGCATTTTTTTCTCTTCGAGGGAGTAACGATTGTTATGCACGCCACAGGTGGGTGTAGGCCGAGAATGCGGTCGGCCGCAATACGTCAAACACAATCTTCAGCGGCTCCTTTTCCTTGAACTGCATCAGGATCGTGGCTTGCTCTCCCGGCGAGAGCGTGGGCACTTCAACCACGTGGCGCTCCAGGGGAATCTCGCCGTAACCATAGAGCACCCCCCTCAAGCTGTAGCCCGTCATGCGGTGCGCGGGAACTGTCTTCCGAGCTCTCAGTGTGATGGCAAAAGCACTGGGCTGACCGGTAACCCGCAAGCACTCTACCGGGCTGGATTCCCGGCGCAGCGTGTCGTAGGAAGGCTTGCGGTTTCCGTAGAGATCAACCACACCGTGGGGATTTTGCCTGGTGGCCCCCGTGCCCTTATAGCCAACGTGCGTGCGATAGTCGTTGTAGCAGAAAAAGATGAGGCCCGCGACGAAATCCAGCTCCCGGCAGACGCGCGTGTGATCGAGCAGCACTTCAATTCGCCGGGCATCGCCTTCTGGCCGTTCGGGAACGCAGGCGCAATATCCGTACTCGGAGATGACGATGGGCTTCTCCGGAAAAATTCGATGGATTTCCTGCAGACTGCGCCGCAGATCCTCGGGCGTACCTGCAGTCCAGCTCTCGTAATATTCGTTACATTCGATAAAGTCCATCAGCGCGCTCACGTCTTTACCTGGCGTCTTCTCCAATGAATTCGAGGCATAGGAGCAAAGGCGGCGAGGATCGAGTTTCTTCGCCTCGGCATAAAGTCGCTGCGCAAACTCATACGCGGGCGGGTTTTGTCCGTCAACCTCGTTGCACAGTCCCCAGGAGATAATGGAGGGGTGGTTGCGGTCGCGCTCGATCATCTCCCGTAACTGCTCCAAACCGTTCTGCATAATTTCCGGCAGCGGGTGGGCGTCCTTACCGAAAGTGTCATAACCCCAGGCTGGAATTTCGCTTTGCAGCAGGATGCCGTGGCTGTCACAGTAATCGAGGACACGACGATCCTGCTGCCAATGCACCCGGCTGAGGACGCAATTCAGATTCTTCAGGTCATCGTGATCGTGGGTGATCCATCCAGCCGGTTCGGCCATACCAAATTCGGGGTTGCTGCCGGCCATACGCTCAACGCCCATGAGCCGCACCTTTTCGCCGTTCAGATAAATGCCGCCGTTTCTTACCTCAATGGAGCGGATGCCGAAAGTTGTGTTGACCTCATGGAAGACTTGTCCGCGGTGGGAGAGTATGACGTTCAGGGTGTAGAGGTGCGGGTGATCGAAATGCCAGAGTCGGGGCTCGGACACAGTGCCCACCCTCAAGGTTACGTTGCGTCTCTCGCCCGGCTGCAAGGTTACCGGGGAAACGTCGTGTTTCGCGAGGACGCTTCGACCGGTATCATTTTCAAGCACGCGATAAGCGAGTTGTCCTTGCCATCTCTTCGCTGTGGTGTTGTGGATCGCAGCAG
>WNFC01008295.1_pt1 | contig 21546 bp, 23 predicted proteins | sample 5400541 | NCBI WGS metagenome assembly WNFC01 (sample SAMN13153342, study PRJNA577476) | soil metagenome | isolation source: 120 cm saprolite under Douglas fir tree site 2 hole 2 replicate 1 | place: USA:California | collected 2015-04-18
TGGCGAGGCGGTGGGCGATCACCAGCACGGTGCGGCCCCGCATCAGCTCGGAGAGCGCCTGCTGCACCAGGAACTCGCTCTCCGCGTCCAGATCCGACGTCGCCTCGTCGAGGATCAGGATGGGCGGGTCCTTCAGGAACGCGCGGGCGATGGCCAGACGCTGGGCCTGGCCGCCCGAGAGCTTGACCCCGCGCTCGCCGACCGACGTCGCGTAGCCCTCGGGGAGGGCGGCGATGAAGTCGTGGGCCTGGGCCTGGCGCGCGGCCCGCTCGATCGCGGCCGGCGTGGCCCCCGGCCGCCCGTAGGCGATGTTGTACTCGACCGAGTCGTGGAACAGGAAGGTGTCCTGGGTCACGATGCCGATCAGGCCCCGCAGCGAGCCCACGGTGACCGCGCGGAGGTCGTGACCGTCGAGGGTGATGCGGCCCGCGGTGACGTCGTGGAAGCGCGGGAGCAGCTCCATGAGCGTGGTCTTGCCCGCGCCCGACATGCCCACGAAGGCGACCAGCTCGCCCTTGCGGACCGACATCGAGACGTCGCGGAGGGCCCATTCCTCGGTCTCCGGATAGCGGAACCCGGCGCCCTCGAAGACGATGGAGCCCGCGAAGCCGGGAAGCGCGTGCGCGTCGGGCGCGTCCACGATCGCAGGCGGGGTGTCCAGGATCTCGAACACGCGCTCGACCGAGGCGATGGACTGCTGCACGGTGTTGACCATGCGGGAGAGCTGGCGGACCGGTCCGTAGAGCAGCACCACCGCCGCGGTGAACGAGAAGAACTCGCCGGGAGTGAGGGCGCCCGAGATCACGCGGTAGCCGCCGTACCAGAGCGCGCCCATGATCGCGAGCGCGCCCAGCACCTCCATCAGGGGCTCGGCCATCTCGTCGATCCGGCGGTCCTTCAGGGCGAGGCCGAGGAGGCGGTCGTTCACCGAGTTGAACCGCTCCTGCTCGAGCCCCTCGCGCCCGAAGGCCTTGACGATCTTGGTCCCGGTGAACGACTCCTGCAGCACGACGTTCAGCTCCGCGATCTTCTGCTGGGTTCGCCGGTTGATCTTGTAGAGCTTGCGGCCGATGGTGCGCACCGTGACGCCCACCAGGGGGAAGACCGCGATCGCGATGAGGGCGAGCACCCACTCGCGCAGGAACATGACGGTCAGCAGGGCCGCGATCGTCCCCACGTGGCGGACCGCCATCACCAGCACCGTCGAGGAGAGGCGGGCCAGCCGGTTGACGTCGGTCACCACCCGGGTCATCAGCTCCGCGGAATGGAGCGAGGCGAAGAACGCGAGCGGCATGGACTGGATGTGGGCGTACAGCTCGCGCCGGATGCGCGCGATGACCCGCTCGCCCACCGAGGCCATCAGGTAGGACTGCCCGAAGCGGCCCGCGCCCTTGAGCAGGTACGCGCCCAGGAGGGCGAGCGGGATGATCCGGAGCATGGTCTCGTCGCGCTTGAGGAAGATCTCGTCCATCGCGGGCTTCACGAGCCAGGCGATGAACGCCTCCGCGCCCGACACCAGCAGGGCCAGCACCCCGCCCAGGACCAGCACCGGCCAGTAGGGCCGGAGATAGGGCAGCAGGCGGGCGAGCAGCCCGTAGCGCGCGGTCACGCCGATCCTCGCGCGGTGAGCAGCCGACGATACAGCGCTTCGGTGCGCTGGACCTTCTGGGCCATCGAGAACTGCGCCTCCACCCGCTTGCGGCCGGCGCGGGCCATGGCCTTGGCCCGGGTCGGGTTCTCCAGCACGCGCAGGATGGCCTGGGCCAGCGCGTCCGGGTTGCGGGGCGGCACCAGCAGCCCGGTCTCGCCCTCGATGATCAGCTCCGGATGCCCCTCGATGTCGGTGCCGATCACCGGCGTCTCCACCGCGAGGGCCTCCCGCAGCGAGCCGGTCAGCCCGAGCCCGGCGTAGGAGGCGTCCACCACCAGGTCGCTGGCGGCGAGGATCTCCGGGATGTCCTCGCGATGGCCGAGGACCGAGACCGCGTCGCCGATGCCCCGCCGGAAGGCGCGATCGCGCAGGCTCGGGATGCGCGGCGGCGGCGCGCCCACGAAGAGCAGGCGCGCGTGCGGGGCGGCGTGGCAGACGCGGGCCATCGCCTCCAGCACGTCGTCGTTGCCGCGCCACGAGCGGATGCCCACCTGGGTGACGAGCGCCTGGTCGGGGGCGAGCCCCAGCTCGGCCCGGATGCGCCGGCCGTCCACCCCGGGATGGAAGCGCGCCAGATCGGTGCCGGAGTAGATGACGTCGATCTTGGCCGCCGGCACCCCGGAGGCCACCAGCCCGCGCTTGATCGATTCGCACACCGCCACGATCGCGGAGACCCGCGCGGTGGTGTAGCCGAGGCGCGTCCAGCGGTCCACCGGGAAGCTCACCCCGCGGTTCAGGATCATCACCGGGATCGTGGTGACGAGCCCGGCGAGGAGGGCCAGCGAGCGGGCGCGGCCCTTCTGGCAGTGCACGACCTCGACGTGATGCTCGCGGATCAGGCGGGCCAGGGTCCACGCGGAGCGCAGATCGAGGCTCCCGCGCATCGGCACCGCGGCGTAGCGCACCCGGGCCGCCGCGCAGGCGCGCTCCCACTGCGCGCTCGGCCGGGTGGCCACCACGACCTGATGGCCGCGCGCGGCGAGGCCCGCGGCCAGGTCGCGCAGCTGTATCGCCGCGCCGGTGAAGTAGTCGGCCTTGGGGTAGATCTGGAGAACGTTCACGAGCGGCCCACGCGCTTCCTCAGTGCCGGCCGGTCACCGGGTGCGGAAGAACTCCTTCACCGCGGCGATCACCAGGTCCACCTCGGCCGGGGTGTGGCCGGCCGAGATCGGCAGGGTCAGGATCTCGCCGACGAGGCGCTCGGTCACCGGCAGGGCCGGGGGGGCGAACGACTCGACCGCGGGCTGCTTGTGGCTCGGCACCGGGTAGTGGATGCCGGTGGCGATGCCGCGCTCCTTGAGGAACCGGGCGAGCGCGTCACGCTCGGGCGTGCGCACCACGTAGAGATGGTAGACGTGGCGGGCGCCCGGCGCCTCCACCGGCAGCCCCAGCGGCAGCCCGGCCAGGCCCGCGGCGTAACGCGAGGCCAGCGCGCGGCGGTGGTCGTTCATGGCCTCGAGCCGGCGCAGCAGCACGCGGCCGACCGCGGCCTGGATGTCGTTGAAGCGCAGGTTGAAGCCGACCTCGGCGTGCACGTCCTTGTTCAGGCGGCCGTGGTCGCGGAGCCGCCGGCAGCGCGCGGCCACGTCGTCGTCGTCGGTGACCAGCAGGCCGCCGTCGCCCATCACGGTGAGGTTCTTGGACGGGTAGAAGGAGAACACGCCCGCGCGCCCGAAGGTGCCGACCTTGCGGCCCTGCCAGGCGGCCCCGTGGGCCTGCGCGCAATCCTCGAGCAGCCACAGGCTGCGCTCCGCGCAGAGGCGGCGGATGCCGTCGAGGTCGGCGGGATGCCCGTAGAGGTGCACCGGGACGAATCCGACCGCGCGGGGCGAGACCTTCGCGGCCGCGTCCTCGAGATCGACGGTGTAGGACTCGTTCACGTCGACGAAGATCGGCCTCGCGCCGGCGAAGCAGATCGCCTCCACGGTGGGGAAGGCGGTGTGCGAGGGCACGAGCACCTCCTCGTCGGCCTTGACCCCGAACGCCCGGAGCCCCATCCAGATCGCGGCGGTGGCGCTGCTCGTGAGCACCGCGTGCTTGCAGCCCAGGTAGCGCGCGAACTCCTGCTCGAAGGCCTTGCACTCCGGCCCGAGGATGTACTGCCGCGAGTCGATGGCCACGAGCACTGCGGCCTTGATCTCGTCGTCGACCGGCGGGCGGGAGAGGGGGACGGACATCTACGGGAGCCTCCGGGTCAAGGGTGGAGCCGGGAGTACTTGCCGCGGAAGTACAGGAGCGGCTCGCGCCCCGCGTCCTCGCGGCAGTCGGCCGCCTCGACCTGAGCCACGAAGATCGTGTGGTCGCCGGCCGCGTGGGCCTGGACCACGGTGCACTCGATCGCGGCCAGGGCCTCGTCCAGGATCGGCAGCCCGAAGGCGCCCGGACGGTAGCCCAGGCCGACGAACTTCTCGTCGCCGCTGGCGGTCGGCGCGGTGGCGAACCGCCGCGAGACCGCTTCCTGGCCGGTGCACAGGATGTTCACCGCGAACTGGCCCGCGGACCTGATCGCGGGGTAGCTCTGCGCCTTCTGGGACACGCAGACCAGGATGAGCGGCGGGTGGAGCGACACCGACGTGAAGGAGCTGGCGGTGAGCCCGGTTGGGCGGCGGTCGGCGTCCCACGCGGTGATGATCGTCACCCCGGTGGCGAAATGACTCATCGCGCGGCGGAAGTCGTCGGCCCCGAGCACCTGACCGTTGTAGCAATTCCCGCTCGATTTTTCAAGTTCTCCAAGGGCTTGGACGGCACCAGTAGACTGGGGTCATGGACGACTTCACGGCCGCCCTGGTCGGGACGGCCGAGACGACCATCTTCGTGCGCCGGGGCGGGTCGGGACCGGCGGTTCTCCTGCTGCACGGCTTTCCGCAGACGCACCTGATGTGGCGGGATGTCGCGCCGCGACTGGCCCCCCGCTTCACGGTCGTCTGCGCCGACCTGCGCGGCTACGGGCGCAGCGGCTGCCCGGTCTCCACGCCGGACCACGCGCCGTACGCGAAGCGCGCCATGGCGGCCGACCTGGTGGCGGTCTATGGAGCGGCTAGGATTCGCGCGCTTCTCGGTGGCGGGGCACGATCGGGGCGGCCGCGTGGCCTACCGCATGGCGATCGACCATCCCGACCGCGTCGATCGCCTGGCCGTGCTGGACGTCCTGCCGACGGAGACGGTGTGGGAGCGCGCCGCCGCCCGATTCGCCCTCGGCTTCTGGCCCTGGTCGCTGCTCGCGCTCTGGCGGGCGTGGGGGGACGACGTCCGGGGTCGCGCGGTCCGCGCCGGCCACTTCTTCCCGGAGGAAGCGCCCAAGCAGACCGCCGAAGCCCTCAGCTCCTTCCTCGGCGGCGCCTGAGGCGCCATCGCTCGGGCCGGATGGTGGCGTCCCGAGGAGCCGCCGAGTATACTGCGCCCACACCATGGCCACGCCTACCGCTCCGACCGAGCACACCGTTCTCGACGCGCTCCGCGCCGTCCGCGATCCCGATCAGGGCCAGGACATCGTCTCGCTGGGCCTGGTGAAGGAGATTCGCATCCAAGACGCGGAAGTGTCCTTCACGCTGGCGTTCGTCGGGCAGGCGCCCGCGACCAAGGCCGCGCTTCACAGCAGCGCCTCCAAGGCGGTCTCGCAGCTGCCGGGGGTCAGCCGGGTGAGCGTGAAGATGGGCTCGGCGGGCGCGGCGCGGCCCCAGGCGGGCGCGCCACCGGCTCACGCTCACGGCCACGGCCAGGGAGCGCCGCAGGCCCAGGCCGCCGAGTTCATCCCGGAGGTCAAGCACACCATCGCGGTCTCCTCCGGCAAGGGCGGCGTCGGCAAGTCCACGGTGGCGGTGAACCTGGCGCTGGCGCTCAAGCAGTCGGGGGCCCAGGTCGGCCTGGTGGACGTGGACGTCTACGGACCCGACGTGCCGCTGATGATGGGCGCCAAGGGGCGCCCGGGGATGTTCGACAACAAGATCATCCCGGTCGAAGCCCACGGCATCAAGATCATGTCGATCGGGCTGCTGGTGGCCGAGCGCGAGGCCCTGGTCTGGCGCGGGCCGATGATCCACTCCGCGGTGCAGCAATTCCTTCGCGACGTCAACTGGGGGCCGCTCGACTATCTCGTCTTCGACATGCCACCCGGCACCGGCGACGCGCAGCTCTCGCTCTCGCAGGTGGTGCCGCTCTCCGGGGTGGTCATGGTGACGACCCCCCAGGAGGTGGCGCTCCTCGACGTGCGCAAGGCGCTCGGCATGTTCCGCAAGCTGAACGTGCCGATCCTCGGCATCGTCGAGAACATGAGCTACTTCGTCGCCCCCGACACCGGCCGGCGGTATGGCATCTTCGGCGAGGGCGGCGGCCTGCGGGTGGCCGAGGAGTTCGGGGTCCCCCTGCTGGGCCAGATCCCGCTCGAGATGGACACCCGCGCGGGCGGCGACGCGGGCGTGCCGATCACGGTCGGCCAGCCCGACTCGGCGCAGGCGCAGGCGTTCCGCACCATCGCGGCCGCCGCCGTCGCGCGCGTGGAGGCGGTGGCCGGACTCAAGCTTCCCGATCTGCGCTGATCCGGGTGGCGGCTCAGATCTCGCTGCCGATCTTCCCCCTGCCGGACCTCACCTTCTTCCCGCACACGATGCTGCCGCTCCACATCTTCGAGGCGCGCTACCGCGCGATGATCACCGACTGCCTCTCGCGGGACCGGCGGCTCGCGGTGGTGGGGCTGCGGCCGGGCTACGAGGCTTCCTACGAGGGGCGGCCGGCGGTCTACGACGTCATGGGGGTGGGGCACATCGTGCAGTGGGAGCGAATGGCCACCGGCCGGTTCAACCTCCTCCTGCAGGGCGAGTGTCGCGCGCGGATCGACCGCGAGCTGCCCGCGGACACGCTCTACCGCATGGTCGCGGCCACCCCGCTCGAGGACACCGGGGTCGACGCCCCCGCGGTCGCGGCGCTGGCGAGCCGGGTCAGGAGCCGAGCCGCCCAGATCCTCGCCACCGTGGGCCGCTCGGGGGTGGAGCTGCAGGCGACCCTGGACGCGCTGACCGAGCCCGGGCGGCTCTGCGATCTGATCGCCTCCACGCGCGGCAGGCCCTTCTGGAGGATCTGCACGTGGAGCGCCGGCTGGAGCGCCTCGCCGCCGCGCTCGACGACCTGCGGAGCCATCTCACCGGCGAGGGCGGGCGCGCGTGAGACGCGCCCTCGTCCTGGTCGCGCTGCTGGCCGGCCTCCTCGCCCCGTCCGCCGACGGGGCGACGCGGTGGGGCTGGCTCGGGGTGCGCATCCGGGATCTCTCCGAGCAGGAGATGGAGGACATCTCCCGGCGCTTCGGCCTGCGCGAGGGCTTCGGCGCGGTGATCGTGGAGGTCATCAAGGAGACCCCCGCCGCGGCCGCCGGCCTGCGCAACGGTGACCTCGTGGTGGCGTTCCGTGACCGGCCGGTGGTCGACACCCGGAGCCTGCAGCGGGCGATCGGCTCGACGTCGGTGGGCGAGACGGTGCGGCTCACCGTCCTGCGTCCCGAGGAGGGCCGGCGGCCGGTGCAGGTGAAGGTGGGCGCGATGCCGGACGCGATGGCGGCCGACCGGGTGGCCGCCGAGTACGGCTTCCTCGTCCGCGATCCGGAGGGCCAGCCCGAGCTGGGCGGGGCCCGCCCGAGCGCGGTGCCGTCGGTGGCCGCGGTCCTCCCGCGCAGCCCGGCCGAGCGGGCCGGCCTCCAGGTGGGCGACGTGCTCACCGAGGTCGCGGGTCGACCGGTGGTCAGCCTGGACGCAGTCCGCGAGGCCCTGCTCGCGGCCGGCGCCGAGGGGCCGCTCCCGCTGATCCTCCGCCGGGACCAGGAGCGGATCGCGGTGACGCTCGAGCCCACGGCCGCTCGCTGACGCGGCGGCTCCATGGACCCCACGGAGCTCTGGCGGCTGTCGGCGACCGAGGCGGCCGGGCTGATCCGGGCGGGGACGATCGAGTCGGGCGAGCTGGTCGCGGCCTGCCTCGAGCGCGTGGCCCGCGTGGAGCCCGACGTGCTGGCGTGGACCTTCCTCGACCCGGATCACGCCCTGACGCAGGCCCGCGCGGCCGACGAGTGGCGGCGATCCGGGCGGCCGCTCGGCGCGCTGCACGGGGTGCCGGTCGCGCTCAAGGACATCATCGACACCGCGGATATGCCCACCGAGAACGGGTCGGTGCTGCACGCGGGGCGGACGCCGTCCCGCGACGCGGCGGTGACGGAGCGCCTGCGGGCCGCCGGCGCGGTCATCATGGGCAAGACGGTCACCACCGAGTTCGCCACCCGGACGCCCGGCAAGACGCGCAACCCGCACCATCCGGGCCACACGCCGGGCGGCTCCTCGAGCGGCTCCGCCGCGGCGGTGGCCGCGGGCATGGTGCCGCTCGCCCTCGGCAGCCAGACCGGCGGGTCCATCATCCGGCCCGGGTCCTATTGCGGGGTCTTCGCGCTGAAGCCCACCTTCGGGCTGATCTCGCGCCACGGCATGTTCCGCCTCTCGCGGAGCCTCGACCACGTGGGATTGTTCGCGCGGGGCGTCGACGACCTCGCGCTGCTGCTCGAGGAGCTGGCCGGCTTCGACGAGCGGGATCCCGACACGCAGCCGCGCGCACGGGCGCTCTACCGCGACGCCGCACTCGAGCCGCCGCCCCGCGCCCCGCGCTTCGGCTTCTTCCGGAGCGGACGCTGGAGCCGGGTGGCCGAGGACGCCCAGGCCGCCTTCCAGGGCCTGGTGGAGCGCCTCGGCACCCAGGTCGAGGACGTGGAGCTGGCGGTGGGAGCGGACGAGCTGGCCGAGCGCCACCGCGTGGTGATGGACGCCGAGGTCGCCCTCAATCTGGAGCGTGAGTGGGAGACCGGGCGCGACCGCCTGTCGCCCTCGCTGCGCGCGCGCATCGAGAGCGGCCGGGCCGGCCGCGCCTTCGAGTACCTCGCGGCGCGCGCGGCGCTGCCCGCGCTTCACGCGACCGTCGCCGACCTGTTCGAGCGGCGTTGCGACGCGATCCTGACTCCCGCCGCGGAGGGCACCGCCCCCGCCGGGCTCGAGTCGACCGGCGAGCCGACCTTCTGCACGCTCTGGACCCTGCTGGGGCTGCCCGCGGTGAGCGTGCCGCTGTTGCAGGGGGCCAACGGCCTGCCGATCGGGGTGCAGCTGGTCGGTCCCCGGCACGGGGACGCCCGGCTGCTCCGTACCGCGCGGTGGCTGGCGGAGTGGGGCGGTATACTGGGCCGGCCATGATCGTGCTCGGGATCACCGAGACCCACTGCGCGACCGCGGCGGTGCTGCGCGACGGCCGCATCGTGGGGTGCGCCTCCGAGGAGCGGTTCAGCCGCCTCAAGAACGACGCGGGCTACCCGCGCCGGGCCATCGACGCGCTGCTGCGGGAGCTCGACATCCGGCCCGACCAGATCGACCTGGTGGCTTTGGCCGGCGCGCGCGCGGCCTCGCGCGACTGGCTCAACCGGGTGCTGCACGACGAGGCCTACGCCCGGGAGTACTATGGCGTCGCGTGGCCATCGCGGCGTCGGACCTTCGAGAAGAAGGTCCGGAAGTGGGGGGCGAAGTTCGGGCTCATCGACGCCTCGCGCGGCAAGTTCGGCATCTCGCAGCGGGAGCGGCTCGGCGCGGTCACCGAGCATCTCGGACTCGGCGCCGACCGCATCGCGTGCCTCGATCACCACACCTGTCACGCGGCCGCCGCCTACTGGGGCTCGGGCTTCTCGGGCCGCCCGGCCCTCGTCCTCACCAACGACAACTCGGGCGACGGCCTCTGCGCGACCGCGTCCACCGGGTCCGGCCTGGCCCTCGAGCGGCACGAGGCCACCCCGAGCGCGCCCGGCTCGCTGGGCGCCTTCTACTCGTTCGCCACGCTGGCCCTCGGCATGAAGTTCGGCGAGCACGAGTACAAGGTGATGGGCATGGCGCCCTACGCTCCCGACCGGTACGCCCGGCGCGCGGAGGAGGCGCTGCGGGCGGTCTTCGACCTGGAGGAGGGGCGGCCCGCGCGCTTCCGGTGGCGCGCGCCGGGGGAGCGTTACCAGCTCCTGCTGCGCGCGATGCTCGGCCTGCGCTTCGACTGGGTCGCGGGCGGGGCCCAGCGCCTCGTGGAGGACGTGCTGCTGCGGTGGACGCGGCTCATGCACGAGCGCTACGGCGGGGGTCGGCTCGCGCTGGGGGGCGGCGTCTTCATGAACGTGAAGGCCAACATGCTCATCGGCCAGGAAGAGTGGGTCGAGGAGCTGTTCGCGTTCCCCTCGTGCGGCGACGAGTCCAACGCGGTGGGGGCGGCCTATCTCGGTTATCTGCAGGAGTGCACGCGCCGCGGGGTGCCCGCGTCACCCCAGGCCTTCGGCCCCGCCTACCTGGGCCCGTCGGTGACCGACGAGGAGGCCGAGCGGGTCATCCGCGAGCGCGGTCTCGAGGGACAGTACAAGGTCGCCTACCACGACCGCATCGAGGAGCGGATCGCCGAGCTCCTGGTCTCGGACGGGGTCGTGGCCCGCTGTGCCGGCCGCATGGAGTTCGGCGCCCGTGCCCTCGGCAACCGCTCGATCCTGGCCAACCCGTCGGATCATCGGGTCGTCGGCCTGATCAACCGGATGATCAAGAACCGCGATTTCTGGATGCCGTTCGCGCCCACGGTGCTGGCGGAGCGGGCGGGGGACTACCTGGTCAACCCCAAGGGCCTGGCCTCGCCCTACATGATGCTGGCGATGCCCACGCGGCCGGAGGCGCGGGACGCGCTCGCGGCGGCTCTCCATCCCCAGGACGCGACGGCGCGGCCGCAGATCCTCGAGCGGGAGTGGAACCCGGAGTACCACGCGGTCATCCGCGAGTTCGAGCGGCGGACGGGCGTGGGCGCGGTGCTCAACACCTCCTTCAACCTCCACGGCGAGCCCATCGTGGGGAGCGCGGCCGACGCGGTCGACACGTTCGAGCGCTCCGGCCTGCCGCACCTGGCGGTCGGGCACTGGCTCCTCTCGAAGAAGTAATGCCGGCCCGCGCGCCGGGTGAGGCGGGCGGCGCCACGGCCCTCCCCACGGTCGAGGCGCCCTGCTTTCTCTGCGGCGCCACCGAGGCGCGGCGGCTCTGGGTCACCCCCGATCGCGCCTTCGGGGTGCCGGGCGTGTACGCGGTGGCGCGCTGCCGCCGCTGCGGCTTCCTCTACCAGCGGCCGCGGGTGCGGGACGAGCACCTCGCCGACTGCTACCCCGACCACTACCCGCGCCACCAGGAGCCGTCGCCGCGGATCCCGTTCAAGGGCGGATCGGCGCGCGTGCGCGCGGTCCGCTGGGCGCTCGCCTCGGCGCTCGGGTACACGGTCTGGCGGGCGGCCGGGGCCGGGCTCCTCACCCGGCTGCGCGCGCGGCTGCTGCTGCGCCGCCTGCGCTGGGACTGCCCGCCGTGGCGCGGGCGCGGGCGCTATCTCGACGTGGGGTGCGGCTCGGGCGGGGCGCTCGGGGTCGCCGCCGCGCTCGGCTGGCAGGTGGCCGGGGTCGAGGTGGACGCGGCGGCGGCCGCGAGGGCGCGCCGCTTCACGCCGCGGGTGCACACCGGCGATCTGCAGGCGGCGCCGTTCGGCCCGGGCGAGTTCGACGTGATCACCGCGCTCCACGTCCTCGAGCACGTTCCCGATCCGGTGGGCGCGGTGCGGCGGATGCTCGGCTGGCTCGCGCCGGACGGCCTGCTCGTGATCGAGGTGCCGAACGCGGGCGGGCTCGGCGCCCGGATCTTCGGTCGCGCCTGGTCGGGCCTCGAGCTGCCGCGCCACCTGTCGCACTTCACGCCGGCCACCCTCGGGCGCGCGGCCGAGCAGGCGGGCGGCCGGGTGGTCTGGTGCTGGCACCAGGCGAAGCCGCGCTACTACCTCTGGAGCCTCGGCTTCTGGCTGGGCGACCGCGGCGCCCCCGGGCTCGCGCGTGTGACGGAATGGCGGCCGGTGTACGGCGTGCTCAAGCTGCTGCTCGAGCTGACCCTGCCGCTGGCGCGCTGGGCGCGGCGGGGCGAGGTGATCCGGGTCGGAATCGAGCGCGCCTAGCGGAGGCGGCGGGCGATCCCGGGGTAGTCGCGCACGAGGCCCGCCTGGTCCACCGACAGCTCCGCGGTGAAGTCGCTGTCGAGGCTGCGGAAGCGCCATCGCGCGCCGTCGGGCTGCCGCTCGAGCAGCGTGTACTCCTGATCGGCGGGGCGGACGGTGAGCTCCGGTAGCGTCACATAGGCGACCGCGAGGGCCACCGGCGCGCCCAGGGCGGGCGCGGGTAGCCGCCGGATCGGCAGCGTGTTGGTGAAGGGCGACGGGTACACGTCGATGTCGAGGCAGCCGTCGAGCGGTCGGGCGGCGCCGGTGACCGCGTCGATCCAGTGGCCGAGCCCATCCGCGTAGAGGTCGAGGGCCCGCGCCGAGTCGTCGAGCAGCTCGATCCGCGCGTGGCGCAGCCGCCAGCCGGTGTCGGCCTCGATCGCGAAGCGAGCCCGGAATGGCCGGCCGTCGTCGTCGACCGCGATGATCACACTGTCGGCCTGCGCGCCGCTTCCGTCGACCCGCAGTCGGAGATGCTCGAGGCCCGGCCCCTCCCAGGCGGCCCAGAGCGCGTCGGTCGTCGCCATCAGTAACCGCGGCGGCGGTCGACCGCGTGGCGCAGGGGCCGGCCGGCGAGATAGCGGCGGAGGTTGTCGGCGAAGATCGGGGCGATCTCGCGCGGGGTGCTGGGCCCCGAGATGTGCGGGGTGATCACCACGTTCTCGAGGGTCCACAGCGGGTGCTCGGGGGGCAGGGGCTCGGTGTCGAAGACGTCGAGGATCGCACCGCCGATGCGCCGCGCCCGCAGGGCGTCGATCAGGGCCGCCTCGTCCACGATCGGCCCCCGCGCGACGTTGATCAGCCACGCCGAGGGCTTCATGGCCGCGAGCGCGGGAGGCCCGAGCAGGCCCCGGGTGGCCGCGCTCAGCGGCAGGGTCAGCACGACGAAGTCGGCGAGGCGGAGCGCGGCCGGGAGCGCGCGCGGGCGGTACACGCGCTCCACGCCCGGGACGGCGCGAGCGGTCCGCGAGACGCCGAGCACGCGCAGGCCCAGGGCCCGCCCGGTGCGCGCGATGCGCGCGCCGATGTCGCCCAGGCCAATCACGCACAGGGTGTGCCCCCGCAGCGGGATGGGGTCGACCGGCGCCCAGCGCTGCGCGCGCTGATCGGCCCGGAAGCGGTCCATGCGCTGGGTGACCCAGAGGCACCAGCCGAGCGCGTACTCGGCCATCCACGGACCGAAGATGCCGGCGACTCGCGTGATCGCCACGCGGGGAGAGACCTCCGGCACCAGGAGCTGCTCGACGCCGGCGCCCATGCACTGGATCCATCGCAGGCGCGTCGCGGCGGCCAGGAGGGCGCGCGGAGGCCGCCAGCAGTAGAGGATCTCGGACTCCGGCGCGGCGGCGACCGCGGCCTCGGGTGTCACGGCCGCGGTGACCGACCACTCCCGCGAGGGGAGCCGGATCAGGTCCGCGTAGGCGCGGGTGTCCGCCGGCTCCGGGTGGTACACGAGGATGCGGCGGGTCACGCGCCGATCTTGGAGAGGATCTGGTCCTCGAAGGAGAAGTCGACCGGGCGCTCGGCCAGGCCCTGGGCGCGATACCACTGCCAGGTCTGCACGAGCCCGCCGTGCAGGGTGTAGCGGGGGCGGAGGCCCAGGTCCGCGCGGAGCTTGGTGGTGGTGTGAACCGCGTGGCAGTCGTAGACGAGGTTCTGGCCGAAGACCGGGCCCGGCTTGGCGAAGCTCTTGAGCAGTGCGGCGTCGAAGTGGCGGAAGGTCACCGGGCGGCCCATCGCCTCCGCGACCAGCTCGACGAAGCCGACCTGGCTGACCACGTCCTCACCCATGACGTTGTAGGCCTGGCCGTAGGCGCGCTCGTTACCGAGCAGCGCCGCCATCACCTCGGCGAGGTCCTCGACGTGGCCGAACTGGCGCAGCCAGCCGCCGTGGCCGGGCACCAGCACCGGGCGGCCGCGCTGGATGCGGTCCATGAAGAAGGTTTCGTTGTTGCGGGTGTTCAGCGGCCCCATCACGTGGGTCGGCCGCACGATGGTCACCGGTAGGCCGGCCCGGCGGTGCCGCTCGAGCAGCACGTCCTCGCCGCCGATCTTGTGCCGCGCGTAGTCGCCCCAGTAGAGCCCGCGCGGGGTCTCCTCGGAGTAGGGGATCGGCAGGGCGTGGTCGTAGACCCGGCAGGTCGAGACGAAAATCACGTGCGGCGCGCCCGCGAGCGCGTCGACCAGCGCGGCCACGTCCTCGCCCAGGGTGGGCGCGTAGGTGACGTCGTAGACCGCGTCGAAGCGGAGGCCGGCCAGGCGCTCGCGCAGGCCCGCGTGGTCCTTGCGGTCGCCCGCGATGAGGGTGACCCCGGCGGGCAGGCGGTCGGGCTGCCGGCCGCGGTTGAAGACGGAGACGTCGTGGCCGCCCGCCTGCAGCGCCCGCAGCAGGTGCAGGCTGATGAACTCGGTCCCGCCCATCACGAGGACGCGCATGGCCGCGGTGATTCTATCAGAGCCAGCCGGAGCGCTTGAAGCGGTAGTAGAGGATCCCGCACAGGGAGACGGTGACGGTCATGACCACCGGGTAGCCCCATCGCCAGCGCAGCTCGGGCATGACCTCGAAGTTCATGCCGTAGATGCCGGCGATCATGGTGGGGATCGCGAAGATGGCGGCCCACCCGGTGATCCGCTTGGTGGCCTCGTTCTGGGCGATGGTGGTGAGCGAGAGGTTGGCCTCGAGCGCGGTGCCGAGCAGCTCGCGCAGCCCGTCCACCTTCTCGCTCCGGCGGATCGCGTGGTCGTAGACGTCCCGGAAGTAGGGCCGCGCGTCGTCCGGAATCAGGCCGAACTCGGCCTGCACCTCCTTGAGCAGGGGCTCGTCGGGCTCGTAGAGGCCGATCCAGACGAAGCGGTCGTCCTGGGTCAGGACCTCGCTGATGTCCTCGATCGCCACGTCGGCCACCCGGCAGCCGCCCGCGTAGGCGGCGCAGGCCACCAGCGGCCCCCGACTCGATGCGGACATCAGCCGACCGTCACCGCCACGCACGTCGTGGTGCGCGTCACCCCGTCGATGATCCCGATGGAGTCGGTGACGAGGCTGCCGATGGCGTCGAGGGTCTGGCCGTCCACGATCGCGATGAAGTCGTACGGCCCGGTGACGGCGTCCATGGCCGCCACCGTCGCGCGGGCGCTCTTGATCTTGGCGAGCGCCTTCTTGACGTTCTTGGTCTTGCCGGCCGCGGTCTCGATCAGCACGTAGGCTTTCATCGTCGGCTCCTTTGTCAGCGGAAGATCCACCACGCGGCCAGGAGGGCGCCCGCGGCCGCGACGGCTCCCGCCACCCGGCGGAAGTTCGTGCGAAAGAACGGGATGACGAAGAAGGGCGAGCGGCGCTCGGCCGGTCGGATCCGGCCGTCGAGCAGGCCGTCGACCACGGTCATGGCCTCCGCGAGGAGCGCGTCGGTGGTCGCCCGCGCGAACGCGGGATCGGCCATCGCCGGGTGCCCCACGTAGCCCGGCCCGCCGTGGCGCAGGGGATAGTTCGGCACGAGACGCTCGCGGAGCGAGTAGCGGGCGGCCGGCAGCGTGCGGTAGCCGTCATCGACCAGGTCGGGCCGCAGCGCCAGCATGAGCGAAGTCTCCCACCAGCCACCGTGGGCGTCCTCGGAAAACGCCTCGCGCTCGGTCGGCGAGAGGGGCCGGCCGAGGCCGGCCTCGATCTGGGGCAGCAGGCGACCGCGCAGGAACTCCCAGGCGAGGTGGCCGGTGAACGAGGCCATGGTGACGCGGTGCCGGCGCGAGACGATCGCGGCCGCTTCCTCGAGCGCCACCAGGTGACCCGGCCCGCCGTGGCCATTCGAGACCAGGATGTGGCGGAAGCCGGCGCGCGCGAGTGCGCGCCCGTAGTCCACGACCACGTCCCGGACCACCCGCTGCCGGACCTGGACGGTGCCGATCGTGTCGAACGTGAAGGAGCCGACGTGGAGCGTGGGCGCCAGCACCACCACCCAGCCGGGGCGGCTCGCGACCACGCGCTCGGCGATGGCTTCCGAGAAATAGCGGGCGGTGAACGCGTCGACCCCGAGGGGCAGGTGCGGGCCGTGGGTCTCGAGCGGGCTCACCGAGAGGATCACCACGGTGCGATCGCGGTCGAGCGCGTCGAGCCCCGGCGTGGACAGCTCCTCCAGCCGATGGACGGTCAAAAGCTGCTGCCTCGCGTCGCCCGCAGGTAGTCGTCCTTGGCGTGCTCGAGCTCGGCCACCAGCGCCTGCCGCTCGGCCAGCAGCCGGGCCGCGAAGTGGCGGTGGGTGAGCGAGAGCCAGCCGAACCGGAGCTGGCCCTGCAGCCGGCCCACGCCGCCCAGGTAGCGGTAGGCGAGCAGGCCGCTCACCGGCAGCGAGGCTGCGAATCCGAGCGCCCAGCCGAGCCCGACGAGCCGCCAGACGATCCAGGTCTCGAGCGCCCAGAAGAGCGGGAAGGCCACGATGCTGGCGAGGAGGCGCGTCGTCGCGTAGTCCGTCTCCTTGCGCGCGGTGCGGTGAGCGATCAGGCGCGGGAGCAGGTACGGCAGGCCGTTGACGACGCAGCCGTAGGCGAAGAACGGGAGCCCGACCGCGGCTTCCCAGGAGCGACGCAGCCGGGTGCGCCGGGCGGTGCGCTCGCCGCGGGCGCGCACCGCCTGGTCGCGCACCCGGTACGCGGAGAGCAGGCCGCGATAGCGCTGCACGCCCGCCCAGAGCCGCTCCACCCGCTCGGGGTCACGCTCCTCGAAGTGGGCGACCGCGTCGGCGATGGCCTGGGAAAGGCGCAGCGGATCGATCTGCCGCCCGACCAGCCCGCGCTCCTCCTGCAGCTCCCGGATCAGGTCGCCGCGGTAGATCTGCTCGAGGGCGCGGATGAGCTCCTGGCGCTCGGGGCGGGCCACCTGGACAATCTCCGCCTCCATGCCCGACTGGATCGCGGTGGTCAGGGCCTCCACCGCGCGGGCCGGATCCTCGCGGTGCACCGCCGCGTACGGGGCCACCGGGATCGGATCGCCGAAGGAGACCCGCACCCGGCTCCGGAACGACTTGCGGGCGTCGAAGCTCAGTCCGACCGGAATCACGCTGAGGGGGCCGCCACGGGCTGCGGCCTGGTAGTCCAGCGCGATGCGGGAGGCGCCGGTCTTGATCCGCTGCACGCGGCTCTCGGAGTGGGTCGTCCCCTCCGGGTAGATGCCGACGAGCCGCCCGGCCTCGAGCGCGCGGAAGCAGGCCGCGAAGGCGTCGGCGTTCTTGTCCATCTTGGTGGGATCGTCCTGCTTGCGATAGACCGGGATGGCGCCGCAGGTCACCAGGAATCGGGCGACCAGCGGGTTGCGGAAGAGCGCGGCGGTGGCCAGGTAGTGGACTTCCCGGGGAAGGACTCCGCTGACCAGGAGCGAGTCGATCAGGTTGTTCGGGTGGTTGATGCACAGGAGCACGGGGCCGCCGGCGGGCACCCGGTCCGCATGGATCACCGAGACGTCCTTGAAGAAGAACCAGAGCCAGAATCGGCTAACCATCCGGACGCACGAATAGAAACGATCCATGCGCTCGAGGGGCTGGGCGGCGGGCACCTGGATGCTCACTGGCCGAGGAACCGCTTGAGCGTGCCCGCAAAGAGGGTCGGGCTCTCGACGGGCCGGCGGCCGGTGAAGTCGACCCGGGTCCCTCGCTCGGTCGCGTGATCTCCCGGATCGAACCGGGCCACCAGGGTGACCGCCTGGGCGTTCGCCCGCAGCGCCAGGGTCTCGCCCGCGCTCTCGTCGCCCAGCCGGGCGATGATCACGTAGAAGCCGTCGGCGTCGGTCTCGCCCAGGTAGGAGAAGCCGGTCTTCTCCCGCGAGAGCTCGACCCGGATGCCCGGGCGACCCCGGCCGCCCGGGTCGGTCACGTAGCCGAGCACGGTGTAGCGGAACGCGACCGCGTGCTCGGCGTGGGCCGGCCGGACGGTCGCGGGCAGTGGAGAGGTCAAGGCCACGACCCCGGCCAGCAGCAGCGCCCGGACCCCGGCCCGGCGGCCCGTCACCGGGGTGCTAGACCGTGATGTCGGTGGAGCGGATGCGCTTCACCCCGGCCTTGGTCATCTGCTCCCACGCCTTGCCGAGCGAGCCGTTGGTGTCGATGCCGCGGCAGGCGTCCTCGATCACGGAGGCGCCGAGACCCACCTTGCGGGCGTCGAGCGCGGACCAGCACACGCAGAAGTCGGTGGCGAGCCCGACCAGGTAGACCTGGCGGAAGCCGCGGTCCTTCACGTAGCCGGAGAGCCCGGTGGTGGTCTTGCCGTCGGCCTCGAAGAAGGCGGAGTAGGAATCCATCTGCTTGCCACCTGGGTCCCGTAGGCGAGCTGGGTGGTCTCGAAGGGCTTCTTGCCCGGGTGCGAGGAGGCGAAGGAGATGTGACCGGGGGTGTGCCAGTCCTGGGTCAGGATCACGTGCTCGAAGCCGGCCGCGAGCTGGTTCACGAGCGGAACGATCGCGTCGCCTTCCTTGACCGCCAGCGCCCCGCCCGGGATGAAGTCGTTCTGCACGTCCACGACCAGGAGCACGTCGCGGGGCCCCGGCTTGATTTTGGTGCCCTTGGGCGACGCCTGCTGCGCGCCCTGGGCGTGCGCCCGTGTCACCCCGGCGGCCGCCGTCGCGGCCAGCGCGCCCGCCATCGTGCTCTTGAGGAACTCCCGGCGATCCGTGACCATGACGATCTCCTCCTTCGGCCCCACGAGTGGACGGCTCGCCGAGAGTATAGTCCCCCCCGAGCGATGGAGGCCAGAGGCTGCCCTAGGGCTTCACCGGCTCGATCACCACCGCGGTGCCATAGGCGAGGACCTCGGTCACCCCGGCCGCCACGTCGTTGGCGTCGTAGCGCATCGCCACCACCGCGTTGGCTCCCATCTGGGAGGCGTGCTCCAGCATCAGCTCGAACGCCTCCTGGCGCGCCCGCTCGCAGAGCTCGGTGTAGAGCGTGATGTTGCCGCCGAAGAGGGTCTGGATCGTGGCCCCCAGGTTGACGATGAGGTTGCGGGAGCGAACCGTGATGCCCCGGACCACACCGCGATGGCCCACGATGCGGTGCCCCTCGAACTCGAGTCCGGTCGTCACCCACTGCGGATGCACGGGCATCGCTCAGCCCACCACCGCGATGGCTTCGATCTCGATCAGGCACTCGTCGTCGTAGAGGCCCTTGACCTCCACCAGGGTCATGGCCGGGTAGTGGCGCCCGAAGTAATCGCGGTAGACCGCGCCGATGTCCCGGGCACGCGTCTTGTACTCGCTCTTGGACAGCACGTAGATCGTCATCTTGACGATGTCGTTCATCTGCCCCGCGCGGGAGACCAGCACCGCCTTGAGGTTCTCGCACACCTGGCGGAACTGGGCCACCAGGTCGCCCGCGCCCACGACGTGGCCCCCCTTGTCGACCGCGACCTGGCCCGCGATGTAGACCGTCTTGCCGCCCTGGGTCTCCCAGCCGTGGGAATAGCCGGCGGGCTTGACGAGGGTCGGCGGGTTGATCGCCTGCGTGAGCTTGGGCATGGGTTCCTCCCTGGAGTGAGAGTTAGCCGAACGGGTCCCAGGTCGTGACCTTCTCGGGCGCGACCCGGTAGATCCGGCGCACCTCGCCGGGAAATCGATAGCTGTCGGGATAGCGCTCGCGGCCGAGGTAGCGGCGGGCGAGCCGGTCCAGGTGAAGGTCGGCTCCGGTCTCGGTGATCTCGACCACGCGGCCCCGCACCGCGACGTAGCGGTTCGGGTTGTCCGGGTCGGCGATCTCGAGCGCTACCTCCGGCCGCTCGGCCATGTTGAGGTCCTTGCGCCGCCCCGCGGCCGAGTTGATCAGCACGTGCCGGCCATCGTAGTCGACCCACACCGGGGTCACCTGGGGCGTGCCGTCCGGCATGAGGGTGGAGAGATGCCCGATCGCGGGCTTCTCGAAGAGATCCAGGAACTCGGCGGGGATGGGCCCGCCCCCTGGCCGGCCGCGCCGCCAGGCATCGTGGCGGGCCGCGAACACCGGATCCATGCGCTTGAGCCGCTCGTAACCGATGCGCCGGCTGCGCATCATGTGCTTGTAGGCGAACGGCACCGGCTCGAGGCCCAGGTGCGGCTCGACGCCCTCCAGCCACTCGAGGCTGCGGAGCGCCGCCTCCTGGAAGGCGTCCAGCACCGGCTTGCGCGCGGCCTCGTAGGCGGCGAGCGCGGCCTGCACCGGACGCCCCGGCATCTCGAGGGCGGAGGCCAGCGCGATGGCGTCCTCGAGGGCGAGCTTGGTGCCGGAGCCGATCGAGAAGTGGGCGGTGTGCGCGGCGTCGCCCGCCAGCACGGTGTGCCCGTGATGCCAGTGGCGGTTCTTCACCAGCGGGAAATTGCGCCAGCGGACGAAGTCGTTGGAGAGCAGGGGCTGCCCGCCCAGATCGTCCGCGAAGACGCGCTCGAGATAGCGACAGGTCTCCGCGTCGGAGAGCCCGTCGAGCCCGGCGCGGGCCCACGTCTCGGGCGGGCACTCCACGATGAAGGTGCTCGTGGTGGGGCTGAACTTGTAGGCGTGGGCGATGAAGAGCCCGTCCTCGTTCCGGCGGAAGATCATGACGAGGCCGTGGAAGAGGCGCGAGGTGCCGAGCCACACGTAGCGGTTCTGCCGCACGTCGACCGAGGGCTGGAAGAAGTCGGCGTGGACCCGGCGCACCAGGCTGTTCGCGCCGTCGGCGGCCAGGAGCAGGTCGCAGTCGTCGAGCTCGGCCGGATCGGCGACCGGGGTGCGGAAGCGGAGGTCGACTCCCACCTCGCGGCAGCGACGGTGCAGGATGTGGAGGAAGGTGAGGCGGGCGATGCCGGAGAAGCCGTTGCCGTGGATGGAGACGGTCTCGCCTCGGTGGACGACGTCCACGTTGTCCCAGGTCTGGGACGCGGCGGTGATGGCGGCGTAGGTGGGCTCGTCCCGCTCGCGGAGGAAGGCCAGGGTGCGGTCGGAGAAGACGATGCCCCAGCCGAAGGTGTCGTCGGGCCCATCGCGCTCGATCACCGTGACCCGGTGCGACGGCTCGCGCCGCTTCGCGAGGAGCGCGAAGTAGAGCCCGGCGGGCCCGCCGCCCAGCACGTTGATCTTCACTCGATCACCAGGGTCTCGCCGGTGCGGCCGTCCGCCGCGGGGGAGACGAGGGCGAGCACCGCGGCGGCCACCTGCTCGGGACGGATCAGGACGCCGGGGCGTTGAGACGGGCGAGCGCGTCGAGGGAGTGGGCCAGCGGCTGACCGGTCCGTCGGCTGATCCGCTGCGCCGACCGCTCGGTCAGGTCGGTCGCCACGTAGCCGGGGCACACCGCGTTGACGGTGACGCCGCGGCCGGCCGTCTCGGCGGCGATCGAGCGAGTGAGGCCGACCAGGGCGTGCTTGGAGGCGGTGTAGGCCGCGATGTAAGGCGCGCCGGCCAGGCCCGCGACGGAGGCGATGTTGACGACGCGGCCCCAGCCGCGCTCGAGCATCCCGGGCAGGAGCGCGCGCATGAGGACGAACGGGGCGGTGGCGTTGACGGCCAGGTGCCGCTGCCAGAGGGCCAGATCGGTGCGCCCGAGAGGCTCGGCTTCCGCGACCCCCGCGTTGTTGACCAGGATGTCCACCGTGATGTCCTCCGCGCGGAGTCGATCGAGCGCGGCCGCGATGGCCTCGGGATCGGCGACGTCCAGCACGCGGGGCAGGGGCGCGAGCCCGCCCGCGTCGACGACCTCGCGGGTCACCGCGTCGAGCGCCTCGGCGGTGCGACCGACCAGCACGAGATGGGCGCCGGCGCGCCCCAGCGCGAGGGCCACCGCGCGTCCGATGCCCCGGCCGCCGCCGGTGACGAGCGCGGTTCGTCCCTCGATCGAGTCAGCCATGCACGGGAGGGGTC
>WNFC01012203.1_pt1 | contig 21545 bp, 25 predicted proteins | sample 5400541 | NCBI WGS metagenome assembly WNFC01 (sample SAMN13153342, study PRJNA577476) | soil metagenome | isolation source: 120 cm saprolite under Douglas fir tree site 2 hole 2 replicate 1 | place: USA:California | collected 2015-04-18
GCAGAGACGGAGAAGTACGCGCACGTGACGTACTTCTTCAACGGCGGTCGCGAGGAGCCATTCGCCGGCGAGGACCGCGTGCTCGTGCCGTCGCCGAAGGTGACGACCTACGACCAGCGGCCGGAGATGAGCGCGGCGGCCGTCGCGGACACGCTGGTGAAAGCCATCGGGGCGGGTACGTACGACTTCGCGATCGTGAATTACGCGAACCCGGACATGGTCGGGCACACCGGTGACATCGCCGCGACGCTGCGCGCGATGGCCGCGACCGATGAGGCGGTGGGGAGGACGGTCGACGCGACGCTCGCCGCGGGTGGCGCGGTGCTGCTCACCGCGGACCACGGCAACGCCGAGGAGATGCTCTTTCCCGATGGCGGCCGGAACACCCAGCACTCGACGAACCCGGTGCCCGTCGTGTTCATCGCGCGCGACGCCGATCGCTACGCCATCCACGACGGCGGACTGCGCGACGTCGCGCCGACGCTCCTTCAGCTCATGGATCTCCCCGTGCCACAGCGCATGACCGGACGCTCACTGCTCACGAGAACGACGTGACCCGCCTCCGGGTGCTGTGGCTCGCCTACGGTGGGCTCGCCGCGGCGCTCGCCATGCTTGGCATCGCGCACTGGATCTGGGCGGTCACGCTGCGCGGCCCGGTGCTCTACGGCGAAGGTGCGGTGGCGCACGCGGCGATCCTGGCGCGCGATCGCCTCGAGTACACCGCGAGCGCGAGCATGTTCGATCTCGGGGCTCCGCGACCGATCTTCACCGCCGCCAACTATCCGCCCCTGTACTTCCATCTCGCGGGCATGGGCGACGACCCGTTCGTGACGGGCCGGATCCTGAGCATCGCCGCGACGCTCTTCGTCGCGGGCGCGATCGCCTGGCGCGCCCGCGCCGCGGGGGCGCTCGTCGCCGGCGCTCTTGCGCTGGCGTGGCTCGGCTCGGTCCCGGTGCTCCAGTGGGGGAGCGCGGTGAAGCCCGACCTCATCGCGATGGGCTTCACGGTGGGTGCCGTCATGGCGCTCGATCGCCCTCGGCCGCGGCACCTCCTCGCCGGCGCGCTCGTGGCCTGCGCGGTGATGGCGAAGCCGACGGCGCTACTGCCTGCGCTCGCGATGTTCGTCTTCGTCGCCCGCCGGGAGCCGCTCGCCGCGTTCCGCGCCGCGCTGAGCGGCCTCGCTACGGCGATCGTGCTCGCGGTCGTCACCTACGGCCCGGACAAGAGCGTGCGCCTGCACGTCTTCGACTGGAACGCCTTGCCCTGGCGCCCCGATCTCGCCGCATCACTCGTGCTCCTCGCGCTCCTCGTGCTCGCCGTTCCCATTGCGACGATCGCCGTTACGCGCCCGAGCACGACGATCGTGACGGCGTACGCGGCGGGCGCGGTCGGCATCCTTCTGCTCGGTGGCCGGGAAGGCGCGACGATCAATTACTTCCTCGATCTGTCAGCGGCGCTCGCGCTGGCGGTTGGCGGGAGGGCGCCGCTCCTCGCGCGGGGTAGCGCGTATCCGCTCGCCGCATCGGTCCAGCTCGCGTTCGCGCTCGTGGCGCTGAACCCGTTCGGCGTCATTCCGGGGCGCCCGGCGGGGACCGGTGCCTGGGGCGATCCTGCGCGTGTCGCTGCGGTCGCGTCGGTCGAGGGCACCGTCCTCGCGGAAGACAGCGGCCTGCTCATCGCGGATGGCCGCGAGCCGCTCGTCGACGATGTGTTCCTTTGGTCGCGGAACCCGCCTGGGTCGGTTCGACGCCATCGTGAGTGAGGTGGACCTCAGCACGCTCGATGCGGTCGGCGGCTTCGAACGACAGCGCTGGCACCCCGATCTCGTCACCGCCGTCCTCGATCGGTACACCCTGCGACCGACACCCGGACCCGTCGACCGTCCGCTGTTCGTCTACACGCGCAAGTAGCCGTACAATTCGACGCATCCCATGGATGTTCTTCAGGTCGCCCAGATCGTCATTGCCATCGCGGTGAGCTCCTCGATCCTGCTCCAGGCCCGCGGCACAGGCCTCTCGTCCACCTTCGGTGGCGAGTCGACGGCGTACCGCAGCCGGCGCGGGCTCGAGCGCACGCTGTTCCGGCTCACAGTCGTCCTGATCGTGGTGTACGTGCTCATCTCGATCCTGGGCGCTCGGAGCGCGAGCGCCGTCTAAGTGACGGCGCGCGACAAGTTCATCGTCGTCGCGCTCATCGGGCTGCTGGCGGCGGTCAGCGTGGGCGCGGTCTTCCTCGAACAGGCCGAGCGCACCGGCATCGTTCCCGCGAACGGCGGCACGTACATCGAGGGAGTCGTCGGCGCACCGCAATATCTCGAGCCGATCCTCGCCGCGACCGACGTGGATCAGGATGTCGTTCGGCTCGCGTTCGCCGGCCTGACGCAGCTCGACCGCGACGGCTCGGTCGTGCCCGATCTCGCCACGTTCACGACCGACGCGGACGGAAAGGTCTGGACGTTCACCATCCGCGACGACGCGAAGTGGCACGACGGCCAACCGGTGACGGCGGCCGATGTCGTGTACACGGTGACGCTGGTGCAGGACAAGGCGTACGTCGGTCCATACAGCGACGCGTTCCGCGGCGTGATCGCGGTCGCGCTCGGCCCGCGCGTCGTCCGATTCACGTTACCCGACGCCTTCGGCTCGTTCGCGGCGAACACGACGCTGCCGCTGCTGCCCGCGCACAGCCTCGTCGGCGTCGGCTACAACGAGCTACCGCGGCAGCCCTTCAACCTCCGGCCGGTCGGCGCCGGCCCCTTCCGCGTGGTCGAGGCCGACGCGCGCCAGGTCACGCTCGCGCGGAACGACGACTACTACAAGGTGCACCCCGAGCGCGCTCGTCCGTACCTCGACCGCATCGTGCTGCGCTCGTATCCGGCCGCGTCCGAGGCGCTGACCGCGCTCTCACGTGGCGAGATCGACGGCGTCGGCGGGCTCTCGACGGCCGATGCCGAGCGCGCACGCACGTTCAAGAACGTGTCGCTCTACAGCTTCCCGACATCGGACTACACCGCGCTCTTCTTCAACGTGCGACCCGACAAGACGACGTTCCGCGACCGCGCCGTGCGGCAGGCGATCGCGACCGCGATCGACAAGGGTCGCGTGCTCGATCTCGCTGCGGACGGCCGTGGCCGCGTCGCCGACGAGCTCGTGCCGCCGACTTCCTGGGCGTACGTGAAGGACATCAAGCGCTACGACCATTCGCTCGACGAGGCGCGCCGGCTGCTCGACGAGGCTGATTGGAAGGATCACGACGGCGACGGGGTGCGCGACAAGGGCGGCGTGAAGCTCGCGTTCGGCATCAGCACCTCCGACGAGCCCTCGCGCGTGTCTGCCGCGCTCCAGATCATCGATGACCTGAGGCAGGTCGGCATCGCCGCCACGCTCCGCGCCGTCCCGTTCAACGACCTCATCGGGAAGGTCGTCGCCGAGCGGAGCTACGACACGCTGCTCATCGGGATCACCGGCGGCGGCGATCCCGACCCGTATCCGCTCCTCCACTCGAGCGAGATCGCCGATCCAGGCCACAACTTCTCGGGGTACTTCACGCTGCCGCTCGATCGCGCGCTCGAGAACGCACGGCGCACGTCGAATCAGGCGAAGCGGCTCGAGCTGCTCACGCCGGTGTTCCAGCAAGTGGCGACCGAGGCGCCCGTCGTGTTCCTGTATTTCTCGGACTACCTCTACGCGCAGAGCAAGCTGGTGCAGGGTCTGCGGATCACGCCGATCACCTCGCCGAGCGACCGGCTCTGGAACGCCTACGACTGGTATGTGAAGACCGCCGTCCGTAGGTAACGCCAGCGGTCAAGATCTGTGCGGAAGGAGGGATTTGAACCCTCACGCCCTTGCGGACAATAGGCCCTGAACCTATCGCGTCTACCGTTCCGCCACTCCCGCGAGAGACCTCATTCTACCGCGACGCATCGCGCGAGTAAGTCTCCTACCATCGCCGCCGTGCCGAAGCGCGCCGCGTCGAGCGTGTGGATCTCCATCGACATGGAAGGCATCGGTGGCGTCGCGACGTACAGCCACGTGATGATGCAGGGCGTCGAGTACGAGCGCGCCCGCAAGTGGATGACCGACGAAGCGAACGCCTGCATCGACGGCGCCGCGACCGCGGGAGCCGACCGCTTCTGCGTGAACGACTCTCACGGCTCGATGCACAACATCTACGCCGACGATCTCGATCCGCGCGCCGAGCTGCTCGTCGGCACGGCGAAGCCGTGGAGCATGGGGCAGGGGATCGACGGCGGCTACGACACCTGCTTCTTCGTCGGGTATCACGCGCTGGCGGGCCATCGGAAAGGCGTGCTCGATCACACCTACGCCAGCCGCGCGATCTACGAGCTGCGCCTCAACGGGAAGTCGGTCGGCGAGACGACGCTCAACGCCTATCTCGCGGGCCACTTCGGTGCGACTGTGTCGCTCGTCGCGGGCGACGACGCGACCTGCGCGGAGGCGCGGCAGCTCCTCGGCCGCGACGTCGTTGCCGTGCGCACGAAGGACGCCGCCGGACGATTCGCCGCGAAGCTGCTGCATCCATCGAAGGTGTGCGACGCGCTCCGCGAGGGTGCGGCGCGCGCGATCGAGACCGCAGCGCGCATGAAGCCACTCGCGCCCAAGGGCCGCAGCGAGGTCGAGCTCCTCTTCCTGACCTCTGCGATGGCCGACATGGCCGAGCTCATCCCCGGCACGCGTCGCAGCGGCGCGCGGGCCGTGTCGTACGCGGCGAAGGATTACCTCGAGGTCTACAAGGCGATGCTCGCGATGGTGCGCATCGCGCCGTCCGCGGTCCCGCCCGAGCAGACATAACCAGCAGGCGAACGACAGGAGGTGGCGTGGAGCGGGCTGACGTCGTCATCGTCGGCGGCGGCGTCCACGGCGCATCCATCGCGTACCACCTCGCCAGAAAGGGCGTTCGCGACATCGTCGTCCTCGAGCGGGAGCGGCTCGGCGCAGGCTCGACGTCGCGCAACGCGGGCGGCGTGCGGCTGCAGTTCTCGACCGAGATCAACGTCCGGCTCTCTCAGCGGTCGCTACCCCACTGGGAGCGCTTCAACGAGGAGATGGGCGTCGACCTCGGTTTTCATCAGGTCGGCTACCTCATCCTGATCACCACCGAGCGCGACGTCGGGCCGTTCGAACGATCGCTCGCGCTCTGGTCGCGGCTCGGCGTGCCCGCGCAACGCCTCGATGCCGGTGCGGTCCACGACCTCTTCCCACAGGTGCGGGTCGACGACGTCCGCTTCGCGACGTTCTGTCCGAAGGACGGCTATCTCGACCCCACCGCGATGCTGAACGGCTACGTCGGACGCGCGCGCGCGCTCGGCGTCCGATTCCGCGAGGGCGAGCCGCTCACCGGGGTGGACAAGGAGTCCGGGCGCATCAGCGCTGTGCGCACCCCGAAGGGCGCGATTGCGACGAGCACCCTGGTGAACGCCGCCGGGCCGTGGGCCGCGCAGGTCGGCGCGCTCTGCGGTGTCGAGCTGCCGATCACGCCGCTCCGGCGCCAGGTCTTCGTCACAGACCCCGTGCCGGGCCTCGACCGTGATTTCCCGCTCACGGTCGAGATGGCGACGTCCTTCTATTTCCACCGCGAGTCGGGTGGGGTGCTCATGGGCATGGCCGATCCGGCCGATAAGCCTGGCTTCGATGACTCGCTCAACTGGCAGTTCCTCCCGGCAATCGTCGAGCGCGCGCTCGACCGCATGCCCCTGCTCGAGCACGCCAACGTGAAGACCGGCTGGGCCGGCTTCTACGAGGACACGCCGGACAAGCACCCGATCCTCGGCCGCATCGCCAGCGTCCCGGGCCTCGTGTGCGCGGCCGGCTTCAGCGGCCACGGCCTGATGCACGCACCCGCCGCCGGCGAGGCGATCGCCGAGCTCATCGTCGACGGCAAGACCGCGCTCGACCTCTCCGCGCTCGCGTTCGAGCGGTTCGCTCGCGGCGACCTCATCCGCGAGCACAACGTCATATGAGCATGCGACCGGGCAACGTCGGGACATGAACGCGCTGCTGCTCTTTCTCGCGCTCGACTTCGCGCTCGTCTCGGGCGCGGTGGTCCTGCTCCTCGTCGTGATCGCGAGGCGCGGCCGCTCGCCGCAGTACGTGGCGCTCGCGATCCTGCTCATCGCGCTCGCGCTTGGCGTCTGGTACACCGCGATCCGAACGCCGCCCGTCTTGCCCTGACACGCGGCGACCGCGGCGTGGCGCGCCGTGTGGCTAACTAGACTCCTTTAGATGTTCACCCGTGACGAAGTGCGCCTCACGACGCTCTCGCTCTGTGCCGGCTGAGGCGCGAAGCTGGGCCCCGGCCCACTGACGCAGGTCCTGCGTCCGCTGCGCGCGCAACCCAGTCCGAAGGAGCTGCTCGTCGGCCTCGAGCGGGCCGACGACGCGGCGGTGTATCTCGTCGCGCCGGATGTGGCGATCGTCGAGACGCTCGATTTCTTCCCGCCCATCGTCGACGACGCGTACGCCTCCGGCGCGATCGCGGCCGCCAATGCGATGTCCGACGTGTACGCGATGGGCGGCGAGGTGCTGTTCGCGCTGCAGATCGCCGCGTGGCCTGAGGACGCGCCCTTGTCGCAACTCGAGCGCATCTTCGCCGGCGCCGTCGATACCGTCCGTGAAGCCGGCGGCATCGTCGCGGGCGGTCACACCGTCCTCGACCGCGAACCGAAGTTCGGGCTCGCTGTCACGGGGCGTGTCGACCCGAAGCGGATCCTGCGCAAGGATGCGCTGCGCGTTGGCGACGCCCTGTGGCTGACGAAGTCGATCGGGACCGGTGTGCTGACGACCGCGCACAAGAACGACAAGCTTTCGCCGGAGGACCTCGCCTCGACGATCGCCTCGATGGTCGCGCTCAACCGAGCCGCGGCCCGAGCGGCGGTCGAGGCGGGCGTGCACGCCGCGACCGACATCACCGGCTTCGGACTCGCCGGACACGCGCACGAGATGGCGGTCGAGGCCGGCGTCGGGGTGCGCATCGACATGCGGCTCGTGCCGCTCCTCCCCGGTGCGCGCGAGCACGCGGCCGGCTCGAGCTTCGGCGGCCTCGAGCGCAATCAGGCGCACTTCCTCGCGGGTGATCGCGTGCGCATCGAGGGGCACGACGCGGCCCTGCGCACGCTCGCGCTCGACCCGCAGACGTCGGGCGGCCTGCTCGTCGGCGTCCCGCCGCAGCACGCGGCGGCGTGGGATCGCGCACGTGCGGCGCAGCACGTGGCGGCATCGCGCATCGGCGAGGTCGTCGAGGGGACCGGGGTCGCGATCGCCACGTGACCATCCAGACCGCCGACGAGATCGAGGTCGAAGAAGCACCAGCACCGAGCGCGCGAGCCGCACAGCTCGCGCGTCTGTCGCCCGCGCGGGCCGCCATCGAGCTGGCGTGGCCCGGGATCATCGAGCAATCGGTCAGCGCCGGCGGCACCGCCGTCATCTTCGCGTTCGTCGGCCACCTCGGCGCCACCGCCACCGCCGGCGTCGGCGCAGCGGGGAACCTCTTCTTCCTCATGTTCCCGGTTTGGCGGTCGTTGGCCATCGGCACGATCGCGATCGTCAGCCGCCGCATGGGTGAGGGAAAGACTCGCGACGCCGCCGATGCCGCCCGCCAGTCACTTCTCCTCGGCGCCATCGCCGGGATCGTGTTCGGGATCGGCTTCTACCTCTTCGCCGCACCGATGCTTCGTCTGCTCGGCGCGAGCGAGGACGTGGTGGCCGTGGGCGGGCCGTTCCTCCAGGTGACCGGATCGGCCGCCGGCCTTTCGACGGTCTGGCTGATCGGGACGTCGGCGATGCGCGCCGCCGGAGACACACGCACACCGATGTATCTGGCGCTTGCCGGTGTCGGCGTCAGCGTAGTGCTCGCGTACCTGTTCATCGACGTTCTCGGGATGGGACCGATGGGCTCCGCGTACGCGCAGGCGATCACGTGGGTCCTCGGGATGAGCGCGATGTTCGCGGTGCTCTGGCGCGGCACCGCAGGTCTGTCCATCGCCGGCGGGGTGTGGCGTCTCTCGCTGACGACCATCCGACGCATCTTCGAGATCAGCCTCCCGTCCGCCGGGGAGAGTGCGACCTTCTCGTTCGGGATCCTGGCGCTGTCCGGTTTCGTCTTCCGTCTCGGGACGGAGCAGGTCGCGGCGCATCAGATCGTCTCGCAGATCGAGACATTCTCGTTCTTCCCGTGCATCGGGTTCTCCATCGCCGCGAGCTCGCTCGTCGGTCAGGCGCTCGGCATGCGCGACGTCCAGTCCTCCTTGGTCTCTTCACGAACGCGGGTGCCGTCGTCGTTGCGGGCGCGGGCGCGCTCGCGGTGGTCGGGCTCGGCCAGCCGGCGCAGGCCGCCATCTTCGCGCTCGGCGGCGGGCTCCGCGGTGCGGGAGACACGCGCTATCCGCTGATGGTCTCGTTCATGAACTGGTTCGTGGTCCGCTTGCCGCTCGCGTACGTGCTCGCCTTCCCGCTTGGGCTCGGGCTCACCGGGATCTGGGCCGCCGTGTCGGTGGATTACTTCGTGCGAGCGACGTTGCTCGCGTGGCGGTTCCGCAGCGGTGCGTGGGCGCGGGTGAGCGTGTAGCGCGGGATCGTCGGTGCCCAGGGGGGGAGTCGAACCCCCACGCCCTTACGGGCACAAGCCCCTCAGACTTGCATGGCTGCCATTACATCACCTGGGCCGGGGAGACCATTCTACCAATGCGCATCTTTCGCTGCCCGCGTTGCCGAGCCGAGGACATCAGCGCGGACGCGCATCCGACGCGCGTGCTCGACAACGGCGTCGAGCGGCCGATGTGCGTGTGCCGGAACTGCTATCGGGCCGCGGAGCTCGAGTTTCGCATCGCCTGCCAGACCGCGGACCTCGGCTACGTCCCGCTCGCGATCCGTGACGGCCTCGTGCGGCTACGTGACTTCTATCGCGCGCGCCTGGCGGACTACGACGCTCCCGAGGTGCTGATCGATGAGGTCGACCGTGTCGCCGCAACGCGGCCGATCCGTGAGGCGCTCGAGAGCGCGGAGCGTCGTCTTGCGATCGGCCCAACTGATCGAACGTAAACTCGGTTCGCGTGACACCGATACGCCCCTCGCTCGCGCTGGTCTGGCCGTCGTACACGCTGTTCCCGCTTGCCGCGCTCGGCGTGCTCGTCTTCGGCGCCGCCGGCGGTGACCCGGTGATGGTGACGATCGGTCTCGGACTGCTCGCTGTGAACGTGGTCATCGTCGTCGACCAGGCCTACTTCACGACGCTGTCCGTCGAGCGGAACGAGCTGGTGTACCGCACGAACTTCGGGCTCAAAGAGGAGCGCGTCCCGATCGGCGCGCTCCAGCGTGTCGACGCGAAGCGCTATCCCGGCGCGCACTCCGGCGTCTCGGCGCCGTTCTTCGTCGCGCGGGGACGCGACACGACGGTGAAGGTGAACACGAAGCCGTACCGCCTCGCGGCCTTCGCGCCGCTCATCGCGATGCTGCGCCAGGCGAATGCGCGCATCGACCTCGATCCCTTCTGGAGCCGCGTCGCCGCCGGGGAGGACGTCTCAAAGGAGATCGCGCTCACGCCGCGGAGCCGGCTCTAGAGGGCGGCCGACTCGCGACGAAGTCGGCGGTGCTCGATCGCGGTGCAGCGGTCCCACACCACGCGCAGACCGGCGTGCTCCGCGCGCTCCGCCGCCGCGACGTTCCCGAGATCGAGCTGGAACCAGATCGCCTTCATGCCCGCGGCGACGGCGTCGTCGACGACGGCGTCGAGGAACTCACCGCGGCGGAACACGTCGACAAAGCCCGCGCGTGCGTCGCGCGGGACGTCGATGAGACGGTCGTAGGCGCGCTCGCCGTCGATCGTCGCGCCGGCGAGCTGCGGATTCACGGGGATGACACGGAAGCCGTGCGTCCGCAGGTAACGGGCCACGGAGTTGCTCGGCCGTGACGGATCGGTCGAGTAGCCGACGAGGGCGACGACCTGCGGTGTGGTGAGGAGCTCCGCGATGAGACCGCGGTCATTCATTTTACGACGACATCATCGCGCTGAAAAGGTCTTGTCGCGAATGTTGGTGGCGGGATAATCGCGAGCGAGATGCCACCACGCGCGCCCGTAATCTGGGCGACCACCGGCGTCGGCGCGGAGCGCTTCCGCAAGAAGATCGACGAGCGCCATCGCGAGCTGTCGGTCCAGGCGAAGCTCCGAAGCCGCACCTACCGCCGCTCACGCGCTGCTGCCTCGAGCGAGGAGGCCCGGCGCCTGCGAGGCGAGTTCCTGGCGGCGCTCGGGCGGCTCTCGGCCTTCGAAAGCTCGAGCCTGCGGATCATGCGGTGCCGCTATCAGGTCCAGCTCGACGAGCGAGCGGACGATCTCACGCGCGATTACTTCCAACAGTGGCAGGTGATCGCGCGCCACAGCGGCGAAGAGTGGCCGCTCGACGAACGCGGCGCGGAGCGGTTCGACTTCTTCGCCACGCAACTCGGGAGGCTCGAAGGTCTCGCCGATGCGCTCATCCTCGCGGGGCGGAACGTGCGCCTCTTCCCGCTGCCGCCGCTTCCGTGGGTCGCGGCGGAGCGACCTGCGGCGTCATACTGAACGCGGGCAACTAGCTCAGCTGGTCAGAGCGTCTCCTTTACACGGAGAAGGTCGCTGGTTCGAACCCAGCGTTGCCCACCCGCTCCCCGGCTGAGACGTTCGGGCGACCGAGCGCCGGTAAACTCGGCTTGTGTTCGACATCGCCATCGGCGCCATCGTGCTCATCTCGGCGTTCGCGGGTTGGCGCAAGGGCTTCATCGCCCCGCTCTTCGCGATCGCGTTGTCGCTCCTTGGCCTCTACGCGATCTACGCCGGGCCGGGCGCCGGCGTCGTGCCCTCGGGCACGGCCGGGCTCGGTGTCGGCGTCGTCGTGATCGGCGTCGCGTCGTCCTTCGTCATGCGGATCGGCGGGATGCTCACGTCGCTCATCCACCGCGTGAGCATCCTGAAGGCCGCCGACCACGTGCTGGGCCTCCCGCTCGGCGCGGTCACCGGGCTCGTCGCGGTCTACCTCGGCCTCGTGGCGGTCGTGAGCTTCGACAATCTCCTCGGGCCGTTCCACGGGAAGCCGACGGTGGATCAAGCCGCGGTCGCGGCGATGCGCACGGCCGTCGCCGCGAACCCACAGTTCTCCGTGATGCTCGATCAGGGCACGCTCGACGCGATGGCCACGCAGGTCGCGAAGTCGGCGATCCCCGCCGACCAGCTCGCGACGTTCGACCAGACCCTGGCCTACTACGAGACGACCGCGCGGCCCGCGCTCGTCGCAAGCGTGTCGGCGCCGGTGATCCTCGCGGTGGGTGAGCATCTGCCGTTCCTCGGCCGTCACGTCGACTTCCCGACGAAGTAGAAACACTCGGGCCGAATGCCGCGCGCGCGGCCGGTCGGTGGCTCGGTCGGCCGCGATCTTTACCGGACCGTGAACTTGCGCGTGGCGGACACCGCGGGCACGACCGAGATGTGCGTCGAGAAGCTGAGCCAGATCGTGATGGTGTGGTCCCCGGCGGTGACGTTCGTGAAGGTCACGGTCTTCGCGGCGGTGTGGATGACGCGCGCGGGGTTGGGGTTCGCACTGCCCGCGGGCACCGCGACGCTCGTGCCGACCCACGGCGAGGTGTCGAGGTCGAGGACGGCGTGGAGGTGGTAGTCCTCCGGCCTCTGCGCGCTTGCGGCCGGCACGAGGACGACATCGCTGACGTCGTAGGTCACGGTGACGTCACCGGCCGGAACGGTCGCGCCCGCGGCGGGCTGCGTGATCGTGATCACGGCGAGTGGCTTGACTGTCGGTGAGGGCGATGCCGCGGGGGCCACGCACGCCGACGCCATGAGCGCGAGGGCAAGGGCGATCGTGGAAATGCGGACGTACATGCGCGGCGAGTCTAGTCCGCGCGAGAGCCCGGACTGGATCAGGCTGGCCGCTGGGCCACGCGAGCGCGGATCACGGCGCCCGCGTCCTCCAGAGCTCGACGGCCCTCGGGTAGGCGGTCCGCCATGACGTACCACCCGTGCCACATCCGTGGCCAGGTCTGAACCTCGATCGTGACGCCCTGCTCCTGTGCGGCGTGCTTCAGCCGGTCCACCTCAGTGCGCAGAAGCTCGTGCTCGCCGACCAGCACGTGGATCGGCGCCAGCCCCCGAAGGTCGTGGTAGACGGGCCCCAGGTCAGGAAGTGAAGCGTCGTTCCCGTGCACGTACGCCGCGTGTCCAGCGATCACGAACTTCGGATGGACGAAGGGGTCGTTCGCGCGCCAGATCGCCGCATCCCGGAAGCCGAAGTCGACCGTGGGGGACAGCAGTACGCACACGGCCGGCTGGGGCAGCCCCGCCGCCCGTGCGCGCAACAATGTTGAGAGCGCGAGAACGCCGCCGGTCGAATCTCCGACGACGATCGGCTCGCGCTGCTGCTCGACCAGATCTCGGTAGACGGAGTAGCAGTCTTCGTGGGCCGCGGGGTAGACATGCTCAGGCAGGATCCCGTAGTCCGGCACGAACACTCGCAATCCCGCGGACACCGCGAGGTATGCGGCGACCACGCGGAACGGTCCACCGAGCGGTGTGACGAACGCACCGCCGTGGAGATAGACGATCACCGGCGCGTCGAGTGCGCCCGTCGGGATCAGCCACGAGCCGCCCACATCACCGACGCGTCCGGGCGCGCTCTCGACTCCTGTTGGAAGGCGGGTCAGTGGATTCGAGATGCGGCCCATCAAACGCACGCTTTCGATCATCGGCCCCACACCATTGCCGGCGACCCTCCCCATCAGGAACCGAGACAAGAGAGCGATCGGGAGAAACGCGAAGTACTGGACGCTGGGCACCCGTTGAGCATGTCACGGACGACCAACCGCGATTGAGAGCAGCGCATCATTCGACGATGCTGCCCGATGACGTCCGCCAGCTCCTTCGAGCCGGCCTTCCCTTCAGTCTCTCGGACGACGCGCTCCGCAGGCTGTCGGTCGGCGCGCATGTCAGCGACGCGGCTCCCGGAGAGCACCTTTACCGCGAAGGTGGCGGAAGCTTCGCGTTCCTCGTCGTCCGCGGCCTGGTCCGTATGTACATGCGGTCGCCGGCCGGGCGGGAGATCACCGTGCGGTACGTGCGCAAAGGTGAGCTCACCGGCCTTTCTTCGGTCTTCGCCGGAGGGCCGCCGCTCAACTTCCAAGCGCTGACCAGCACGCGGGCCCTCCACCTGCGACCTCAGGTCGTTGATGCTGCCGCGCGAGTGGACGGCAAGATCGCGTATGCGTTCGCGGCTCAGTCGAGTCGCAGCCTCGTCGAGTTCCAGCGCGAGATCGGCCGGCAGGCGTTCCTGAGCGTCCGCCAGCGCGTGGCGCGCCACCTCCTCGACCTCGCGCGGGCTGCCGAACCCGGCCCGAGCGTGCAGATCACCCAGCAGGAGCTGGCGGACGCGGTGGGCAGCTCGCGCGAAGTGGTCGCCCGCGCGCTCGGGGGTCTGCGAGCGGCCGAGCTGATCCGAACGTCGCCGCGCGTGATCGTGTTGCTGGACGCCGAGGCGCTTTACGCGGAGGTCACTGGAATCGGCCCGCCCCCGGCGTAGCAAAAGTCACAGCGCTCGCGGATCTGCCCGTGCGACGGTTGCGCCGGAACCCGAGGGAGGTCAACCGGATGAAGACACGATCCGCTCTCTGCGCATCAGCGATCGCGGCGATCCTGGTGACAGGATGTGGGGGTGGCAGCGCGGCGCCGATCGCGGCGCCGTCGGTCCCTTCCTCTGCCGCTGTCGCGCCGACCGACCAGCTGGCGGTGGCGCGCGCGGATCTCGCGCCCACCGGCAAGCTCCGTGTAGCCATCTTCGGGCCGCCGTTCGTCGGGTCGAAGGACGCGACCGGCCAGCTCCACGGCGTCGCGGTCGCTCTCGCAAGCCAGCTCGGCGCGAAGCTCGGAACCGAGGTCGTCGTCGACGTCTATGAATCCCCAGATGACGCCATCAAGGCGCAGAACTCGTGGGACGTTCTGTTCATTCCGTCGAACGCAAACCCGGGCGTCGCGGCGGCGCTCGCCTACACCGCGCCGTTCCTGCTCATCCCTCACACCTTCCTGGTCTCGGACCCTGCTATCCGCACCGCCGCGGATCTCGACCGGCCGACCATCCGGATCGCGACCGAGTCGAGCCATGCGGGGCAGGTGCGCGCACAGCTCCCGGCGGCGAAGCTCGTCACGCTCGAGAACGCCGAGAGCCTCGCGCAGCTCAAGGCGGGCACGGTCGATGCGTTCGCGACGGGCCGGTTCGCTCTCCTCGATGCGCTCAAGGACCTACCCGCCGGCTACCACGTGCTCGACGGCAGCTTCTTCACCGCGACACTCGCGATCGGGATAGGAAAGGACCGGCCCGCGGGCCTTGCCTGGCTCAAGGGCTTCATCGAGGCACAGAGGTCATCCGGCGCGATCCAGAAGATCGTCGACGCGACGGGCAAGCAGGGTCTCGAGGTCCCGGCTGCGGCTTACTGAGGCGGGCTACCGAGCGCACGCGACCTGACCGGTCACGTGTGCGGCATGCCAGGACCGAACGCGGGCCATTGCGCCGAGGTATCCAGGACATGGCAGACCGCGTCGAAGGCGGAGCGACGGCGGCCGTCGCGCTGACTCGCTAGGAATGGCTACGCAGCGTACCCGTGCGATCGGACGCGCCGGGACTACTGCTCGGATCCTGGTGGGCCTCGCCGCCCTCGTAGGTGGGATGCTCGGTGGACAGCTGACCGTGATCGATGGCCAGATCCGGGGTCACTTCGAGACCGTGCCTTTCCTCTTGGGTGCCCTGGGCTTTCCAGCGGTAGTGCTCGCGCTGCAGTGGCTGCGGGCTCGCCGGTCTCCGGCACGCCTTGAGGCGACCGGACCCGTGGCCACGACCCTGAACATTCTCGTGTTCGTCGCCCTGGTCTTCACTCCGGCGTATGCGCCGGCACTCGCCGTCACCGCCGATGCGGCGCTCGTGTTCTATGGCGGGTCGATGCTGGTGGCTGCGCTGCGCGGCTACGGCGGATGCGAGGTGCTGGCGATCTCCAACTGGCTTCTCCGGAGGGACGACCAGATCGGTTGCCTGGTGTTCGGCCCGCTCGACGCTGCGGAGCAGCGTCTCGCGCGTCAAAAGGCAGGCTTTTGAGCGCGCGCGTCGCGTGGATCCATGTCGCGCCCGTGAAGTCGTTGCAGATCCACAGCCGCGAACGCGTGATGCTCACGCTGCGGGGCGTCGAGGACGATCGCCGCTTCTGCCTCGTCGACGCTGCGGGCCGAATGTTGAACGCGAAGCGCGTCGCTGCCTTCGTCACCGTGCGACCCGAGGTCCACGGCGACCATCTGACGTTGCGGATGCCCGAGGGGCGGCACGTAACGTCTGAGATCGTGCTCGGCGACGCGCTCGTGGTGTCGCTCTACCACCGTCACGCGCAGGCGCACGAGCTACAGGGTCCGTTCACGGCGGCGCTGTCGGCGCTCGCTGCGTCCCCCGTGCGGCTCGTTCGCTTCGACGAGCCAGGCGAAGGGGTCGACCGCAAGGACTGGAACGGAGCGAAGGGGTGGACGGGAGCGGCGTCACTGCTCTCGACGGCGTCGCTCGACGAGCTCGCGCGGGTGGCAGAGGCGCGCGGTCCGGTCGATCCACGCCGCTTCCGCATGTTGTTCGGCGTGACGGGCGTATCGGCCCACGCCGAGGACGAGTGGATCGGGTCGCCGGTGCGGATCGGCGAAGCGGTCATCGTGCCTCTTGGGAACATCGGCCGCTGCGTCGTCACGACGCTCCATCCCGAGAAAGCAGTCTCCGACCTCGACACTCTCGAGGCGCTCGGCCTATACCGCGGCACGGTCGACTCTACGGAGCGACTGCCATTCGGTGTCTACGCGCGCGTCGAACAGCCCGGGATAGTCTCTGTCGGCGACGAAGTCGTCGCCACGCCAGCCAGAGATCCTCAGTAAAGGGGTGCGGAATCGATGGAGCCTACGTCGCGAGACGCGGACCGGGGCTGCCCGGCTCCTCCTTCGATAGCGCCGACGGCCACCAGTTCCAGCGGCCGAGCAGCAGGGCGATCGAGGGGACCAGCAAAGTGCGCACAAAGAACGTGTCGAGGAGTACGCCGAAGGCGACGCTGAAGCCGAGCTGCTGGGCCTGGGTGCTGCCGCCGACGAGTCCAAGTACCGCGAACGTCCCGGCCAGGATGATGCCGGCCGAGGTGATGGTGCCGCCAGTGATGCCGATCGCGCGAATGAGCGCGGCGGAGAGCGTCGGAGCTTCATGCGCTTCCTCGCGGATGCGGCTCATCAGGAGGATGTTGTAGTCCGCGCCGAGCGCCATCGAAAACACGAAGAGCAACAACGGTAGGACGAAGATCAAGCCGTCGCTGCCGCCGAGGTGCACAAACACGACCATCGCGAAGCCGAGTGTGGCCAGGTACGAGAGCGCGACGGTCAGCGCGAGGTACCACGGCGCCACCACGCTTCGCAGCATCAGACCGAGGAGGATGAGGATGAGCACGAGAACGACCGGGATCACGAGTTCGAGTGAGGCGATCGACGCTTGGTTGATGTCGAAAGTCGTGGCGTCCTGCCCGGCCACGCCGTACGCCTCTGCGCCGACCGCGACTGCAACTGACGCGAGGGCGTCCCGAGCGACCGGTATCGGATCGGCCGCCGCGGCATTGCCGACAGCGCCGGCGCGCGCTACCGCGTAGTACTGGATGGTCTTTCCATCCTGGCTGATGAACTGCGTGCTGGAGCGATAGGCCGCGTAGAGGTCGGGACTCACGGTGCTCCCGGAGGGTGGGCCCGCGGGAAGCGAAGAAGCGGGACCGAGGGTTGCGTGCAGGCCGGCGAGCTGCTCCGCGGTCAATGATCCGGAGCCTGCGCCGAGCGGACCGGCGAGCGACTCGAATGCCGGGGCATCGGCAAGCTGCTGTTGCGTCCGTGTGAGCACGCTGGGGACATCCCACACCGACGAGGCGAATCGCAGAACGAGCTGTGCCGAGCCGACCGTCGCCTTTGGGAAGTGGGCTGCCACCACAGCGGCACCGACAGCCGAGTCGCTGGTCGCGGAGCCGGTGCTGGCGATGCCTCCCGTGCGAAAGCCGATCAGACCCGCCGACAAGACGCCGAACAGAACGACGCCGGCCGTCAGGGTAAGCACCGGGCGGCGCACGACTCGCTCGGCCACACGGCCCCATAGCCCTATCCGCTGTGCGGAGTCCGTCAGGCGCGACGGCCAGAATGCCGCGCGGCCGAAGATCGCCAAGAGGGCTGGCGTTAGGGTCAGCGCCGCAGCGAGCATGACAACGATCCCGATCGCGAGCGCGGGACCGAGGCCCCGGTACAAGCCAAATGGCGCGAGCAGTAGCGCGAGCAACGCGACGGCCACGGTCATAGCGGAGTACGTGATGGCGGCGCCAACGCGTTCGACTGCGACCACGACGGCCTCACGCGGCTCCTGACCCGCGGCGATGTGCTCGCGGACGCGGAACGAGAGGAAGAGCCCGTAGTCGGAGCCCGCGCCAAGGATCAGCACCACGAGCAATAGCTGGGCGATCGAGTAGACCGCGACCCCAGCGGTCGCCAACTCCGCGATCAGTGGGCCGGAGAGCGCCACGGCCAGGGCGGCCGGGATGAGCGTGATCACCGGAGCGAGCGCGGCGCGGTAGACGACGAACAGCAGAACGACCACAAAGAGCAGGGTGAATCTGGTGATGTTGTTCCCGGCGTTGTTGTTCGCGGCGTCGACCGCGACCGCCAAGGGACCGGACCTGCTGAGCCGCCTCTTCCTCACGCGCGATCGCAGCTTTGTCCTCGGCGCTGAGCGGCCCGGTATCTCGGGACGCGACGATGATCGTGGTTCCCGACGGATCCTTGGTCTGGAACGGCGCGGCCATCTGAGCAGCCTGGACGCTCGGGTCGGACGAAGAGAGGAACTGGCCGTTCGCGGATTGCGCGACGCTCGAGAGGGTCGGCAGGAGCCGGATCGCTGCGAGCACCGTCACGATCCATACCGCGACGATCAACCAGCGGAACCGATGGTCAAACCTACCGATGGCGCTGAACACGTGGGCCCTTCCTCCGTGTTGGCTCGCGTGTTGCGCGTCGTCGGTCCTGTGCGTTCGCGGCTGAGCGGCTGGGGGCTGGCGTGTAGAACTGGGCGACGATCCGTTCGACGACCGCGTCATCGGGTCCCCGTCCGTGCTCCATCCGCCAGTTTTGAAGAAGCGTGAGAGGAAGCGTCGAGAGCATTTCCACGTCGCTCCCGGCTCGCAGCTCCCCTCGCGCGACGGCGCGCTCTACGATCACGCGAACACTCGCCCAGAGCGCGCCCGTCAACCCCTGACGCCAGGCCCTTCGCAGCTCGGGGTTGCTTGCGATCTCGCCGCTGACCGCGGCCACCGCCGGCTCCGCCGCCGACTTGCGGCGGAGAAGGGCTCGCAGGAACACCAACATGTCGCCCCGCAGCTCCCCGGTGTCAGGTATGTCCGGCGTGACTGCTGTGCGATGTTGGATCGCGTCCGCCACCAGCGCCACCTTGTTCGGCCAGCGAAGGTAGACGCTCGCTTTTCCCACCCTCGCTCGCGCTGCGATCTGATCCATCGTCAGACGTGCGTAGCCGACCTCCGCTAACAGGTCCATCGCGGCGGCAAGGATCGCCCTGTCCAACTCGGGGTCGCGCGGGCGGCCCGACCGTTGCGGCTCAGTCAACGACGAGCTACCACCTGAACGATCATGTTCAGTAACACCGCGCGAATCCTACCTGATCGATGACGTTCAGTAATTCGCACCGACGGAGACGGAACCCTCGCGTGGGCACAGATCCCTTGCCGCGGGCGACGCTAGAGTCGGATCACCGACCGAATCACGGTCCCGCTGGTCATCGCGGCGAAGGCGTCTTCTACGTCGTCAAGTCCGATCTCGCGCGTGACCATTTCGTCGAGCCGAAGCGTGCCCTAGGTACCAGCTCATGAGCCGGGGGAAGAATTCGGACGGAACCATGTCGCCGCCGCTGCACGAGGTGAGCGTGACCTTCTTGTTGAAGAGACCGCCCCGCGCGAGCGGCAGCGTGACCGTCGAATCTGTCGGCGGGACGCCGACGATCACCACTGTTCCGCCGTACCCGACCATGCCGACGGCCTGTGCGACGGTCGCGGGAAGGCCCACGACCTCGAACGCGTAGTCGAGCGGCCCGCCGGCAGCGGCACGAGCGGCCGCAACGGGATCGCCATTGCGCGCGTCGACCGCGTCCGTCGCGCCAAACTGGCGAGCCCACTCGAGCTTCTGTGGCGTGAGGTCGACGGCGACGATCCGATCGGCGCCCGCGATACGCGCGCCCTGCACCACGGACAGGCCCACAGCGCCGCAGCCGATGACCGCCACGCGTGACCCTCGGCGGATCTTCGCCGTGTTCAGTGCCGCGCCCACTCCCGTAACGACGCCGCAGGCGATGAGGCAGGCCTTCTCGAGCGGGATCGCGCGCGGCACGGGGATGGCTTGCGCCGCATGAACGACCGTGCGGGTAGCAAACGTACCGGTCGAGAGGACGCGGGCGAGATGCTGGCCGTCGCGCGCACGGCGGATGCGAGGCTGAGCGACCCTCTGTGTCTGGCAGAGGACCGGATCGCCGCGCCGGCACGTCGCGCACGCGCCACATGGGACGCGCCACGAAATGACGACTCGGTCATCCGGCCGCACGGAGGTCACCGCTCGTCCGACCTGCTCGACGACGCCGGCCCCTTCGTGACCGAGGAGGATCGGGAAGGCCATGCCCCAGCCGTTCGTGACCTTGACGTGGAGATCGGTGTGGCAGACACCGCTTGCCGTCAGGCGGACGAGGATCTCGTCGTCCCCGAGATCATCGAAGGCGATCGGCTCGACGGCGACACTCTCGCCGGCCGCGTTCAGCATCGCCCCCAGATCGCTCACTGCGCGAGGCTACGCCCGCGCTGGTTCTACCGAACGGTCGTTTGGTATATCGTCCCCGCCCGTGGCACGGGTGGTGGGGAGGCTGAGGTCGCCGACCCTCGGGCGGCGGCGGCAGCATCGGTCCGCCGAGCGCGAGAAGTCCATCCGCGCAGCGGCGCTCCGCATCTTCCGGCAGAAGGGTTACCACGCGGCCTCGATGCAGAACATCGCGGATGCCGTGGGCCTCTACAAGGGCAGCCTCTACTACTACGTCTCCTCGAAGGAGGAGCTACTCGTTCGACTGTTCGAGGGGCGAGCGGATCAGGTCCTGGGCGAGCTACGAGCCATCACGTACGGGTCCGGCACCTGCACCGAGCGGCTACGCGCAATGGTGCGCGCGTACGTGCTCGGGGCTCTGAGAAATCTCGATTCGGTTCGCGTGTACCTCCGTGAGGAACACGTCCTGCCACCGGCGGCGCTGCGGCAGGTGCAGGCCGAGCAGCGGACGATGCGCGACCTGTTCGAAGGCGTCATCGGCGATGGCATGCGTGATGGCTCGTTCGTCGGGACCGACCCCAAGCTCGCCGCCCTCGCTCTCCTCGGGATGTGCACCTGGGTCCATCGCTGGTACAGGCCGAAGGGGAGGCTCGCCGAGACCGCGATCGCCGACGACTTCGCCGAGCGAGCCATTCGAATGTTGAGCGCGTGATGTTCGACCTGCCATGGGGACAGCTGCTGGTGAACGGGCTCGCGCTCGGCAGCCTCTACGCGCTGACCGCGTTCGGGATCGTCCTGATATTCAAGACGACTCGGGTCATCACCTTTGCTCAGGGCGAGACAGCGATGTTCAGCACCTTCGTCGCTTTCACGCTCCTGACCGCGTTCCAGCTCCCGTTCGTCGTCGCATTCGCCCTGACCATGCTCTTCGCTGGACTGTTCGGCGCGCTGATCGAGCGCGTCGTGTTGCGCCGCATCAGCACGAGCACGGTGCTCAACCCGGTCATCGTCACGGTCGGCCTGAGCCTCATCCTGCTGGGTGCCGCGGGTTGGATCTGGGGCTACGAGATACGGACCTTTCCGGACCCGGTCGTTGGCCCGCCCTTCCACCTCGGGACGGTCGTCGTGAGCCAGCTGAACGCTCTGATCTTCCTTGTGACGCTCGTCTTGATGGTGGTCCTCTTTGCGTTCTTCCGCTTCAGCCCGACAGGGATCGCCATGCGGGCCGTCGCGGAGAACCGAGCGGCCGCACAGCTCATGGGCATCAGCATCGGTCGCATGAATGCCCTTGGCTGGGGAATGGGTACGGCGATGGGCGCGGTGACCGGCATGCTGATCGCGCCGATCAACTACCTCGACCCCGGCATGATGGGCGACGTCGCGCTGAAGGCGTTCGCCGCGGCCGTGGTCGGGGACTCACCAGCCTCCCCGGCGCCGTCGTCGGTGGACTGCTGCTCGGCATCATCGACAGCGTCGCAGGGTTCGAAGTCGCCGAGCTGCGGAACACGATCGCGTTCGCCCTTATCGTGCTGGTGCTCGTGGTGCGGCCCGCTGGCTTGCTGGGCCGGCACGAGACCAAGAAGGTCTAGGCGCCGGGATGATGGTGGGCTGGCTGCGAACGCGCGGGCGCGCCGCGGCGCCGTACGGTCTGGGC
>WNFC01004996.1_pt1 | contig 21541 bp, 17 predicted proteins | sample 5400541 | NCBI WGS metagenome assembly WNFC01 (sample SAMN13153342, study PRJNA577476) | soil metagenome | isolation source: 120 cm saprolite under Douglas fir tree site 2 hole 2 replicate 1 | place: USA:California | collected 2015-04-18
TGAGTATCGCTACTGAAACCGAGCGAACACTATTTTTCGACTTTCTTCCGCTGGATCTCGGCACCGTTCACGGCTTTCGAACCAGGTTTCATTTATATACTGTACCCGGACAGATTCTCTATGAACGCACTCGCCTGGCGGTGCTCAACGGCGCGGATGGAATCGTTTTCGTTGTGGATTCGCAGGCTGAGAAATTTGAGGAGAATGTACAAAGCATTCGCGAACTTGAGATGAATTTACGTCGTCTCAGCAAAGAAATGTCGCACTTTCCTCTCGTCATACAGTGGAATAAACGTGATATGCCCTCCGCTTTGCCAATTCCGGTGCTTGAACGTTACCTCAATCGTCGTCGCGTTCCCAGTTATGAGGCTATCGCCTTATCAGGCAAAGGTGTCTACGCTACTCTTCGCGCAATAAGTAAGGGTGTCATGTCACAGTTGTAGTGTGACTGTTTTCTCCTTAACTCAATGTGTGAAAAAGCTGGTTCTAAATTGCAGGCACAAATTAATGAAAATCTACGGTTTTGATTTCACCAGCGCTCCCAGCCGCAAGAAGCCTATCACCTGCGCTGTGTGTAAACTACAAGATAACCTTTTAAGTGTTCAAAATTGTCTGAAACTAATCAGTCTTGATGATTTTGAAGCTTTTTTACGCTCAGACGGGCCATGGCTGGCTGCCCTCGACTTCCCCTTTGGCCAACCCCATAAACTGATCTCAAATCTTGACTGGGCCGAAACTTGGGAGGGCTACATGCAGATCATTGCATCAATGGGCAAGAAGGAGTTTGAGGAGACACTGAAATGTTATCGAGAGAGCAGAACGTTAGGTGATAAATTGCATTTGAGAGCAACAGATGTAGTTGCTGGCGCCCGTAGTCCCATGATGTTGCATCGTGTCCCTGTCGGAAAGATGTTCTTTGAGGGTGCAACTAGACTATTAAAATCGGATGTGAGCATTCTGCCCTGCCGTCCAACAAGGGATAGCAGGATAGTAGTAGAGGGTTATCCTGCTCTTGTAGCTCGCAGATTTGTTGTAAAACGAAGTTACAAAAGTGACGAACGTGTCAAGCAAACAAGGGATAGGGAACTAGCGCGGTTGGAGATTGTTCGTGGCTTGCGTTCGAATGAAATAGAGAGATGGTATAGTCTTAGGGTCGAGTTACCTAAGAAAATCGGTGAGATGTTAGTGGAAGATGCGATGGGTGACGAGTTAGACGCGGTCTTGTGTGGGGTGCAAGGTGGGTGTGCGTGGCTACAAAGGTTCGGAGGTTATGGGATACCGGAAGCGTGCGAGAGGATGGAAGGGTGGATAGTTGATCGTGTTACAACGCATACCAGAGCTTAACTGCGGTTGAGTACTAACAAAAAGGCCATGATATGCTAGAGTATTCATTTATGTCTATATGTATCATATTAAGCATTAACTAATAGCGTACAGGCGTGTGCGTCGATGGTATTCTATTGTTTCTAATGTTGCGCCCAAGCCTGCCAGCGCCAATGAGGCTGAAATTCGAATAGAACGTGGAATCCGCTTATCCTGTGAGATGTGCTGGAGTGGTGCAACTGTTACTTTATCGTTAAGCAAGATTAATAGCCAGACGATAGACTGACGTTCCTGAGGATCTTCGCGGTGAAGCGAACGTAAAAGTTGTGAGGATAGTTGAGTGCCAAACCTGGTTACACCAAGGGTCAATTTTCGCTGCATTTCGTCGGTGGGGATTGTTGAATTATTGGCAAGTCGTATCAGCTCGTTTACTTTCTGGCGAAGTTGCCTGCGATATTCTAAAACTTCAAGCTCCCTAATGTTCCTGCTGTGTTCTGGTTGGAACAGCCTGACGCCCTTTTTCCCCATCAAGCTTTGACCTTTCGTGAATTGTATAAAAAGGGTTCCGTTCGTGTTGCAATCATCTGTAACAAATCATGCAATCCTTGTAGTGCACATGTGCGCTGCTGATCATTAAGTGTTGTATCGGCTTCAAATTCGTCTTCATCCAGGAGTTGTGGTGTACCCCAAGGGTCAACCCATACATCTAGAAGCAGATCAATCTGTTTAATTTGGTCATTGTGTATAAAGGCCGGCTCGGCAATATTGCAATACCAGCCTTTTCGCTCACCGTCAGCAGTTGAAATATCGAAGATATTAAACCATCGATTGGTATAATAATATTCTATAAAGCGGTCTTCCGGCTCGAAGCGGGTATAACCAAGGTCCTTCATTGGGTGCTGCCAAAAAGCTAGAATGATTACCCCGTTTGCTAAACGCTCGACAATTTCTCCCTTGTACTGGATTTTTATTTCACCAAGCGAGTTTAATTTGCTAACCGTAATCATGGACATTGCTCCTGGACAACCTCAGGATAGTGTACATTATTTTCTATCTAATATGCAAATTTTTCATATGTCGGCAGAGCTATCAATAACTAAGGAACGCATGTCCACTCATGCCAGCTATAGCCATCTCGCACGAAGATCTGATGCGCTGCAAGTGCATTAGCCATCGCAGAATAGGGAGAGCTTGATGCCTCGGATGTGCCCCTCCAGGTACTTGGATAGAGGATTTGAAAGAGACCTTCAGCATGGCTGCCACCAATCGAGATCGGATTATATGCCAGGGGATTGAGGCCGGATTCACACTTCGCTACCTGCAAAGCTCCTGGCGCATATGAGCCAAAAACCTGCTTAATCATAGCTATTACTGCGGCTTGACCAGGTGAGGTTGGAACAGGAATTGTTGGTAAAGGTGTTGGGATTATTTTTACTGGTTGAGGTTTAGGGGTTGGGGCTATCTGCCTGGGTATTGACAATAGTTCTGGCCCCTTTACTTTACCTTGCAGATGATGATTAGTCTGCCGAGTCGCTTGTACTTGATTATGGAATGTTACCTTAGAGCAGCTTTGTAGGGTGCTATATTGCAATGTAGAAGATGAACAGTTCCCAACTGTACTTGCACGATTCATAGAATGCAGTATGAGGCTACCACCCACGACCGAACCGAAAAGGATCAAGGCTACCAGCACTATAGGTGTTTTCGCCAGGAAAAAGCTTTGATAAACTGAAACGAAGCGTTTCATCGCATACTCTCTAGTTAATTGGTCATGAACCGTATCGGACAAGACACAAAGTATATTGCTCTGCTACTATGCATCATGATGTAAACGTATGTACGCGAGCAAGACACCATATATTTGATATAACGGAATCAGTCTATCATAGACCTCTTAACATTACGAAGATCACGAAGAGAGGCAGTAAGAAAGTACTAGGATCTGAAAAGAGAAATAAGAGAGCACGCTTTTGGGGATTGTGCTAAGTTACGAATAAGAGGAGTGAGCATCAAGGATTATGTATCATTTCTCGCAGCATAGCCAAACTCTTCTTGAGCTGCTGTATATCTCTTGTCCCATCGCGATTAACGACCGAGGTCTCGAGGCTGATGTAGCCGCTGAAATTTCGTAGTTTGAGCGTATCAAAAAACTTTGGAAAATTGATGCAACCTTCACCTGGGTGAAGGTACCGGCGGAAGTTGTCCGTCGAGTATAAGCCCCCATCGTAATCTTTAATGTGTATATGACGCACACGATTCTCCTGCCATAACCAATCTGCCGTTAATGCCGAATTCAGTTGATTGTGCATTGCCAGGAATTCAGTATCAAGCGCCAGGAGTATGCGAGGTTCTTGTTCTATTGCTCGGCGGACATTGCTGAGTGGATCATCTCGTTTGCATGGTATAGTCTCGACCGCTACTTTTAATTCGAACGCTTCCGCAATCTTCATGCAATCCTCAAGATGTTGAAGATTTTGCTCGATCTTTTCGTCAGAATCTGGCAGACCCCAGAGATGAAATATCAGTAAATTGGCTCTTAACAAGTTACCCAACTGGCAACTTGCTTGCATCCATTGCCAACCTTGCTCTCGTTCTTCTAGCTGTGAACTCACCAGTGCTGGAGCAATGCCTTTTTCAGCATGAATTGCAGGAAACTTTAAACCAGATTTGAGTAATTCAGAGGCAATATGCTCAATTTCAGCAGTCCAATCGGGATAAAACATTAACTCAAAACCATCTACCTCGAGGTTTGGCCCGAATGTTAAGATAGATCTGTAGTCAGTGAGATCTGGAAACCGACTGAATGCGCCTGTTGAGCAAAGGAGCTGTATCGAGTTACTCATCCCTCGTAGATCCCTCCCAGTCCTGTGTGAAAGCCGCAACGTTCATAAAACATCGTGAGTTCCGGCTCGAAATCGACATGAATGATGCTAATGCTGTGTGCAAGAGGTATTTCTATTGTATAGTGTTTCAGTATGCAGAAACAAGTTGTATAGGTTTTGGCAACAGTCCCAAAAGTCCTACCACCAGATCTGGCTATTTCTTCTTAGACCTTGGAGCCGGAAAAAGCCTTTCACAAGCAGTAAAATGTGACAGAAACCTCGATAGATGTGTTTATAATGCACGTTTTTAGCGGAATTATTTGATTTCCCCTTTCCAAATCGAATGGATGTATGTTACACTGTCCTCGGAGGGATGGCAGAGTGGACTATTGCGGCTGTCTTGAAAACAGCTGGGTTAACCGCCCCGGGGGTTCGAATCCCTCTCCCTCCGTAATGGCAATGACGCCAAAAGAAATAACGCCTGTGGTATCATCGTAATTTGTATCGCAGTGTTTGTAGTGGACTCGTGTGCTGGTATATGTAGCCGACGGGGAATGGGAAGAGCGGAACATGTACAAGTGTCAAGAGTCGTTCTTGGACAGCGGTGAAGTATTGTGTCATTCATAGGTACGTTAGAACAATTTAGCCTGTCAACTATCTTGCAGCAAATTGAGGGAAACGCAAAAAGCGGATTACTGACTATCAAGCAAGAAGCACAATGGGTAGAACTCTCATTTCGACAGGGACAGTTGATGTGTATTGGTCCGATACGGTCCAATAAGACTCTAGGGGACAGGCTTCTTCAAGCCGGGGTCATTTCACAGAAAGCTCTTCGAGAAGTCTCCTCTACTCTTGGCGCATCTCTTCAAAACGAAACTCGCACTGCTATCACCTTAATTGATCTTGGGTATCTCAATCAGGATAGCCTTTATATCTGGGCTAGACAAGAAGCTTCGAAGGTTTTGCAAGTACTTCTTAGCTGGACTACTGGTGAAATCTATTTCGAGGAAGGTCTGCAACCCCCCTCAGATCGGCTCTTGATCGCCCTTTCTGTTTCGTCTCTGGTACCTCTGCAATCGACAGATACTCCTTCGCTATCTGTCAATGCCAATGCATCTTCTACGCATGTACAAGAACGACCAAAATTTAGAGCGGCTTCACCTCCAATTTCTGATGCTTTGACCTTGCACGATCCTTCCCAGTTCTATGATGCTTCTACCAGATCATCGACTTCGGCATCGTTGAGCTTCAGCACAGGTTATATGACTGATGCGGTGAGAAATACTGATGCTTTATCTTCCCCCGCAGCCCCAATCACGATGCCGAAGCGTTTGACAGAGCCATCAACTCCAAGGCGAATCGATACCTCGTTTATGCAACCTCAAATGGTGCTGACTCCAACAGACCTATCTGGACTCCGTAATCGGAATTTACGTGTGCAGCTTACACCAGAGCAGTGGCATCTCTTTACAAGGGCTGACGGTAAAACTTCATTACAAATGGCCTGCCAGCTATTGGTAATGTCGCGTGAACTAGTGTGCCAGGTGGCAGGTGAGCTTCTTGCGCTTGGTCTGGTAACTGTTAGCTTGCCAGATTCTGGGTTAACAAATGATTTAACTCCTCTCCCACTAGATATGACGAATGCGGGTTTAAGCAATAGTTATGTTGTGCAAGCTCATGGTAATGGCAGTGATTTCTACTCCCTTCCTCCCATTGAAACCCACTCTCAGTGGGGTAATGGTGGAAATGGCGCAACCTTCATCCTTGGGAATGGTTGGGTAGTTGCTTCTTCGCTATCTCAACCCTTGCAATCGAGCGATCTGTACAACGCCGGTAAAAATGTGTACGCCGAGGCAGGCGGGATGCGTTAAATTAGAACTACCCCTCGGGCCAATCTAACATAATTGCTTTAGCTGTGTCGCCGGGTTGAATGACTGTCCCACCCTCTGGCACAATTAATAGCGCGTTCGCATTGAGTAGTGAAGTCATAATATTGGAACCCTGATTGCCTGTTGTGTGGGCGATGAAACGACCATCGCGCCACTCCACGTGAGCGCGCACATAGTGGCGGCGCATTACACGCTCGCTAACACCATCTTCGACCACAACATCAGCTTGAGGATGTAGTAGGTGTGTATGTCCTAACATCTTGCGTATTACAGGTCTGCCAAAAAGTTCGAATGTTACCGCCGCTGAGACAGGGTTACCGGGAAGTCCCAACAAAGGTACAGTACCAATATGGCCAAATGCGACTGGTTTCCCCGGACGCATGTTGATGCGCCAGAAGTGAATCTCGCCTTGCTCAGTCATGATATTCTTAACCAGGTCAAATTCACCAACGGAAACACCGCCAGAGGTGATGATGAAATCACATTGAATGGCTTCTGTAAATTTCTCGCGCAGGCTTTCCACTGTATCAAGCGCAACTCCCAGGCGCTGTGGTTCCGCTCCTGCTTGTCGTACCGCTGCTTCTAGAAGATAGCTATTACTGTTGCGTATCTTCCCAGGCCTCAGTGGTTCATGTACGTCGACTACTTCGTCGCCTGTTCCCAAGATTGCCACACGAGGACGGCGTATCACCGGTACATTTGCCCAGCCCAGGGTTGCTAGTACGCCAATTTCCCACGGCCCAATCTCTGTTCCGCGTAAGAGAACCTTTTGCCCGCGGTGTATATCTTCTCCAGCTGGACGAATATTATTGCCTGGGTCGACCGCCTGCATAATCTCAACCCATTCGCTCGTGGGTCCATCTGAGTGCGTCAACTCTACTTGTATCACAGTATCGGCCCCTGGTGGCACTGGCGCACCAGTCATAATACGCATGGCTGTGCCTGGTACTACCGCATGATCGGCTACATAGCCCGCTGCAACTCCCCCCGTTACACGTAAATGTGGAGGTTTCCCATCTTGCGGTTGACTATCCTGACTGAGCAAAGCGAAACCATCCATGGCGGAATTAGCGAAGGGTGGAATATCTTCTTTGGAAATGACATCTTCGGCCAGAACATATCCGAGCGATTCAGGCAGTGGTACCACAGTAACAATAAGCGGTGTAATTTCGGCAAGTATGCGTTCTAGGGCTTCTTCGACACTAATCATGGATATCCCAGGCTTCTCTAAAAAATTGTAAGTACCTCGTACGGGATTCGAACCCGTGATCTCCGCCTTGAAAGGGCGATGTCCTGGACCACTAGACGAACGAGGCTCATATAATGCGGCTTCTATGGTAGCGGTAAGATTGTACCCGAAGGGTTGGTGCCTTGTCAAGCAAAACGTCATATGTAAAATTACCTCAAAATAAGATGCAAATGTCCTGTTGTGAGGTAATTGAGAGATGAAATATGTCTTGTTTATGATACAATTACGGCGATTAGTTACATAAAAAATAATGAGGAAATGGATATATGGCAAAAACGAAACAAAAGCCTGTTTCTGCGGCTCAGCGCCGCGAACGGGAGAGGCAACAACGACAGCAACGGCTTACCAGCACACAAAGTAATCGGTCTCAAACTCGTAAAAAAGACTCACTTCAGCGTCAATCTAACCTACGGCAATGGCTTCTCATCGGTGGAGTCCTGGCAGTTATCGCAATAATCATCGGTGTCTTTGTAATCTTTTCAAATCAACAATCGGGAAGTCCGAGTGGACCAACACAGGCAAATTCTCAGGTCTTCAAAGCAGTTACGAATGTTAATCCAAATGTACTTAAGGCAGTAGGAACGGGCGGCGTACAAAATCCTTTGCACTATGTAAAGGGGCCACCGCCGATTCTAGTTGGCCCAACAGGTAAACCACAATTTTTGTACGTGGGGGCCGAATATTGTCCTTACTGTGCAGCGGAACGCTGGGGAGTCGTAGTAGCACTCAGTCGCTTTGGCACATTTAGCAAGCTCTATCAGACGACTTCTTCAAGTACTGATGTCTATCCTAGCACTCCTACATTTACGTTCTATCCTGGCCATTATGGTGGTTCATTTTATACGAGCAAGTATATTGATTTTGTGCCTGTCGAAACTCTAGGAAACGTGCAGGATACCTCCGGAAACTATACGACACTGCAAACTCCTACTACGCAACAACAGAATCTGTTGAATACTTACGATGTTTCGCCATATACAACTCAAGCTGGCAGTATTCCATTTATTGATATTGCAAACCAATATATCATGACTGGTGCAAGCTACAGCCCGCAGGACCTGCAAAGTCTACAATGGCAAGCTATCGCTACTAATCTGTTAGATCCGACTTCAACAGTAGGGAAGGATATCCTTGGCACAGCTAACTACATTACTGCTGGAATATGCATGACGACCCATCAGCAGCCAGGTAATGTATGCAATACTGAAGTAATTCAAAAGATAGAGCAATCTCTCGGCAAATCATCTGTGGTGCCTGGTGGAGCGCAAATAGCTGTTGCCGGGCATCTTGAGGCGGTTACTCGTCGAGAGGAACTGTAAAGAATTAGATCGGTACATCAGCTCTTGAGGAGAAGCTTAAACGTTTCTCATCAGTAGACACGTTAAACTTGGCAGGAAAGGATACGAGCGATGCAAGAACTAACTAATCTTATGCCAGATACTGACGGAATCAATTTCTTTAGCGCCGACCCTGACCTGTCATTTCTCTTGAGGTGGCATCTATCAGCAGAAGATTATGAGCGAGCGCAGACAATACTCACTGAAATGGGTGCAATGGCATCACAAAAGATGGACAGTCTTGCAGAAGCAGCCAACCGCCAGGGTCCTGTACTTATGCAGTTTGATAAAAAAGGCCAGCGTGTTGACGAAGTGGTCTTTCATCCTGCCTATCATGAGCTTGAACGCATTGCTTATCAAGATTTTGCCATCGCGGCCTGCTCCCATCGAGACGGCGCGCTAGGCTGGCAGGGCCACGTACCACAACCTGTCAAGTTTGCGCTCGGCTATCTCGGTATGCAGGCCGAAGCTGGCGTGTTCTGTCCAATAGCAATGACTGATGCATTGGCTCGCGTACTGGAACGCTACGCCAGTGAAGCTCTCAAGCAACGTTTCTTACCTCCGCTTACTGCGCTCACAATGGATGAGTTGAAGCAGGGCGCCATGTTTTTAACAGAGAAGCAGGGAGGGTCTGATGTCGGGCTAACTACTACAGTAGCAAAACCCCGCTCGGACACTGGTGATGGCTTTCAGCCTGAGTGGGAGCTATGGGGAGACAAGTGGTTCTGCTCTAATGTTTCAGCCGACATTATTCTAACGCTAGCCCGTCCTGAGGGGGCTCCAGCGGGTACTCGTGGCCTTGGACTATTCCTCGTGCCTAAGACATTGGAAGACGGCACGCACAATTCCTATACCATTAATCGTCTCAAAGATAAACTTGGTACTCGCTCATTGGCAACTGGAGAGGTGACACTCAATGGCGCGCAAGCATACCGGGTAGGAGCGCTGAATCGTGGATTTGTGCAGATGACGGAGATGATAAACCTCACCCGTGTCTGGGCCGCCATCGGTTCGCTTTCAGCCATGCGCCGCAGTTTTCTCGAGGCATTAGTTCATACACGAGGGCGTGTTGCATTTGGACGCACTCTGGCCGAACATCCACTGATGCGCCGTCAACTGGTAGATCTGTTGATCGAGGTTGAGGGCTGTGCAGCTCTGGCATTTGAAACGGCAGCAGTTCTGGAACGAGTAGATCGTCATGGTGCAGAGGAAGACCAGCGCCTGTTACGCATTTTGACCCCGCTCGGCAAGTACTATATCCCAAAACGGGGCGAATATGTGACGCTGGAGGCGTTGGAAATGCGCGGAGGGAATGGGTATGTCGAGGACTGGGTTAATGCACGCATGTTACGTGATAGTATTGTAAACGTCGTCTGGGAGGGTTCCAGTAACGTGATCGTACTCGATGTAGCTCGGGTTATCGCCAGGGAAGGCGCTGCTGCAGCGCTCTTTGGTATGTTGCATCAACGTTTGCAATCATTCCAACAACCTGCAGTGGTTCCGGTAGCGCGACAGGTGCAAACAGTGGTGAATCAACTCGCGGAACGGCTGCAAGCACTGGCATCACTCGACTCTGATAGCGCCCAACTTCCTCTACGTGGCCTTGTTGAGCGCATGGCGCAACTTACCATTGTCACCTTGTTGTTAGAACAAGCCGAGATCGAATTGTTGCGTGGTCTAGAGGGCACAGGCAAACGAAAATGGCTGATTGCTTTGCTCTATCTGCATCGTCATATTCTGGTACATCCAGATGGCTGGGCTGCTGATAATGATCCCACAGCACTCGAATACTTCGATGAACTCGTCGATTGGCGCGCCATCACTCTTGACTAAAGGCCAACTCACCCTTAAAAGTGTTTTTCGTGCTGAAGACGAAGAAAGATATACCTCTTCTTAACGAATTATAACCCAACCTTAACCAAATCGCAACTCCCTTGCTATCGGCCCTGTCTACACCTACCCTTTATAATAATGCTCATTCGACCTTTCTACATACCGTCAGCTACTTTCTTGACCATGGAGCAGCATGTTTGAAAATGGAGGTGAGATAGGCATGTTCGTGACCATTTCCAGTTACATAGCAAAGGAGGGCGAAGAGGATGCCATCATTGCCCTGTATGAAGACTGGGAGCGCACCCTGAGATCTCAGGCTCAGGGCTTCCTTTCTGGTGAGTTGCTTCGAGACTGCGAGAGCGCTCGCGCATTCATCGCTATTCTGCGTTTCGAGAATTGGGAGTCAGCACAAGCTTACTGTCTCGATCGTGAGCACGATGGATGGTATCAGCGCTTGGTAAGTCTTACTGAGAAAGTACTGACGGACATCAACTACATAGGTGAATGGCAGTCGAATTGATCCCCCAGCTTGTGGAGGCTCAAGATATCCCCTCTTTGCAAGAGGGGATTGATCTAGTCTTTGGATGGTGCCTGATAGATGAACCCTACTGTGCGTACTGAAAATCATACAGCCTCCTATACACTCCTTGCTGGCCTAGCAATTGCTCGTGGGTTCCCTCTTCTACAATGCGCCCTTTGTGCATGACAATGATGCGGTCGACGTTGCGGATGGTCGAAAGGCGGTGGGCGATGATGATGGAGGTGCGATGTAACATCAGTTTGTTTAGAGCGTCCTGAATCAACACTTCGGTTTCGGTGTCAACGCTGGAGGTTGCTTCGTCCAGTATAAGCAGGATTTCGGGATTGAACGCGATGGCTCTGGCAAAGGCGAGCAATTGTTTTTGCCCAACTGAAAGTCCTGCGCCGCGTTCGCGCACTTCCTCATTGTATTTATGAGGCAGTTGCTCTATGAAATGTGCTGCATTCACGTACTCTGCTGCCTTGCGTATCTGCACATCGCTGATGTGCTCCTCGTGCAGGCGTATATTGCTGGCGATGGTGCCGGAGAAGATGAAAGGATCTTGCAGCACTGCCCCGACGTGTTTGCGCAGATCGTTCTGTCTAACATCGCGCACGTCAACACCGTCGACCAGGATGGCACCTTTCTGTATATCGTAAAAGCGCGAAATGAGGCTGATCAGCGATGTTTTACCCGCGCCCGTTGCTCCCACAAATGCCACTCGTTCCCCCGGACGAATCTTGAATGAGATGCCTTTCAATACCCAGTCGCCGGGGTTGTAGGCAAACCACACATCGCGGAACTCGATCTCTCCCTGCACGTTGCCGAATACCTCTGGCTCAGACGGGTCTTGTATGGTTGCAGGCTCGTCGAGCACCTTGAAAATGCGTTCAGAACTTGCCATTGCCGATTGAAGAATATTATATTTTTCCGCCAGGTCGCGCACCGGCAGGAAGAAACGGTCCACATATTGCAGGTAAGCCACTAGCGCCCCAATTGTCAGAGCGCTCACAAGGACTCGACCGCCTCCATACCAGATTATCAAGGCTACTGCCACTGCGCTCAGGAAGTTTGTGATCGAGCTGAACGAGATAAAGTAGAGGATTGAACGCACGGTCTGATGTAGGTAGTCGCGATTCAGGTCGTCAAATCGCTCGAAGTTGCGTTGCTCTCGGTTGAACAACTGCACGATGTACATCCCGCCGATATTTTCTGCTATATAAGCGTTGATTCGCGCAAGACGCACGCGAATGGCGCGGAAGTTATCGCGCATAGCAACACGGAAATAGGAGGCAATCCAGAAGAGTGGGGGCAATACAACGAAAGTCACCAGCGCCAGTTGCCAGTTGATGACCAGCAGCAAGATGGTTATGCCGAGGATGGTGAGCACATCACCAAGAATGGAGATGGCTCCGGAAGTGAACATCTCATTGAGCGCGTCTATGTCATTCGTGAGGCGGGTCATCAGCCGCCCAACGGGATTGTGGTCGAAGTATGAAAGGGATAGACGTTGCAGGTGATCGAACATCTGTGAACGCATATCAAGCATGATGCGCTGTCCAATGATGCTGAGAAGCAGGACATGCAGATAACGTAGTATCAGACCTGCAATGAGAACAAGCAGGTAGATAGAGGCAACCTCAAGCAGGCCTATACTTCTTTGGGTTTCGCTTAACGTTTGTGTTTTGGGGGCTATGTAGTGGTCTATGCCGTATCCGATCAAGGCAGGGCCAACGAGATCCACCAGCGAAACGAGGATCAGGAACACAAGAGCCACTATGGTTGAGCGGATGTATGGACGCACATAGGTTAGCAAACGACGCATGATGCGAGCATCATACGCTTTACCAAGTATTTCATCTTCCTGAAAAAAGGTCGCCATTGTTTGATTCCTCTAGCTCTTCGCCAATCAATTGCCGTCGATACATCTCTGCATAAAGGCCGTGTTCCTGTAACAGCTTTACGTGATTGCCTTCTTCGACGATTCGTCCCTCATCGAGTACGATGATATGATCGAGATTCTTCACCGTTGAGCAGCGGTGCGAGATTACAATCGTTGTGCGTCCCTGCATCACATTGCGCAGGTGTCTCAGTATTTCAGCTTCGGTATGGGTATCGACACTGGACATGGCGTCGTCAAGAATTAAGATTGCGGGATCTTTGACAATCGCTCTAGCCAGAGCCGTGCGCTGCTTCTGGCCTCCTGAAAGGGTGACCCCGCGCTCACCGACCATGGTAGCGGTGCCCTGTGGGAAATCGCTCACATCCTTTCCAAGTTGTGCGAACTCCATGACCTCCTGCATACGTTGCTCGCTCAACGACTGCACTCCGAAACCAATGTTTTCCGATAGTGGGACTGAGAATAAAAACGTTTCTTGTGGTACAAAACCAATCTGACGACGTAGCGAAGCCAGCGGTATCTCACGCACGTCGATGCCATCGATGAGTACCTGCCCCTGATTGACATCGAACAGGCGTGGCATCAGGTTAACCAGTGTGGATTTGCCACTGCCAGTAGGTCCTACAATCGCTAACGAGGCCCCTGCTTCTACTTCGATATTGATGCCACGTAAAACTTCATGTTCACCATACGAGAAAAATACATGACGAAACTCCACTTTCCCGTGAAGGTGGAGTTCAGGTTGTGTCTCCCCTGGCTTGACGGTATCTGCAATCGTGGGGTTGTGATGCATGACTTCATTAATACGTATCATGGAGGCTGAGCCTTGTTGGAAGAGGTTCACGACCCAGCCAAAGGCAATCATCGGCCAGGTGAGTTGCGCCAGGTATCCCATAAATTGTACGAGTTGACCGAGCGAAATACGACCATGTATGACATCCAGCCCACCACGCCAGAGCAGTATGACGGAAGCAATACCTGCCAGGAAGAACATTGCTGGCCAAAGAATTGCGTAGACCCTGGCGTAGCTGATGCTCAGGCGCATATATTCATGATTAGCTGCTCGAAATGCTTCCAGCTCAAGGTCTTCTTGTCTGTATGCTTTGATAATGCGAATGCCTGATAAATTCTCCTGGGCGTGTGCGGATACTTCGCCAAATTGATCCTGTACGGCCTTATAACGGTGCTCGATCTGGCGGCCGACCACAATAAAGACAACTGTGATCATTGGGAGTATCACGGCGGCATATAGCGTAAGCTGGATATCAATAGTGAGCATAAAGGTGATGGTGACAGTAAATGCCACGATGGTGTTCATGAGGTTACTGATGCCTGGTCCGAGCATACTGCGAATGGCGGTTAGATCATTGGTGGCTCGGGCAACAAGATCACCCACTTTGTGGTGCTGGAAGTAATCCAGTTCGAGCTTCTCAAAATGCTTGAAGAGGTTAGCACGCAGCTCGTATTCTATTTGCCGTGACGCTTTTGCCTGGAAATAGCGTCCATAAAATGCCAGAACTGCCTGCACAGCGCCTGCAACAATAATCAGAAGAGCGTAGCGTACCAGTATTGCCCCATTAGCGCCTGTCTGGAGACTGTCAATGGTTAAACGTATAAGAGCGTAGTGCTATTAATGCGGACATACATTTATTGTACTATGCAATTGAGAATTTATCCAATGGGGTGTAGGGGCCAGATAAGGACAGACTCTCCCTATTTGGGAAGTGTGAGCAACTTGCTGCAGGTCATAGTATCTTGCTTAAACCAGGACTTCGGTGAGGTCGCCCACCAGCTTTTGGATTTCGCGCAAACGTCGCTCAGCCAATTCGACGTTTTCAAGTGCCTGGGCAAGAATACGCTCCTCCAGAGAGGAGAATGATTCGGCGATTTCAGGGTCGATAGAGCCGCCAATCAGCTCTAATGCGCGATTCAGTTTTGCTTCAGGTGTTTCAGGTGTGGTTACCATCAATCAGTTCACCTCGTTTTGTAAGGGCGTTGACTACGGTTTCGACGAGATTATTTACATGAGCAAATGGTAGTTCCATTGCCAGGAGTTATCGCGCTTTCCCCTTGAAAAGGCTTTCAATACTCAATACGTTGATCATGTCTGATAGGTTACACTTTGTAACCTATATTCCAGCACTCAATCAGTTACTCATTTCAATGTCTATATTACATTAGACGTGTTAGAAATCAAAAACGGGGGTACCACCTTCCTATTGTTGGTGCCACAAGTACTGTTAAGCCTCTTGGACACCTGCTTCTGATCAAGCTTCTACACGGATTTATGTAACGTTGACTACTAGATTCATACCTACGTGAACTGTGCAGAGGACGTTGAACTTGCCCGCTGTATTAAATGGACCAATATCGACGCTGCCCCCTGCAATATTTACATTAGGGATTGTAGGCGCTCCTGGCTGAACAGACAGTGCGGGAGTGTCGTTCACCCATTGCCCATTTGTAATAATGTGCAAAACCTGGACATCATCGACAAGCGTAACTTTCGATCCTTTGGAAATATTGACGCATTTCTGTACAAAGTTGGACGAATCCATGTGAACAGTTCCACTCGCGCAGCCTCCCCCACCGCCGCCACCTCCACTACCGCTGCCAGCCGTTGGAGTGCTCCCTGTGGTAGCGGTAATAGTGCCAGGGCGAGTACAGGCTGCCAGTAAAATACTACCTAGCGCTAGAACAGCCAGAAACATTAACAGGATTTTCAGTCGCTTACTATTCATCGCATTACATCCTCTCACATTAAAATATCATTTCTTGGTGTTAGTCTCATCGTTGCTTTTACAACATAAACTCGTGAGTTGATCCAATTTTATGATGGGTTCAGGAGTCTATACTGCAAAATTGCTATCCAGACCTCTATTGTATTCTATTCCATACTATAGGAGTTTATGCAAGTCCTTAGGAATAGGGCTATTCCCTTATATTACGTCGGGTGATTTCCTATATTCTCAAAGTGGTTAGCAGCGGAATGCAATTATACCACTAGAGAATGCAGACACAAGTTCTCGCAATCGAATAATGCCTCCTGAAAGCGTTCGCGATACAACGTATTAGTGAAGAGACCTAAAGAAACAATGATTTAGAAAAGCGCAGAGAGTACTCTCCACGCCTTCCTACAATCTAGTCTTTATTTGGCCTCCTAAGACGTTTCTGGCTCAACAGGAAGCTATTTAAGTGAGAATAACTCAAGCATTAGACTATAAGTTTATCGCATTTTGGAACTTACGTTTGTCTTGACATAGTATGAGGTATCATGGTATGCTTATTATGTTCCGCAAAGGAACATCCAGGGAAATAAATAGACCCTGGCACCTGGCGAGAGGCCTCGCATTGGTAATCCGAAAGGAGAATTTATGAAACCAATGAAGAAACCAATACGCCTTTTAGGGATGGTATTTCAGATCGACCAGTAGGGCCCGTGAAGGCGGGCATACCGAGCCTCTGAGCTTGCTGACCATTACCTGGCTTACCGTGTTTATCTCTTGTTTGCGCAGAATAACCGGTCTTTACGACGGCTTACGTCACAGCATGGCGGGAGTACCCAGAGGACATTATTAAGGGCATAACTCTTATTCAATGCCCCTTCTATGTGATAGAACTCGGTTGAACGTGCCACGGGAGTTGTGCAGAAAAAAACACAGAGGGCCTGGAAGATTAAGTCTCCAGGTCCTTCTGCTTTTGGCGAAACTTAAGCTAGTCACCGAGTGAAAGTATTGACATAAATGCTTCTTGCGGTATCTCCACATTACCCACCATTTTGAGACGCTTCTTGCCTTCTTTCTGTTTTTCCAATAGTTTGCGTTTACGTGTAATATCACCACCATAACATTTGGCGAGCACATCTTTGCGTACGGCTTTTACCGTCTCGCGAGCAATAACGCGTGAACCGATTGTAGCTTGAATCGGTACCTCAAAAAGTTGTCGTGGTATCAGTCTGCGCAATTTCTCAACCAGTTGACGTCCCTGCACATAGGCTTTATCGCGGTGGAGAATGAGTGATAAGGCATCCACGGGAACACCGTTGACGAGGATGTCTAGTTTCACCAGGTCGGCTTCTTGATAGCCACCGAAACTGTAATCGAGTGAAGCATAGCCCTGGGTGCGTGATTTGAGCTGATCGTAAAAATCGGTGATCAATTCGGCAAGAGGTATCTGGTAGTTCAGCAATACCCTCTCTGCCTCGATATATTTCATTTCTTTGAAAGTGCCGCGCCTTGTTGTTACCAGGTCCATTATTGTTCCAATATAGCGGGTGGGTGTGAAGATAGAGATATCCATCCATGGCTCTTCGATCTTCTCAATTTCCCCGGCATCAGGTACCTGGGAAGGGTTATCCACTTCTAAGGTCTCACCATTTATCTTAGTGACGTAATATGCAACGCTCGGTGCCGTGGCAAGAATGTCCAGGTTATACTCTCGTTCGATGCGTTCCTGGATAATTTCCATGTGGAGCAGGCCTAAGAAGCCGCAGCGAAAACCAAAGCCCAGGGCGGTTGAGGTCTCTGGTTCGTAGAAGAGTGATGCATCATTCAATTTCAGGCGATCCAGCGCATCGCGTAGCAGCGAATATTCATTCCCCTCCACAGGATAAATACCAGCGAAGACCATCGGTTTGGCGGGTTTATACCCTGGCAGCGTCTCGACATGCCCAAAAGCATCAGGGGTAGTCACTGTATCTCCAACGCGACAGTCTTTTACATTTTTAAAGCCTGTAGCGATATAACCAACTTCTCCGGCGGAAAGTGTAGTGGATGAAATTAAACGAGGTTGAAAGTAGCCGACTTCCAGTATCTCGGTAGAACTACCTGTAGCCATCATTACGATTCGCTCACCTTCACGTAGCTCCCCATCGACGATTCGGACATAAGCAATGACTCCCTTGTACGAGTCATAATGGGAGTCAAAGACAAGAGCGCGTAGCGGCTGGTGAAGATTGCCTTTGGGAGGTGGAATACGTTGAACGATGGCTTCCAGGATATCTTGAGTGCCAATGCCCTCTTTTGCCGATGCCAGAATACTCTCTTCTTGAGGTAAGCCGATTACATCTTCGACTTCCTGTTTAATTCGCTCAGGTTCAGCGCTAGGCAGGTCGATCTTATTGATGACGGGAATGATATTCAGATCAGCCTCCAACGCAAGGTAGAAATTAGCAAGGGTTTGTGCCTCGATACCCTGAGTAGCATCGATCACAAGTAGAGCGCCTTCACAAGCAGCAAGACTGCGCGATACCTCGTAGGTGAAATCGACATGACCAGGAGTGTCGATCAGGTTTAGCTCATACTGTTCGCCATCGAGGGAGGTATAAAGCATGCGCACAGCCTGCGCTTTAATGGTAATACCCTTCTCGCGTTCCAGCTCCATCTGATCCAGGGTCTGTTCCATCAACTCGCGCTTAGATACGGTTCCTGTATATTCCAATAGTCGATCAGCGAGGGTGGATTTACCATGATCTATGTGGGCAATAATACAGAAATTTCTAATATGTGCCTGATCTGTCATTCAATAATTCCTCCGCACAACACTTCATCTCCATCCTCACCGCCATAAAAGACGGCTGCCTGTCCAGGAGTAATTGCACGCTGTGGGCGCGAGAATGTTACATGCGCACACTGCCCATCCAGGAGCGTAACCACTGCTTCCTGTTCTGGTGCCTTGTAACGTATGCGTGCCAGAGCCTTAAAGGGTTCTGACGGCGTTTCGCCGCTGATGTAATGCATCTTAGCGACAGTACAACTCGTCTTCTCCAGTTCCTTAGCAGGGCCTACGATAAGGGCATTTTGTTCTGAGTCAATTTTTAGTACATGTAGGGGTTCAAGTGAAGTTATGCCAAGTCCTTTACGCTGCCCGATAGTATAATAAGCCAATCCCCGGTGACGACCAAGGGACTTTCCGCTCAGGTCGAATATTGGTCCGGGTTTGGGTAGATGGATCATGCCATTTGCCTGTGTTGTTGCGCCAACCCCAAGAGGCTCTTTCTCTGCCAGTGCCACGGCGTAGCGATCGATGAACCCTCGATAATCATCTTGTGCGACAAAGCAGATATCCTGACTCTCAGGCTTTGCTGCTACGGTCAATCCTCGTTCTGCTGCCATAGCCCTCACCTGTAACTTTGTATAAGGCCCGAGAGGGAAGCAAGCATGGGTAAGCTGCTTTTGATTGAGTACATGAAGTACGTATGATTGATCTTTCTCTCGATCAAGCCCACGTCGCAACCTGCGCTTGCCTGTGAGTGGGTCGGTATCGACACGTACGTAATGGCCAGTTGCCAGGAACTCGGCGTCTAGCGCGAGTGCGCGATTAAGCAGTAAGGTAAAGCGAATGTGGCGATTACAGGTCAGGCAGGGATTCGGTGTGCGACCCGCAACGTATTCCTGGTAAAAGTAATCTACCACGTTCTCCTTAAACTCTTGCTCAACATTGACAAGATAGAAGGGTATGTCGAGCTTGCGTGCGACACGTCTTGCATCATCGACCGATTCCAGAGAGCAGCATTTATTTTGTGCTACGCGCACGATGCCATCATCTTCGATATCGCCGGTTTCGGACCACAGGCGTAGCATCATGCCAATCACCTCGTGACCCTCTTCCTTAAGTAGCGCGGCGGCTACCGAACTATCTACGCCGCCGCTCATCGCGACGACTATTCTCGCCATGGTTTCTGCTCCTGTGATATATGATGATGAATCCGATTAATTTTTACAGAAAAAATGACTAACCCGTGGGCTAGTCTTTGTTGTTACTCATACCTACATTTATGTGTGTGCTGGCTGGTGATGCCCCTTCGTGCCATGTAAAGGGTAGCACAGAGTGCTTAGATTGTCAAATAACTCTCGACTATAAACCCTCTTTCGTGTAGTTCGTATTTAGTGCGCATTTAGCTTGCTTTTAGATAGCATACGAGCATGAACATCGAGCAGGTATGCTTTCGTTGCCCTATCCAAGGGGTTTACCGACCAAGCAGGCTTGCGTGCTATCCTCTATACTTTCTGATAGGCCATAGATTATCAGATAAACTGTTAAAGGTTGGAATGACTAAATAGCTACGGGCGCTACTCCTGTTTTTTCTGATTGCGTTGGAATAAAATGCTCATGATACGACCACTTCCCTAAAGTTAATCTAACAATCTTTGATGGCACTCATTTTAGGTGAGTTGTTGACTTGAATGCCCCCGCAACACGATAGTCCCAACGATAACATCACGAACCCAAGAAAGCGAAGCCCGTTATCTCCGTCCGCTCGAGAGCACCGGGATTGCTTAGTAGGATGAAACCAAAACCGACCGTGGCAAGAACATCCAGGGTGCCGAACAGAACCGTCTCTATGAAGATGCTGATAATCCCAAGTCCCTCGGTACCCAACGCCCACACGATGGGATAGCAGATCCATAGTCCAATCAGACACGTTGACAACACTCTAAAGTGCCTTGCAATTTGAGGATCGCGCTGGTGCGCTTCACGCATGAACTGCACCACGAGGTAGAGAAGAACCACAAAAGCAGCAACCCCACTGCCAAACCACCCCCACCGGTCGTTTGAGCGGATAAATGCACTGATCGAGCCAGTGATAATCATTGTAACATCTGCACTAAGAAGAAAGATGATCAGCGGAGTACGCCAATGCACTCGAGGGAGTGCAATAAGCGCTAGATCGAGGAGCAGTAGCGGTGTGGTGAAGACCCAACCAATGGGACGTGCAATGAGTACAACGTGGTCAGCTTGCCCAATACTGCCCAATCCACTCGCCATTGCAACGTAGGATAGAGCGGCAATCAACGTGATAATTACAAATGTGGAGGAAAAAAATTTACTCTTTCCTCTTGCCGAGATGGTCGTGATAGAAAACGCAATCAAACCGATTGTCATGGCCGCTGCCACAATCCATAGAACTATGATCGTTTCTCTACCCATCTGCCCATTCTCCATGCCATGTTGTTGAGATCTACTCAAGTTATACAGATCGTGCCACCCGCCAATACAATTCCTTCATTGTTCGCAAGGGGAGCGAGGAGCCTCTAAGCGCTTTGCATTACCTTTGGGGCACGTATGTTGAGAAAACGAGACGCTTTGATGATATATGGCTGGCCGACCGGCTTCCACGCATCTTCTACCACTGGAGTAGGCGAAATTCTTGGCTTTGATTTCTGCGGCTCTCTTGAGTAAACTTCAAAGCCATCTGCAGCAACTCACTATCGATAGCTGCTGCATGCGGCCTAGGCGCCAGGTTTAACCCACCTCTTGTTGTAAGAAGTAGCGCCTCTCCAGTAGTATCTTACCTCATCGCCATCATTTATTCCGCGGCTCCCTTGCCAATTATAACACGATCTCGAAGAGGCAGCTCAACGAGCAGGTGAAGCCCGAAGGACGTAATGGTACCGTGCCCTACAATGCGAGTTAGATGTGTAATCGTGGAACGACATGGAAACAATTTCAAAAGAGAGGCGCGATAAACCATTTGATTTCTTGGTAACATCATCGCCGCAATCATTTTGATAGACGAGAGCTTGTGTTATGCTGTATTATAGAGTCGCATCCTGTTCCAGAGGGTTTTATATGTGCGAAAAGGAACGTATGGGTAGGGTATTCGTCTTCTAGTGTCCAAAAAACTAAGGAGGATGGGCAGCATGAGCCAAACATCGACTCCAAACAG
>WNFC01002150.1_pt1 | contig 21537 bp, 20 predicted proteins | sample 5400541 | NCBI WGS metagenome assembly WNFC01 (sample SAMN13153342, study PRJNA577476) | soil metagenome | isolation source: 120 cm saprolite under Douglas fir tree site 2 hole 2 replicate 1 | place: USA:California | collected 2015-04-18
GGCTTCCATACGGCGCGGTTTGCGCATAGGCGCGGCCCGATGCGGTCGCAGCCAGGGCAGTCGCGACCAGAAGGTTGAGATCGCGTCGGCTCATTGTGGTCATGGCTGTCCCTTTCACGGTGTGATGCGACGAAGCAGGCGCCCATGAAGGGACGCCACTCCTTTGCAATTTCATGTCGGATGAGCGGGTGCCCGCCGATGGGCACCAAGATTGCCCGTTCCGAGTTTCGGCACGGCTCGCTGGGGGCAACTCCCAAAAGGTTACGCCCGCTGACACGGCTGAGAAAGACGCCGGAGCGGGATGCCCGATCACGTCATCGCGAGGTGGAGGCCAGGCGGTCGAGCGCGAAGGCAGCGCTAGTTCCGGCCATATGCGGCGCGAAGCTCGGTCTTGGCGCGCTGCAATGTCTTGCGCCGGCTTGCCGGCAGCTTCTTGCCGGCGCGATTGAGGTAGAAGGTCAGCATCGACAGGGCGGAGCGGTACGAATCGGCTTTGCGCCTCCGGCTGCGCTCCGCCGAGCGCTTGAGCGAGCGGGCGATGCGTTGTGGCTGGTACGCGTGACGCGCGCTGACCAGCGCCGGCCTGTCCGCCGGGCGGTCTTGCGTGGCTTTCGGGCAGTTGTGGTGCGTGCCATTGCGGATATCCCGGAAGCTAGGCCACCCGTTGACGGGAGTGACTTCCCGGGAATCAACCGACGTCGCGATTTGTTCCGGGGAGGGCGGCATTTCCTGCGGAAAGCCGACCCGGAACGGCCGTCCCGCTATGCATCCCCCGAACGGGTTCCATTTGGGAACTTTTCCCCACGGCGGGGATTTTGCCCGCATGAACGGGCGGACGAGCGGAGCGGGCTTGCGCGGTTTTTCGAGTACGTGGGGCGGCCCGTAGATCTTTCGACGGCATCAGTTTTTGCCGTGTGGAAACCATGGGCTCGGGACCATTGACACAGTCGGCCAACCGCGTCGCGACTTCTGCTGACCCTCCGAGGGCGATGGCGCCTATGCCGTCCGCCGTGCGTTTCGACGACACCATCACCACTGACATTCCAGCGCGCCTCGACCGCCTCCCGTGGGGCCGCTTCCATACGCTTGTGGTGATCGCGCTCGGCATCACCTGGATTCTCGATGGGCTCGAAGTGACGCTCGCGGGCAGTCTCTCCGGCGCGCTCAAGACGACCACCGGCCTCGGCCTGAGCAACACGGAGGTCGGGCTCGCGAGCAGCGCCTATCTGGCCGGCGCGGTATCGGGAGCGCTGTTTTTCGGGTGGCTCACCGACCGGCTCGGTCGCAAGAAGCTGTTCATGGTCACCTTGCTCGTCTATCTCGTGGCCACGGCGGCGACCGCCGCCTCCTGGGACTTTGCGAGCCTCGCCTTCTTCCGCTTCCTCACCGGTGCCGGCATCGGAGGCGAATACACGGCCATCAACTCGACCATCCAGGAGCTCGTACCCGCACGCTATCGCGGCTGGACCGATCTCGTGATCAACGGCAGCTTTTGGGTCGGCGCGGCGCTCGGGGCGTCCGCCGCCATCGTGCTGCTCGATCCCGCATTGATCGACCCGGCGCTGGGCTGGCGGCTGGCGTTCTTGATCGGCGCGATTCTGGGCTGCATGATTCTGTTCATGCGCATGTGGATTCCCGAGAGTCCGCGCTGGTTGATGACGCACGGATATCATCGCGCCGCCGCGGACGCGGTGGCCGAAATCGAGGGCCGCTTCGTTCGCCATGGCGCCGTCCTCGCGGACTGCGGCGACGCCTGCGTGCGACTGCGCTCGCGTCGCAGCACTCCGCTCGGCGAGGTCGTCTCCACGCTCATCCACCGCTATCCTCAGCGCACCTTCGTCGGTCTCACGCTGATGGCGTCGCAGGCCTTCTTCTACAATGCGATCTTCTTCACCTACGCGCTGGTCCTGACGGACTTCTATGCGATCCCGGCCGACGCGATCGGGTGGTACATCCTGCCGTTTGCGGCGGGCAATTTTCTTGGACCGCTGCTGCTCGGCCGGCTGTTTGATACGCTCGGGCGCCGAATCATGATCTCCGCCACCTATGCGATCTCGGGTCTCCTTCTGGCCGCGACCGGCTACCTGTTCGGTCGCGGGGTTTTGACCGCGGAAAGCCAGACCGTGGCCTGGATGATCATCTTCTTCTTCGCTTCCGCCGCCGCCAGCTCGGCTTATCTCACCGTGAGCGAGACGTTCCCGCTCGAGATGCGTGCGCTCGCCATCGCCTTTTTCTACAGTGTCGGTACCGCGGTCGGCGGGATGGCGGCCCCATGGCTGTTCGGCGTGCTGATCGATACAGGCTCGCGTACCAGCGTCGCGTTGGGGTATCTGTTCGGCGCCGCCTTGATGGTCGTGGCCGCCCTGGTGCAATGGCGCTGGGGCGTCGCGGCCGAACGCAGGCCGCTGGAGAGCGTCGCGCGGCCTCTCGCATTTGTTGATTGAGAGGGACATCCTTTCGCCCCATTCCGCTCTACGAACCACATCACTCCACGCCGCTTTCCGGATTCGCTCCATGGATGTCGCTGCCCCACTACCGACGGTTCATTTGCGGGATTACGCGATCCTGCTGGACGTCGACGGCACCATCCTCGATCTGGCGCCGTCGCCACGGGAAGTCTTCTGCCCGCCGTTCCTGCGCAAGACGCTGGCGCGGCTATACGAATTGACCGGGGGCGCGGTCGCGCTGGTGAGCGGACGCGCGGTCGAGGACCTCGACCTGATCTTCGCGCCGCTGCAACTCGCGGCCGTGGGCGGCCACGGCGCCGAATTCCGTCCGATCCCGGGGGGCGATATCGACCGCCACCGCGTCACCCCGCTCGACAAGAATCTCAAGCGGGAGCTCGCCACCATCGCCTCGCTCGGGCCCGGCATCCTGATCGAGGACAAGGGCTTCTCGCTGGCGCTTCATTACCGTCTCGCGCCCGAAAAGGAACCGCTCGTGCATGAATTCGTCGATCGCATTTGCGCGGGCTATCCGGCTGCCCATATGGAGGTGCTGCCGGGCAAGTTCGTCGTCGAGGTCAAGCCGGCGGGATTCGACAAGGGCACTGCCGTGCGCGAACTCATGACATATCCGCCCTTCGCCGGCCGCAACCCGCTTTTCATCGGAGATGACACCACCGACGAAGCGGTGTTCGCGATCATTCCCGATCTCTCGGGCCTCGCATTTTCGGTCGGTCGCGACGTGCCCGGCGTCAACGGCGTGTTCTCGACGCCCGCCAGCGTTCGCCGCTGGCTCGATCGCATCACGCGGGATGGCGTGAGCCTGACATGACGGACGCAACGGACTACGGATTGGATCTTGCCGTCATCGGCAACGGACGCACGGCCGCGCTGGTCAATCCGGCCGCGCGTATCGTGTGGTGGTGCTTCCCCCGTTTCGACGGCGATCCCGTTTTCTGCCGGCTGCTTGCCGGCAGTGAGGAGAAGGGCTTCGCCGATATCGTGCTGGACGATCTGGTCGACGTGCAGTCCGAGTATCTGCGCAATACCGCGACGGTTTCCACCGTGCTCACGGACAAGCGCGGCGGCGCCGTACGCGTGACGGACTTCGCGCCGCGGTTCCGGCAGTTCGGCCGCGTGTTTCGCCCGCCGCAGCTGTTTCGCATCATCGAGCCGGTGGCCGGGCTCCCCCGCATCACCGTGCGGGTGCGACCGACCCACAGCTACGGCAAGGCCTTTCCCCGCCATTCGATCGGCAGCAATCACATTCGCTATGTCGACGACGTCGCGGTCATCCGCCTGACGACCGACGCGCCGCTTTCGCTGATCACCGGCGAAGCGCCCTTCGTGCTGACGCGGCCGATGCATCTCGTATTCGGCCCGGACGAGCCCTTCATGGGCGATCTGCAGACGACCTGTCGCGAATTCGCCGACCGCACGCGCGACTACTGGATGGAATGGGTGCGCCGGCTGTCGATCTCCTACGATTGGCAGGATGCGATCATTCGCGCCGCGATCACGCTCAAGCTGAGCAATTTCGAGGAGACCGGCGGCGTCATCGCGGCGCACACGACGTCGATTCCGGAATCCCCGGGCTCGGGCCGTACCTGGGATTATCGCTACTGCTGGCTGCGCGACGCTTATTTCGTGGTGAAGGCGCTCAACCGCATCGGCGCGACCCAGACGATGGAGGACTTCATCAATTTCACGCTGGGCATCGCCGCCAATCGCGACGGACCGTTGCGGCCGGTCTACGGCGTCGTGCCCACCGAGCCGATGGATGAGCGGACCGCGCCGGATCTCGCCGGCTATCGCGGCGACGGGCCGGTCCGCATCGGCAATGCCGCCGCCGACCAGGTGCAGCACGACGCCTATGGCAGCATCATTCTCGCGGCGATGCCGATGTTTTTCGATCGGCGGCTGCCGCGGCCCGGCGAGGAGGGGCTGTTTCGCCTGCTCGAGTCGCTCGGCGCCCAGTCCGCAAAATTCGCGCTCGAACCGGACGCCGGCATCTGGGAATATCGTGGGCGGAAGCGCGTGCACACCCATTCGTCCGCCATGTGCTGGGCAGGCTGTCACCGCCTCGCCGCCATCGCCCAGCGCCTCGGATTGCCTGACCGCGCCGCGCATTGGGACGGACAGGCGGAGCCGATACTCAAGGAATTGCTCGAGCGTGCGTGGAATCCCAAGCGCAAGGCGTTCACCGCGGCGTTCGGCTCGGACGATCTCGACGCCAGCGTGCTGCTGCTGCCGGACCTCGGCCTCGTCGAGGTGGAAGATCCGCGCTTCGTGTCGACCGTTGCCGCGATGGAGCGCGAACTCGTGCGCGAGAAGCACGTGATGCGCTACGCGAGCGAAGATGATTTCGGCCTGCCGGTGACGGCCTTCATGATCTGCCGCTTCTGGCTGGTCGATGCGTGGTGGTCGCTGGGCCGGCGCGACGAGGCGCGCGACCTGTTCCTCGATGCCCTGCAGCACCGCAATCGCTATGGCCTGCTGTCGGAGGACGTCGATCCCGCCACCGGTGCATCATGGGGAAATTTCCCGCAGACCTATTCGATGGCCGGGCTCATCCTGAGCGCGATGAAGCTCTCGCGCAGTTGGGAAGACCGCTATTGGCGCGGGTGAGGGGCGGCATACGCCATCCATGAATACCTTCATGGCTGGCATGTTAGTTTCGCGCGCCTTTTTTCCTCGGCTCAGTGTTTGAATCTATGTCCGTTTGATGAAATGGGCAGCGAAGGAGGCGGGCAATGTCCGCAACCATCCACCGCTTTCCCGGCCATCCGTTCCATGACTTGGCGCACCACGTGGCGCGGCGAACACCTGATCGCGGGCGGGTTGCGCGACTTCCGCAGTCCAGCGCCACGGGTCAATTGTTCGTGCTTGGTTTCGTGCTGTTTGTGGTCGCGTTCGTGCTCCTCGGCGTCTGGCTGGTCGACGGCGTCAGCTCGGTCGGTCGCGTCGACAATGGATGCCTCGCGAGCGCCCGCCGGGTGTGCGGCCTTTTCCCGGGGATGTGATTCTCAAGTTCAGCGCGTGGCGCGCCGGCGCAGCCGCTCCGGCCGCCGCCTGACGGAAATCTTCTGCGACCGGCCGCACCAGGCGCAGTCATAGGTGCGCAGGTCCTCGTCTTCGCGTTCGGGATGCGGCTCAAGGCAGGAGAGGCTGGTGGGGCCGCCGCACTCCGGGCAAACCGGAAGGAGAAACGGGTCGAGCGATTTCGGTCGCATCGGCGTTTGCCGATCCTTTCTCATCATGCCGCCCATCCCGGCTTTCCGTTTGAACGGGCAAGCGAATCGCCGTCCCGCGGCCATTATGGGCCGTCCACGGCGCGAAAGGTAGGCGGTATTCAGCGGTGGCAATCTGGCAAAGCGCCAGGGCCGACGTGCACGGGGCGCCGAATCATCGGCGCTAGACGGAAATGAACAACCGGTAGGCAGTGACGGCGATCCATGAGAGCCAGCCGGCGACCAGCACCGCCATGATCGCCAGCATGGTCCAGTCAGGCGTGCTGTGCAAAATATCCGTGGCCGGACGACGGTCGACCTGTTTGCGCAAGTCGGTCATTGCTCATGCTCTTTGAGAAATGCCTCCAGCTCGCCGGTGAGTTGCTCCAGCGCCGCCCGCAATTCCGGCGTCATCAATCTGCGCTGGTGATCCGGCTGAGGCTCCGCGTTCGGCTGCGGTGCTTCTTTGGGAAAGGACGCGAAATACTTCGCACCATCCAACATGCTCATCCCCCGACACCACGACGTCACATGACAGTGGCCGTTGCCGTGCGTTGCCCAGACGCGGCGGCTCGTCTTCTTTCCCATGAGTCCGTCTTCCGACTCTCACGGGACTAGGTAAGAAGATAAGGCAAGTCGCTGCGGTGCAATCCGGTGGATCACGCGCGACTGCCGCTTATGCACAGGAATTCGCAGGTCTGGCACAGAAATTTGCGATCGCGCGCCGCGAGTTCCGCGTGACCGCGATCGCTGTCCGATGTGTAGAACCCGAGGCTCGCCGAAAATGCGAACGAAAGTCCTCGCCGACGGTTCTCCCGGTGGTCCTCTCGCGTGGATCAAACAAGGAGAGAGAAAATGCCCAAGTTCAGGTTGCTTGTAACTTGCGTGGGTGCCTTGGCGGGCATGGCCCTGTTCGGCGGGCCCGCGGGCGCCACCATGCCCGGCGCTCCCGATACGATGAAGTCCGCGGTGGACAGCATCGCGATGATCGACAACGTGCAATACGTCTGGCGCGGCCAGCGGTTTTGCTTCTATCCCGATGGTTGGCAGGGACCCGGCTGGTACAGGTGCGGATATCACCTGCGCGTCGGATTCGGCTGGGGCGGGCCGGTAGGCTGGCACGGCTGGCGCAGCAGCGGGGTCGACGTCGGCATCCGCGAGGGTCGCACGTTCCGCAGCGGCACGACGTTCCGCAGCGGCGTACGCGAGGGCACTACGTTCCGCAGCGGGACCCGTGAAGGGACCTCGTTCCGCAGCGGAACCAATGTCCAAACCGGCGTGACGACCCGCCAAGGCGCGACCACTGGAACCTCAATCCGTGGAACCGGCGGCGCCAACGTCCAGGGTGGTGCCAACGTCCAGGGCGGAGCCAAGGTGCAAGGCGGCGCCAGCGGTTCGGGCGGCGCGAGTGGCGGTGCCAAGATGAAAACCGCTCCTGGCGAGAATCGCTGACGCAATTTTGGACTTGCGCAGCATTGCCGTCCCAAGCCGCCTCGCGCGGCTTGGGACTTTCGTCATGCGGATTGGATCTCAGACGCGCTCGGGCGCTCGCTGATCCACGTGTTCCGCGTCGTCATGCGCGCGCTGATGCACCGGCTTCTTTGCCCGCGTGAGATTGAGCGCTGTGTTGACGAGCGCCACGTGGGTGAAAGCCTGCGGAAAATTGCCGACCAGGCGCCGGGAAACGGGGTCGTATTCCTCGCTCAGCAAGCCGACATCGTTGGCGAGATGCAGGAGCCGCTTGAACAGGCGCTCCGCCTCGTCATGACGACCCTGCATGATGTAGACGTCGGCGAGCCAGAAGCTGCAGGCGAGGAAGAGCCCCTCTCCTGGGGGCAGGCCATCCTCGACCTCCTTGCTGTCGTAGCGCATGACGAAGCCGTCGCGCATCAAGTGCCGTTCGATCGCCGCGACAGTGCCGGTCACGCGCGGGTCGTCGATGGGAAGAAAGCCGACGCATGGCACCAGCAGGAGGCTCGCGTCGAGCTGGGTCGACTCATAGGATTGCACGAAGCTCCGCACCTCCTCATTGAAAGCCCGCGCACACACCTCTTCGTGAATCTGGCTGCGGATCTCCCGCCAGTGCTCCACCGGGCCGGGCAGGCCGAAGCTTTCGGCGCTCTTGATGCTGCGGTCGAAGGCGACCCAGGCCATCACCTTGGAATGAGTGAAGTGACGGCGCCCGCCGCGCACCTCCCAGATGCCTTCATCCGGCGCCTGCCAGATTTTCTCCAGGTGGTCGAGGAAGGCACCCTGCAGCGCCCAGCCGAATTCGCTCGTCGTCAGGCCGTACCGCCGCGTCTGATGGTTCGCATCCATGAGTTCGCCGTACACGTCGAGCTGGAGCTGCGAATGCGCGGCGTTGCCGATGCGAACGGGAGCCGAATTCTCGTAGCCCGGCAGCCATGGCACTTCCCACTCCGTCAAACGCCACTCGCCGGCGATGCCGTACATGATCTGGACCTGCGCCGGACTGCCGGCGACCGCGCGCAGCAGCCAATCGCGAAACGCGGCAGCCTCGTCGGAGCAGCCGGCATTGAGCAGCGCGAGCAGTGTCAGCGTCGCGTCGCGCAGCCAGCAGAAGCGGTAGTCCCAGTTGCGCGTGCCGCCCAAATGCTCGGGCAGCGACGTGGTGGGCGCCGCAACGATGCCGCCGGTCGGCAGATACGTGAGCGCCTTGAGCGTAATGAGCGAACGCAGCACGACGTCGGACAGCGGCCCGCGGGCGTGACAGCGTGACGACCATTCCTCCCAGGACGCCCGCGTCTGGTCGAGCGCGGCATGCGGAATGGGCGGCTCGGGGGCCGGCAGGTGCGACGGCCCGTAGCTGAGCACGAAGGGGACCTCCTCGCCGGCCGAGACGGTGAATTCGCCCACGGTAGTCAGGTTCTCGCCTTTCACGGCAACCGGCGTGTAAAGCACCACCATGTCCGGCCCTGCGATCGCTCGCAGCATCCCGTTCTCCATCCGGCTCACCCACGGAACGATCGAGCCGTAGCCGAAGCGCAGCACCAGCTCGGTATGGAATGCGACGCTGCCGCGCTCGCCTTTGACGATGCGTACAATCCCGGAATTACGGCCGCGCAGCGGCATGAAATCGATGAGCCGGGCGACGCCGCTCGTGGTCTCGAAGCGCGTCTCCAGGATCAGTGTCCCCGGGTGATAGTGTCGGCTCACCCGAGCTTCTTCGCGCGGGGCAACGAGCCAGCGTCCGTGCTCGCGGCTGCCGAGCAGGGCGGCGAACAGCGCATCCGAATCGAAGCGCGGCCAGCACAGCCAGTCGATCGATCCGTCTCGCGACACGAGTGCCGCGCTCTCGCAGTCGCCGATCAATGCATAGTCTTCGATGCGGGAGGGCATGGCGGGTCAGGGAATATCGGATGAAAACTCGATGACGGTCTTGATGTCGCCCTTGCGATGCTCGAGCGCCTCGCTCCAATGCTCCGCCGGCACGCGGCGGGTGATCATCTGCGTGAGCCAGGCCTTGTCGGCGCGTGCGAGCGCCTGCGCCGCCGCCTCATAGTGTCGGCAGTTGGCGTTGACGGCGCCGAATACGGTTTCGTTTTCGAGCACCCAGCTGCGATTGAGCGCGCCGATGTCGAGCTTGCACTCGTGTCCTGGCGCCGTGACGCCGGTAAGGCACACGATGCCGGAGGGGGCGGCGCGCCCGAGCGTATCGCAGATGACCGCGGGTGCGCCGGTGCATTCGATCACGACGTCGAAATGCATGCCCTCGATGGCGCTTGAGTCACCCTTGTGGCCGATGCCCCCGAGCGCCTCGACCAGCTTTCCCTTGTCGCCCGCCATGCTGCGGTCGAGCACGTGCACCTCGAAGCCGCGCTGCGCCCCGATCAGCGCCGCGAGCAGCCCAATCGGTCCGGCGCCGGTGACGAGCACTTTTTCCGGCTGCCAACCGCGTGCGCGGGCTCCGATCCGCTCGATGTGGTCCCACCCCTTGGCCAGAATGCTGGTGGGCTCGAGCAGGACGCCAAGAATGCCGATGTTCGGGTCGACCTTGACGGCGAATTCCGGCTCGATGCGGAAGTAGTCGGCGCCGTAGCCGTGCCGCTCCTTGATGCCGCGCTCGGTGTAGCGGCCGTTGCGGCACATGTCCCATTCGCCGGCGGCGCACGCGGAGCAGGGAACCGGATCGGGCCGCCGCACCACGCCGACCACGAGGTCGCCGGGGGCAAATCCGCTGCCGCGCGGCGCCTCCAGGACCCGGCCGAGCGACTCATGGCCGAGCACGAGGCGCGTGTGGCCGGGCGGCGCCTCCCCGTAAAGTCCGGCGATGATCTCGCGATCGGTGCCGCACACGCCGAGCGCGAGAGTCTTGGCCAAAATCGCGCCATCGCTCAGCGCCGGTTCCGGCACCTCGTCCAGTCTTGCGGAATTGGGAATTCCCGGCTCGACCGTGAGCGCGCGCATCGAGTTTCCCTTTCAGAATCCGTCGTCTGGGCGCAAACGCGCGCTGTCAGCCCACGAGGCAATTACGCCGGGGAAAGGGAAAAGTTCCATCGCGGGACTGAAGCAGCGGCCGCAATGGAACCGCGCATTCCGAAGGGCGTTTAACGCATTCCGGGAAAAACCTGTCTGGAGGCGCGCGATGGACATCGGACGCAAGCGATGGGCGATTGCGGAGGGGTACATCCCATCGCAAAGCTCGTTTTCGGAGCGGGCGCTGGTCTCCCACGAGACCGCCTGCATTCTCAATGCGAGCGACCGGGACGCGCATATCGCGCTCACCGTCTTCTTTGCCAGCCGGGAACCCGTGTCCTACCGGGTCACCGTTCCGGCGCGCCGCACCCACCATCTGCGCTTCAACGATCTCGAAAATCCGGAAGTCCCCCGCGACACCGACTTCTCGTCGGTCTTCGAATCGGACGTGCCGATAGTCGTCCAGCACACGCGGCTCGATTCACGCAAGGCTGAGGTCAGCCTGCTGTCGACGACGGCGTACGCCGAAAGCTGACCCGTCCCTGCATCCGTTCGGCGCTCAATCGCGCCGAGAGTCCGGTTTTGATCTCAATTTCTTTTCTTTCGATCCGCCTCGTTGGCCGCGCGCTGTCGCATGCAAGATGGAACTGGAACGAGGGAACCTTGATCCTGTCAAACCGTTAATCCGATCACAATCAGGAGAAAATCGTGACATTGGTTATTGTTTCAAACCGCGTTGCGCGGCCGAAACCGGACGTGCCCATGACGGGGGGGCTTGCGGCTGCGCTTCTTCCAGCCATCGAGCGTTCGGGTGCCATCTGGGTCGGAGCGAGCGGCACGCTCGGGGAGTCCGAGCGTGATTCCTTCGCCGAGATCGAGGCGCTGGGCGCCGGCGCGCTCGCGACGGTCGATCTGCCGGCCGCGCACTATCGCGGGTACTACGAGGGCTTCTCCAATTGCGCGCTTTGGCCGGCGCTGCATTCCCGCACCGACCTCATCCGCACGAGCCTCGAAGACTACAAGTCCTACCGGCAGGTCAATTCGTTCATGGCGCGGGCACTGCTGCGGTTCTGCCGCGGCGACGCGATCTATTGGGTCCAGGACTATCATTTCCTTCCGCTCGGCCATGAGCTGCGGCGCCTCGGCGTCAAGCAGCCGATCGGCTTTTTCCTCCACACGCCGTGGCCGAACCGCACCAGCATACTGGCGGTGCCGCATCATCGCGAGCTGGTGCGAGCCATGCTTGCCTACGACCTCATCGGCTTCCAGACCGACGACGATCGGCAGAACTTCGAGGATTACGTCCGGCATGAGCTGGGCCTGACCGTCACCGACCGCGTCGTCGACTCGACCATGTCACGGCTGCAGGCTTTCCCGATCGGCATCGATGTCGACCAGTTCGCGGCGCGCGCCGTCAAGGCGGTGACGCGGCCCGAGGTCGCCCGCCTGCGCGCCAGCCTCCAGGGGACGAAGCTCGCCATCGGCGTCGACCGGGTGGACTATTCCAAAGGCCTCACCAACCGTATCCAGGCCTTCGACCGGATGTGGCAGGCGGAAGCCAATCAGCGGCGCGCGATATCGCTCCTGCAGATCGCCGTGCCGTCGCGCACGCAGATCGCCAGCTACGCCCATCTGCAGAACGAGCTCGCGACGCTTGTGGGCGAGGTCAACGGGCGCCATGCCGAGATCGACTGGATACCGATCCGCTACATCAACAAGGCCTACGGACAGCAGACCCTCGCGGGCTTCTATCGCGCCGCGCAGGTCGGCGTGGTCACGCCCCTGCACGATGGGATGAACCTGGTCGCCAAGGAATACGTGGCGGCGCAGGATCCGAACGATCCGGGCGTCCTGGTCCTTTCCGAGTTCGCGGGGGCCGCGAAGGAGCTCGACGCTGCGCTCCTGGTCAACCCGCACGATATCGACGGGATGGCGCGCGCGTTCTCGATCGCGCTGCAGATGCCGCGTGAGGAACGTCTGGAGCGCTGGGGGGTGATGATCGCGACGCTGAAGGCGCACTCGATCCACGCGTGGTTCTCGGATTTCACCCAGACGCTAAGCGAAACGCGCGTGGCGGCGCTGCCCACCGCGAGGGTGGTGCCCTCGCTCACAAGCCGGGCCGGGCAGGGCGCGCTGACCCAGCACTGAATACCCGGACTTGCCTTCCCGATTGCGATCTCAGGGCGCTTCCCCGTAGGCCGCTCTGATCGCGCCGGCGAGCCGGGCCCTGTCCCGCGCGCGCTCACCGAATGCGGCCGTGACCGTTTCCACCGCTTGATCCGCGCTCCGACCCGACCGCTTTTCGGCCGCGGTGCGGTCGCGGACTTCGGTCAGATAGGCGCGGTAGCCTGTGATGAAGCCGGCGCCGTCACCGGTCGGACCGTGGCTCGGTACGATGATGCCAGGGTTGAGCGCCTCCAGCCGGTCGAGGCTCGTGAGCCAGTGCCGCAGGCTCGAATGGGGGCTCGCAAAAGCCGGCTGGGCGCGCATGGCGAGATCGCCGGCGAACAGGACGCGCTCGGACTCGATCCAGATGATCGTGTCTCCGTCCGTATGATTAGGACCCATGGCCGTCAGCTTGGCGTGCACGCCGCCGAGATCGAGATCGTAGTCGCGCTCGAAAACGATGTCGGCCTTGCGGAAATTCGCGTCCTTGAGCAGCTCGGCGTTGATCGCCGAGCGGCCGGCGAACACGTTGGCGAGCTGGAGGCCGAATTCGGCGATGTCCTTCACCTGGTCGGCCGAGCGGATCAGCTTGGTCGTATCCGGAAAGGCCTGGGCGCCGAGATCGTGCTCGGGATGGACATGGGTGGTGACGAGATAAAGCGGCTTCGACCCTCCGAGTTTTTTGGCCACCTCGTACACGGCCGCCCCGTTGCGGGGCCCGAGCCCGGTGTCGATCACCAGCACGGCCCGGTCTCCGACGACGTAGCCGACATTGGGCACCAGCGGGACGCTGTTGTCCGGAATGATGTGGACGTGAGGGGAGATCTGCCGCAGCCCCTCTGCCTTGACGAGTGGCGGCGGGGGCGTTTGCGCGCCGAGCGGCGGCGCCAGCGCGACAAGCGCGAGTGCCGTGACGATCGGTCCGAAGGACGCGCGCATGGAACCTCCTGCCATCTGTGCGGTGATGCCGCCCGATTATTCCTGCGCTGTTCGCTCAGTCAATCCGGGGAGTTCGGGGGACGAGGCCGGATAGTTCAACGATCCGTCCGGCTCGGGCCGCGCGGCGGGCGTACGCTGCGCGCTCTCGACGTGATCCTTTCCAAGAATGTGAAACACGCTCTCGCCGGCCGTGAGCAGATAATCCGTGATGATCCTGCGATGGCAGCGCCACCACACCGCCTCGGCGCACATGACGGCGCAGCGCTGCCGCTGTCCGCGCGCGCGAAGATGAGCGAGCCCGGCCCGGAAGGCTTCGCTCATCGCGTAGTCTGCGTAGTTGTGGAAGCTCTCGTTCTGCCAGAACGCGTTGGTCTCGCGCACAACGTCGCGGGCGCGGCCGCGAAGACCGCCGAGCGCTGCGAAGTGCTCGTAGTCGATCCCGCTGGCGGCCAGCGTGTGGGGAAGCGCATCCGCGTTGAACTGCGGATTGGTGCGCGAGCGCGGGACGGTGCGCACGTCGGCGACGAGCGCGATCTCGGAGGCCTGCAGCAACGCAAGGAATTCCTCGGTGCTGCGCGTCGAATGTCCGATGGTGAAGAACGGCATTGCCACAAGTGACTCCCTCATGGTGAGGAGCGCGCGCAGCGCGCGTCTCGAACCGTGAGCAACACGCGCAAACGGTGCCGCATCGGGGTTGACTCACAGCGCCATGCCGCCGTCGACCAGGTGCGGCTGACCCGTGATGTAGCTCGACTCGTCGCTCGCCAGAAACAGCGCGAGATTGGCGACCTCCTCCGGCGTGCCCAGCCGCCCCATCGGCTGGCGATCGACGAAGGCCTGCGTTACCGCGTCGGTGCTCTTTCCCGTCTCCTTCGCCTGCGTCGCGATGCGCTCGTCGAGTGAGGGCGAATGGATGGTGCCGGGGCAGATCGCGTTGACGCGGATGCCCTGACGGATGAAGTCGGCCGCGAGCTGCTTGGTCAGCCCGATCACCGCCGCCTTGGTGGCGCCATAGACATAACGGTTGGGCACGCCGCGGATCGACGACACCGCGGACGACATGTTCACGATCGACCCTTTGCCCTTCTCCAGCATCGCGGGCAGGAAGGCGCGCACCGTGCGATGCATCGACTTGACGTTGAGATCGAACGAGAAGTCCCAGTCCTGCTCGGAGCACTGCAGCACGGTGCCGTTGTGCACGTAGCCGGCGCAGTTGATCAAAATGTCGAGGGCGCCGAATTCCTGGGCGATGGCCTTTGCGAGCTGCTCGACGTCGGCGGTGGAGCGCACGTCGAGCTTGAGGCCCTTCTTCGCCGTGAGTCCCTTGAGCTTGTCGGTCGCGACGTCGGTCGCGATCACGACCGCGCCTTCGCGGATGAAGAGCTCGGCGATCGCGCGGCCGATGCCCTGGCCCGCGGCGGTGACGAGGGCGACCTTGTTCTGCAATCGTGCGGTCATGACACCTGCTCCGGATGATTCGAAATGAACGCTTGGCAGTCGCGGTCCGTTCCGCCGCCGGTCGCGATCAGGCAATCCTCAATGATTGTCCCGCGGCACGAATTTCTGTGCCACGCGCTGGTATTTGACGGCTGGGCGCAGCACCATGCCGTCGGCGAGCTGTTCGACCAGCTCGCGCTGGATCTCCTGCCACGGTGTCTGGCTCGGCGGGAAATGATAGCCGCCTTGCTTCTCCAGCGCCTCGCGCCGGGCCTTGAGCTCGGCGTCTGGCACCAGTATGTCGGCGGTGCCGCGGTTGAGGTCGATGCGCACACGGTCGCCGGTCTTGAGCAGCGCCAGCCCGCCGCCTGCCGCCGCTTCCGGCGAGGCGTTGAGGATCGAGGGCGAGCCCGAGGTGCCGGACTGGCGGCCGTCGCCGATGCACGGCAGCGCGGTCACGCCTTTTTTGATCAGCGCGGCCGGCGGCTGCATGTTCACGACCTCGGCCGAGCCCGGATAGCCGATCGGCCCGACCCCGCGCATGAAGAGCAGCGTATGCTCGTCGATGCCGAGCGAAGGATCCTCGATGCGGCGGTGGTAATCCTCGGGCCCGTCGAACACGACGACGCGACCCTCGAACGCGTTCGGGTGCTTCGGGTCGGAGAGATAGCGCGCGCGGAATTCCTCCGAGATCACGCTCATCTTCATGATGGCGGACTCGAACAGGTTGCCGGTCAGCACCTTGAAGCCGGCATCCTTGCGCAGCGGCTTGTCGTAGGGGCGGATGACGTCGGCATCCGTGACCGTCGCGGTCTTCAGGTTTTCGCCATAGGTCTTGCCGTTGATCGTGAGCGCGTCGTCATGGATGCGCTTCGCTTTCTGCAGCTCGCGCATCACGGCGGGCAGGCCGCCCGCGCGGTAATACTCCTCGCCGAGATATTTGCCCGCCGGCTGCATGTTGACGAGCAGCGGCACGTCGAGGCCGACCTTCTCCCAATCGCGGATCGACAGCTCGACGCCCACATGGCGCGCGATCGCGTTGATGTGGATCGGCGCGTTGGTCGATCCGCCGATCGCCGAGCAGGCGACGATCGCGTTCTCGAACGCCTTGCGCGTGAGGATGTCGCTCGGCTTGAGGTCCTCTTTGACGATCTCGACCGCCCGCACGCCGGTCTCGTAGGCGATCTGCCCGCGCTCGCGATAGGGCGCCGGAATCGCGGCTCAGCCGGGGAGCGACATGCCGAGCGCTTCCGCGAGCGCATTCATGGTCGAGGCGGTGCCCATGGTGTTGCAATGGCCGGTCGAGGTCGCGCTTGCGGCCGCGATCTGCATGAACTCGTTCTCGTCGATGCGGCCTGTGGCGAGTTCCTGGCGCGCGTGCCAGATCACCGTTCCGGACCCGGCGCGCTCGCCCTTCCAGTAGCCGTTGAGCATCGGTCCGCCCGAGAGCACGATCGCCGGGATGTTGACCGTTGCGGCCGCCATGATGCAGGCCGGCGTGGTCTTGTCGCAGCCGGTGGTGAGCACGACGCCGTCGAGCGGATAGCCGAACAGCACCTCGACGAGGCTGAGATAGGACAGGTTTCGATCGAGCGCGGCGGTCGGGCGCTTGCCGGTTTCCTGGATCGGATGACAAGGGAATTCGAAGGCGACGCCGCCGGCGCTGCGGATGCCCTCGCGCACGCGATGGGCCAGCTCGAGATGGTGGCGGTTGCAGGGCGAGAGGTCGGAGCCGGTCTGCGCGATGCCGATGATCGGCTTGCCAGAGCGCAGCTCCGCCCTGGTGATACCGTAATTGAGGTAGCGCTCGAGATAGAGCGCGGTCATGCCCGGATTGTCCGGATTGTCGAACCACAGGCGCGAGCGCAGGCGAGGAGGGGAGGGCGATTTCGAAGTCATGTGAGATGTCCGTGGCGTCGCAGGATCGTCGCCAGCCCGAGTGTAGAACAAATGGCCGGTGGAGGGGTTCCGGATTCGGACTCGTAGGGTGGGTTAGGCGCGAAGCGCCGTAACCCACCGTCTGACTCGCAAATGACATTCCATATCCGGAATGAAGGCCCTTGGTTACGAGTCCGACAGTTTCGCGCAGCCAGCGATGCGAGGGCTGATTGTCAAGCCAGCGCGGCCAGATCATCGCAGTTTCCGGCGAGGTTCTGGTTGGCGACCGGCGCCGACACCATGTCGACGATCAGGTCGACGCCCTTGCCGCCGGTCGCCTTCTTCACCTCGTCCGGCCATTTCGGATCGCGCGAATCGAGCGCGAGGTCGCAGCCGAACTCCTTGAGTCGCGCCCGGCGCGCCGCATTGGTCGAGGTGCCCATCACGAGTGCCGCGCCCATCACCTTGCCGATCTGCATGCCCATGAGCCCGACGCCCGAACTCGCCCTCTGGATGAGCAGCGTCTCGTGCCATCGATACATCTCAGAATGGCGACGGCGCTGCGGGTCAACGGTTCGAGATTTGATCTCTCGGGCCGCCGTATCCGGCATGTCCGGAGCCGAGGATCAGCGGACCGAGAAGGAAGATAGTCGCGGCATCTCAAATGTGTAGCGAGTGACCCGATTCGGACATGAGGCGCGAGGGTTGTGCACAGAAAGGGCAGCCACGGCCGCACTTCCTGCGTCCATCGTGGAATGCGCCGATGCGAATCGGCGTTGGTTGCTACCGCCTGTGACCGCGGGAATTTGGATTTCGTTATTTGCGTTCCCGTTTGGTTGGTTCGGTAGCTCTGCACAACACTCAAACGCCATTCGGGCGTCTGGATTGGCGACAGTCGGTCGTACCTCGCATCCGGGTTTCCAACCAGTTCAGAAAATGCCTACCATTCACGCCAGTGCGGGGTTCATCCGGGCAATGCCGGATAGAACCCGACTGTAATTTGTTTCAGCAACTGACCGCTGGGTGCCGTGGTTTTCGACGCCATCAGGGAGGCGATCAATGTCCTGGATTCCGATCGGTCCGCGCTTCGTTTTTGCACCAAGTGACGTAGCCTTTAAAAGGCTGTCGAGACGAAACGAGCAAGGCGCGCAGGCGCTTGTGGCGAGAATCGCGATCGAGCCGGGCGATCCGGAAACCATCTATGTGGTTATTCGTCCCAGTACCGGCGGCGTGGGACTCTACCGCTCCGGCAAGGCCGGAACGCCAACCGAGGACTGGACCTCGATTGTCGATCCGAGCCAACCCAATGGCCTGAACGGCAAAATCATCAATCCCAGCTGCGTGGCGATCGATCCCGTCAACCCTGCCAGGATCTTTATGGGCACGTGGGACGACCAGTCGATTTTTGTCTCGTCCGATCGGGGCGAGAGCTGGGGCCCCGGCGTCGGCGTCGGGGGCCGCGTTCGCAGGCTCGTCATAGACCCGCGCACGGCCGGCGATCCGACCCACACGGTGGTCTACGCGGCCACGGATCAGGGGCTGCTTCGCTCCGTCGATTCCGGCTTGAGTTGGACATCGGTACCGGAACTGAAGGGATTGGACGTCTGGAGTTTCTGTGCGTCGATGCCGCCAAACGGGCCGGATGCCTACTATGCGGGGGCGCTTCGCTCGGGGCTCTATACCGCGAGCGATCCGACCGGCCCCTGGACGAATCTGAATGCTCAGAACATCGGGCTTCCGGCCTACAACGCAGGCGCGCCTGGAGGCGAGAATTTCAACGTGGTCTACGCGGATTTGTGCCCGCTTGATCCATCGCGGGTCTACCTCCTGTTGTTATCGGGTCCGATCGGCGACACCACGGCGCTTTACAAGACGGATAGTGCGACGAGCGCTTGGTCCAAAGTAACGTTCGGCGCCACCGTTCCGTCGGCGTACTCGGCGTACAGTGACTTTAGTTCATTCTACGGCATCTACGATTTTGCCTTCGCGGTCGCGCCAAACTCGCCGGGCAAGAATGCGCCCGGCGGAAACAAGGATGTTCTTTTCTTTGCTGGATTTTCTTTCTGGCGGTCGACCGACAGCGGACAGACGTGGGTCGCGACCGCAAATAACCTGCACGTCGATCACCACGATGTCGTTTTCTCGTATCCTCCGAATGCTCAGCCCGGCCAAATGCCATCAGTCTATTTCGGCACCGACGGCGGGCTGGGGATGAGTAATCATTTTTGCGATCCCAGTGTGGATATTTCCGTTAAGCCGCCGGACTACGATGAGCTGGCTGTCTACAGCCAGGGCGGCAGCGGCGCGGTGCAAAACTACAACCACGGTATCAGCGCGGTCGCCATCCGCGACTACACAAGCCATCCAGCCATCAGCGCCATACAATACATTGCCGCCAACGATACCAGTATCGCCGCAGGCGAGAAGACAGGGGCATGGCGAGGGTTCATTGTTGCGGCGCTGGGCGCCAGTGGTGACATTGCCAATATCGCGGCTGCGCCTGGGCCGGACGGTGTGAAGGTATGGTACTTGCCACAAGGAGGGCTATGGCCGTCCTCTATGTTCACGGACCATCGTGACTTCTCCCCGCCAACGCAGCCGGTTCAGATCAGCTCCGGCCAGACGGTCCAGACGGTTACGACCTCGGGCACGCTCGTCATAACGCCGGATAACCGGTGCTTGTGTGCGATGTTGGTATACGGAATGCAGGTCATCCAGAAGGGCGTGGGGCTGTTCGATCAGAACGCCAAGGCTTGGCTGATCAGCCAGGATTTCAGCCCAAGCGACGCGCACGTGAATCTGGTCAGCGTAGGGTATGCTTCAGACATTGCTTACTGCGGCACTTGCGTTAGCACTTCCGTTGGCACTTCCGACTATCGCGTTTGGTGGACGCCGAGCGTATCCGCGGCCGCGACGGCTGCGGCGGCCAACATGACGACAATGTGGACCGAGGTCGTCAATCCGCCGCCTGGAATCGTGGTTCAGCAGATCGCGATCGACGCAAGCAACGCCGCCTACGTGCTCGCGGAATCCCCGATGACCGTTGGGGGCGTAACGACGCCGCTGTTCAAAGTCAGCGGAGGCGCTTGGGAGCCGCAACCCTGTCAGAATGCTCCCAATCTCCCCGGTTTTGAAAAGCCCAGGCTGCTGGCCGATCCCACTCAGGCGGGTGTTCTCTATCTTTCGCCCGGCGTCCCTTCGTCCGGCGGCCAAGTCTATCGGTTGACCCTGATGGCGGGTGGGACGTGGAATTGGCAGAACATCAGCGACGATTTGCCCGGCCAGAATATTTTTCAGATGTGGATCGGCAACATCGGCGGACAAATCAATGTGCTGCGAGTCGCGATACCGGAACGTGGCGTTTGGGAACTCGAAACGTCGAGCCCGATAGGCCCGCTGCCGATAAGTCTCTATGTGCGCGACAACTTCCTTGATCAAGGTCTCTTGCCGATATCGCCCGACTTCGTTCCGAGTCCCTATGCGCCGACCGATCCCTCGCAGAGAGCCGTTCATTGGATGTGCGCCGACATCAAGGTTGACGCGCAGCAGAATCCCGGTTCTGGCGCATTTTACCAAACCGACCCCGAAGGCGCCGAAGGGGGGACATTGCCGATTTCCGCAATCGCTTTTGACTGCATCAACGACAACAGCACCAGCCTGCCAACGGGAGACCTCGCGCGCGTCCACGTGCAGGTCCATAATCGCAGCCTGACGCCGGCAAACGATGTGCTTGTTTGGGCCATCTACGCGCCGGCCGCCGGGACCCCGCCCGCGCTTGACAGCGCCTTCTGGAGCCGGTTCACCGTGTCCGGCACGGGCGTCGCCGCAATCAACCACGCATTCGCCAGCACCAGCCCTTGGCAGAGCGTGGGCGACCCATTCCCTGTTTCCAACATCGATGCGGCGCATCCCAAAGTGGCGAGCTGGCAATGGGCGGTGCCGTTGTTGACATCCGGCGGTTCCGGCCACTATTGCGTCGTCGCCTTTGTACACAGCGCCGACGCTCCGCTTGTCGGCGCCGGCACGAACATCGATGTGATCGTACCCAGCAATCGACAGGTGGGGCAGAAGAATCTGCACGTTGTGGGGCCGATGGCCGTCTTGCAGCGTGGAGTGGGTGAATACATCGAGTTCAACAACCCACACGCCAGCGAGGAACAGTTCGAACTGATATTCGATTTCCGTTCCTTGCCGAAGGGCTTCGTCGCCGATTTGCAGTTCACGCGCCGGGAGCATGCGATCGCGGGCGCCGCCTCTTCGCGCACCGGAACGATCGTTCCCGTCGCGTCGCCCCGTCAAATTGAAGCCGCCATTGCGGCGAGACGCCGGGTGATAACGCTTCCGCAATTCGCCGACACGATCTACACGGCGCATGCGCCGACCCGTGTGGTCGTGAGCGCGGTCACGATTCCACCATTAGGGCGGGTCGCTACCTATTTTACGATAGCGACCCACCAGGCTCTGAGGCCAGGCGCGAAATATTGGTTCATGGTCACGCAGCATGGGCGAGGCAGGGCGGTGGGAGGAAGCACATACGTGATCCGCGACGCCTAGGCGCCGCTTTTTGGCCCTTAACGACGGATTGGCGCCTCGGGTAAGGCCGTGAATTTGCGTCGGGTCCCGGGGAAGTCCGGACAAGCGCGGGCGCCCGGCCGCGACTGACGCCGACACGAATGACCCGGAGTTCAGTGCCGGCCAGACTCGTAGGCTGGGTTAGGCGCGAAGCGCCGTAACCCACCGTCTGACTCGCAAATCGCAGATTCTGCTGGTGGGTTACGCGGCTTCGCCGCTAACCCACCCTACGAATCAGTCCACCGTCAGCACGATCTTCCCGAAATGCTGGTTGGCCCGCATCATGGCGAGCGCGTCGGCGACCTGGTCGAGCGGGAAGGTCTTGTCGATCGGCATGGTCAGCTTGGCGGCCTCGAGCGCCGGCCACAGGTCCGCGCGCATCAGCCGTTCGATCTCGCGCATCTCCTCGATCGTGCGCGTGCGGAAGGTGACGC